>Ga0308171_1001248_pt1 | contig 36475 bp, 34 predicted proteins | sample PhyGR1_FD_202135 | JGI IMG/M metagenome (GOLD analysis project Ga0308171, IMG submission 202135) | Phyllosphere microbial communities from UC Gill Tract Community Farm, Albany, California, United States - DLSLSG.R1 | ecosystem: Host-associated > Plants > Phyllosphere > Unclassified | place: USA...
GCAAAATCAATAACTGTTTCGGCAGCAGTAAGACCTGCAAATATTAATTATACAGAAACTACCAGGGTTTTGGTCGAAAAAAGTATTAATAATGGAATCTGGTCAGCAGTAGGGTCATATAATGTAATTACACCAAAGACTTTAACTGTAGAAACATTTACACTTCCTATTAATGATTATAGTGATAATTTAAAGTTCAGGATTTCCAGAACATCGGGGAAATCAATATTTCTGGATAAAGTAGTGGTGAGTCACTCTTTTTTACTTTCATCCAATAACGCAACGGTTTGTCCCAATACACCAGTCGTTTTGACAGCACAAAGTTCTGCACCATTTACCTACACTTGGACAAGTACTGCAGGAGGAAATTTGGTGCAAACGACTGGTGCATCAGTGACAGCAAATCCAACACAGAATGCAACATATACTGCAGTTGGAACTTATACCAATTCATTTGGTACATTCACAGATACAAAGACAATCAATGTCATTACCAAAATAGGACCTACTGCAACTTTGACTGGAGGAGGAACAATTGATACCGAACCAGGCTCTGTAAACTTGCAAGTAGAATTGACAGGAACTGCGCCATGGACAGTCACATATACCACAAATGGAACAAATCCTCAAACGGTTACAGGAATTACAAATCCATCTAATACCCTGACTGTTTCGCCAGAAACCAATACCACATACCAGTTGATAGCTGTATCCGATGCGTCCTGTAATGGAACTGCAGTAGGAGCAGCATCCATTCTGGTAAACAAAACTGTATGGAGAGAAAGCAATAGTGTTGTAGGCTGGTCTAACGGATTACCTAATGCCACTTTGAATACTTACATATTCGAGCCATACCTAACCAGTACAAACGGTTCTTTCATTGCTAAAGATTTGACAATCAATAATAATGGTATTTTAACAGTAAGTCCGAACACGGTAATCACGGCAAACCGTTATATCAATGACATCACATCAGACAGATTTATCGTACAAAGCGACGCAAATTTGATGCAAAGTTCTGAGCTGGCTAATACAGGAGATATTACTATTGAAAGATTAGCCAATATGGCAAAGATGCATTACACCTATTGGAGTTCACCAGTTTCTAATATGAATTTATTCGCTTTTTCTGATGGAGGCCTTGTTGGCGGAACACCAAAAAATAGATTCTTTGTTTATAATGAATCAACTGATTTATTTGTTGGTACAGGGATAACTGATAGCTACGGTTTCAGGACCGGTCAAGGTTATGCTATCAGAGGGAAAGACAGTTACAATACTGACTTTAGCAACCCAGCAGCATACACGTTCAAATTCACAGGCTTACCAAATAATGGAAATTTGGCATACCAAAATTTAAAATGGACAAATGCTGCTCGCGGTTACAACCTGGTGGGTAATCCTTATCCTTCGAATTTAGATTTTGATGCACTATATGATGCTAACAGTTCTTTGATATACGGAACGGCTTATTTCTGGACAAATCAGCAATACATACCAATACAACAAGGAGGTGGCTATTCGGGTTCGAATTATGCCATCTACAACAGAAGTGGTGGTGTACCGGCAACGTTCCAAGATGGTGTAGATTCTCCTATTCCTACACAGTACATCAAAGTAGGGCAAGGGTTCTTGATCCAAAGTATGAGTGGTTCCCACAACCAGCCACTACAGTTCAACAACAGTATGAGAAGTTACAGTGCTTCTAGCATCTTCTTCAACAAGCAGGAAGTTAGATCAAAAGACAGATACTGGTTAAATCTTAAATCACCTTCAAACATCAACAACACGATATTGGTGTCTTACATGCCAGGTGCTACAGACGGGTACGAGAGATTGTTTGATGCAGATATCCTGGTATTAGGATCAGATGCTTTCTATACAACAAATGGTACTGCTAAATTGGCCATCCAAGGTAGAAAATATCCATTGAGCGCAGATGATGTGGTAACATTGGGAACAAAATATTTTGAAACCGGTAATTACACGATTTTCCTAAAAGAGAAAGAAGGTATTTTCGATACAGATCAGGCAATCTATTTGAAGGATAAACAACTGAACAAAGTGATCAACCTTTCTGAAGAAGGCAAATATACTTTTGCAGCTAGCCAAGGGACAAACGACACAAGATTCGAGGTGATCTATCAGGATATCCTGTCATTCGATTCTGTGAACAGGTCTGCAGGAAGCGTAAGTGTTGCCAAAGATGAGGTGGACGTAGTGGTGAGAGATACCACGAACAACATTACAGCAATTGATGTGTTCGACGCTTCTGGAAAACTAGTTCAGTCTGTTGCAGGTAAGAGTAACAAAGAGGTTAGAATAAATACTTCAGGTTTGATCAAAGGGGTTTATATCCTAAAGATCACTTCTGATAAAGGAATAACAACCAAAAAGGTGATCTTGTAAAAACTCACCAACTAAATAATAAAAGCCAATCTGCAAAGATTGGCTTTTTTGTTTTACATAAAAATAAACTCTTTTTATGTATTTTTCGATTTTTACCAATTTCTGTTAAAAGTAGCTACGTGACATTTTGCAGGCTCATTTTCCGGAATGGCACAACCTTTGTAAAATGTAGAAAAGATAATTATTAACGAAAAATTTAACAATATGAAAAAATTATTATTAGGAGCAGTAGTGTTAGGAGCAGGATTATTCTCTACAGCAAACGCTCAGATACAAGAAGGAAACTGGATGGTAGGAAGTAGTTTACTTTCAAGTAATTTTGGTCTTAACACTGGTGCTGGTTATGATATCGCATTACAGCCGAAAGCAGCCTATTTCATCAAAGATAATGTGGCGTTGGGAGGTTATGTTAATTTAGGGATCAGCAAAGTGACAAAGGGTTCACCTACAAGATTTGATTATGGCGTAGGAGCTTTGGGTCGTTATTATATTTCTCCAGGTGAGGCAGGTGTTGACAACCTTCTTAATCACGGACGTTGGTTCTTCGAAGGTAACTTAGGGGTTGGAGGTTCTTCAGTAGAAAATGGAAATTCAACAACTGGATTAGATTTCGGAGTAGGTCCAGGTTATTCTTACTTTATTACGCCTAACATCGGTATCGAAGGGTTGGTAAAATATGTAGGACAGTCAGGTTTCGGTAACGAAGGTTTGAATTCGAATATCACTTTCAACGTTGGTTTCAGTATCTATTTACCAAGCGGACAAGCAAAAAGAATTGCAAACGAAGCTAAATAATTTTAGACTCAGCATACAATAAAACCGGCTTTTGTCGGTTTTTTTTATTAATATCACATTATGGAATATTTACACACCGTTTACGCCGTCCTACAAAGATGGTACATCAGTTTTGCAGAACTTACACCAAGGCTCATCGTTGGGATTCTGGTCTTCCTCTTTTTCCTGATGACCAGTACTTACCTGAGTCGTTGGTCTGTAAAACTTTTTCACAAGCTTTTCCCAAAAACGAAAAACGAATCTGTGGTCACCCTGATCTCCGTATTCAAATTTCTGATCATTCTAATGGGTGCCTTCATCTCATTGGAAATTATGGGGTTCAGTGGCTTCTTTATCAAGTTCTTGGGAAGTTTAGGTGTTGCCGGGGTAATTGCCGGGGTTGCGCTGAAAGATCTTGTATCAAGTATGTTTTCCGGAATGTTGGTCGGTGTAGACAAAGCTTTTAAAATTGGAGATTATGTCACGATTGGCGGCAACTCTGGAACTGTTCAGGATATTGGATTGTTGACCACTAAAATGATCACAGATGATGGAAAGAAAGTTTACATTCCAAACCAGATCATCTTCAACGCACCGTTTTTCAATGTGACGGCTTCACCACAGCGCAGGATCATTTTGGACTTCGAAATTCCTGTTGGTGAAGATATTCAGAAAACAAAGGCGGCAATCTTGGATGAGATCAAAACTTTGGCACATGTCGATAAGACCGATGCGACCGAAGTTTTGTTTACCAATGTAAAACAAGGCGTTTTCAATCTGCAGGTCAAATTCTGGCTGGAACAAGGCAACAACTTTAGCCAACTGAAAAGTGATGCGATCATGCAGATCAATGAAAGATTGGTGAAAGAAGGCGTCAGCCTCGTAACGCCGACAAGCATCAATGTTACAACCTCACAAGAAGCTGCTAAAGAACAGGTCAATCATGATGACAAAGTCTAAATGATCAATTTTCTTTATTTAGATCCTTTATCATCGTCATGGCAAAATAACCAATAATCAACACCGCAAAACCAATGCAAAGCCACATGAACAAAGGGGTTTGCCAAAAGGTTTTAGACGAGTCGGCTTCTTTTAGATCATCAATTTTGTCTAAATTTGAAATTGTTGCAACAGGATAGTTTTGATTAAAATCAATGCCGGATTGAGCCAGATCATAAGCTGGAGCAGAAAGTTTCGAATTGATTTTTAAAGTGTAATTTTCATTCGCTTTAAGGTCTGCAAGAATGCTCACTGGATTTTGAAACAATGAGATTTTCTTGATTTCCAATTCCGGATTATCTTGATTATCAATTTCAATCGAGAATTCCTTAACGAACAATTCAGAAACTTCAAAGCTGTTTTTGACTTTAGAATTTAATTGGAAATTGCTAACGGTTTCTGCATAATTGACTTCAGCTCTTTTCTGAATTCTGGTTTTATTAATGACAATCCTAGCTTCTCTTAAATAAAAATTTGGCGCCGAAATATCAAAACCGATTGCATCGATCACTTGAGGATTTGTAAAACTGATTGTGATTTTCGTTTGCTTATCCTTTTTATCCGTTGTGATTTTTTGTTCGAAGTTTTGAAGTTCTATCTTTGATCTTTTGACATCATAATTTTTCTCCAAAACAACTTCCAAAACATTGATCGGCAAAGAATTCTTATCAATGAAATCAAATCTCAGAAACTTATAATTATTTAGCGGAAAAGAGAAATTACGTTCTACAGAGGTTTTTCCGCTGTCATTCAAATCGTTTATGGTTTGATTAATGACCAGACCGAACCATTCCTGATTATCGTTGCTTCCGCTAATGCTGTAAGTTTTATCAACATCTGTATTGGCGATTTTCAAAATCAGATGTTCCAGATTCAACGCTTTTTCATTCGAAACCACTACAGAAGTTACTTTGTTTGGAACCGCATTTCTTGATACGATCGTCAAATTCTCATATTGAGAATCCGTGGATCTTTCTTCAAAAAGAACGTAAGGAACTTCATTGTTTTTTGCATCGAAAATTCTTAGATGATCTAAATTATTGTGAGATGCAGAACGCAATTCGGGAGAAAGCACGATCTGATGCAAAGCACTTTCCGAAACTTGATTGATTTTCCCCTGATAATTTTGTGCTAATGAAAAACTCAATGCAAAAAAAGCGGATAGAAGGCTAAATATTTTCTTCATTGTCTGTGTTTTGAGGTTGCTCATCGATCACCAGTTTTTTGATCTTCTGATAAACGAATGAGATAATTAAAATAAGAACGCCCAGCAAAATAAATGCGATGATCTTCCCAGTTTCTGATACATTTTTGATATCGAACAGGAATAGTTTCGCGATCGTTAAACCTAATAACGAAAGGGAAATGATACGCAAAGGTTTATTCTGTCTTTTGATACCAACAATCAGGAAGGCGAAAGATAAAACGCCCCAGAGAATTGGATAACCGATCTTGACAATTTGCATTTTTGCTAATGAGAATTTGTTATCGATATATGAATCTTTATCAGGGTTGAAAGCGCCCTCTTTCATTGGATAGGTCTTCGCCAATTCAGCCTGATTTATAATGTCGCTGGAGAAGATCAAACTGTGGATCATCACTTCATTACTCAAAATATAGACCACGCAAAATGCCAAAAGCCAAAGCGCAAATTTGTGATTCAGAAATTTTGAAAACTCATTGTTGGCTCTGTTTTTAAGGATGATATAAAGGAAATATCCTATGCAGATCAACAACAAATAATGCGTGAAATATGCAACTTTACTTGATGTAGATTGCGTTATATTTTCTATCATTTCGTTCGTCGTCAGTTGGAAATAGATGATGAGGTAGAGTAAAATGTTGATTCCGGCTAAACTAATGGCAAAACTCGTATTCAGATTGTTATTTCGTTTCAATACAAAGACGATCAATCCGGCACTGAAGATAAAATGGTACAAAACCGGCAGCGATGTTGCCGAATAATAATTGGAAATATATTCGTTAGACTGGTAATAAACCTCGAACATTCCGACAAAATAAGCAATCATCACCGACAAGATTATTGTCGTAGTTCTGTAGATCTTTGGATTGATCTCGAGGAAATAGAACATCGTGATCTCTCTTTCTTTCTTTAATAAATAATAAGTCGCCACCAATGAAGCCAACGCTACCAAACCTGTGATGAAGATCTTGTTGAAAAATGGTTTCAAAGTAATATCCGTAAACTCGTGGTAATATTGATTCCAATCGATGAACAAACTGAAAAGCATCAAGATTTGAACGACAATTGCACCAAATTTGAAAGTCGCGATCTTTGATTTTTGAGAAAGCCACAACAGCAAAACAGCTTCGCCAGCCCAGAATAAGGTGATGTAATTTCCATTGAACTGGAATGGAATGGTCAGCGTGATAAACGTCAAAGCCAATCCCAGCAAAAAGTAGATCGCATTTTTGTTGATCCCGAATTTTCGGTACAAAATCATTGCAAAAACCAAGTTATACAATGCTAACGCAATCGTGAAAATTCCTTTGAACTCTGGTTTCCAACTTTGGATAATGGTCGCACCCATTCCGAAATAGAAAAACGTGTTTGCCAACATCAGGAAATATTCCATCTTGGTGAATCCACCTTTGTTTCGGATATTGTTGATGACCGTCGCAATGCTAAAGATGATATAGAAAATGGTCGCGAAAAATAATGCACCACGATACGGAAGTTTGTCATCAGAATACTCGACGCCGAACCATCCAGAGAACAAGACACACGTAAAAATGAACGCCAACAACGTCACCAGATTCCACTTCTTGAAATAAGCGATAATCAGCATTCCAATGTTGAGGATTGCAATGTAGGTGAAGAGAACTTTGTAATTTCCTTCGCCGGTGCTGACCATAAACGGAACGGCAAAACCGCCGATTAAGGACAGAATCGCCAATTCTTTTCTATTGTAAGAGACCGAAACCAGCACACTGAAAATGGTGATCACCACCATAATGATAAATGCGACGGTTTGGCTGAATAATTTGTAGTCATGGAAGGCAATCCCGATCGTGAGGTAGAAAATACTGATTGCGCCGGCCACAAAAACAGAACTGAACGCAGCGTAATTTTTCTTCAATCGATGAGCAACTACCATCACGATGGCGCCACTTAAGATGCCGATGCCGACACGGGCTGGTTCGTTGATCCAGTCTTTGTCAATAGCATATTTCACAAAGAAGCTGATTCCGAGAACCAAGATCAGGATTCCAATTTTATTGATGAGGTTTTCACCGATAAATTTTTCGATGTCCGGATTTTTCTCTTTGAAGTTTTCTATCCATGATTTTTTTGGAACGATAGGTTCTGAAATAATTGGAATTGCAGGTTCAATAATTTCTTCTTTGACCTCAACTGGATTTTCGTTGGAACTGAAGGCCACTTGTGAAATTTGCGCTTCTTCTTGTGGAATGCTCTCTTCTATAATTTCTTGTTCCTCGATGATCGGCTCTTCAACAATTGTTTCCTCAATAACTGGTTCTTCAATTTCTGGTTCAACAACCACTATTGGTTCAGATTCAGCGATTGGAAGTTTTTCTTCTTTAGACGTTGGTTTTGACAAATCGTTAAGAATGAATCGCAGCGTCGAGATCTGCTCTTTCAGATCATCGATCTTGTCATTCAGTTGTTTGAAGTTTTGTTGTTGATCGGCGGGTTTTTGATTCGTTTTGTTATAAATAATCAAAGTGAAAATCAAAATCGCTAAGAGTAATGCTACTTCCATAAGTGTTCTATCTGTAACAAATATAATATAATTAAAATTAGATCTCTTGATGTTTGGTTTTAGAATGTTCTGTTTGTAAAGCTTGACTATTATTTAAGCAATTTTGTTATTCTTTGTTAATGTCCAAAATGATGCTGAAAATCGTCAAAGAACGAGAAAATATTCAATTTCCAAACAATGTTGAATGTATGCGAAGCGCAGCCCGACTTGAACGGAGCTCATTTTTTGCGGCGGGAAATGCGGTGGAAAAAATAGCGGGAGTGGAAGGCGGATAAAGCTGCCCAAATAATGACCAAAAAAAATCCGCTCAAAAAAATTGAACGGATCTGATATTTATTTTAGAAAATTCTTAGCTAGCAAGAACTTCTTTTACTTTGTTTGCAGCTTCTTCCAAAGTAATTGCAGAATGAACCGGAAGTCCAGACTCGTCAATTAGTTTTTTAGCTTCTACAGCGTTGGTTCCTTGCAATCTTACGATCAATGGAACTGGAAGGCTTCCCATGGCGTGGTAAGCGTCTACAACGCCTTGCGCAACTCTGTCGCATCTTACGATCCCACCGAAGATGTTGATCAAGATCGCTTTTACATTCGGGTCTCTCAAGATGATTCCGAAAGCGGTCTGAACTCTCTGTGCATCAGCTGTTCCACCAACGTCCAAGAAGTTTGCAGGATTTCCGCCGGATAATTTGATGATATCCATAGTTGCCATTGCAAGACCCGCTCCGTTTACCATACAAGCTACGTTTCCGTCCAACTTCACGAAGTTAAGACCAGCTTCACCAGCTTCTACGTCCAATGGATCTTCTTCTCTTGTATCTCTCAATTCAGCAAGGTCTTTGTGACGGAACAATGAGTTGTCGTCCAAAGTTACTTTTGCATCTACAGCGATGATCTTGTTGTCAGAAGTTTTAAGAACCGGGTTGATTTCGAAAAGAGAAGCATCGATCCCGATGTAAGCGTTGTAAAGAGACGTGATGAATTTTGTGAATTCTTTGAAAGCATTCCCTTCAAGACCTAGTCCGAAAGCAATTTTTCTAGCCTGGAAACCTTGCAATCCGTAAGCCGCATCGATCACTTCTTTGTGGATCAAGTGTGGCGTCACTTCTGCAACGTGCTCGATGTCCATTCCACCTTCTGTAGAATAAACGATCGTGTTTTTCCCTAAAGCTCTGTCTAGAAGGATAGAAACATAAAATTCTTTAGTTTCAGTTTCTCCTGGATAATATACATCTTCAGCTACCAAAACAGAATGTACTTTTTTACCTTCAGCAGAAGTCTGAGGTGTGATGAGTTGCATTCCGATGATGTTTCCAGCGTTTTCTTTCAGTTTGTCCATATTTGGAGAGAACTTTACACCGCCACCTTTTCCTCTACCACCAGCGTGGATCTGAGCTTTTACTACCCAAGCTTGCGCTCCAGTTTCAGCAGTAAGTTTTTCGGCAGCCGCTACAGCTTCATCCACATTGTTTGCAACAAAACCACGTTGGATATTAACCCCGTATTTTGCTAAAATCTCTTTTGATTGATACTCGTGAAGATTCATAATATATTATTGATTAATTTTTAGATTTTATAAGATTCACAAATTTAAGAAAAAGTGACGAATTACATTACATAAATGTCTGATTGAAATCAGTTTTCAATATTATCTGGGTGTGTCCCTCGCCAGCGCTAAGTTCCAGCCGCTCGGGTCGCTACGTCCGCTGCAATTCCTCATTCCGAGGCTTTGGCCAGCGCGTATTCCGGGATTTCCACTACCATCGCTCACACAGCTTCGGTTTTCAGTAGTTCCTTCCGACTTCTTTACAAAGTTCCAGATATTCTTTCGGCATATTAGATGAACCAAATCCCGTCTCGTAATATTCATCCGAATGTGGAATGTAAATGCTGTATTTCTTACTGAATGGAAAAATCGGAATGAAAAACAACTCGAAATAATTTTTGTAAACCGAAACAATAGCATTCGCCATAAAGCCGTTTTTCAGAACTTTACGGTCTTCTTTTCCTACGAGTTTGGTTTTGATTCCGAAGATGAAAAACATTGGGGTTGATTAGAACTTAGCCTTCGCAAAATACCAGATCAACATTCCCCAACTGATGATCATAAACAAACCGCCAAGTGGTGTGATTGGTCCAAGGAATTTCAAATTAAAACCCCAAACATCTTGGAAAGCCAAACAATAAATGCTTACAGAAAATATAAAAGTTCCCGCGATCATCAAGATAGAGATCCATTTTTCAGAAGTCGTTTCGAATTTTAAAATATATCCGACAATGAGAAGGAAAAACGCCGCATACATTTGATAACGAACGCCCGTTTCAAAGCTTTCTAATCTTTCGATTGATAATATTTTTTTGAAGGCGTGCGCACCAAATGCACCGAGAACTACGGATAGCAAACCATAGATTCCGCCGATGATTAAAGTCAAGTTTTTCATAATTTTTATAATTCTCCTTTTTGATATAAAATAATAAGTTTTCCTGCAATCGTTAATAATCCTAGAACAATGAATAGCCAGGAGAATCGCTTGGCACCTGCAAATCCTGGATCCTTTGTGAATTTTAAAAATATCCCAAAGAACAAAATAAAGGCTGAAAGTAAGATCCCGAACATAAATCTATTTATTTCTCAATTTCTCCAACTCCGAAATCACCTCGTGATGACTTACCGTTTTGTCTTTGAAGTAGGTCACAAAATGCTGTTTTTCCTCTTCTGTCGCACCAAATTGATTCAGAATATTGAAAAGGTGCATTTTCATATGACCTTTCTGGATTCCCGTCGTTACCAACGAACGAAGCGCTCCAAAATTCTGCGCCAAACCTGAAACCGCCAAAATACTCATCAATTCCTGAGCAGATGGTTTTCCAAGCAATGCCAATGAGAATTTTACTAAAGGATGAAGATTCGTCAAACCACCGACCACACCAACAGAAATCGGCAAGTCGATCCAAAATCTGAAAATCCCATTGTCCGTGGTGCAATGCGTCAACGAAGAATATTTCCCGTTTCTCGCCGCATAAGCATGCGCACAAGCTTCTGTCGCACGGAAATCATTTCCTGTGGCGATTACGACAGCATCAACACCATTCATAATTCCTTTGTTGTGCGTGGTTGCTCGGTAAGGTTCAATCTCTGCAATCGTTACCGCACGTTTGAATTTCCACGCAAATTCCTCATTAGAAATTCCGCTATCATCCTTCAAATCTTCAATTTTACAAGAAACTTCGGCTCTTACGATGCAATCTGGTGTGTAATTGGAAAGAATATTCATCACAATCTGCAATGAGTCTTTTTCTTCCTGAGAGAAACTTTCCTCGTTGGCAACTTCTTCCTTCAAAGTCTTTCCGAATTGTTCCAGACAAGAATTAATGAAATTCGCGCCCATGGAATCTACAGTGTCAAAACTCGCTTTCAATTGGAAATAATCTTCCAGTTCCGAAGTTTTATCGATGAGTTTGATATTTAGAATTCCGCCGCCACGGTTGCGCATATTTTTGGTAATATCTTCCGTTGCTTCCAGTAATTTTTTCTTCAGTTTAAAATTGAAAAAATGCAACAGTTTATGAGCCTCGGTTTTGAAGATAAAATGTGTATGACCCAGTTTTTCCGTATTGATAATAGTCGTTTTGAAACCACCTTTGTCAATCCAGAATTTTGCTGCTTTGGAAGCTGCTGCTACAACAGAACTTTCTTCAACCGCCATTGGAAGTGCCAAAAGTTTCCCGTCAATCAGGAAGTTTGGAGCAATTCCGTAAGGCATATAAAAATTGGAAATTGTGTTTTCAGAGAATTCGTCGTGCATTTTTTGCAGATTAGAGTCGTTGTTCCAATATTGCTGTAGAATCTGCTCGTAACTTCTGTCGTTGCTTAGATATTCGCTGATTAGCCAATCGATTTTTCTTTGTTTGGAAAGTTTTGAAAATCCTTCAACAGGTTGATGGTTCATAGTGAAATTTTATGTTTGTAAAGATAAGGATTTTGGGAGATTGTGATGGGATTGGTTCGTATATTTGTGAATAATCTGTAAGTTTTATGATAGAGCATATTCAACTAAAAAATGGTTTTTGGAATTTCAATCTTAATTTTTGGAAAGGAAATTCATATCAGCATGATGATGTGCAAATATTTGACACAAATGTTTTAGTTGTTGACACTTCAAGTTTAAACTCGGAATTTTATTCGATGTCTTCTAAAGAAAAGAAACAAATAAGAAATTATTGGATTAAAGCACTTCCTGTTTTAAGTAATGTTGAATATTTGATGACAACTCATCAAATTGATCAAGAGTTTTTTGATGCTATCTGTGAAATGAAAAATCTTAAAGGTTTGTATATAAAATGGGGAAAAATTGAATCTTGCAAAAAAATTGAAAAACTAATATTATTAGAACATTTATATTTTGGTAGCAATCCAAGATTGCCATCATTTGAGGGTTTTGAGTCATTGAGAAATTTAAAACACTTGGAAGTTGAGAATGTCAAACCTTTAGCTGATTTTTCTCCACTTGAGAATTTAGATAGTCTAATAACACTTAAAATTACCGGAACAGTCGATAAAGCCCTATCAATTGACAATCTATACTTTCTGAACAAATTAAAAAATATAGAAGAATTAACATTAGGTATTTCTCTAAAAATTAAGGATTTAGAGCCACTTAAAAATCTTGAAAAATTAAGATATTTATGGTTGCCTGCATCATTACTAAAGAAATTTGAAAAAGAGAAATTGGAATAATTAATCGAGAATTCTGTTAGTAACTTAATTGACAAAAACTATCAAAATTGTAATTATTTGGACTTATTTTTGACATAATTTTAGAGCTTAATTCGTCTAAATGAAATCCTCCAAAATATGAACTTTGACCGCACAAAAGAAAAACTGGAAATACTTGCCGATGCTGCCAAGTACGACGTTTCCTGCTCATCAAGTGGCGGGAAAAGGAAAAATAATGGCGGATTAGGAGACAGCTCAGCCAGCGGAATTTGTCATACTTATACAGAGGATGGGCGATGTGTTTCGCTTCTCAAAATCCTGTTGACCAATCATTGTATTTACGATTGCATCTACTGCGTTTCAAGAAAATCCAATGACATCAAACGAGCCGCATTCACGGTGGAAGAAGTGGTGGATTTGACCATCAGTTTTTACCGCCGGAATTACATCGAAGGTTTGTTCCTGAGTTCCGGGATTTTCAAAGATGCGGACACGACGATGGAACGTTTGGTTCGTGTCGCGAAAAAACTAAGAAACGAACATAATTTTAATGGTTATATTCATTTAAAATCGATTCCTGGAGCGAGTGATATTTTGATGCAGGAAGCAGCACTTTACGCAGACCGACTTTCCGTAAACCTGGAAATTCCGACAGAATCTGGATTGAAGCTTTTGGCGCCGGACAAAAATCGGGAAGATATGTTGCAACCAATGCGAATCGTGCAAAAAGGAATCCAGCAATACAAAGAAGAGAAGAAAATCATCAAAAGCGTTCCGAAGTTTGCTCCAGCAGGACAATCCACCCAAATGATTGTCGGCGCAACCAACGAAAATGATTTGCAAATCATCAAAGTTGCCGACCATTTCTATCAAAATTATGGAATGAAACGTGTTTATTATTCGGGTTACATTCCTGTGACGTCGGACAATCGATTGCCAGCAATTACGGCAGAAGTTCCTGTTTTGAGGGAAAATCGTTTGTATCAATCCGATTGGTTGATGCGTTTTTATGGTTTCAAAGCCGATGAAATTTTGGATTCCAATATGCCGTTTCTGGATTTGGAAGTCGACCCGAAATTGAGTTGGGCTTTGAGAAATCTCGACCAATTTCCAGTCAATCTCCAAACGGCGGATTACAAAATGATTCTTAGAATTCCGGGAATTGGAGTGAAAACGGCGATGAAAATTGTCAGTTCCAGACGCTTCCAGGTTTTGAATATCGATAATTTGAAAAAGTTAGGCGCAGCTGTCAATCGTGCAAAATATTTCATCGATTTCAGTTACGGCAATCCATTCTTGAAACATTTGACCGATTTGAATTTGAGAAAATTAATTATCGGCGGAAGTCAATCCAAATTTCAAAATCAGTTTTCTCAGCAGTTGACTTTGTTTTGACCAAAAATACCTTGATTAATATGTATTAAGGAATACGATTGTATTTTTTTAATAAATCTTTTAATGTATCTAAAGGAATTGATTCAACTTGATGACCATCGTTTCCTTTCATCGTAGTTGCCATTGTAAGAGAATTTAAAATCGCTTCTTCTGTTGCTTCTATGGCTGCCAAAAATAATTGGGATGTATAATCATTGTGTAGATTTGGGATATTCTTCATAGAACTTTCCGGTTGGTGCTGAATTCTAGATTCTAAATCTGTTGAAAAAGCAATTACATATTCTCCACTTCCATGAGACATTATTCCTCCTGTTCTCCCTACTCCAATTATTGCTCTTGCTGCTAATCTTTCCAAATTACGACTATCTAAAGGAGCATCAGTTGCTATAACAATCATACAAGACCCATCAACATTATTTAATAACTGATTACTAAATGAAAACTTTTTTAATTCTTTTCCAACCGGGACACCATCAACCTGTAAAACCCCACCAAAATTGGTTTGAACCAGAACTCCCACAGTGTATCCTCCCAAACTCTGAGGGAGTTTACGAGATGAAGTACCGATACCACCTTTGAAAGCAAAACATGTTGTACCTGTACCAGCTCCCACATTTCCTTCTACAACTAAACCGTTTGCTTTTTGAATTGCTTCCAGCACATCGCTTTCTTGGATATGCCGACCACGAATATCGTTGAGCCATCCATCATTTGTTTCTCCTACGACAGCATTTACAGATTGAATTTTTTCATTTCCTTTTTGTTGAAGAGTATAATTTATTAAAGCACTGATTCCTGTACTTACATTTAAAGTATTTGTAAGTATTATTGGTGTTTCAAGATTTCCTAATTCCATTACCTGAGTAAATCCTGCTAGTTTTCCAAATCCATTACCAACAAATATAGCAGCAGGTACTTTCTGTTGGAAAAGATTTCCGCTGTATGGTATGATAGCTGTAACTCCTGTTCTGATATTTTCACCCTTAATTATTGTCTTATGTCCTACCAAAACACCAGCAACATCTGTAATACTATTCTGTTTACCTGGTTGTAAAACTCCCGGTTTTAATCCCAATTCACGAATTCTTTTTTGAGCAGACACACCACTGAAAAAAACAACAAGCAATAAAATAATTAATTTTTTCAACATTTATCTGAATTAGATTAAGGTAATTTTTTAGTATTTGTACATTTGGATAACAATATTAAAATATAAATTTTAATTGAGTATCTCTTTTTATAAATTTTATTTTTTTTACAATGACAACCCTTCTCTATGACGGCAGTTTCGACGGACTTTTAACCGCAGTATTCGAAGTGTTTGAATACAAATATAATGACGTGGAAATCAAAAATAAGGAAAGATTCCAACAGGAAAATATGTTCGCCGAAATTCACGAGGTTATTACGCAAAATGAAAAATCAGACCGGGTTCTAAAGAAATTAGAAATAAGCATAGGAAAGTCAGGCATCAAACAATTGCTGATGGTTTTTCTCTCAGAACTTCCTGAATCTGAAGATCTGATTTTTTCCGCCATCCAGCAATCCATCAAAAGTCCTGAAAATAATGTCCTGCAAAATTTCGCTAATGATGATATTCTTCAAATCTCAAAAATCTGCAAATCCGTCAGTCGAGAGAGACATCGGATGACTGCATTTGTCAGGTTTGAGAAAATGAAGGATGATATTTATTTCGCTAAGATTGACCCTGATTTTGATGTTTTGCCTTTGATTCGAAAACATTTCAAAGACAGATACGCGGACCAAAAATGGATGATTTATGACCTCAAGCGACATTATGGATTGTTTTATGATTTGGAGAATTGCGAATTTTTCTATCCGGATTCGTCATTCAACTTGAATCAATATCAGCAGAAATTCCACGAGGAAGAGATTAATTATCAGGAACTTTGGAAAAGTTATTTCACGAAGACGAATATTAAGGAAAGGAAAAATATCAAGCTCCACGTTCAACACGTTCCAAAGCGTTATTGGAAATATCTGACTGAGAAATTCTAAATTTTATAATTGAATAGTCGCTCCAAACACAAAATTCCGTTTTGCCGATGGATTATAAAATCGGTTTCCAAAAGCATTGATGTCAAAGCCCAAAACATATTCCGCATTGTACAAATTCTGAATTTGGAAAAACAAGTCCAGTTTTGACTTTTCAAAAATAATTGGATAACGACATTGAATATTTGAAACCAAACTCGGTTCCGACCAAACAGAATTGGCGTCTGTCAAAGGAATTTTTGAAGTCAGAAATTGAGAATAATCAACGGCTAATTTTTTGAAGAAAGTGAAATTCAGCAAACTGTTGATGGTGGTTTTCGGAACGCCTGTCAAAGCATTTCCTGAAAAGTCAGAAGTTCCCTGAACATAATTTTTAAATTTAAAATCATAAAGACTTCCCGAAAATCTGAATTTGAAATGACTCAAAATATCATTTTTCAAATCAAACCGCTTCGATTCCAAAAGAAATTCCCAACCTTTCTGAACCGTGTTTCCTTGATTCACAAAATATTCCTGGCCAGCTTCATTCTGCCTTCGGACAATCGCATCTTTCATTCGGAAATCAAAATAATTCAGTTCAACAAAAACCGAATTTCCAAATTGTTTCCGCACGCCAATTTCCTTATTCCAGCCATATTCCGGAACGAGATTGAAATTGAATTCCTGATTGGAAGAACGGATCTCTTCATTTGTCGGCGCCGAGTTACCTTTTCCGATTTTTCCTCTCACAGAAAATCCTTTATCCAAAACGTAGGTCATTCCAAAATTGGGCAACCATTGATTCTTAAATTTTACATTTCCAGTTTCAGAAGTCGGAAAAATCTTTTCCCATTTGTAAGCATTTGAATTTAAACTAATGGAAATATCAGTAAATAACCGCTCATTAACATTCAGTTTCTGCGATAGAAAATAGAACCCGGAATTGTTTCTCAGCTTATCAAAATTCTGAGGATTTCCTTCTGTTCCGCGATTGTTGTCAAAGTTTTTAATATGAATTGGATTGGTCGCACCTTCGTAACCTAATCGCCATTCCGCAGAAACCTTGTCCCAATTTTTCTCGTAATTGAAATGTGTTCTCAACGCATAATTACTTTCAAAACGGTTTTCGAAATTGGTAATGAAAGGATTCTCAAAATCCACATATGAACCTTGAACCAAAACAAAATGCGAAAGTCCATTCGTCAATTGATATTGATTGGAAAGTCCAGCCAAGACCATTTTATTTCTGATTCCTGCATTTTGCTCTTTCGCTCCGGGAAGCGTTGCCGTTGCCGGTCGGGCTTGTTTTCGGTTGACTTCCATTTGCGCCAAAGTTAATCCGCCAGGCGTCTCGTAATCAAAATCGGAGAAGAGTAGCATTGCTTTCAGTTCGCCTTTGTCAGAGTATTTGAAATTGTCCTTAATGAAGATTTGTTTTCGCTCAACCGCCGATTGTTCACGGTAAGAATCTGTTCTATAATAATTTTGATAAACCTGAAAAAAGTGCTTTCCCAATTGCTTCGAAAAATTGATACTTTCATTAAAAGTCCCATAACTTCCAGACGAAAGATTCAAAGACAAGTCATCAGAATTCTGAGTTTGAAGCAACAAAGTTCCGCCAGTCACCGCGCCAAAATCACCACTTTCCGGACCTTTGTAAATCTCGATTTTATGAACTAAATCCGGCGAAATCTGATTGAAATAAGTATTCCCCGAAGCATCAGACAAAATAAAATCATCCAGATAAACTTTCACATTCCGAACACCAAACGGCGAACGCAAAGAACTCCCTCTCACAGCAATCCTGTAACTTCCCGGCGAGCGTTCTTCCATTCTTGCACCAGCAATCTGATTCACAGATTCCAACAATCGGTCGGGCGGATTCTGAGAAAGCAAATCTTCTGTAACCACAGAAACCGATTTGGTAGAAGCGATAAATGAAACCGGTTTTTTGTAAGCATTGATTTTAACCTCCGAAATCAAAGCCACAGAATCGCTCTTTTGGGAAAAATAAAACACGCTGGAAAACAGGAATAGAAAGGAAAGTTTTTTCATTGTTCTCAACACAGAAATCATTGTGCCGAAAAGATGCAATCGTTAAAAAATTCACAAAAAAGTAATTCTTAACTTACATCAATGTGAGGCGAAGCTCGGCGCTATAAATTTGCACTATAATTAATCAACAAAATATTAAAAAGTATGGCAACTAAATGGTTATTAGACCCAACTCATAGTGAAATCACTTTCAAAGTAAAACACTTGATGATTTCAAATGTAAAAGGAGAATTCACAACTTTCAACGCAGAGATCGACGCAGAAGATGACACATTCGCAAGCGCAAAAGTTTCCGCTTTCATCGATACAGATTCTATCTTCACCAACAATACAGACAGAGACAATCACCTGAAATCAGCAGATTTCTTCAACGCAGAAGCTAACCCGAAGATTACTTTCGAAGCTTCAACTTTGAACGGCGACGTGACTGGAAACCTAACATTAAACGGAATTACAAAAGAAATTAGTTTGGACGTAGACTTCGGCGGCATCAATTCTGATCCGTGGGGCAACACAAAAGCAGGTTTCTCATTCGAAGGGAAGATCAAAAGATCAGACTTCGGTCTTACTTGGAACGCAGCATTGGAAACAGGTGGCGTAATGGTCAGCGAAGACGTGAAAATTGCAGGAGAATTGCAGTTCGTAAAACAATAATACATCATAGTATTTTTATAGTTTGAGTTTTTTAAAGTGTGAGCAAAGGCAACTTTGTTCACGCTTTTTTGATTTCAATCGTTTGAATTTTAATAATTTGGGCAGCTATTTGACATTCGTCGAAACCTATTTTGTTGTATTTTTTATGGCAGCTTTTCCGCCTTCCGTTCCCAAACCTAACGAAGTGGTTCGACGAAGTCAATCTCGACAGTTTAGATTCCTACGGAATGACAATATTATGTCAAAAAAATTCTGGTCGATCTGCCAAATCAGCGAGAGAAATTCCATCAAAATTATTTCCCCAACCCTAAAGGGAGTAATTTTAATGAAATTTTCAAATCATTTTCTCTTGTCATCCTGAGCGGAGTCGAAGGAAGGATTGGGGTGAAAAATGATTTGAAAATACATTTTACATTAATACATTTTACTTTTTACAAAATAAAAATGAACCTCAACGACCTTTCCAACATCTCCGATAATTTCAAAACCACACAAAAAATGCCCGTCCTTTTCCTGGGACACGGCTCTCCGATGAACGCCATCGAAGAAAATATTTTTGTACAAGGTTTCCGAAACATCAGCAAAGAGATTCCAAAACCGAATGCCATTATTTGTATTTCGGCACATTGGTTTACAAACGGAACTTTTGTCACAGCAATGGAACTTCCGAAGACCATTCACGATTTTGGAGGTTTCCCGCAAGCGCTGTTTGATGTTCAGTATCCCGCAAAAGGTAATCCTGAATTGGCCAAAGAAACTGCGGGACTATTGTCTCCAGTTTTGGTGGAAGAAGACCACAATTGGGGATTGGACCACGGCGCTTGGTCGGTGCTGCGACATCTTTATCCCGATGCAGATATTCCGGTCATTCAGTTGAGTATTGATTATACAAAACCACCACAGTATCATTTTGAGTTAGCGAAGAAACTTTCTAAACTTCGGGAAAAAGGAATCTTGATCATCGGAAGCGGAAACATCGTTCATAACCTCAGATTGATCGACTGGAAAAATATTGATACCGTTGGAGCTGGCTGGGATTGGGCAATCGAAGCGAGAGAAAAAACCAACCATTGGCTTCTGGATGGCGATTTCCAGAAACTCATCGATTATCAAAAACAAGGCACATTCTTGCAATATGCCGTTCCAACGCCTGACCATTATTTGCCATTGATCTATAATCTCGGACTGAAAGATAAATCGGAAGACCTCTCATTATTCAATGATTCTTTGATTGGCGGTTCATTGAGTATGACTTCGATAAGAATTGGATAAATGGTTTTTCCAAAATGCTCCAGCGGAGTAACCTGTTAATAGCAACATTAGATAGACAAGCAAAAAGCTCCGTAGGAGAGACCTGTTAATCACATTTATTATCAGGCCGCTCCTACGGAGCTTTAGCACAATGATGGATTTTATTTTCTAATAACAGGTCATCCCTCTGGGATTTTTAAAATTTAGATTCAATTATCTAGTCTAGGGATTTAAATTATTCCGTTATTGTAAAGAACATTTGTTTAAAGCGTTGAATCATAAGTTGAAATAACCAACTACTTAGTTGAGGTGATCAATTACTTTGTTAAGTCGTCCAACCACTTAGTTGAAGCAATCAACCACTTAGTTAGGAGCGTTCAAGTAGTTAGTTGAGGCAATCAACCGCTCCGTTGAGGCGTTCAACCACTCCGTGAAGGCAATCAAGTGCAATTTGTTGCATTTCAGTGCTTTATACGGTTTTTTAAAACTTGATTAAGACAAGATTGTTATGAATTATCACAATCTTTTTAAATACTAACCAACTAAAATGATGAAAAATAGATTCAAAGGGTTTTGCATGGCGAAATCCTTTTTTTATTTGTTAATTTAGAAGTTCAAATATATCACGTGAGGTTTTTACAGTTTTTATTTTTCTTTTTCGGGACTTTATTTCTTTATTCCCAAACCATTTCGGGCAAGGTCCAGACGGAAAGTGGTTCAGCCATTTCGAATGTGAATGTCTACTTGGATGGAACAAAAGTCTCGTCAGTTTCCAATGGCGACGGAAGTTTCCAGCTGGATGTACAGGCACAGAAAAGCGGGAATATCATCTTTCAAAAAGATAATTATGAGACCAGTATTTTTCCATTAGAAAAGGCAATCGGGAAATCTGTGAAAGTGATTATCAATCCTGTCAGTGAGATCGAGGAAGTCGTTATCATTCCTTACACAGAGCAGGCTTACAAGGATTTTATTAATTATTTTCTGGATCAGTTTATTGGATTTGATCGGGATGATGTGAGAATCAAAAATCAACGGACGCTCAAGTTTTCATTTGATAAGAAAAATCAATTTCTGAAAGTGAAAGCGCCACAAACTTTGGTCATCGAAAATAAGAAATTGGGCTACACGATCCAATACAATCTGATCAATTTCCAGGCTGACTTCAAAGCGAAAAGTACCAGTTATCTGGGAACTTCATTCTTCAAGGAAACCAGTTTTCGGAAAGATATTACACTTAATCGGATGAATGCCTACAACGGCAGCATGATGCATTTCCTAAGAAGTCTTTACAATAACGAACTGGAAAAGGAAGGTTTTATCGTGAATCATGCGAAGCGAATCCCAAATCCGGATTATCCCACGGAAGGCGAACTGCAGAGATTGACTGATCATTTCGAAATTGTAAAAGCTCAGAAAAACTCGACGTTGCCTTGGACGGATGAGTTGGAAGCCATTGCGCAAAAGAAAAGTAAAAACTCCGAATTTGTGATGGCCATCCTGAAAACCAAAATGAAAGAGTCGGAATTTACGCAGCGTCAAAATGACCGCTTGTTCTTAGAGTTCGAAGATTTGCTTCAGGTCAATTATCAGAAATATTATTACGAGATCAAAAAAGGGGAATTTGTGAAATCTTCTGGCGCGGTGACGCAAACATCGTTCGTCCATCCGGAAGCTATGCAATTTGAGGTCTTTCCGGAAGGCAATATTTCTGAACCTGATTTATTGATTTTGGAAGGCGATTTCTCCAGACAGAATATTTCAAAAATGCTACCCTTGGATTATCAGTTTGGGAATTAAGAGAACTGATTTCTCGCAGATCATGGAGGTCAAGCAGATTTAATTTGGATGAACCCTGCTTGATCTACAAAATCCGCGAGAGAAAATCTATAATTCCTTTTCAAAGCAAACGCTGTTTTCCACGCCTGCATATTGACCATAATTAGGGATGACCTTATAATTACATTTTTGATAAAGTGCAACAGCCTCGGTTTGTCTTTTTCCGGTTTCGAGAATCGTTTTTTCGTAACCTAATTCTTTAGTCCAAGATTCTAATTCATTTAAAATAGCCGAATCTAGGCCCTTTCCACGTTTTTCCGGAAGTGTGAACATTCTTTTGACCTCCATCGATTGTTTATCAAAAGCTTTGATAGCGCCACAAGCAACCGCTTCGTCATTATCAAAAATGACGATGCAGTTTTTAAGAGAATCGATCTTGTTGTATTGGTCATAGAAACCGTGTTCTTCACCGTCCATCACGGCAAGATAAGCGTCTAGTTGTTTTACTAGTTTTTGGAAGTTGAAGTTTTCGGAATTTGTTCTGAGGATTTTCATTAATATAAATAGATGATTAAATGTGCTGCGACACCGCTCAACATGACATTTTCAAAAAATGTAAAAATTGATCGATTGTCAGCCCGAGCGGAGTCGAAGATTTTTTTTAAATTTAATTTACAACCAATTTTCTTTCTCTAATCAGCTCGGCAATCTTCAAAATATCTTCGCCGATCAATCTGTCATTTTCCAATTTGGGAACCACAGAGCGGATGATGGCATAATTTTTCTCAACAATGTCAGAGCAAACGGCAGGTCGTCTGAATTCCAAACCTTGCGCACCAAACATCAATTCGATTGCCAAAATGTTCTCAAGATTTCCAAGGATCTGATTGAATTTCCTTCCAGAAATACTTCCCATAGAAACGTGGTCTTCTTGTCCTAAACTTGTCGGTATAGAATCTGCGGAAGCCGGGAAACAAAGTGTTTTGTTTTCTGTAACCAATGCGGCACTTGTATATTGCGGGATCATAAAGCCGGAATTTAGACCCGAACTTTCGATTAATAATTTTGGTAAGCCGTATTTTCCTTCGAGCAAAAGATAACTTCTTCTGTCAGAAATATTTCCTAATTCCGCTGCTGCCAATGCACAATAATCCAGAGGCAAAGCCATCAACTGTCCGTGGAAATTCCCACCGGAGATAGATTCTTCGGCGCTTAGAATGATTGGATTGTCGGTTACGGAATTCAGTTCTGTGTCTGCCATTTGTTTCAGATGTTCGAAAGCATTTCTGCTCGCGCCGTGAACTTGTGGCACACATCTCATAGAATACGGATCCTGAACGCGGTCACAGAATTCGTGTGACTTTAGATTGTCAGAATCTTTCAGGAAGTTTCGCATTCTTTCTGCCACTTTTCTGCTTCCGTCAAATGGCCGAATGTCGTGCAATTCTTTTTTGAAAGGACTTGCAGAACCACGATAAGCTTCAAGGCTCATTGCCGCAGTCAAGTCTGCAAGATCCAAAAGATATTCGAATTTTGATAATCCGATGATGGCGTGCGCTAAGATGAATTGTGTTCCATTGATCAAACCTAAACCTTCTTTCGGACCAAGTTTCAAAGGTTGAATGTTGTGCTTTTCAAGAACAGTTGAAGTTTCAACAGTTTTATCATTTTCCCAAACCTGACCTAATCCCAAAAGTGGCAAAACCAAATGTGCCAAAGGCGCCAGATCTCCTGATGCCCCAACAGAACCTTGCTCGGGAACAACTGGAATGATGTCTTTTTCCAACATCAATATCAAACGCTCGATCACATCCAATGAAACACCCGAAAATCCTTTCGACAAAGCGTGGATCTTGGCGATGATCATTATTTTGGAGATATTCTTGTCAATTGGTTTTCCAACACCTACGGCGTGAGAAATAATCAGATTGTGCTGAAGTTGCGCCGTTTCCGACTCTGATATTTTGGTGTCACAAAGTGGACCGAATCCTGTATTGATACCGTAAACCGTCCTGTCAGAAGCTACAATTTTCTGAACATTCTCCTGCGACTTTATAATTTGTTCTCTTGATTTTTCACTGAGTTTTGCAAGGGATGGATTTTTTGCTATTTCCAAAACATCCTGATAGCCAAGCGTATCGATTCCGTAAATCATTACTAAAAAATTTTGCCTAAAAATACACTTTTTAGGCAAGATTTTATAAAAGTAGCTTAATGAATTATTGGTTGTCGATTATTATTTCAATATATTTTTATAGATCACACCATCTTTCATAATGATCAGGAATTTGTTTTCAGGATCTGCAACTAGGTTAATTTCTGTTAGAGGATTCCCGTCTACAAGAATCATATCGGCATAAGCGCCTTCTGTGATTTCTCCCAATTTCCCTTTTTGGTAGGGATCTCTTTTTCCACTCAATCTCAGTAATTCTGCATTGGTAGAAGTTGCCATTTTCAAAATCTCGTAGGGTGTATACCAATTGGTCAGTTTAGCAAGTCGTTTACCTTGTTTTTTTGCCGATTCTGGATCAAAAAGAACATCTGTTCCCCAGGCAGTTTTTATTTTGTATTTCTTAGCTAGTCCGTAAGCTGTTTCAGTACCTTTTGTCATTTCTATTTGCTTAAGTCGATTAGATGATCCTGCTGGATGCGGATTGGCATCTTCATCATCTAGAAATGGCTGCAAGCTCCACCAGATTCCTTTCTGTGCCATTAGTTTTGCGGTTGCCTCATCTGCTAATTGACCGTGATCGATACATTTTACACCAGCATCTACCGCAGTCTTTATCGCCAAAGGTGTATAGGCATGTACCGTAACATAAGTTCCCCAATTCTCTGCAGCAGAAACTGCAGCTGCAAATTCTTTGCCTGTATACTGGGAAACATCCAATGGATCATAGTTAGAGGAAACACCTCCTCCGGCCATTAGTTTCAGTTGTGTTGCACCTTGTCTCAGTTGTTCTCTAGATCTTAATAAGACAGCATCTTCACCATCGGCTATGGCTACCATTCCATTTCTTTCGGCATATGATAATTCTCCGATTTTTCTGGGTACATCAGTTGGTAATCCAAAGTCGCCGTGTCCACCAGTTTGAGAGATGAAGGCACCACTTGAATAGACTCTAGGTCCTATGGTCAGTCCCATGTCAATAGCTTTTGCAAGAGATAGAGAGCCACCTCCCAAGTCTCTGACAGTTGTAAAACCTCTTAGTAATTGTTTGTGAGCAGCTCCAGCTGCAACGAAATTAAGCATGGCGTAATCCGAAGTCATTGCCATCATTTTGGGAACAGACTCAAATAGCAAATGGACGTGAGCATCTATCAATCCAGGCATCAAGAATTTGCCTTGTCCATCGATGATCTTGGTCGCGCCTGATCTGTCCGTAGGAATTGGAGATTGTGAGATTTTCGCGATAATATTATTCTCAATCAGAATATTTCCCTTTACAAGTTTGTTGTCAATCCCATTGAAAATCTCAACATTGTTGATGAGTATTTTGGTTGGCTGGATTTGAGCATTGATTTTGATGAAAATGCTCGATACTAATGTGATAGCAATAAGTAGATGTTTTGTTTTCATGCAGCTATTGGTTTTAAGGCAAAATAATTTTCCTAAAAATACAATTTTCGGGAAGAATATGAGAAGATTTGGAAAGAAAGAAATTTGTCTGTAAATGATTTATAAAACTTATAGTATTGTGACCTCATCAGTTTTTAAATTATATCTCATTTTTAAATGTCTATCCCAGTTTAAAAATTCGTCACAGCTGAAATTTAAAAAGTTACCATCCCACAATTCAAATTTAATCAAGTCCATTTGAATGGGACTTTCAACGTGTTTCGTAATGCTTAATTTATCTAAGATTTTGGTAATATTATAGTAATCTGAAACAAGAAAATTTCCATCATTAATGGCAATCAAATTGATATATCCAGGTCTCTCATAAACTTCAATCAAATCACCATTGTTTAAATCAATTGAAAATAGATAATCTGAAGTCAAAATTAAAGTCCTCTTTGAAATTTCTGAAATTGCAACGCTTTTTCGTTCTCCCCGAAATTGTCCGCACCATTGCACATAATTCTCATCTGTGAATCTAACGAATGTCCAAGACTGAGAGTTCCAAGCACTTTCAACATCAAATATCCTTTCCGAATATTCTCCAGAATCTGGACGACTGATAATTTCTGCATTTATAATCATTAAATCATTTTTAGAAAATCAATAATCAAACTGCTCCTCATATTCCTTAATCTGCAAAGCGCGTTCCTTCACGATTTCCAATTTCTTATTCTCTGCAATCACATAGAACAAAGTTCCTTTTTTGACGTCAAAATAGTATTTGTCAATCAGTTTGAACTCAGAATCTCTGAATGAAATCCAATTTCTCTGTGCTTCCACCAATTCCTTTTTTCCAGTTTTTGTCAGTTTTTGGCTTAATGAAATGTAGGATTTATTAAGTTCTTTGTCCCAAGAAGTACGTGCAGAATTGATACAGCTTCGTTGGCCAGCCGTAGAATTATCTTTAGCCAAACATTTTTCCAAATCTTGGTCAATCTTGTTTTGAGCCAACGAAAAAACATTTACTAAAACCAGAAATAATATAGAGATTGACTTTTTCATTATTTGATTTTTAAAGTTCTTAATTAAATCTCAATTTCTTTGCCTGCTTGATATGTGCCAAATGATGCTGACAATGCCAACTGTAGATCAAGATATTTTCTTTGAGCGAAATCTTTTCCGATTGTTCCGGATGGATGAATTCTTTGTTCAAATCCTCCTCAGAAAGACTTTTCAAAATGAAAACCCATCTTTCGTGCAAAGCTTCCAGCAACTTCAAAGAAACAAGTGGCGAAAGTTTGCTATCCTGCAATTCTGCCCAAAGACTTTCCTCGTAAGGTTTGATAGTTGGAACATTTTCTGTCAAAGCCAATTTGAATCGAACATAACTGTTGATATGACTGTCCGCGCAATGATGTACGACTTGAGAGATGGTCCAACTTTCTGGTCTGTATCTTAGATTTAGATCCCTTTCATCCAGGTTTTCGATTTCAGCTTTTACAAGGTTTGGAAAGTTTTCAATTTCATTAATGGCAGAATCAATCATTTCCTTTGTGATTGATTCTGGTTTTTGGAATTTTCCGACTGGGAATTTTAAAGCTTCGAGATTCATTATTTCAAATTTTTCATTAGGATTGCTTCCATTTTTTCGTAACCCAATTTGTTGGGATGGATTCCGTCTTCTGCAATTTCTTTGGGCAAACCGTTTTTGTCGTCTTTCAATGGCGTGTGATAATCGATGTAAGTGATTTTGTTTTTCTGAGCGTAATCTTTGATCATTTGATTCAGTGCAATCACTTTGTCAGCAGGCATCATTCCTTTTCTCCAAGGAAAGTCGGAAGCGGGAAGCGCCGAGCACAAAACCACTTTGATTTGATTTTCTTTCGCCAATTCCACCATCGAAACAATATTTCCAAAAACTTTATCCAGAGAGATTGGACCTTGATTTTCCGCAATGTCATTGGTTCCAGCCAGAATAATCACACGTTTTGGCTTCAATAAAATCACATCTTCCCGAAATCTCAAAAGCATCTGCGAGGTCACCTGTCCACCAATTCCTCTTCCGACAAAATTATTTTTAGTGAAAAATTCCGGGTCTGTGGCGAACCAGCCTTCTGTGATAGAATCGCCCATCAATACTGAGTTTGGCGTTGTGTTTTTGGATTTTATTTCTTGATTTTGTTTTTGATATTTGCCGAAATTAGCAAAGTCCTGAGCATTAGACATTGTAGAAAATAAAAGGATAATAAAAGTTAGGATTTTCATTTTTTCTGATTTATAATCAAATATATGAAATAAGGATAAGCGGAAATTACATCGAGAAAATAAAATGTCTTTAATAATTTAGATAAACCACAAAAGTAACAAAAGTTTATGGCGAATTTTAATTCTTGCAAAAGTTCAAAAAAAAGTAATACTAAAAGAAGTTTCTTTTTTTTGCTCTTTATAAAGACTTTAATAAGTTTAGTCTTAGCTGAGCGAAGCGTCTTTGCGACCTAAAATATTCCCAATGTTTATAGAAAAAATCTTTGCGCGCTTTGCGTTAAAAAATATAGGTTTGGAATCATATTAATTCAATAATTTTACAAAATGGAACAAACTTCGAAAGACCCTTTACATGGCAAAAGACTCGACGCAATTTTAGAAGAATTGGTGGACTATTACAATGGTTTCGAAGAATTGGGGAAGCAAATCAACATCCGATGTTTCAACGCCGATAAACCAAGTATCAATTCCTCATTGAAATTCCTAAGAAAAACCGATTGGGCAAGAGCAAAAGTAGAAAGTTTGTATCTCTACGTTTTGAGACAGAAGAAGAAAAAAGGCTTACTTTAAATTTCTTAATCCAAAAATATTCCGCTCACATAATACCAGCGATTCTGAATCGTTTTGAAGGTCGATAACTCGTGATGAACTTGTGGATTCCCATCTTCATCCGTATAAAACGCTTTGAATCCCACTTTGTTCATTGATGGCGTATCAACGATTTCCAACTTCGTCCAATCATTGATTTCGCCCCATTCTTGCAAACTTTTCTTATTATGGAATTTCCTTTTTCCAGGCGAAGTGGTTTCCCAAAGATATTCGCCATTTGGAATGGCAAAAGCTGAAAAGCGAGAACGCATCAAAGCTTCCGCAGTTGGCGGGAATTTTTCTTTTGTGTGATAAGGTTTACAGCAGTCGTTGTAGGATTTTCCGGAACAGCAGGGACAAGTCATTGGTTAAAATTATAAATTGATAAGGTTTATTTGATCTTTTTCAGATTGCCGTTTTCATCATAATATTTCCATTCTCCGGTCTTTTCACCATCTTTTATTATTCCTAATGCGCCAATCTTTCCGTTCTTATGGTATAATTTCCATTCGCCGGCCATTGCTCCTTTATCATCGTGACTGCCAGTTTTTTCCAGGTTGCCGTTTTCGTAATAATATGTCCATTCACCAACTCGATTGCTGTCTCGTTGCGTTCCAACGTGTCTTAATTGTCCATTATCGTAATATTCTTTCCATTCGCCAATGGTTTTTCCAGCGTCATCATAGCTTCCAATCATTTTTGGTTTTCCATTTTCGTGGTACCATTTGTGTTCGCCAATTCTGTTTTCGCCATCGTACAAGCCAATTTCGTAGAGTTGTCCATTATCATAATATTCCTTCCACTCACCAGTTTGCTTTCCATTTTCGAATCGACCAATTGTTCTCAATTTTCCATTGCGATAATAGCTTTTCCATTCACCGACTGGTTTTCCATTGGCGTATTTTCCGACTTGGAAAAGTTCACCATCAACGTCAAACCATTTCCATTCGCCTGTTCGCTCCCCATTTTTGTCAGTTTGTCCGGTTAGCTTCATATCATTTTCAATTAATGTTGTGGCCTTCGTTTGAGCTTTTACAAAAACTGAAAAACAAACCAGTATTAAAATTAAGTTTAAGTGGCGTTTCAACATTTTAATTTTTAGCTAATATAGTATTAAACTCCAAACGCTCGCTTCAGCAAACTCTCTACTTTCGGCTCGCTTCCACGGAAAGCCTTGAACAATTCCATCGGGTCTTTGGTTCCGCCGGAAGAAAGAAGGATTTTATATTTCGAAGCAATTTCCGGATTGAAAATGCCATTCTCTTTGAAATATTGAAATGCATCAGCATCCAAAACTTCCGCCCATTTGTAAGAATAATAACCAGCCGAATAGCCACCTTGGAAAATGTGTGAGAAGCTTGGTGCAGTCGCTGTTTCCGGATTTGAAGGGTAGATTTGTGTCGCTTTTGTGAAATGATTTTCAAATTCTTTGACGTCCGTCACTTCGTGTTCCGAAACACTGGAGTGAAACGCCATATCCAACAATCCAAGACCCACTTGTCTCATTGTTTGATAGCCTTCCATAAAGGATTTGCTTTGCGATAATTTCTCAATTTTTTCGTCTGGTAAGATTTCTCCAGTTTGATAATGTTTGGCGAAAGTTTTCAGAAATTCTGGTTCGTAGCAGAAGTTTTCCAAAAATTGAGAAGGCAATTCTACAAAATCCCATTTCACCGATGTTCCTGACAGATTCGGATATTGCGTGTCTGCCAAAACGCCGTGAAGTGCGTGTCCAAATTCGTGGAACAAAGTGGTCACTTCCTGGAAAGTCAATAAACTTGGCGTGTCTTTCGTTGGTTTTGTAAAATTACAAACGACGGAAATATGCGGACGGGAATTTTCGCCATTTTTTTTATACTGATTTTTGTAGCTCGTCATCCAGGCGCCGGCACGTTTTCCTTTTCTAGGATGGTAATCTGCGTAGAGTAGGGCTTTTACGTTGCCATTTTCTGTGATTTCGTAGGTTTTCACATCGTCGTGGTATTTCTGAACATCATTGATTTCCTTGAATTCTAAACCAAATAATGTTCCGGCCAATCCAAAAACCGCTTCCTGAACTTTCTCCAATTGGAAATAAGGTTTCAGTTCTTCGTCATCAATATCGAATTTTTGCTTTCTTAATTTCTCAGCGTAAAAAGCGTGGTCATAACTTTGGATTTCCTCAATTCCGTCGGTTTTTGCTAAGGTTTTTAGTTCTTCGATTTCTTTTTGAGCGAAAGGTTTTGCTTTGTCGAGAAGTTCGTTTAGGAATTCAAATACTTTTTCCGGAGATTTTGCCATTCTTTCTTCAAGGACAAAATCTGCGTAATTTTTATAACCTAACAATTCCGCTTTTTCCTGACGAAGTTTTACGATTTCTTTGATGAGGTTCTGATTGTCAAATTCGCCACCATCAAAGGATTTTTTTCCGTTGGCTAAAGCTAGTTCTTTTCTGAGTTCTCGGTTTTCTGCGTAAGTCAGTGCAGGAAGATAACTCGGATATTGAAGCGTAATCACGTAACCTTCCAAGCCTTTTTCCTTCGCATCTTCTTTGTATTGCTCAAGAATAGCTTCCGGAATTCCTTTCAATTCTTCTTTATTTGTAATGTGTTTGAAATAAGCATTGGTCGAAGCCAAAGCATTTTGCCCGAATTGAAGCGATTTGATAGACAAATCCATATTGATTTTCTCCAGTTTCTTTTTGTCTTCTTCGTTCAGTAATGCACCGCTTCTTACGAATCCTTTGTAAGTTTCGTTGAGCAACATTTTTTGTTCCTCATTTAATGACAAAGTGTCTTTCTGGTCGTAAACGTTTTTGATTCTTTCAAACAGTTTTTCGTTTTGGGAAATTTTGGAAGAGAATTCTGTCAGAAGTGGAGAAACGTCTTGCGCAATTTTCTGGATTTCGTCGTTTGTTTCGGCTGAATTGAGATTGAAGAAAATGCTTGAAACTCTGTCCAATTGTTCGCCGGAAAATGCCATTGCTTCAATCGTATTTTCGAATGTTGGTGTTTCTTGATTATTGGTGATTTCGTCAATTTCTCTTTCAGCGGTTTTCACCAATTCCTGAAACGCGGGAAGATAATGTTCTTCTTTGATGTCGCTGAAAGGTGATGAGGTATATTTGGTGTTGAATTTTTCTAATAGTGGATTCATTATTTTGTTCTTGATTTAAGGTTTACTGTTCAGGGCTCTTCGACTCCGCTCAGAGTGACATTGCTAATAAAAATTGTTATATACGAAATTGTCAGGCTGAGCGGAGTCGAAGCCTTTTCTGATTTTTTTGAAATCACAAATTTAGTACCTAAAGTTGAAAGTATGACAAAATTGCGCCCCGGCTTGAGCGGAAATCCTTTTTTGCTTGTCATCAAGTTCAACTTAACTGAAATGTCGAGCAAAAAAGATTGGGAGCGGAAGACGGATTAAGGCGTCCAAATAAATATTGTCCTAGGAAAAGTTTTTGTATTTAAATTCTTTTTAGATTTGTTTTGAACTTAAACTATACTTATTATGAAAAAATTTTTGAAAATCATTGGCATTATCTTAGCTGTTTTTATTGCTTACTGTGCCATTATGATGTTGGTTGTGGACAGCAAATGTCATAACGAACAATCCATTACCATCAATGCTCCCAAAGAAAAAGTGTGGCAGAATGTGAATTCTATGAAAGCATTCAACACCTGGAATCCGTGGATGAAATATGATCCGAAACTTGTCGTGACCTACAAAGGAATTCCTGGCGAAGTTGGTGACGGCTACACTTGGAATGGGAATGATGATGTGGGTGAAGGTGAACAGGAAATCACGGCAATCGTTCCTAATGAAAAAGTGGCGACAAGTATGCACTTCATCAAACCAATGGATGATAGAGCGACCTCTGACCTGCTTCTTGCGACGGAAGGTGCTGGAACGAAAGTGACTTGGACTATAGATTATGAAATCGAAACACTTTTCAAACCGATGAAACCGATGATGAATTATCAGATGAACAAATCATTCTCGGAAGGCTTGGGAAAACTGAAAACACTTTCTGAAAAATAAAAATCGCCCCGATGATTCGGGGCGATTTCATTTGATTTGAAAATTTATTTTGTCTTATTTGATGATCAGTTTAGAAACTGCCAAACCTTCGTCTGATTTTAACTGAACCAAGTAATTTCCTGTACTGATTCCGTTTACAGAGAATGTTTCGTCCCCTTTTGCAGCTTTCAATCCGAATGATCTTACCAGTTTTCCGTTGAGATCATAGATGTTGATCTGTCCGTTTTTCGCTTTGTTGTATCTGATTTTCAATAAGCCGTCTGTGGCTGGATTCTGAACGATTTGAAGCGATGTTTTGTTCGCATCGATTTTAGTTTCGTCGGTCGCCAAAACTGTTTGATTCCCAAAAATCCTGAATTCACCTGGTTGAAGTACAACGGTTGTAGAAGCATTCGCATTCAAAGAACTATTGTCCATCAAGTTATACCAAGTTGTAGCGTAAGGGAAGTTTGGCGTCACTGTTTGTGCTGTAGTTGTAAAGTTCGCAACTATTACTACATCTTTGAGTGTATTTGAGGCCAAAGCATCTTTCCAAATATGGGTCCTAGGTAAAAGATTTCCGGATTCAACGTTGAAAGTGGTGGTGTCAAAAACCGGACTTGATAATTTGATCTGTAATATCTTTGACCAAGTGTCGTAAATTGATTTCCTAGCAGCATCTGTATCATAACCTAGTGTGAAAGCTACTGGTTTTGGAGATAATCTACAATCATTGCTGATCGATCCGTCTTCGCAACGGTTGATACTGAATTCGTATCCAAGTTCACCAAACTGCCAGATCATTTTTGGACCAGGAACGGTTAAGAAAACAGCGCCATACGCTTTTTGTCTTTCCAATGCTGTTGCAAGCGTTTTTACCGAACCATTTCCGTAAGCCAGGTTTTTGAACATCAATCGTTCTTCGTCATGACTTTCACCATAAGTAATGTTTCTTCTTTCGCTGAAACCATGGTTTTCAAAATCAACCCGGTTGAAGTTGCTATCGGAGTCATAACCCATTGTGTTCTGATTGTATGGGCCAACCAGATTATCCCACATCATAACACCTTTTCCTTCATTGATCTTGTAATTTGCCCATTGCTGCTCTTCCTGATCTCCACCTAAATGTTCGAAGATGATGTAAGAAGTCGGGTCCTGAGCCCATTGGTAATCTGAATATAACTTCAAAACATCCACTCTGTCCTGCTGATAAGAGCCAGTACAGCCTTCGTCTGAAGCCGTGCAATTCTGAGTAAATCCTTTTGTGAGGTCCCAACGGAATCCATCTACCTTATATTCTTTGATCCATTGTTCTAGAACTCTGTTCACATAATATCTGGTCTCTGTTTTAGAATGGTTAAAATCATAAAAAACGTTGTAAGCATGCTTAGGAACTTGATTGAAATAAGGGTTGTTGGCAGCAACATCTCCATAACCTCCGTCTGTACTGGTAGACCAAAGTCTTTCCAATGGAGATCTTCCTGTAGCATGGTTCAATGCAATATCTAGGATCACGGCAATTCCATTTTGGTGGCATTTGTCAATGAATTCTTTGAATTTTTCTGGCGTCCCATAAGCTTTGTCCAAAGCTAAATGGAATCCTGGGTTGTAGCCCCAAGAGTTGTTTCCATCAAATTCCATTACTGGCATCAGTTCGATCGCATTTACATTCAAACCTTTGATGTAAGGGATTTTATCGATCATTGCCTGCCAGTTTTTACCTTCTGTAAAATCTCTTACTAAAGCTTCATAAACAATCAGGTTTTGTTTAGCAGGTTTTTGGAAGTCAGTGACGGTCCAGTTGTATGCAGTTTTTGCAGTTTGGATCACTGATACATCATATTGCTGTCCTGCTGGGTAAGCGGGTAATCCTGGGTAAGTATTAGCTGAGATAAAAGGATCATCGTCTGGCGAAAGGACCAAAGTGGAATAAGGGTCAGCTACTTTCACGCCGTCACTTGTTCTGTATTGGAAAGTGTAGACCTGCTGTGGCGTTAGCCCTGTAAGTTCTATCCAGTAAAGATTGGCATTGTTTGTATCTCTCTTCATGATATAGTTGGAAGAGATCTGCCAGTTGTTGAAGCTTCCAATCACGTGTACATAGTTTTTCAAAGGCGCATATAGCGCTAATCCAACTTTTGTAGGGTCGTTCGAGTCATAGCTGATTCCTTGTCTCATGTAGGAAGGGATTGCAGCTGTTTGCACCGTTGGCGTTGGAGAGATTGTGAATTTGGAAGTCAAAGTTGTGTTGGATGCAACGTTGGTTGCGGTCACTTCTATCTGATTATCTGCGGTAATATTTGGGGAAGTAGTAATAGATGATACGTTATTTGCGGTATAAATTGTGCTTCCATTCGATTTTACGACATAATTTGCAGGCAAAGATGTGCTGTAATTGATAGTGAAATTGCTTCCTGATGTGATGAAGTTGACAGAACCATTACTTGGTGAACTGAGTGAAAACTGAAATCTTCCGACTTCAGAATAGATATCTTGAGATTGTCCGTTCCCTGTTTTTGTTTTTAGTAGAAAACCGATTCTGCCAATTCCTGTTCTGTTGTAGAAAGTCTTTGGGACAAACGTCATCGTGTAAGTGTCATTACCAGCGTTGTAAGTCAACTTGTTAGCTTCGTTGGAAGCTGTCCAACTGCCGTTGGTTGGGCAATCCAAACTGTTTAGGTCATTGGGATCGTAGGACCATGCCCATAGATAGAGCGCGTTGTTGGTCACGCCCCAAGTAGATTCGTTGATACTACTGCCATTAAAGGTAATGGTAATTGGTTCATCCTCGTTGAACGAGGTCGGGCTGATAGAGGCCGTCACGTTTTGCGTCTGCGCAAAACCGAGGATCGCAATAAAAATTGCGATCAGGTTGTAAAATTTTTTCATTGGTCTATATATAAGGCTTTAAATATATCATTTTTTTGATGAGAGATAATTATTTTTAATCTAACTATGTTGTTGGGTTTAAGTATTTGATTGTTAGTGTTTTGTTTTTGATTACGAAGTGTTGTGGAATTTAAATTTGAACTTTAGTTTAACCAAATGTTAACAACAAAAACGCTTTTATATGAAATTTAATTTATGTGATTTTTATATTATTTTGGAAAATAAACCACATTATAATTTTATGATTCATATTATTTTCTATATTTTTACAACCAAATAGGAAACAATAAACAATTATTTTAATCGAATAATTGTTCTGATAGTACTGTCTGTTTTGAACGAAACCAAAATTTTTTCGTTCATTTAAAATATTTTGTATTATATTTAAAAATCAAAAAATCCATAATAAATTATGAAAAGTGCATCTGAATCTGGTTATCATTTAGACGGAGTTGATAAGGAGATTGTCTATATGTTGATGGATAACGCAAAAACTTCCCTTGCACACATTTCCAAGCATGTTGGCATATCTACGACAGCAGTTCACCAAAGAATCAAAAAATTGGAACAGGCTGGCGTTATAGAGAATTCTATCTCTTTCCTGAATCCTAGAAAGATCGGTTACAAAGTGGTCTCATACATTGGTGTGTACTTGGATCAGCCAAGTCACTATCAGGATGCTATCAAGAATCTGAACTTGGTAAATGAAGTGGTAGAAGCGCATTACACAACTGGAAATTACACGATCTTCCTAAAGGTCCTTTGTAAAGATAACGACCACTTGATGGAGATCCTGAACAAGATCCAAAAATTAAAAGGTGTTACAAGAACAGAGACCATTCTTTCTTTGGAGCAGAGTATCAGCAGACAATTGAAAGTTTAAGAAAAATTGATATAATAAAAAAAAGGATGCAAGTTATTTGTATCCTTTTTTTATTTTTGTAAATGCGAAAACTACTTATGTTCAGATACTAAAGGTTCTGGTTGACAAGTGGTTATATTAATAATTAAAAGAAAATAAATTCTGTATATGAAAATAAATCAATATTTAGACTCAACATATCTCAAAACACCAGCCCAATCTGGACTTACAGAGGAACAAACTTTTGAAAAAGTAAGAGAATTGACAGACGAGGCGATTGCTTACAACTTCAAAGAAGTGATGATCCGTCCGAATTATGTCAAGTTAATTAAGGATTATCTTACATCTCAAAATTCCGAAGTTTTGGTAGGAACGGTTATAGGTTTCCACGAAGGAACTTATTCTTTAGAAGCGAAATTGGCTGAAGCTAACCAGGCAGTTGCGGACGGCGTGGATGAGTTGGACTATGTCATCAATTATGAAGCTTTCAAGTCTGGGGATCTAAATTTAGTTGAAAAAGAATTCGTTGAAGGAACCAA
>Ga0308171_1001249_pt1 | contig 36443 bp, 40 predicted proteins | sample PhyGR1_FD_202135 | JGI IMG/M metagenome (GOLD analysis project Ga0308171, IMG submission 202135) | Phyllosphere microbial communities from UC Gill Tract Community Farm, Albany, California, United States - DLSLSG.R1 | ecosystem: Host-associated > Plants > Phyllosphere > Unclassified | place: USA...
AGAATTACGAGGAGGCAGAATTTTAGGGCTGAGTCAAAGGGGTGTCAAGAAATAACCAGGTTTTAGCCGATTACCACACGATTTGTTGCTGATGCCTGATCGTTAGCGTGACAAAGCCATTATAGTCGATTGACTGCACGCTGGTCGAAATTTGTCCAGCGAGACCGCGAGCCTGAACATCCTCGTCCAGCACCCACAGTGTCGCTTCGCTCTCTGAGAGCCGCATCAATGCGCGACTGCCGGCTAAGGCAGCCAGCACGCCATCCTGCAGCAACAGCAGGTCATCGCCTGCACCCGCCATTAAAAGCAGGGTCTCAAGGTCACTGTGTGCCGGTGAGTGCATTAAAGTGTGCAGCATTAGCGTCTCTTAAAAAGTCAGGATGCGATCGTAGCTGGCCAGCATCTGCCGCAGTTCCGGCGCGTCCAGTAGCGTAACATCCAGCAACCGGTCAGCGTCAACCGCTAATCCACGCGCTATCAGTGAGGTCCGGCAGAGATAGCACTGTTCGATGTCATACAGCGCCAGTACGCCAAAGGTCGCCGCATAGTGACGGCTCTTAATCGTCGCAGGTTGCTGATGCAGATTGAGCTGCAGCACGCCATCACCCATAAAAAACAGGCCGATATCTTCACTGAGTGCGCCGGTGGCCAGGGCGGCATCCAGTCCTTCGCGCCCTGCACTGCTGCCGTGCGGTGCCCGGGTAAAGAGAAAGGCGACACGATTCATCAGAACTGCACCATGCGTTCACAGCCCAGCGCCGCTTCCGCCAGCGCACCCAGCCCACTCAGGGTAAAGCCCGGCTGCAGGTTACTGCCCGCCAGCTGAAGTCGGGCCGCTTCCTGCGCATCGCTGACGCCTCGCCGCAGCGCGGCTGCCACACAGATGTTCAGTGCCACACCCTGCTCCTGATGTAATGCCTGCCACGCGCGCACCAGATCAAACTCATCACTGGCCGGCGCGGTGAGCTGGTTAGCGTTCAGCACCCCTTCGCGATAGAAGAAGACGCTTTCAAGCTCATGGCCAGCCGTCAGCAGCGCGCGGGCAAACAGATATGCACTGGTCGCCTGTTGCGTCCCGTAAGCCGGGCCGGTAACCATCAGGGTGTAACGCATTATCGATCCTGTCCCTGGAAGTCGCCATTTTTGAACTGGCGGATGTAGAGATAGACGGTGTGCTTCGAGATGTTCAGCCGATCGGCCACCTGGTTAATGGCATCTTTGATGTCGAAGATCCCCTTCTCATACAGGTTCAGCACAATCTGACGATTCTTGGCGTTGTTCGATACGTTGCGATCCGCACTCACCTCTTCAATGGTGAACTCCAGCGTCTGCATCACCAGATCATCGACCGAACTGGCGAAATTGACGTTAGAGTCGACCTGCTGCATCTCAGGCGGCATAAAGGTCGACATGATCTGTGAGAACGGCACATCCAGGTTCATGTTGATGCAGAGCAGACCAATGACCCGTTGCTGACGGTTGCGAATCGCAATCGTGACCGACTTCATCAGCACGCCGCTTTTGGCACGCGTGAAATAGGCACGGGAGACATTGCTGTCCGCGCCATGCATATCGTGCAGCATACGCAGGGCTAAATCGGTGATAGGTGAACCTACTTTACGGCCGGTGTGTTCCCCATTGGCGATACGCACGGCCGAGCACTTTAGATCTTCAAGCGAATGCAGGACGATTTCACAATGCGAGCCGATCAACATCGCCAGGCCATCCACGACAGCCTCGTACGATTTCAGAATATCGTAATCAGTTTCTTCGAACGGGCGCTGCTCCAGAAGATCGAAGTCGCTCAGTTCACCCGGATTGAATGGATTAGACATTGAAGAGTATCACCCTGAATGGCTGGAGCCTGTCACAGCGGCTTATGGGCAGACTCAATATGGGATAATTAGGCAGGCATTAGTCTGGCAAATGTCGTCGGCTTATGCCAGAGGTTTGTCGTGAAGCTAAAATGAAACCGCCGCCCGGAGGCGGCGGTCAGCAGATTACTGTGCTTTTTCAGCAGCAGCAGGCGCAGGGGCCTGTGCTTTTTCATCTGCTTTAGGCGCTGGTTTGATATCAAGCAGTTCAACATCAAATACCAAGGTGGAGTTAGCCGGGATGCCCGGAACGCCATTTTTGCCGTAAGCCAGATTCGGTGGGATTACCAGCTTAATCTTGCCGCCTTTCTTCACGTGCTTCAGACCTTCAGTCCAGCCCGGGATAACGCCATCCAGACGGAATGAAAGTGGCTCGCCACGGGTGTAAGAGTTGTCGAATTCAGTACCGTCGATCAGCGTACCTTTGTAGTTCACCACTACAGTGTCGCTGTCTTTAGGTGCGTCGCCGGTACCCTCTTTCTCAACTTTGTACAGCAGGCCGCTTTCGGTTTTCTTCACGCCGCTCTCTTTAGCAAATTTGGTTGCGAAAGCTTCGCCCTTTTCAGCGTTCTCTTTCGCATCTTTTTCCATTTTCGCTGAGGCTGCGCCTTTCACGCGGCCTTCAAAGGATTGCAGCGTCTGCTCAATCTCTTCGTCAGACAGTTTGCTCTTACCACCAAACGCATCCTGAACACCGGCAATAAGCTGCTGCTTATCCAGTTTGATGCCCAGTTTTTCCTGTTCCTTCAGGGAGTTGTCCATGTAGCGACCCAGTGAAGCACCCAGTGCGTAGGCAGACTGCTGGTCTTCATCTTTGAACGCAGCATTCTTAGGTGCCTGAGGCGCGGACTGTGGCGCGGCGGCTGGTGCAGCCTGTGGCGCCGCAGCAGTGTCTGCTGCCATTGCCATTGATGCATTCAGTGCAACAGCCATGGTGGTAGCTAACAATGTGACTTTAAACAGTGATTTCATCCATTCTCCAAAACCGAAGCGTCTAACCTCGGGAAACATTGCGGACTTCAGGGCCCACACTATAACTTTACGTGGCAGTGTCGAACACTCCCACAATGTAATTACCCGGTCTACCTCCGACCTTTATAACATCGGGAAGTTTCATCAGAGATGATGCCGCGCGACCTTTTTTCAAGCGCAACGCCTGCGGGCGTAAAAAAAACAGGTGATTCCTGGCCTTCAGGTCGTAGAATCACGCCCCGAGTCGCACCTTAACAGAGGAACAGGTCATGCAACAATCTGAGTGGGAAGAGCGTCTGGAGACGCTGGAAAGTAAACTGGCCTTTCAGGAGATGACTATCGATCAGCTGAACAGTGCGGTGGTTCAGCACGAGCTGGAGATGAATAAGATGCGTGAGCAAATGCGCATCTTAACCGACAAGCTCAAAGCGAATGCGCCCTCGATCGTCGCCTCACAGTCTGAAGAGACCCCGCCTCCGCACTACTGATGGCGGGCCATCTGGTCCCGGTTAAGCCGGGAAACACCAGAATGACAGCCAAAAGAAAGGCCACCCGAAGGTGGCCTTTAAAGGTCTGTTGAGACTTAGTGGCTGCAGCCGCAACCACCAGTACCACAACCGCCTTTACCGTGATCGTGGTCGTGATCATGGCCGTGATCGTGGTCATGATGATGGCCATCAGCACCGTGAACGTGGCCATGAGCCAGTTCTTCCGGTGTGGCTTCACGGATAGCAACCACTTCAACGTTGAAGTTCAGGTTCTGACCCGCCAGCATGTGGTTACCATCAACCACGACGTGATCGTCTTCCACTTCGGTGATTTCTACCGGTACCGGACCCTGATCGGTTTCTGCCAGGAAGCGCATGCCAACCTGCAGTTCGTCAACGCCCATGAAGACGTCTTTAGGAACGCGCTGCACCAGGTTGTCATCGTACTGACCGTAAGCATCGTTTGCCGGGATATGCACATCAAACTTGTCGCCGGCAACGTGGTCTTCCAGCGCATTTTCCAGACCAGAAATCAGGGAACCATGACCGTGCAGGTAGTCTAACGGTGCACTCACCGGTGACTCGTCAACTAACACGCCGTCTTCTGTACGTACCTGATAGGCCAGGCTTACCACCAGGTCTTTTGCTACTTTCATGATATCTCCTAACCGTTGAGAGCTGAGATCCCGTCTCATTGGTCTATTCTTGCGTGCAATAACACCAACCAGAAAGGTTCGGGGCTGAGTACAAGAGGGGTTTCACTTTCTCTTGCGACTTCAGCCTTAATGGCGGCAATTGTAACGGAATTCAATCCCGCTGTAAGTTTAAGCGTAAAAAAAGCTGCCCGATTCCGCTACTCAGGATGGAAAATGCCGATAACCTGCTCATTGGTGCGAACCTGATCGCGCGCCTGTTTATCCGCCTCGCGCATCTGGTGACCACACTTCACGCACTCCACCACATCGACATTATTTTCACGCCACATCGCCAGCGTGTCCTTCTCCTGACAGTGCGGGCATGTCGCACCGGCAATAAAACGTTTACGCATTAGCTTCTGCCTGTTTAAAGAGGTTATTGATCATCGTCCCAGCCGTCGATCTGTCGCTTCTCGCGCTGCATCTCACGCTGGAAGATATCTTCCAGTTCACGCCGCGCTTCACGGACGCGTGACGCCTGCGCCGCGCTTTCAGAGAGCGTCGGCACCAGCTCGCGCAGCATTCGCATATCAAGCCGGCGGAAATGCTGCTGGGCGCGGTGGGCCTGATGCGGATGCATCCCCAGCGACATCAATGTTTTACGTCCCAGCTCCAGCGCACTGGAGAAGGTCTCACGTGAGAACTGCGTGACGCCTGCCTGTAACAGCTCATGCGCTTCCACACGGCCCCGGGCGCGCGCCTGAATCTGCAACTGCGGGAAATGCTGCTGGCACAGATGCACGATAGTCATCACATCTTCCGGCTCATTACAGGTGATCACAATCGACTGCGCGCTGGCCGCACCGGCGGCACGCAGTAACTCCAGCTCGGTGGCGTCGCCGTAATAGACCTTGTAGCCATATTTCCGCATCAGGCTTACCACACTGATGTCGCGCTCCAGCACGGTGATGCGTTTGTTATTCGCCATCAGCAGGCGGCCTATCACCTGACCGAAGCGACCAAAGCCCACCACAATCACCTGCGGCTGATCGTCTTCGACAAAATGTTTCTCCGCATTTTCATCCGGCTCGTTAAAGCGGCGTGCCAGCAGCCGATCGATACCCTGCATCAGCAGCGGCGTGGTCATCATCGACAGCGTCACCGTTACCAGCAGCATTGGCAGTTGATCGCCAGAGAAGAGCTTTGCCGAGGACGCCGCGGAAAAGAGCACAAAGGCGAATTCGCCCCCCTGACTCAGCACGCCGGCGAACTGCTGCCGCTCGGAACTGCGCAGACCATAAATACGTCCCAGCAGATAGAGCACCAGCGTTTTCACCGCCACCAGCGTCACGACGCCCAGCAGGATGGTCATAATATGGGTATAGAGCACACCGAGGTTGAGCGCCATGCCCACCGAAATAAAGAACAGGCCCAGCAGTAAACCCTTGAACGGGTCGATAGCGACTTCCAGCTCATGGCGGTACTCGCTCTCCGCCAGCAGGATCCCGGCAATAAACGTCCCGAGCGCCATCGACAGGCCCAGCGCATCCATAAACAGCGCGGAACCCAGCACCAGCAGCAGCGACGCCGCGGTAAAGACTTCGCGTACGCCCGACGCGGCGATGTAACGGAAGATCGGCCGCAGCAGATAACGCCCGCCCACCAGCATCCCGGCAAACGCCAGCACTTTCATGCCAACCTTCATCCAGTCGATATGGCCGCTGTCGGTTCCGGCCAGCAGCGGGATCAGCGCCAGGGCAGGAATTACCGCGATATCCTGAAACAGCAGCACCGAAAAGCCCAGCTGCCCCGCTTCGCTGCGGTTCATGCCTTTATCCATCATCAGCTGCAGCGCCATAGCGGTCGAAGACATCGCCAGACCAATCCCGCCGATGATCGCCGCCTGCCAGCTAAAGTCGGTCAGCCACAATAAGCCGCCGAGAATCGCCGCTGAGAAGATGACCTGCGCCGCGCCGACGCCAAAAATGGAGCGGCGCAGCGCCCACAGCTTTGCCGGGTTCAGCTCCAGCCCGATAATAAACATCAGGAAAACCACGCCGAGTTCAGAGAAGTGAAGAATCTCGTCGACGTCGCTGATAAAGCCTAATCCCCACGGGCCGATGGCGATACCCGCCACCAGATAGCCCAGAACGGCACCAATACCGAGGCGAGCCGCCACCGGCACAATCAAGACCGCCGCGACCAGATAAATCACCCCGGCGGTCAGCAGCGTTTGCCCTTCCATCTATACCCCTCCATTCGGCAGCGGTGCTGCCAGCCAGTCGCCATAGGCGCGGGCGTAATTTTTCATTAATTCCGGACTCTGACGACGCGCCCAGTAGACGATCATCGGCGGCATCCAGTGCATACGGCACATCTGCGCGGTCAGCTCAAAGGGACGCATAATGTCGTTGAGCGAATAGCGGTTCAGGCCCTGCTGTTTAAAGGCGCTTTCCGGCTCTCCGGTCGTCACCACGCTGCGCCAGTACTTACCTTCCAGCGCATTGCCATCAACGCCATTGGCGAAGCCGCGCGACAGCACCCGATCCAGCCACTCTTTCAGCAGCGCCGGACAGCTATAGGTATAGAGCGGATGCTGGAAAATGATGACGTCATGTTCGCGCAGTAATTGTTGTTCATGATGAATATCGATAAAAAAATCCGGATAGGTCGCGTACAGATCGTGCACGGTGACATGTTCCAGTGCCTGAGCCGGCTGCAGCAAAATCCGATTCGCGACCGAATCCTGTGATTCCGGATGAGCATAAAGCAGCAAAACCCTGGGTGGCTGCGACATCCTTTCCCTCCAAAGCGTCGTCATTCGTGCGGTTTTCCGCTACCATGCACGACGCAGCAAAATCTCATTATGTTGCCAGTAAATTAACATATTCTGACGATACGGCGCTTACATGATTGTCTTCTCAGCCTTACAAATTCGCCGCGGCATCCGCGTCCTGCTCGACAACGCCACCGCCACCATCAATCCCGGCCAGAAGGTCGGGCTGGTGGGTAAAAACGGCTGTGGAAAATCCACGCTGCTGTCGCTGTTAAAAGGTGAAATCACCAGCGATGCCGGTACCGTCACTTTCCCCACTCACTGGGCGCTGGCCTGGGTGAATCAGGAAACCCCTGCGCTGGATAAAGCCGCGCTGGAGTACGTGATTGATGGCGATCGCCAGTTTCGCCAGCTTGAAGCAGAACTGGCGGACGCCAATCTGCGTGACGATGGCAATGCCATCGCGCTGCTGCATGGCAAGCTGGACGCGGTGCAGGCGTGGAGCATCCATGCGCGCGCCTCAAGCCTGCTGCATGGTCTGGGCTTCAGTCAGGAACAGCTGCAACGCCCGGTCAGCGACTTCTCGGGTGGCTGGCGCATGCGCCTCAACCTGGCACAGGCGCTGATTTGCCGTTCCGATCTGCTGCTGCTGGATGAACCGACCAACCACCTCGATCTCGATGCGGTGATCTGGCTGGAGCGCTGGCTGAAGAGTTATGAAGGCACGCTGATCCTGATCTCGCACGATCGTGACTTCCTCGATCCGGTCATCGACAAAATTATCCATATCGAACAGGAGTCGATGTTCGAATACACCGGCAACTACAGCTCCTTTGAGCGGCAGCGCGTCGCGAAACTGGCTCAGCAGCAGGCGCTGTATGAGAGTCAGCAGGAGAAAGTCGCGCATTTACACAGCTATATTGATCGCTTCCGTGCGCAGGCCACCAAGGCGAAGCAGGCACAGAGCCGTATCAAAATGCTGGAACGCATGGAGATGATTGCGCCTGCCCATGTCGACAACCCGTTCAGCTTTACCTTCCGCAAGCCGGAGAACCTGCCTAATCCACTGATGAAGATGGAGAAGGTCACCGCGGGTTATGGCGATCGCATCATTCTCGACGCCATCAAGCTCAACCTGGTGCCAGGCTCGCGCATCGGCCTGCTGGGACGTAACGGCGCCGGTAAATCGACGCTGATTAAGCTGCTGGCGGGTGAACTGGAGGCGATGGCCGGCAAAATGGGGCTGGCCAAAGGGATCAAGCTCGGTTACTTCGCGCAGCATCAGCTGGAGTACCTGCGGGCCGATGAGTCACCGCTGCAGCATCTGGCGCGCATAGCACCTGACGTGCTGGAGCAGCAGCTGCGCGACTATCTGGGCGGCTTCGATTTCCGCGGCGACAAAGTCACTGAGCACACCGAACGCTTCTCCGGCGGTGAGAAAGCGCGACTGGTGCTGGCGCTGATTGTCTGGCAGCGCCCTAACCTGCTGCTGCTGGATGAACCGACCAACCATCTGGATCTTGATATGCGCCAGGCATTGACCGAAGCGCTGATCGACTTCGAAGGTGCACTGGTCGTGGTCTCGCACGACCGTCACCTGCTGCGTGCGACCACCGACGATCTCTATCTGGTGCATGATGGCAAAGTGGATGTGTTTGAGGGCGACCTCGAAGATTATCAGCAGTGGCTGAGCGATCTGCAGAAACAGCAGGCGCAACAGGATGCCGCGCCGAAGCAGGATAACGGCAACAGCGCCCAGGCGCGTAAAGACCAGAAGCGCCGTGATGCCGAGCTGCGCACCCAGACCCAGCCGCTGCGCAAAGAGATAGAGAAGCTGGAAAAGCAGATGAGCAAATGGCAGAGCCAGCTGGCCGATGCCGAAGCGCAGCTCTCAGACAGTGCGATTTATGATCAGAGCCGTAAAGCGGACCTGACCACCGCGCTGCAGCGTCAGGCGGAGAGTAAATCTGCGCTGGAAGAGGTTGAGATGGCGTGGCTGGAAGCCCAGGAACAGCTCGAACAGATTATGGCCTCATAACAACATTCTCCCCGCTTGCGGGGAGAATCTCTTCTAACGGGGCTTATCGCCCAGCACGGTTGCCCGCTGCATGATCCGCCGCGCAGGATAGTAGTCGGCATTGGCATAATGCTGCGTGACCCGATTGTCCCAGATAGCCAGATCGTCTGGCTGCCAGCGCCAGCGCACCTGAAACTCCGGTTTAGTGGCATGCGCAAACAGGAAGCCCAGCACCGCATCACTCTCCTTCTCACTTAAATCCAGGATCCGCGTGGTAAAACCCTCGTTCACAAACAGCGCCTTTTTACCGCTCACCGGATGCGTGCGGATCACCGGATGCTGCACCGGCGGATGTTTTGCCACCGCCTGCTGCCAGCGCTGGTGCTCCTCTTCGGTTTTGCGGTACTTGTACTCCTGAAATGACTTTTTGAAATCATGCTCGGCGTTTAACCCGGCCAGCAGTTGCTTAAAGGGTTCCGAAAGCGCCTCGTAAGCCGCAATGCCACTGGTCCAGAGCGTGTCACCGCCCGCTTCCGGCAGCACCTTCGAGGCCAGCAGCGCCACAGCCGGAGGTGTCTCGATAAAGGTGACATCGGTGTGCCAGTTATCATTATCCGGCGGATTATCCTGATGGGTATCGAGCACGATAATCTCCTCAACGCCCTCCGCATGCGGATAGACCGGGTGGATATGCAGATCGCCAAAGCGAATCGCCAGTGCGCGGTGCTGTTCCGGCGTTATTTTCTGTCCACGCAGAAACAGCACCTGATGACGCAGCAGGCCATGATAAAGCTGCTCAAACTGCGCATCACTTAATGGACGAGAAACATCCAGGTTTGAGACCTGCGCACCGATATACGGGCCAAGCGGGGTAAAACTCAGACGTTCATTCATGATTGTTCTCCACTCCAGGGCGTCAGACGGCGCTGCAACGCGCGAAGTCCGAGTTCTAAACTAAAAGCGATAAAGGCGATCACGGCGATACCCGCCAGCACCACATCGGTGGCGAGGAATTCTCCCGCTGACTGCACCATAAAACCGAGCCCCCGCGTGGCAGCAATCAGCTCCGCTGCCACCAGCGTTGACCAGCCAACACCCAGCCCGATGCGCAGACCGGTCAGAATCTCCGGCAGTGCGCCCGGCAGAATCACCCAGCGCAGCAGCTGCCAGCGGTTAGCGCCCAGCGAGCGTGCCGCACGAATCCGCACCTGCTGCGTATTACGCACCCCGGCCAGGGTGGAAAGTGTCACCGGCGCGAAGATGGCCAGGTAGATCAGCAGGATTTTCGACGTCTCACCAATGCCGAACCAGATCACCATCAGCGGCAGATAGGCGAGCGGCGGAATCGGACGATAAATTTCAATCAGCGGATCGAGCAGCCCGCGTGCTACCGGGCTAAGGCCCATCAGAATCCCCACCGGAATGCCGATAGCGGCAGCCGCCGTCAGGGCAATCAGCATCCGCGTCAGGCTGGCGGCCAGATGCTGCCACAGCGTGGCATCCATAAAGCCCTGCGCGCTGGCAATCAGCAGCAGCTTGCTAAACACCTGTTGTGGTGACGGCAGGAACAGCGGAGCAATCAGGCCCAGTGCGGTCACGCCCCACCAGAGCAGCAATAGCAGAGAGAGACTCAGCATGCTCAGCGTAAAAGCCGTCGAAAACGGCCAGCGCAGACGACGGCGCACCGGCAGAGACTTGTCGTGAATTAACGCGCTCATGCAAACGCCTCCCGCTGATCAAATACCCGGCTCAGCACATACTCGCGCTGGGCGATAAACTGCGGATCGGATTTGATGCTGCGGCACGACTCACCGGCGGCAAAGCGCTGACCGAAGCCGGGACGCAGCCGCTCCACGATGCGGCCCGGCCCTGGCGACAGCAGAATCAGTTCGCTGGCAAGGAAAATCGCCTCTTCTATATCGTGTGTAATCAGCAGGATCTGTTTACCGCTGTCGCGCCACAGCGTCAGCAGCAGGGTCTGCATCTGCTCGCGGGTAAAGGCATCCAGTGCGCCGAAGGGCTCGTCCAGCAGCAGCAGTTGCGGATCGGTAGCCAGCGCGCGCGCAATGCCGACCCGCTGACGCTGACCGCCGGACAACTGCCAGATAGCGCGCTTCTCCGCACCTTCCAGCCCCACCTGCCTGATGAGCTTCCGTGCGATGGCCTCGCGTGCCGGGCGCGACATCCCCGCCAGCTGCAGGCCAAAGGCGACGTTATCCAGCACGTTGCGCCACGGTAATAAACCTTCATTCTGAAACACCACGCCGCGCTCCGCACCTGGCCCGGTCACCGGCTGGTTGTCCAGCGTGATGCTGCCCGACTCCACCGGCAGAAAGCCGGCAACCAGATTCAGCAGCGTGGTTTTGCCACAGCCAGAGGGACCGAGCACCACCAGCAGTTCATGGCTGTCCAGTTGCAGATTGATATCCTGCAACACCGGCTGTCCGGCATAACGGGCATTAAGGTGAGCGATGCGCAGCATAGTGCCTCCTTACGGTTTAACTAATGGCGCGACGAAACGGGAGGTCACGTAGCTGCTGTAGTCGTTATCCGCCTGCGGCACTCTGCCCTGCGCCTTCAGGAACTGAGCGGTATCGACGATGGCTTTATTGACCGGCTTACCCAACTGCTCAACCTGCTGCTGCGCCGTGAGATAGGTATTGCCCTTCACCAGATCCGGCACCTGCGCTTCCGGCACGCCGCTAAGGCGTGACAGTTTGCTAAGGTTATCGGGCTGCTTCAGCCAGCTGTCAGGGCTATTAAGATAAGCCTGCTGTGCATCAAGCGCGCTGCGGGCAAAGGCGGTCACAATTTCCGGATGCTGTTCGGCAAAATCTTTGCGGACCACCCAGACATCCAGCGTCGGCGATCCCCAGCTTCCCACTTCCGCAGAATCGGTCAGCACCTTGCCCTCTTTCTCCAGTTCATTCACCGCAGGCGCCCAGACGTAAGCACCATCAATGTCGCCACGTTGCCAGGCCGCGATAATCGCAGGCGGCTGCAGATTGATCAGCTGTACCTGCGACGGCTTGATGCCCCAGTGTTTCAGCGCAGCCAGCAGGCTGTAGTGGGTGGTGGAGATGAACGGCACCGCGATGCGCTTGCCAATGAGATCTTTGGGAGTCGTGATGGTTTTCTTCACCACCAGCGCTTCAGAGTTGCCCAGCTGAGAGGCGAGTAAAAAGGCTTCAATCGGCAGCTTCTGCGCCGCCGCGACCGCTAACGGGCTGGAGCCGATGTTACCAATCTGGACGTCGCCCGACGCCAGCGCGCGTAATACCCCTGCGCCGCTGTCAAACTTACGCCAGTCGACGCTGGCCCCGCTCTCTTTCGCAAAGCTATTGTCAGCCTGCGCCACTTTCGCCGGTTCGGCGGAGGTCTGGTACGCGACGGTGACATTGACCGCATCAGCCTGAAATGCCAGCAGCGCCAGCGCTGCAGCCAAGAAAGTTAAACGTGTTGCTGCCATGATCACTACCCCACCGTTTTTATCGTGGAGGCAGTGTCTCTGCGCACAATAGTTTCATAAAGGAATTAAAAATTATCCCTAATAGAAATACGTTCTTAGATCACTATCTGCAAAACTAAGCTGAAAATCGCAAATGCTGAAAATAGCTAAAGTAAGCAAAAATGTCAGGCGCTCACATTGTCCCTGTGCTATTGATATGCGTTCCCCATTATTGCCTGTTAAGGTCTGTGAATCCGATGTCGATCGAGAAAGTCGCTCAGCTGGCTGGCGTGTCCAAAGCCACGGTATCGCGGGTTCTCAACGCGCATCCTGGCGTAAAGCCCGATACGCGTGAGAAAGTTCTGGCGGCAATCTCTGCCTGCGACTATCAGCCCAACTTACTGGCGCGTCAGCTGCGCACGGCGCAAAGCCACATGCTGCTGGTGCTGATCTCGGATATCACGAACCCGTTCTGTTCACGCGTGGTTCAGGGCATTGAGGCTGAAGCGGAACTGCATGGCTATCACATCCTGCTCTGCAACTCCGCCTCGCAGCTCCAGCGTGAAGCTGCCTATCTCTCCCTGCTGACCGGAAAAGTGGTGGATGGCGTGATTACGATGGATGCCGCCTCCGGTTTGCAGGATCTCCAGGCGCTGATCGCCGGTGCGCCCTGGGTGCAGTGCTGTGAATTTGATCCGGATATCCCCGCCTCGTCGGTCAGCATTGATCACCTTGAAGCCGCGCGCGACACCGTCCATTACCTCGCGGGTAAAGGACGTAAACGTATCGGGCTGGTCAATGGCGACATGCGTTACCTCTACTCGCACCATCGTGAAAAGGGTTACCGGCAGGCGATTGAGGAGCTGGGGTATGCGTGGTCCGGCGTCTCCTATACTTACGAAATCTCTCCTGAGGCGGGCAGCCAGGGGCTGAGGGAGTTGATGGCGCTGCCGGAACCGCCGGATGCGGTGTTTGCGGTTTCAGATGTGCTGGCGGTGGGCGTGGTGCATGCGGCGCTGGAAGCGGGTCTGCGCGTCCCGGAAGATCTGGCGGTAGTCGGATTTGATGGCGTGCCGTTTACCCGCAGCCTGAATCCGCCGCTCACCACTATTGAACAGCCGATGAATCAGCTGGGCGCGCGCAGCGTGCAGCTACTGCTGCAGAAGATCCGTAACCCGAACGCGCCGGTGATTCGTGAGGTGCTGCCCTGGACGCGCGTTGAACGCGCATCCAGCTGACTCAGTGCCAGATTAGCAGCACGCAGGCGGCGGTCAGCAGCCCCATGGCGAGGTTAAAGATTTTCCAGGCGCGGCGGCTGCGCAGAATACGGCCGATCATCGCGCCAAATCCCATCCAGATCACGCCCGACACCAGATTAACCAGAAACATGCCGACGCTTATCGCCATCACCGAATGGCGATACGCATCACCCGCCAGGCTAAAGCTGGCGACCGCGCCCAGCGCCATCAGCCAGGCCTTGGGATTGATCAGCTGCAACAGCCCACCCTGCCAGAACGGCATTGGCGCATCCGGCGCCTGATCCGTTTCCAGCTTTTCATAGCTGGACGTCGCTATCTTCCACGCCAGCCAGAGCAGATAGAGACTACCGGCGATTTTCAGCACCAGATGCAGCGAAGGATAGAGCAGAATCAGACCGCCAACGCCAAAGGCCACCATCAGCAGCATCACCTGCATGCCGATCATGATGCCGATCATCAGCGGAAGGGTGCGCAGAAAGCCAAAATTAGCGCCCGAGGCGGTGAGTAACATATTATTGGGACCGGGCGTAATGGCCGCGACCCAAAGAAATCCCAACATTGATAAGAAAAGACTCAGTTCCATGGCAATCGGGTACTCCTTACCCTGCAAGAAAAAACTCATCGAAGCTAACAGTGTGATATGGAACAGACAAGCTTTTACCACATGAAATTTACCGGACCGGAAAACGAGCACTTCACGCCACCTCACAGTCTGCGTAACGCGCATCTGCAGACGATGCTGCCACGCCTGTTACGTCGCCACAGCGCGTTCGATCCTCACTGGCAGCGCCTCGATCTGCCGGATGGCGACTTCGTCGATCTCGCCTGGAGCGAAGATCCCCAACAGGCGCAGCATAAACCGCGCGTCGTGCTGTTTCATGGCCTGGAGGGCAGCTTTCACAGCCCCTATATTCATGGCCTGATGGACATCTGCCGCGCGCGCGGCTGGCTGGCCGTGGTGATGCATTTTCGCGGCTGCAGCGGCGAGCCTAACCGGCTCAATCGCATCTATCACTCCGGCGAAACCGAAGATGCCCGTTTCTTCCTGCACTGGCTGCGCACCCGCTGGGGCCACGTGCCCACCGCTGCCGTTGGTTTTTCGCTGGGTGGCAACATGCTGGGCTGTCTGCTGGGCCAGCAGGGCGTAACCGCTGAGGTCGATGCGGCCGTGATTGTCTCCGCCCCGCTGCTGCTGGAACCGTGCAGCGTCAAACTGGAGCGTGGCTTCTCGCGCTTCTATCAGTACTACCTGCTGGCGCAGCTCAAGAAAAACGCCCGCCGCAAACTGCACGCCTGGCCGGACACGCTGCCGGTCAATCTGGCGCAGCTCAAATCGCTGCGGCGACTGCGCGATTTTGATGATGCGATTACGGCCCGCGCCCACGGTTTTGTCGATGCGGCCGATTACTATCATCGCGCCAGCGCCATGCCCTGGCTGAAGCACGCAGAGAAACCGCTGCTGATCATCCACGCGAAAGACGATCCCTTTATGAGTGATGAGGTGATCCCGCACAGCAGCCAATTATCTGCCACTATTACTTATCAACTGACACCCCACGGCGGCCACGTAGGTTTTGTCGGCGGGACGTTACGCCAGCCTGAAATGTGGCTGGAACAGCGCATCCCGCAGTGGATCGCCCCTTTTCTGGATAACTGATCTCGTGATTATTCCCTGGCAACAGGTCTCACCTGAGACCCTTGAAAATCTGATTGAAACCTTTGTGCTGCGCGAAGGCACAGACTACGGCGAGCAGGAACGCAGCCTGCTGGACAAGGTGGCTGATGTGCGACGTCAGCTGGAAACCGGCGAAGTCGTGCTGGTGTGGTCGGAACTGCATGAATCGGTCAATATCATGCCGCGCAAAGAATTTCGTGGCTGATGCACCCGGCACCATTTCATGATAACAATGCTCATCGCCCGACCTCACAGGGAGCTTTTCTATGTCTGCACGTCATCCCATTATCGCGGTGACCGGTTCCAGCGGCGCAGGAACCACCACCACCAGCCTCGCGTTTCGCAAAATCTTTCAGCAGCTCGATCTCCATGCGGCCGAGCTGGAAGGTGACAGTTTTCACCGTTTTACCCGCCCTGAAATGGATATGGCGATTCGTAAGGCGCGCGATTTAGGACGTCATGTCAGCTACTTCGGCCCGGAAGCCAATGACTTTGGTCTGCTGGAGCAGAGCTTTAAAGAGTATGGTCAAAGCGGACAGGGGCAGTCGCGTAAATATCTGCACACCTACGATGAAGCGGTGCCGTGGAATCAGGTGCCCGGCACCTTTACGCCCTGGCAGCCACTGCCGCAGAACACCGACATTCTTTTTTATGAAGGACTGCACGGCGGCGTGGTGACGGCGCAGCACAACGTCGCGGAACAGGTCGATCTGCTGGTAGGCGTGGTGCCGATTGTTAACCTGGAGTGGATTCAGAAGCTGGTGCGCGACACCGGCGAGCGCGGTCATTCACGCGAAGCGGTGATGGATTCCGTCGTGCGCTCGATGGAGGATTACATCAACTTCATCACGCCACAGTTCTCACGCACTCACCTCAACTTTCAGCGCGTCCCGACCGTCGATACATCAAACCCGTTCGCGGCCCGCGCCATTCCGTCACTGGATGAGAGCTTTGTAGTGATTCACTTTCAGGCGCTGGAAGATATCGACTTCCCCTATCTGCTGGCGATGCTGCAGGGATCGTTTATCTCGCACATCAATACGCTCGTCGTGCCCGGCGGCAAAATGGGTCTGGCGATGGAGTTGATCATGGGCCCGCTGGTGAAACGGCTGATGGAAGGTAAACGGATAGAGTAAGAGGTCAGAAAGGGTTTCTTCAAACCTATAACAAAGCCAAAGCACGGTAAATCTGACAGCAACACGAAAGCTCAACACGCAGGGAACCGGGTCAGAAGAGGAAAGCGTCCCGCGCCTGGGACAAAAACGCCGGGAGCGTTTTTGAACAACGCAACGCGTTGGCCCGGCAACGGGCGCACCTCAGGGATGAGGTGCGTAATCGCGCGGGCCGAGCATGCCATGGATGGCGGTTTTTGTGTCTTTCCGATCTGACCCGGTTCTCTGCGCAGGCACAGTCTTAAAGCAACCTGCATCAGACACTGGAAGTGAAGTTAACAGGTCTGCGATGATCCCTGCGGCCATTACAGCTCAACCACTTCATAGCTATGCGTCATCGTCACACCTTTACCCAGCATGATGGCCACCGAGCAATATTTTTCAGCAGAAAGATCCACGGCGCGTGAGACCGCTTTATCCTGGAGCGCTTTACCACTCACGATAAAATGCAGGTTGATGTGCGTAAAGATTCGCGGCGCCTCTTCACGACGTTCTGAGGTCAGTTTTACTTCACAATCAGCCACATCGTTGCGGCCTTTTTGCAGAATTGAAACCACATCAATCGCGCTGCATCCGCCGGCCGCCATCAGCACCATCTCCATTGGGCTGGGCGCTTTATCACCCGAATTGCCATCCATCAGTATCTGGTGGCCGGATGAGGATTCTCCGAGGAATGTCAGCCCTTCTACCCATTTCACTCTTGCCTGCATGATTTTTGCTCCGGAATACGCTGTTTTGTCGCCAGAGTACGCTTTCGCCTGGTAAACAGCAATCCAGAGAAATCCGCCTGTAGCTGAAGCGAGACAACAGAAGACAGTCGGCAAAAGCTGTGCTACAAACAGTGCTGAAAATATTTTTCGTCACCCGATGACGAAGCCGGGAAGGATGATGCGCACTGCGCCTGATGCGGCCCGAATAATTTCCTGAAATGGAAACGCTTGAAGCTTTCACCGCCTGACAGGGAAAACTGCCCCCTGTATTTTGGGCACGATTACAACAGAGGATAATAGCGAATGGTTCTCGGCAAACCGCAAACAGACCCTACACTCGAATGGTTCCTGTCCCATTGCCATATTCACAAGTATCCATCCAAAAGTACGCTGATTCACCAAGGTGAAAAAGCAGAAACGCTTTACTACATCGTGAAAGGTTCCGTTGCGGTTCTGATTAAAGATGAAGAAGGCAAAGAGATGATTCTTTCCTACCTGAATCAGGGCGATTTTATTGGTGAACTTGGCCTGTTCGAAGAAGGCCAGGAGCGCAGCGCCTGGGTACGTGCGAAAAGCGCGTGCGAAGTGGCGGAGATTTCTTACAAGAAATTCCGTCAGCTGATCCAGGTTAACCCTGACATCCTGATGCGACTCTCATCGCAGATGGCGCGTCGCCTGCAGGTGACGTCTGAAAAAGTGGGTAACCTCGCTTTCCTCGACGTAACCGGACGCATTGCACAGACCCTGCTCAACCTGGCGAAGCAGCCAGATGCCATGACGCATCCCGACGGCATGCAAATTAAAATCACTCGTCAGGAAATTGGCCAGATTGTTGGTTGTTCACGTGAAACCGTGGGCCGTATTTTGAAGATGCTGGAAGATCAGAACCTGATCTCCGCACACGGCAAAACCATCGTCGTTTACGGCACCCGCTAATTCCTGTCACCCACGGCGTGATGGCAACATCACGCCGTTATTGTTTGTGTTGGGCCGATGTGGCGTCGAATTATTTACCATCCTGAAGTTAACTACGCCTTGCGGCAAACGCTGGTGCTCTGTCTGCCGGTGGCGCTGGGCTGGCTGGCTGGCGACCTGCAAAAAGGTCTGCTGTTCTCTTTAGTGCCCGCCTGCTGCAACATCGCCGGTCTGGATACCCCGCATAAACGCTTCTTCAAACGTCTCATTGTTGGCGGCAGCCTGTTTGCCCTCGGCAGCTTTCTCATTCAGTGGCTCACCCTGCATGCTATCCCACTGCCGCTGATCCTCTTCGCCATGCCCCTGCTGCTCGGCGTCACCGGTGAAATCAGTCCGCTGCATGGCCGCCTGCTGCCCGGCACCCTTATCGCCGCTATCTTTACCCTCAGCCTGATTGGCCGCATGCCCATCTATGTCACCCCGCTGCTCTATATCGGCGGCACGCTCTGGTATGGGGTGTTTAACTGGTTCTGGTTCTGGCTGTGGAAAGAGCAGCCGATGCGCGAGAGCCTCAGCCTCATCTACCGCGAGCTGGCTAACTACTGCGACGCAAAATATACCCTGCTGACTCAGCTCACCGATCCGGAAAAGGCCCTGCCGCCGCTGCTGGCGCGTCAGCAGAAAGTGGTCGATCTGATCAACACCTGTTATCAGCAGATGCACATGCTATCGGCCAGCCGTGATCACAGCCATAAACGGCTGACGCGCGCCTTTCAGGTGGCGCTGGATCTGCAGGAGCACATCTCAGTCAGCCTGCATCGGCCGGAAGAGGTGCAAAAGCTGGTCGAACAGAGCCATGCCGAAGCGGTCATCCGCTGGAATGCCAAAACCATCTCGGCCCGGCTGCGGGTGCTGGCGGATAACATCCTTTATCACCAGCTACCCGATCGCTTTGCGATGGATAAACAGCTCGGCGCGCTGGAGAAGATCGCCCATCAGCATCCCGACAATCCGGTGGGTAACTTCTGCCTTTACCACTTCAACCGCATTGCGCGGGTCCTGCGCACCCAGAAACCCCTGTATCAGCGCGATCTGATGGCGGACCGCCAGCGCCGTCTGCCGCTGTTACCGGCACTGCGCAGTTATCTCTCGTTTCGCTCGTCGGCGCTGCGCACGGCCGGTCGCTTTGCGGTCATGCTGATGCTGGGCAGCGCGCTGGCGCTGTTCTTCAACATCCCCAAGCCCTACTGGATCCTGATGACCATTATGTTCGTCAGCCAGAATGGCTACAGCGCCACCCGTGTCCGCATTCAGCACCGGGCGCTGGGCACCTTTGCCGGTCTGGTCATCGCGGCCGCGACGCTGCGCCTGGCCGTGCCGGAGTCGCTGGTGCTGATGATCATGCTGGCGATAACCTTTATCAGCTATCGCTTTACCCGCCAGTTCTATGGCTGGTCGATGATTGGCTTTACGGTTACGGCGGTTTACTCGCTGCAGTTGCTGTCGCTGAATGGCGCGCAGTTTCTGCTGCCGCGACTGATGGATACACTGATGGGCTGTCTGATCGCCTTTGGCGGGATGCTTTGGCTGTGGCCGCAGTGGCAGAGCGGCTTACTGAGACAGAACGCCCATGACGCGCTGGAAACCTATCAGGATGCGCTGCGGCTGTTGCTGGGCGACGAACAGTCACCCGAGAAACTGGCTTATCAGCGCGTGAAGGTGAATCAGGCTCACAATGCGCTGTTTAACTCACTCAATCAGGCGATGCAGGAACCGGCATTCAACTCCCGCTATCTGAGTGATATGCGGCTCTGGGTCACGCACAGCCAGTTTATTGTCGAGCATATCAATGCGATAACGATTCTGGCGCGCGAGCACACTATGCTGACGGCCTCACTGGCTGAACGCTATCTGCAATCCTGTGAAATCGCGCTGCAGCGGTGTCAGCAGCGGCTGGAATATGATGGTGAAAGCTCGCAGGTGAATCTGCTGGATGACCTGGAGAATATCAGTGAGGGACCGATCACGGTGGTGGAGCAGCATGTGCGGCGCATTCTCGATCATCTGAGCGTGATGTACACCATTTCATCGCTGGCGTGGAACCAGCGACCGCAACATGGCCGCTGGCTGATCCGACGCTTGCGTAAAAACTAAGTCAGCCGTTGAGCACTTTGCCGACGGCGGTGGCGAAGCGGCTCATGCCCTCTTCAATGTCGGCCGGTTCGATAATCAGTGACGGCGCAAAACGCATCACGTCGGTTCCGGCCACCAGCACCATCACGCCTTCAGCGGCGGCGGCGTTCAGAATGTCGCGCGATCTGCCTGCATGCTGAGGTTTCAGCGCCGCACCTATCAGCAGCCCCTTACCGCGAATGTCGCTGAACAGATCATACTTCGCGTCGATGGCTTTCAGCGCCGTAACAAAGTGCTGGCGACGCATCTCGACGCCTTCCAGCACGTCTGGCGTATTGATGATATCCAGCGCCGTTTCGGCGATGGCGCAGGCCAGCGGATTGCCGCCATAGGTGGTGCCATGCACGCCTGGCGCCATGGTCGAGGCGATCTCGTTGGTGGTGAGCATGGCGCTCACCGGGAAGCCACCGCCCAGCGCTTTGGCTGAGGTCAGAATATCGGGCTGAATGCCATAATGCTCATAGGCGAACAGCTTGCCGCTGCGTCCCATGCCGCTCTGCACTTCATCCAGCACCAGCAGCGCCTGATGCTGATCGCAAAGCGCACGCAGTCCCTGCATAAATTCCTGCGTCGCGGGCACCACGCCGCCTTCACCCTGAATCGGTTCAACCACGATGGCGCAGGTATGATCGTCAATCACCGCTTTCACCGCGTCCAGGTCATTGAACGGCACGTGAACGATATCCGCCGGTTTCGGACCGAATCCGTCAGAATATTTTGGCTGGCCGCCAACCGTGACGGTGAACAGCGTCCGGCCATGAAAAGCGTTATGGAAGGCGATGATCTTACTTTTAAACGGGCTGTGACGTTTGCAGGCGTAGTAGCGCGCCAGCTTAAAGGCGGCTTCGTTGGCTTCGGCACCGGAGTTGGCGAAGAAAACACGATCAGCAAAGGTCGCCTGGATTAACTTACTGGCGAGACGCAGCGCCGGTTCGTTGGTGAAGACGTTGCTGGTGTGCCACAGCGTCTCGCCCTGGCTTTTCAGCGTCTCCACCAGCGCGGGATGGCAGTGTCCAAGTGCGGTGACGGCGATACCCCCCGAGAAATCGATATACTCTTTGCCCTGCTGATCCCATACACGGCTGCCCTTGCCTTTAACCGGCACGAACTGCGCAGGTGCATAAACAGGCAAAATAACGTTATCGAACGTTTCCCGCGTGACCGCAATTTTTTCCGCTGCCATTAGTAACCCCATCTGGATGATTGTTGTGCTGCATTGAAATAATAATCACAAAATATGCATAAAAAATCACTCAAAGGCAACTTATTGCGCAAGGAAATTGCGCAGCAACTGATGTCCCTGCTCGCTGAGAATGCTTTCGGGATGGAACTGAACGCCTTCCAGCGCCAGAGTTTTATGGCGGAATCCCATAATCTCGTCAGGCTCGCCATCACGCACCGTCCAGGCAGTCACCTCGAATGCGTCGGGCAGAGAATCGCGCTGCACAATCAGCGAGTGATAGCGGGTCACGGTCAGGGGATTATTGAGATTGCGGAACACGCCCTGGCGGGTGTGCTGAATCGCGGAGGTTTTGCCATGCATCACCTGACGCGCGCGTACAACCTGTGCGCCATACGCCTGCGCAATCGCCTGATGCCCCAGGCAGACGCCCAGCACCGGCAGCTGCCCGGCGAAGTGCCGGATCGCTGCCAGCGAGATGCCGGACTCTGAAGGCGTACAGGGGCCAGGGGAGATCACCAGATGGGTCAGCGGCAGCGCCGCCATCTGCTCCAGGGTGATGGCATCGTTGCGCACCACCTGAACCTGCGCGCCCAGCTCGCAGAAATATTGATAAAGATTCCAGGTAAAGGAGTCGTAATTGTCGATAAGCAGCAGCATGACGCGTCCAGAATGATAAACCGCGCCGCTATTCTACGCGGTTACGCTGCCTCGCTCACCACTTTCGCAAAGACCTGCTCCAGCGGAGCCAGGTCTCCGGCCACACCGGCCTGATTCGCCGCTTTCCAGCTTTCCGCATCCGTCTCATCCCAGTTCAGCAGATAACCGGCATGCAGCGCCAGCTGTTCAAAGAAAATCCGCTGTGCCCGACCGTTTCCGTGGCGGAAAGGATGCAGCATATTGATTTCGCAGTAGTAGTGAGCAAGCCGCTGAACAAACGCATCACGCGGCAGATCAGCCAGCCCTTTCTCCTCTTCCAGCGCGGCCATCAGGGCGTTGCCTTCCTTTTCGATATATTCGAAATGACAGAACGGCGTCTCATCACGCCAGATATCGATGGTGCGCAGTTCACCGGCCCAGCTGTAGACATCCTGGAACAGCGTGCGATGGATCTGGCGCAGGTAAGGCAGTCCGGGATTACGGGGACCCAGTTCCAGCGTGGCGGCGCGCGCCGCACTGAAGCTCAGTTCCGCCTTGCGCAGCTGCGCGGCATCATGAATATCGGGCAGGTTTTTCAGCACGTTGTCGTGCTGCCACAGGTAGGGATCCTGGCTGACGGCAGTATTAGAGTCCATATTGCCTCCTCAGTGACGCCAGACGCGCGGCTGCATCATCGCTGTTTACGCTGGTTTCATTCGATGAGAAGCCTTCCAGCCGACAGCTGGCCTGATAGCTGGCGCTACGCCGCTGCTGCCACAGTGTGACCTTCTGTTTTTCGGTGAGTTTGTTCGCCATGCCGCCTCCTGCTCAGGTTTTTGCCCTAAGTATAAGAGCAATTTCTGGCTTTGCCGGAGGCGGCAGGCGGTCGCCATCCGCAGATGGCGACGAAAAGCGTTAAGGCAGGACTTTGGCGGAGAGGATAACTACCGGTTTGGACGGAACATTCTGGTAAGGACCCACATCTTTGGTCGGTACCTGAGAAATTTTTTCAACCACATCCTGACCTTTCACAATCTTACCAAATACGGCATAGCCAAAATCGCGCTGTCCGTGGTCGAGGAAAGCATTATCCGCGACGTTGAGGAAGAACTGGCTGGTCGCACTGTCTTTATCGGCGGTACGCGCCATAGAGATGGTGCCACGCAGGTTACGCAGGCCATTGTCCGCTTCATTCTTAATCGGCGCGTTGGTCTGCTTCTGCTGCATGTCAGTGGTGAAACCACCCCCCTGCACCATAAAGCCCGGGATCACGCGGTGAAAAATGGTGTTGTTATAAAAACCGTTGTTGACGTAATCAACGAAGTTTTTCACAGAAACCGGCGCTTTTTGGTTATTCAGTTCGAGTTCGATATTGCCGGCGGAGGTGGTGAGCAGAACGTGTGTGTCACCTTTTGCGGCCAGCGCCTGGGCGGAAACGGAAGAGAGGGCTAACAGGGTGATGGCCGCTGTTAAAGTACGTTTAAACATGAAAGATTCCTTACCTGGGAGAGCGGGCACAAAAACGTGATTGATTGTAAAGAGACTCTATTCCAGGAGCCAGCGTTTTACCTATATTTACGCTGTTGCGGTAAATGGGGAGAGCAAACGTTAACCCCCCGCAATTGCGTGACTAAAATCACACATCACATGAAATATGGATCTGTAGTTTCACTGCTTGTTTATTAAGATCACAGTTCCGTTTACACTTTCTGACACTTTTTGGCACCCGGTTCTCAACAGGTTCAGAACATGACAAACCGTAATCGTATTGGCCTCACCTGGATAAGCTTCTTCTCCTACGCGCTGACCGGCGCGCTGGTGATCGTTACCGGCATGGTAATGGGCGATATCGCAAAAGATTTCCAGATCCCCGTCTCCAGCATGAGTAATACCTTCACTTTCCTTAACAGCGGCATTCTGGCTGCGGTTTTCCTGAACGCCTGGCTGATGGTGATTGTGCCACTGAAACGTCAGCTGATTTTCGGCTTCGTCCTGATGGTGCTGGCGATAATCGGGCTGATGACCAGCCGCGATCTAACCGTCTTCTCGCTCTGCATGTTTGTGCTGGGCGTGGTCAGCGGCATTACCATGTCGATCGGTACCTTCCTGATTACCCACATGTATGAAGGCCGTCAGCGTGGTTCACGCCTGCTGTTCACTGACTCCTTCTTCAGCATGGCGGGCACGCTGTTTCCGGTGCTGGCGGGGATTCTGCTGGCGCGTCAGCTGCCGTGGTACTGGGTCTACGTCTGCATCGGCTTTATCTACGTCGCCATCTTCATCATGACGCTGTTTGTTGAGTTCCCGGTGCTGCGTAAGCCTGAAAACAGTCCGACGGTTGAGAAAGAGAAATGGGGTGTGGGCGTGCTGCTGCTGGCTGTCGCAGCACTCTGCTACATTCTGGGCCAGCTCGGCTTTATCTCCTGGGTGCCGGAATATGCCACCAAAGTCATGGGCATGGACATCAATGATGCCGGACAACTGGTGGGCAGCTTCTGGACGGCTTATATGGTCGGTATGTGGGCCTTCAGCTTCCTGCTGCGCTTCTTCGATCTGCAACGCATTCTGATGGTGCTGGCGGGTCTGGCAACCCTGCTGATGTACTGGTTCGTCAGCAGCAGCGATGCCAGCATGCTGAAATGGATCATCATGATTCTTGGCTTCAGCTCAAGTGCTATCTACACCACCATCATCACTCTGGGTTCACTGCAGACCAAAGTGGCTTCACCGAAGCTGGTGAACTTCATTCTGACCTGCGGCACCGTCGGCACCATGCTGACCTTTGTGGTCACGGCGCCTATCGTTGAGAAAAGCGGTGTGCATACCGCACTGGCGACGGCTAATGCGCTCTACGCCGTGGTGTTTGTGATGTGTGCCCTGCTCGGCTTTGTCAGCCGTCATCGTACGCACGGTCACGTCATGCATTAATCCTTCAGGGCGGCGAGCGATCGCCGCCCTGCGGTTTACCGCCGGAAGTCTATGCGCTCCCGCTCCCGCCAGTAAATCTCGCTTTCTGCGGGCTTCGTCTCTGCGACGACGACGCCACGACGCACTGAATAGCGCACAGGAACCTGTCTTCTCACCGCATCAAACCCACTCTCCGCTGGCAGAATAATCAGACTGGCCTCGTTACCGCTCTGAATGCCATAACCTGACAGCTGCATCGTCTTCGCGCTGTTATGCGTAATCAGATCCAGACCCGCATCGATCTGCTCATAGCCCATCAGTTGACAGACATGTAAGCCCATATGCAGCACCTGCAGCATGTTGGCGGTGCCCAGCGGATACCAGGGATCAAACACATCGTCGTGGCCGAAGCAGACGTTAATCTCCGCCTCCAGCATCTCTTTGACCCGCGTTATCCCGCGCCGCTTAGGATAGGTGTCAAAGCGGCCCTGCAGGTGAATATTGACCAGCGGATTGGCGACAAAGTTAATGCCCGACAGCTTAAGCAGCCGGAACAGCCGTGAGGCGTATGCGCCATTATAAGAGTGCATCGCGGTAGTATGACTGGCCGTCACGCGTGCGCCATTACCATCGCGATGCGCCAGCGCCGCCACGGTTTCCACAAAGCGCGACTGTTCATCATCGATCTCATCGCAGTGAACATCGATCAGCCGGTCGTAGCGGTCAGCCAGGGAAAAGGTTTTATGCAGCGACTCAACGCCATATTCGCGGGTGAATTCGTAGTGCGGGATCGCACCGACCACATCTGCGCCCAGCCGCAACGCCTCTTCCAGCAACGCTTCACCGTTGGGATAAGAGAGAATGCCCTCCTGGGGAAACGCGACAATCTGGATGGTGATCCACGGCGCCATCTCCGCTTTCACTTCCAGCATCGCTTTCAGCGCGGTCAGTGACGGGTCTGACACGTCAACGTGGGTGCGGACAAACTGAATGCCGTTGGCAATCTGCCACTTCAGCGTCTGCAACGCCCGCTGTTTTACATCTTCGTGGCTGAGCAGTGCCTTGCGCTCGGCCCAGCGCTCAATCCCTTCAAACAGCGTCCCGGACTGATTCCATGCCGGTTCACCCGCCGTCTGAGTAGTATCCAGATGAATATGTGGCTCAATAAAGGGCGCGCAGGCTAAGCCGCCCTCGCCGTCCAGCGATTTCTCCGGCGGTGAAGGCTGCTGCGGCTGGGCTGAAATTCGGGCAATTTTTCCGTCGGCGATTTCGATTTGCCACAATCCTTCCCGCCAGGGTAAACGCACGTTATTGATCCACTTGGGTGACAGCATGGCTGATTCCTTATCCGATTAACCTGTGTGGTTAAAACTAGCACGATTCATACCACTCACGGCAATGCAGGATATTCAGCAGGTTAGCCCTGACGGATAAACTTAATTAAAATCAACCATATACCTCTTAATGGGTATATGGGGTCGTGGTTGATGTATATCAATAAGCGCCAGAAAGGGCGCGCTATTGTAGCCGCAGATATCGCAAATTTGAGGCAAAAATGAGCAAGCACAATGTCGTCGTTATCGGTAACGGCATGGTCGGCCACCGCTTCATAGAAGAGTTACTTGAGAAAGCGGAACCCGACCTGTTTTCGCTGACCGTCTTTTGTGAAGAACCCCGCGTCGCCTACGATCGTGTCCACCTGTCCGCTTACTTTTCCCATCACACGGCCGACGAGCTGTCGCTGGTCCGTGATGGCTATTACGACAAACATCAGGTCAATCTGCTGCTGGGCGAGCGCGCCATCACCATTAACCGTGATGAGAAGCTCATCCACTCCAGCACCGGTCGTGCGGTTCACTACGACACGCTGATTTTTGCCACCGGCTCTTACCCATGGATCCCGCCGATCAAAGGCGCTGAAGGCAGCGACTGCTTTGTTTACCGTACCATCGAAGATCTCAACGCCATTGAAGCCTGCTCGCGCCGCAGCAAACGCGGTGCGGTGATTGGCGGTGGCCTGCTGGGACTGGAAGCGGCGGGCGCGCTGAAAAATCTGGGTATTGAAACTCACGTCATTGAATTTGCGCCGGTGCTGATGGCAGAACAGCTCGATCAGCAAGGCGGAGAACAGCTGCGTCGCAGGATTGAGCAGATGGGCGTGCGGGTCCACACCGGCAAAAACACCCAGCAGATTGTGCATCACGAGCATGGCGGCAAAACGCTGCAGTTCGCCGACGGCAGTGCGCTGAAGGTCGATTTCATCGTCTTCTCCACCGGCATTCGCCCGCAGGACAAACTGGCGAAGCAGTGTGGATTAACGCTCGGTCAGCGCGGCGGGATCGCCATTGATGACCAGTGCCGCACCAGCGATCCGGCCATTTACGCCATCGGTGAGTGCGCCGCCTGGCAGAATCGCGTCTATGGCCTGGTGGCGCCGGGTTACAAAATGGCGCAGGTCGCCAGCGACCATCTGCTGGGCCGCGACAATGCGTTTACCGGCGCGGACATGAGCGCCAGACTCAAGCTGCTGGGTGTGGATGTGGGCGGCATTGGTGATGCGCGAGGCACCACGCCAGGCGCACGCAGCGTGGTCTGGCTGGATGAAAGCAAATCGGTCTACAAGCGCCTGATTATCAGCGAAGATCAGAAAACCCTGCTGGGTGCGGTGCTGGTGGGCGACACCAGCGACTATGGCAACCTGCTGCAGCTGGCGCTGAGTACCATTCCGCTGCCGGCTAATCCGGAAGCGCTGATTCTGCCTGCGGGCAGCGGGGATAAACCCGCCATCGGCGTTGACTCCCTGCCGGAGAGCGCGCAAATCTGCTCCTGCTTCGACGTCAGCAAAGGCGACATCGTCAAAGCGGTTCAGGGTGGCTGTCACACCGTGGCCGCGCTGAAAAGCACGACCCGTGCAGGCACCGGCTGCGGTGGCTGTATTCCGCTGATCACCCAGGTACTGAACAGCGAACTCAGCCGTCAGGGCATTGAGGTCAATAACCATCTCTGCGCCCATTTCGCCTGGTCACGTCAGGAGCTGTATCACCTGATTCAGGTGGAGGAGATCAAAACCTTTGACGAACTGCTGGCCCGCTATGGCCAGGGTTACGGCTGTGAAGTGTGCAAGCCGACGGTGGGATCCCTGCTCGCCTCCTGCTGGAATGAGTATGTGCTCAAGCCGCAGCACGCGCCGTTGCAGGACAGCAACGACCTCTATCTGGGGAATATTCAGAAAGATGGCACCTATTCGGTGATCCCGCGCTCGCCCGGCGGTGAAATCACGCCTCAGGGCCTGAAAGTGATTGGCGAGATCGCCGAACGCTATCAGCTCTACACCAAAATCACCGGCTCTCAGCGCATCGGCCTGTTTGGCGCACAGAAAGACGATCTGCCCGCAATCTGGTCACAGCTGATCGCTGCCGGATTTGAAACCGGCCAGGCCTACGCTAAGGCGCTGCGCATGGCGAAAACCTGTGTCGGCAGCGCCTGGTGCCGTTTCGGCGTGGGCGACAGCCTGGGCTTCGGCGTGATGCTCGAGAACCGCTACAAAGGCATCCGTACGCCGCACAAGATGAAGTTTGGCGTCTCCGGCTGTACCCGAGAATGTGCGGAGGCTCAGGGCAAAGATGTCGGTATTATCGCCACCGAAAAAGGCTGGAACCTCTACGTCTGCGGCAATGGCGGCATGAAACCGCGTCATGGCGATCTGCTGGCGGCCGATCTCGATCAGCAGACGCTCATCACCTGTCTCGACCGCTTCATGATGTTCTATATCCGCACCGCTGACCGCCTGCAGCGCACCTCGCTATGGCTGGAGAGCCTGGAAGGCGGCATCGACTACCTGCGCAGCGTGATCGTGGATGACAAACTCGGCATCAACAGCCAGATGGAGCAGCAACTGGCTGCGCTGCGCGCCAGCGTCAGCTGTGAATGGCACGCCACGCTGGAAGATAAAGAGCACCTGACGCGCTTCGCCCACTTTATCAACTCGCCGCAGCGTGACCCTGCTGTGCAATGGGTGGCAGAGCGCGACCAGCATCGCCCGGCACGCCCCGAAGAGCGCATTGCCGTAACGCAGATTGAGGAGACCGAATCATGAGCCAGTGGAATCCGGTGTGCCCGCTGACGCAGATCCTGCCCGCCACGGGCGTCTGCGCGCTGGTCAAAGGCCAGCAGGTGGCGATCTTCCGTCCACGCGACGATGAGCAGCTGTATGCGATCAGCAATATCGATCCGTTTGCCGATGCCAGCGTGCTGTCACGCGGCATTATCGCCGAACATCAGGATGCGCTCTGGGTGGCCAGCCCGCTGAAAAAGCAGCATTTTCGCCTCAGCGATGGCTACTGCATGGAGGATGAAATGCGCTCCGTGGCGACCTGGCCGGTGCGGGTTAATGCCGGACAGGTGGAAGTCTGCCTGTAACGCCCCTCAACAGCCCGCCTGCGCGGGCTTTTTTAAGGACCTCTGATGGACTACTTCCCCTTGTTCTGCCACCTGCAGGGCCGACGCTGTCTGCTGGTCGGCGCGGGTGACGTGGCTGAGCGGAAAGCGCGCCTGCTGCTGGAAGCTGGCGCTGAGCTGTGGGTCGGTGCCCCTGCGTTTTCCCCCGCCTTCCGGGAATGGGCGCAGCAGAAAGCCATCACGCTGCTGCCAGGGCCTTTCGATCCCGAATGGCTGACCGGCTGCTGGCTGGTGGTCGCCGCCACCAGTGATGACGCGGTCAATAAGCAGGTGGCAGAAGCGGCCGAAACACAGCAGATCTTCTGCAATCTGGTGGATGCGCCGCAGGCGGCCAGCGCGATTATGCCGTCGATCATCGACCGCTCCCCGCTGATGGTCGCCGTCTCTTCGGGTGGACGCGCGCCGGTGCTGGCGCGTCTGTTGCGGGAGAGGCTGGAGGCGATACTGCCGCAGCATCTCGGCCAGCTGGCGCAGCGGGCAGGCACGCTGCGCGATCGGGTGAAAAAGCAGTTCGGCTCCCTCAATGCCCGTCGCCACTTCTGGGAGCGCTTCTTTAGCAGCGAGCGGCTGGCTCAGACGCTGGCTAACGGCGACAGTGAACGCGCGGAGCAGATTACCGACGCGCTGTTTAACGCAGATATCGCCAGTCAGGGGGAAGTGGCGCTGGTGGGTGCCGGTCCGGGTGATGCCGGATTACTTACCCTGAAAGGCCTGCAGCGTATTCAGCAGGCGGACGTCATTGTCTATGACCGGCTGGTCTCCGATGAGATCCTGAATCTGGTGCGCCGTGATGCCGAACGCATTTTTGTCGGCAAGCGCGCCGGACATCACTGCGTGCCGCAGGATGAGATCAACCAGCTGCTCTGCGAACAGGCGCAGCGCGGAAAACGGGTGGTGCGGCTGAAAGGCGGCGATCCCTTTATCTTTGGTCGCGGCGGTGAAGAGCTGGAGGCGCTGGCGCAGTTGCAGATTCCCTTCAGCGTAGTGCCGGGGATCACGGCCGCGTCGGGCTGTGCGGCCTACAGCGGTATTCCCCTGACCCACCGCGATCATGCGCAGAGCGTCAGGCTGGTTACCGGACATCTGCAGAAAACGGGCACGCTCGCCTGGCAGACGCTGGCGGCGGAACAGCAAACGCTGGTGTTTTATATGGGGCTGGCGCAGGCCGGAGAGATTCAGCAGCAGTTGATAAAGCATGGAATGCGCCGCGATATGCCGGTGGCGCTGGTGGAGAACGGCACCAGTACGCGTCAGCGGGTAGTGACCGGGACGCTGGACGAGCTGGAAGCGTTAGCCGGACAGGTGATCAGCCCCAGCCTGATGATTATCGGCAGCGTGGTGAGTCTGCGCGCCAGCCTGCGCTGGTTCTGAATCGGCCAATAAAAACGGCGGGCACACTGCCCGCCGTCCTGTTTGTCTGTTCAGCCATTACGGCATCGCGACAAAGCCTACCGCCTCATAAACCTTCTTCAGCGTTTCCTGCGCCTGTGCGCGTGCTTTCGCCGCGCCATCACGCATCACCTGCTCCAGCAGGGCTTCATCGTTGCGGAAGCTGTGATAACGCTCCTGCAGCTCAGAGAGCATGCCCGACACGGCATCGGCTACGGCGCCTTTCAGGTGGCCATACATCTTGCCTTCGAACTCCTGCTCCAGCTCGGCAATGGTTTTACCCGTCACGCCCGACAGAATATCCAGCAGGTTAGAGACGCCCGCTTTCTCTTTGATGTCGTAGCGCACCACTGGCGGCTCTTCTGAATCGGTCACGGCGCGTTTGATCTTCTTCACGACCGCTTTCGGATCTTCCAGCAGGCCGATGACGTTGTTGCGGTTATCGTCTGACTTGGACATCTTTTTGGTCGGTTCCAGCAGCGACATCACACGCGCGCCAGACTTCGGAATGAACGGCTCTGGCACCCGGAAGATATCGCCATAGATCGCATTGAAGCGATGCGCGATATCGCGGCTCAGCTCCAGATGCTGCTTCTGATCTTCACCCACCGGCACCTGATTGGTCTGATAAAGCAGAATGTCCGCTGCCATCAGCACCGGATAGTCGAACAGACCGGCGTTGATGTTCTCTTCGTAACGCGCTGATTTATCCTTGAACTGCGTCATACGGCTCAGTTCACCGAAATAGGCGTAGCAGTTCAGGATCCAGCTCAGCTGCGTGTGCTCTGGCACATGCGACTGAACAAAGATGGTGCTTTTTTGCGGGTCGATACCACAGGCCAGATAGAGCGCCAGCGTGTCCAGCGTCGCTTTACGCAGTGCAACAGGATCCTGACGCACGGTGATCGCGTGCAGATCAACGATGCAATAAATGCAGTGGAAATCATCCTGCATCTGCACCCACTGACGCAGCGCTCCCATATAGTTGCCAATGGTCAGTTCGCCGGACGGCTGTGCGCCGCTGAAAACGATGGGTTTCATACTTAAGTCCTGATATTTACAGCCCCAGTGTGGGCAAAAGTTCGTCGAAAGAGTCGAGGGTTAAATCGGGCTGGCTGGTCGCAATCGGCTCGCCATAGTTATAGCCAAAGGTCATACCGACATTGGGAACGCCTGCCGCCTGCGCCGCCTGGATATCATTGCGTGAGTCACCAACAAACAGCAACTCTTTCGGCAATACGCCGAAGGTGCCCAGCACCATAAAGATCGCCGCAGGGTGCGGTTTTTTAACCGGCACATCGTCGCCACCAATAATCAGTGAAAACGCATCGGCAATGCCCAGTGATTCCAGCAGCGGGGCCACAAACGGCGTCGGCTTGTTGGTCACAATCGCCATCGGCAGCCCGGAAGCCTTTAACGCATCCAGCGTCTGCTTAACCTGCGGAAACAGCGTACTGCCTGCATCCACGGTATCGGCGTAATGCCGGTCAAACAGCGCCCGCGCATCACGCTGCTCTTCCGGCTGCGGCTCGCGGCCCAGCGCGAAGGTCAGCGCACGGGCCATCATGATATCCGCGCCGTTGCCAATCCAGGTTGAGACACGCTCAAGGCCCGCCTGCGGCAGACTGAGATCCTTCAGGGTGCGATCAATTGCCTCGGCAAGGCCTGGCGCGCTGTCAACCAGCGTGCCATCAAGATCAAACGCCAGCGCCCGAATATCAGTGAAACGAGCCATTGGCTTTCTCCAGTTCATTGCGCATATCGTCGATCACTTTTTTATAGTCAGGGTGACCGAAGATGGCGGAACCGGCGACAAACATGTCGGCACCTGCGGCCGCAATCTGGCCAATGTTATCAATCTTCACGCCGCCATCGACTTCAAGACGAATGTTGTAACCGCTCTGATCGATACGTCTGCGCGCTTCACGCAGTTTATCCAGGGTGCCAGGGATAAACGACTGACCACCAAAACCAGGGTTCACAGACATCAGCAGAATGATATCCAGCTTATCCATGACGTAATCGAGGTAGCTCAGCGGGGTCGCCGGGTTAAACACCAGGCCCGCTTTACAGCCGTGCTCTTTAATCAGTTGCAGGGTGCGGTCAACGTGTAAGCTGGCTTCGGGATGAAAGGTGATGTAGGTAGCACCGGCTTTGGCGAACTCCGGGATCAGCGCATCTACCGGCTTCACCATCAGATGCACATCGATGGGGGCGGTGATGCCATAGTCGCGCAGGGCTTTCAGCACCATCGGACCCATGGTCAGATTAGGGACGTAGTGGTTATCCATCACGTCGAAGTGAACCACGTCACCTCCGGCCGCCAGCGCTTTGGCTGTGTCTTCGCCCAGACGGGCAAAGTCCGCCGAAAGGATTGAAGGGGCCAGCAAATATTGTTTCATCCGATTCTCCCACTGTTGTGCGCCAGCACTTAGGCTGGCGTAATGCGTTGGTCGCGGACGAAACAGACTAGCGATAAAGTGCCAGCAGTTCGTCGACCTTGGTGCGACCGGCTATGCTCCGGCTGATAGAACGCCGGGCTTTGACCACATGTAACACTGCATCCTGATACCATAAACGCGTCAGTGCAGTGTCGTGGTTAGAAATCAGTACCGGAATCCGGTGCTCCGACGAAGCCAGCTGTGCCGCTAACGCCGCCAGATTCTCCTGCTCACGCAGGCTGAAGCTGTTGGTGTGATAAGCCGTGAAGTTGGCCGTTGCCGACAGCGGTGCATAAGGCGGATCGCAATAGACCACCGAGCCTTTGCCCGCGTTGGTCAGGGTAACATCGTACGATTCGCAGACAAACGTCGCTTTTTGCGCGCGCTCGGCAAACCATAACAGTTCTGCTTCCGGAAAGTAGGGTTTGCGATAGCGGCCAAACGGCACGTTGAACTCACCACGCAGGTTATAGCGGCAGAGGCCGTTGTAACAGTGACGGTTCAGATAGAGGAACAGCAGCGCGCGCTGGTAGGCGTCGGTGCTGGTGTTGAATTCGGTGCGCCGCTGGTAATAACAGATTTCATTGTTACCTTCCGGCGTAAACAGCAGTTGCGCGTCCCGGATAAAATCCGCCGTGCGCGTTTTGACAATGTTGTAGAGATTGATCAGGTCACTGTTGATATCTGCCAGATGGTAGCGATCAAATTCAGTGTTCAGAAACACCGAACCCGCACCAACAAATGGCTCGACCAGACAGTCGCCTTGCGGCAGATGACGATGGATCTCTTCTACTAAGGGAAATTTTCCCCCTGCCCATTTCAGGAAAGCGCGATTTTTTTTCATGCTGTCGTGGTTATTACATCTTCTTGTGAGGCTGTGGCTGGACCGACAGCAGATCTGCGCTTAAAACGGGGCCAGAGACTGGCCCCACATCCGCTATTGGCTGGCTTCTTTCTTCACCTGGCTTACTGGTTTAACCCATGGGTTCTTCGCGCGCACTTCCGCAGGCAGCGACGCGACAGCGCGTTTGGCATCCGCCGGTGTGGCATAAGAGCCACTCACCAGCACATACCATGGCTGACCGTTACGGGTGGTTTTGTAGACGTGATACCCATTCAGATTCTGTTGTTTCGCCCAGGCATTCAGGCTTTCCGCCTTCGATGCACCGCTCAGCTGCAGCGTATAGCTGCCGCCTGGCACGGATCTGCTGGCTGAGCTGCTGCCTGACGCCGCCGTGGCCGGAGCAGAACTGGCTGGCGAATGGGCTGGCGTGGTGTGCGTTTTGCTGTCACGGGTTGCCGGCTTCGAGGCCGTCTTATGCGATGAATCATGCGCCGGACGGGCAGAAGCACTGGACTTGTTCGGCGTCTGACGTGAAGGTGCCGCTACAGGATTGGCAGCCGTTCCGGCATTACCGCTGACCGTTGCTGGCGCCGTCGGCAGTGAACTGCCACCCTGCGTTCCCATCGCGGCATTATCGACCTGCTGCTGCTGATTCGTCAGCGCGCTGTTCAGGTCGCCTGGCAGCGTGACACGCTGCTGATTCGCTGGCGCGTCAACCGGCGCGGCCTGCGTAGGCGTGGATGCCACAGGCGGCATAGAAACATCGCGCTGCGGATTAGAGGCAGCATCACCGCTGGTCGTCGCGTTATTGTCGCTGGTGGCTGGCGTGGTCTGCCCGGCTGAAGGAGGAGTCTGTCCACCGGACATGGAAGAGGAGCCGCCCAGGTCGATATTCTTCTCGCTGCCGGAACCTCTGTTGGTAGCAGGGGTCGTGCCTGCAGTCGCAGGTTTTTTCTCGTCCGGGCCATTCAGCGCCGAACCAATCCCCAGTACCAGTAACAGCAGAACCAGGATCCCGACGCCCATCATGATGCGCTGGCGCGAAACCGGTGCTTTGGCCGCGGTAGACGACTTACGAGGGCGCGAGGGACGGCGGTCGCTGGCGTCAGGTTTTAACTCGTCTTCCGGTTTAAACTCATCCATTTTGGCTCCTCCGTAAAGCGGCATTCCGCACTGCGCACCCTGCGCGCCGCGTCACCACTCAACTGCTTAATCTCAGGGTTGCTGACAATCGTTAATTGCAGCCAGCACCATATCATGTGCCACGCCACCACGCACTTCAGAGCGGCCAATCGACAGCGGCAGTATCAGCCGCAGTTCGCCCGCCAGAACTTTCTTATCGCGCATCATGTGCGGCAGATACATCTCCGCGCTCATCGCCTGCGGCCCATGCACCGGTAAACCGGCACGACGGAACAGGGCAATAATGCGGTCGGTCTCATCCGCCCGGAACTGCCCCAGACGTTCAGCCGTGCGCGCGGCCATCACCATGCCCGCCGCAATCGCTTCACCGTGCAGCCAGTTGCCGTAGCCCATGTGCGCTTCAATCGCGTGACCAAAAGTATGTCCCAGATTAAGCAAGGCCCGCTGACCGTTTTCACGCTCATCGGCCGCCACAACCTCGGCTTTCAGTTCACAACAGCGACGAATGCAGTACGACAGCGCCTGTTCATCCAGTGCCAGCAGAGCATCAAGATTCTGCTCCAGCCACTCGAAGAACGCACCGTCGAGGATGATGCCGTACTTTATGACTTCCGCCAGACCGGACGCCAGTTCGCGCGCGGGCAGCGTCTTGAGACAGGCCGTATCAATCACCACCGACGCAGGTTGATAAAACGCGCCGATCATGTTTTTGCCCAGCGGATGGTTAACGGCCGTTTTACCGCCAACCGAAGAATCAACCTGCGACAGTAAGGTGGTCGGTACCTGAATAAAGCGTACGCCACGCTGATAACTGGCCGCAGCAAAACCGGTAAGATCGCCAATGACGCCGCCGCCTAAGGCGACAAGCGTCGTATCACGACCGTGCGGCTTTTGCAGGAGTGCGGTAAAAACCTGATCCATCACGGCCAGCGTCTTATATTGCTCGCCGTCGGGTAAGATCACCTGATCCACTTTTACACCTGCCGCCGTCAGTCGCGCTGTCAGCGGGTCAAGATAGAGCGGAGCCAGCGTCTGGTTAGTCACCACCATGGCGTTTTCGCCCGCAGTTAGCGGCCAAAAAGAAGCCGGATCGTTAAACAGTCCGGCGGCGATAGTGATGGGGTAACTGCGTTCCCCCAGTGAGACGGTGATCTTCTCCATGATGCTCGATACCTGTTAAAGAGCCTTCGAACGTTGGATCAACTTTTTTCCAACATGTGGATAATCTGATTCGCCACCACTTTCGCACTCTGATCATCTGTGCGAATGGTTACATCGGCGATCTCTTCGTAGAGCGGGTTACGTTCG
>Ga0308171_1001253_pt1 | contig 36312 bp, 34 predicted proteins | sample PhyGR1_FD_202135 | JGI IMG/M metagenome (GOLD analysis project Ga0308171, IMG submission 202135) | Phyllosphere microbial communities from UC Gill Tract Community Farm, Albany, California, United States - DLSLSG.R1 | ecosystem: Host-associated > Plants > Phyllosphere > Unclassified | place: USA...
GCCGAAGAACGATCCGCTCGATGGCGTGCGCAAGGTGGACGGCGGCCCGGCCCCGACCCTGAGCTTCAGCTACTACATCAACGACAACTGGGCCGTGGAACTGTGGGGCGCAGCCGACAAGTTCGACCACCGCGTGCGCGGCACCGATGGCGCCCGCCTGGGCACCGTCGAGCAGCAGCCGATCGCGCTGAGCGGCCAGTACCACTTCGGCCAGGCCGACAACGTGTTCCGTCCGTTCGTGGGCGCCGGTTACTACGAGTCCAACTTCAGCAATGAAGACCTCGCCAGCGACATCGGCCACATCGGCGTCAAGACCGCCAAGGGCGCGATCGGCACCGTCGGCGTGGACATGAACATCAACAGCACCTGGTTCGCCCGCGCCGATGCCCGCTACATGCATTCGCGCCCGGAGCTGACCGTCAACGGCGAAGGCACCGGCGACAAGGCCAAGCTGGATCCGTGGACCGTGGGCTTCGGCATCGGCGCGCGCTTCTAAGCACGCCGTTCCGCACCACGCAGTACGCACAACGGGCCCCTCGCGGGCCCGTTGTCGTTGTGGGGCCGCGACCTTCATCGGGCGTTGCCGGCCGCTGCCCGAGACTGGCCCTCACGACGGACCCCGCCGGTCCGCCCCGGGGAGCCGATGCGCGAATCCTTCGACATGCTGGTGGTGGGCGGCGGCATCAACGGCGCCGGTATCGCGCGGGATGCCGCCGGGCGCGGCCTTTCGGTATGCCTGTGCGAGCAGGATGACCTGGCCGCCCACACCTCCAGCGCCAGCACCAAGCTGATCCATGGCGGCCTGCGTTATCTGCAGCAGGGCGAGTTCGCCCTGGTGCGCAAGGCGCTCAACGAGCGTGAAACACTGCGCCGGCTGGCACCCCATCTCATCGCGCCCACCGCGTTCGTCCTGCCGCACGCGCGCCATCTGCGACCGGCGTGGATGCTGCGTGCCGGGCTGTGGCTGTATGACCATCTCGGGCAGGCCAATCCCCACTTCCCGCCGTCGCAGCGCATCGACCTGCAGCGCGACCCGCGTGGTGCGGCGCTGAAGGCGAGCTACCGGACCGGTTTCACCTATGCCGATGCGCGCGTCAACGACGCGCGGCTGGTGCTGCTCAACGCCCTCGATGCACATGAGCGCGGCGCCGATATCCGCACACGCACCCGCTGCGAACAACTGATCCGCCACCGCGATCATTGGTGGGCCGTGCTGCGCCGTACCAACGGCGATGTAGAGCGGATCCGTGCCCGATGCGTGGTCAACGCGAGTGGCCCGTGGGCCGGCACGGTGCTGGAACGTGCGGGGCTGGATGCGCCGCTCGGGCTGCGCCTCGTGCAGGGCAGCCATCTGGTGGTGCCGCGGCTGTTCGCGCACGACAGCGCCTACCTGTTCCAGCAACCCGACCAGCGCGTGGTGTTCGCGATTCCCTTCGAACAGGACTTCACGCTGATCGGCACCACCGACACCGATTACGACGGCGACCCCGCGCAGGCGCGGCCGCGTGCGGACGAGGAAACGTATCTGCTCGATGCGGTGAACCGCTTCGTCCGCCTCCCGGTGCGCGCCGAGGACATCGTCTGGCGCTACAGCGGGGTGCGCCCGCTGCTGGCCGATCATCACCGCGATGCGTCGCGGGTCACCCGCGATTACCGGCTGGAACTGGACACCGCCGGCGCGCCGCTGCTGAGCGTACTCGGCGGCAAGCTCACCACCTACCGCGCATTGGCCGAGGAAGCGCTTGGGCGCCTCTCGCCTTCGCTGCCGGAGATGGGGCCGGCATGGACGGCCGGTGGACCGCCGCTGCCGGGTGGCGATGGCGGTGATGCCGCCCAGGTGGCGGGCACCTTGCAGCACGACCACCCTCGCCTGCCGCCTGCCCTGCTGCAGCGCCTGGCCAGCAGCTATGGCACCCGTGCGCGTGGGCTGCTCGCGGGTGCACAGACGCTCGAGGCGCTGGGCCCGGACCACGGCGGCGGCCTCCACGACCGCGAGCTGGACTACCTTATCGCGCACGAATGGGCCTGCACCGCCGACGACGTGCTGTGGCGCCGCAGCCATCTCGGCCTGCGCCTGGATGCCGGCCAGCACGCGGCATTGGCGGCCACCCTGCAGGCGCGTGTTTCGATGCCGTAGGCTGTGTGCATGCACGCCGCAAGGCATCGGTTTCCACGGAGCAGACCATGGACAAGCACTACGTGCTCGCCATCGACCAGGGCACGACCAGCTCGCGCGCCATCCTGTTCGACCGCGCCGGGCGCATCGCCGGCAGCGCGCAACGCGAGTTCACCCAGATTTTTCCGCAGCCGGGCTGGGTCGAACATGACCCGCGCGACATCCTGACCAGCGTCTACACCACGATCACCGAGCTGCTGAACCGGTACCAGGTCGACCCGCGCACGATCGCCGGCATCGGCATCACCAACCAGCGCGAGACCACCGTGGTCTGGGACAAGGCCACCGGCCAGCCCATCCACAACGCAGTGGTATGGCAGTCACGGCAGAGCCACGCGATCTGCGAACAGCTCAAGGCCGCCGGCCACGAGCCGCTGATCCGGCGCAGGACCGGGCTGTTGATCGATGCGTATTTCTCGGCGACCAAGATCCGCTGGATCCTCGATCATGTCGAGGGCGCGCAGTCGCGGGCCGAACGCGGCGAACTGCTGTTCGGCACCATCGACAGCTGGTTGATCTGGAACCTCAGTGGCCGCCAGGCACACGTCACCGACGTCACCAATGCTGCGCGCACGCTGCTGTTCGACATCCATGCCCTGCAGTGGGACGCCGAGCTGCTGGCGCTGTTCAACATCCCGCGCGTGATGCTGCCGCAGGTGCGCAGCTCCAGCGAGGTGTACGCCACGACCCAGCCGCAGTTCTTCTTCGATCAGCATCTGCCGATCGCCGGCATCGCCGGCGACCAGCAGGCCGCGCTGTTTGGCCAGGCCTGCTTCGAACCGGGCATGGCCAAGAACACCTATGGCACCGGCTGTTTCATGCTGATGAACACCGGCGACAAGGCCGTCACCTCCGAGAATGGCCTGCTCACCACCATCGCCTGGGGTATCGATGGGCAGGTGGAGTACGCGCTCGAAGGGTCGATCTTCGTCGCCGGCTCGGTCGTGCAGTGGCTGCGCGACGGGCTGCGCATGTTCGGCAAATCCAGCGACTGCCAGGCCTACGCCGAGCGCGCTGCCGACAACGGCGGTGTGTACCTGGTGCCGGCCTTCGTCGGGCTGGGTGCACCGTACTGGCGCAGCGATGTCCGCGGCGCGATGTTCGGCCTGACCCGCGGCACCACCAAGGAGCATTTCATCCGCGCCGCGGTGGAATCGATGGCCTACCAGACCCGCGACGTGCTGGCGGCGATGCAGGCCGACGCCGGGATCGAACTGAAGGAACTGCGCGCCGACGGCGGTGCGATCGCCAATGACTTCATGGCGCAGTTCCAGAGCGACATCCTCGGCGTGCCGGTGCTGCGCCCGCAGGTGGCCGAGACCACCGCGCTGGGCGCCGCCTACCTGGCCGGCCTGGCCACCGAGTTCTGGAGCAGCCGGGCGGAGATCGCCGACCAATGGGCGGTGGACCGACGCTTCACCCCGCAGATGCCGGCGGACCAGCGCGAGGCGCTGTACGCCGGCTGGCAGCAGGCGGTAGACGCGACGATGGGGTTCCGCGTGGGGTGACGCCCGGGGCCGAGTGTAGGTCGGCGATCATGCCCATCGGCAGGAGCCGACCGTTGGTCGGCTCGCGCGGGCGCCGGTCAGAATGCCGGGAGGACCGCGCCCTTGTACTTCTCGGCGATGAAGGCCTTCACTTCCGGACCGGTCAGGGCCTTGGCCAGCTGCTGCACGCGGGCGTCGTCCTTGTTGTCAGGACGCGCGACCAGGAAGTTCACGTACGGCGAATCCTTGCTTTCGATCGCCAGCGCGTCCTCGGTCGGGTTGAGTCCGGCATCGAGCGCGTAATTGGTATTGATCAGGGCCAGGTCGACCTGGTCCAGCACGCGCGGCAGCATCGCCGAATCCAGCTCGCGGAACTTGAGCTGCTTCGGGTTGGCGATGATGTCGCGCTGGGTGGCCAGTGCGTTGGTCGGATCCTTCAGCGTGATCACACCCGCCTTGTGCAGCAGGATCAGCGCGCGGCTGTTGTTGCTCGGGTCGTTGGGGATCACCACATCGGCACCGTTGGGCAGCGCATCCAGTGATTTGAAACGACGCGAGTACGCACCGAAGGGCTCGATGTGCACGCCGATCACCTTCACCAGGTCGGTCTTGCGGTCGCGGTTGTACGCGTCCAGGTAGGGCTCGGTCTGGAAATAGTTCACGTCGACCTGCTTCTGCACCAGCTGGTCGTTGGGCTGCACGTAGTCGTTGAACACGCGCACGTCCAGGGTAAGGCCTTCCTTCTCCAGGATCGGCTTGACCACGGCGAGGATCTCGGCGTGCGGCACGGCGGTCGCGGCCACCACCAGCTTCTTGGAGTCATCGGCCGGCTTGCCGCAGGCGGCCAGGGCCAGCGAGGCGGCGAGCAACGGGAGCAGCAGGTACTTTTTCATGGGGCAGCGGAATCCGTAGGGGCAGCAACGCCCCACGATACCGCACGCCCCGGCCCTTGCGGAATCCGGGACATATGACCCCACGGCATGAGCCGATGCCGGCCCGGCCGGCTTACTCGTAGCTGGTCAGCGCCAGCGCCAGCAGCGCCTTGGCCTGTTCGCGCAACATCACCGGCTCGACGATTTCCGCGTCCGAGCCGTAGTGCAGGACGTCCATCAACAGCTCGCGCGAGACGCTGTAGGGCAGTTTGAGTTCGTACCGGCCATCGGGCAGGAAGCGGCCCTGCTGCTTGGAATGCCAATGCTCATCGGCCACCCAGCGCGCGGCCTTGGCACTGAACACGATCGTGGCCCAGCCCTTGGGCGGACCGGAGAAGATGCCGTAGCTGGCGCCGAGCTGCTCATCCAGCTCGGTCTCGTCCACGTCGCGCGCGGTGGTATCGATCACGCGTGCCTTGTAGATGCGGTCCACCGCGAAGCTGCGCAGGCCCTCGCGGCCGTGGTCCCAGGCATCCAGGTACCAGTTGTCGCGGTAATGCGTCATCCGCTGAGGCGACACGGTGCGCTGGGTCGCCTCGTCGGTGGAGCGGGCCCGGTACTCGAACGCCAGCTGCTTGCGCTCCAGCACCGCCGAGGCCACCGCGCGGAAACTGGCTTCATCGAACTTGCGGCCGCGGTGCGGGATGACCCGGACCCGGTCGACCGGCCAGGTCGAGACGCCGGCCTGTGCCGCCAGCAGGCCTTCGATGCGCTGCTGCAGCGGGGCCAGCACCGAAGACAGCACGCCCCCACCGGTGCGCGAGAGCAGGTGCTGGGAGGCCAGCAGCGCGTGCAGCTCTTCCGAGCTGAGCCACAGGCCCGGCAGCTCGAAGCGGTCGCTTTCGTCGGCCTGGTAGCGGAATCCCGCCTCGCCATCGCCTTCCACCGGGGCCATCAGCGCATCGCGCAGGAAGGCCAGGTCGCGGTAGACAGTCGCGCGGGAACACTCCAGTTTTTCCTGCAGTGCCGCCACCGTTACCGGATAACGAGCGGACTTGAGCAGGCGATGCAGGGCGTTGATGCGTTCATATCGGTCCATGACCCGATTATGTCCGAGTCGCCGTCGTTGTGGCGGCTTCGGCGGCATCTTCGGCTATCGTGGAGCCCCCATCGCCTGCTGCTGCCCGTCATGCGCCTGTTGCCCGCCCTTGCCCTGTCCGCCACCGCCCTGCTGTCGGGGGGCTGTGAGCGCACTGAAACGCCGGCGCCCAGCGTACCTGCCGCGACGGCACCGGCCGCCGACCCGGTCGGCACCGTGCTGGCCGCCAGCCAGCGCTTCGGCCAGCTGCGCAGCTTCCACGCGGTGATGACGATGCAGGGCCCGCGCGCGCTGGAAGCGCAGATGGACTACGTGGCCCCGGACCGCTACCGGCTGATCACCGACGATGGCCCACAGACGATCATCGGCGGCACCTTCTTCCTCCAGCGCGCCGGCGAAGTGCGCCAGGTCCCGGTGCCAGAAGGGATGCTGGCCCAGTGGCGCAATCCGCTGCCGGCGGATCTGGAGCCGGCGCAGCTGCAGGTGCGCGACCTCGGCGAAGAACGCGCCGGCGGCCAGCGCGCCCACAAATACGAGGTGCGCCACGCGACCGCCGCGCCCGATGGCCTGCTCTACTGGGTCAATGCGCAGGGCCTGCCGGTGCAGATCGAACGCAAGGGCCAGACCAACGGGCAGCCGTTCCGGATCACGGTGACCTACTCGCGCTTCGATGACGCCTCGCTGCGGATCGACGTTCCCTGAACAGGGATCAAGGCCGAACGGGCCCTAAAGCCGGGGCCCGCCGCCGAATGTGACGCAGAACGCATCAAGTATCATCCCCCCCTTGTTGTCCCTCCCCCTTGTCCGATCACGGAGAACCGTTGATGTCCCTGCGCGTTTCGTTGCTTGTTCCCCTGCTGCTCTGCGCCCCGGCGGTTTATGCACAGGACGTTGCCGAACTGGCGGCGATGACCTCCCCCTGGAGCGGCAGTGGCGGTGAACTGGGCTTTGCCTCGGCCCGTGGCAACAGCAATACCGAGAGCTTCAACGGTCGTCTGCGCCTGCGCTACACCGACGATGACTGGGTGCACAGCATGGACCTGTTCGGCCTGCGATCGCGCTCGGAGTACACCGATACCAACGACGACGGCACCACCATCCGCCGCCGCAACACCACCGCCAACCGCTACACCGGCAGTGCCGGCAGCGCGCTGCAGCTGGGCGAACACCGCCAGATCACCGCCACGCTGCGTTACGAGCGCGACGATTTCGCCACCTACGACCGCCAGAGTTCGTTCGGTCTGGGTTACGGCACCCGGATCATCGACAGCGAACGCTTCTACATGGACGCGCAGATCGGCCCCGGTGTGCGCCGCACCCACAACACCGAAGACGATGCGACCCGCACCGGTCTGATCGGTCGTGGCCTGTTCGATCTCAAGTACACGCTGACCCCGAACACCGATCTGGTGAACACGCTGCTGGTCGAATCGGGTTCGTACAACACCTTCGCGCAGAACGATTTCGGCGTGTCGGTGAGCATGAACGAGCATCTGGCGCTGAAGGCCGGCTGGCAGGCGCGCCACAACAGCGACGTCGCCGAAGACAAGCGCAAGACCGATACGCTGACCACCATGAACGTGGTCTACAAGTTCAAGTAATCGCCGCGGGCGCCTGTGCGCCCGCCGTCGTGATGTAGTGCCGGCCGCTGGCCGGCTCACTGCACACCCATCGCGTCAGGTAGTGCCGGCCGCTGGCCGGCTACCCGGAACCTTGCGCGACCTGGAATGCCGGCCAGCGGCCGGCACTACACCGCCAGCAGTTCGCCGGCACCGGCATCGAGCAGGCCGCGCGCCACGCGCTGGCCCAGGCCTTCCGGATCACTGGCCGGCCCGCGCGCTTCCGCGCGCACCAGGCGACCGTCGGCGACACCACCGACCAGCCCCTGCAGGAACAGATTCTCGCCTTCCCACTGCGCGAACCCGGCCACCGGCACATGGCAGCTGCCGTGCAGCGCGCGGTTCATGGCGCGCTCGGCCTCCACGCAGGCACGCGTATCGGCATCGTCCAGCGCAGCGAACAGCGCCATCACCTGCGCATCCTCGCCATTGCATTCGACGGTCACCGCGCCCTGCGCCGGCGCCGGCAGCCACGCCGGCGCGGCCAGCCGCGCGACGATGCGGTTGCCCAGGCCCAACCGCTCCAGCCCCGCCACCGCCAGCACGATCGCGTCGTAACCGCCGTTGTCGAGCTTGGCCAGGCGCGTGTTGACGTTGCCGCGCAGGTCCGACAGCTCCAGATCAGGACGCAGCGCGCGCAGCTGGGCCTGCCGGCGCAGCGATGACGTCCCCACGCGCGCGCCGATCGGCAGTGCCTCCAGCGAGGCGTACAGATTGGAGATGAACCCGTCGGCCGCGTCGTGGCGGGTCAGCATCGCCGGCAACGCGAAGGGCGCATCCAGTTCCATCGGCACATCCTTGAGCGAGTGCACGGCGCAGTCCGCCTCGCCACGCAGCATCGCCAGCTCCAGTTCCTTGAGGAACAGGCCCTTGCCGCCGATCGCGGCCAGCGAGCGGTCCAGCACCTCGTCGCCGCGCGTGCTCATCGGCACCAGCACCACGTCCAGCCCGGGATGGGCCTGGCGCAGGCGGTCGGCGACGTATTCGCTCTGCCAGAGGGCAAGCGGGCTCTTTCGGGTGGCGATGCGCAGGGTCTTCATGACGCCATTATCGACGCACAGGGGCGTATCGACCAATGGCGTACGGCCGCCAGGTTACAGGTGCTTGAGTTCCTGCTTCAGGCTGGCCACGCAGCGGCGGCTGACTTCCAGCGGCGCGTGCCCGTGCCGCAGCACGGCCTGGACCTGGCCTGCGCCATTTCGTCGCAGCTCGACCAGCTCGTGGCGGGCGACCAGGCAATTGCGGTGGATGCGCACGAAGCGGTTGCCGAATTCCTCTTCCAGCGACTTCAGCGATTCTTCCAGCAGGTCTTCGCCGCGGGCATGGTGCACCACCACGTACTTCTCCTCCGCCTGGAGATAGTGGATGTCCTCGACCGGAATCAGCCGCAGGCTGCCGCGCAGGCGCGCGCACAGCAGCGTGCGGGCCTGCTGGCTGGCGGCCGCCGCCGGTCCGCTGCGGCCGGCCAGGAAGGTCCGCGCGCGCTCCAGTGCCGCGGCCAGGCGCTCGGGGCGCACCGGCTTCATCAGGTAGTCGATGGCGGCGGCCTCGAACGCGGAGAGCGCATGCGCGTCGTAGGCGGTGCAGAACACCACCGCCGGGCGCGGTTCGAAGGTCGCCAGGTGACGCGCGGCCTCCAGCCCGTCCAGGCCGGGCATGGCGATATCAAGCAGGACCAGGTCCGGTTGCAGTTCGGCACAGGCATGCAGCGCCTGTTCGCCGTTCTCGGCCTCGGCCACGACCTCGATCCCGGCCTGGTCGGCGAGCAGGGAGCGCAGGCGCTCGCGGGCCAGCGGTTCGTCGTCGGCGATCACCACCTTCAAGACAGTTTCCTCACTGGACCGGGACCGTGATTTCGCAAGCATAGTAGCCGTCGGCCCACGCCCCCGTCATCCGCGCGGCCGGGCCGAAGCGCCAGGCCAGGCGATGGGCGATGTTGCGCTGTGCGTGGCCCGCGCCCTGCAGCAGCGGCAGCCCGCGCGTGGCCGGGTCCGGCGCCGGGTTGCGCACGCGGATGCGCAGGCTGGTGCCGTCGCTCGACAAGGCCAGCACGATGGTGCCGCCGGCCGGTACCCGCGAGATGCCATGCAGCACCGCGTTCTCGACCAGCGGCTGCAGCACCAGCCGCGGCATCGGCAACGACCACGGCAGGGGTTCGTCGCGCAGCCAGATCACCTTCAGGCGTTCGCCCAGGCGCAGCGATTCGATCGAGAGGTAGCGTTCGGCCAGTTCGCATTCGGCCTGCAGGGTGGAATCGCCCTCGCCCGCGCCCAGCGCCGCGCGGAACAGATCGGACAGGTCGAGCACCGCGCGCTCGGCCACGTCCGGATCGCGGCGCAGCAGGCTGGCGATCAGGTTCATGCTGTTGAACAGAAAGTGCGGGCGGATGCGCGCCTGCAGTGCATCGGCCTGCGCCTGCGCATTGGCCAGCATCTGCGCGCTGCCGCGATCGCTGACGTAGAAGTAGCGCAGCGCCAGCGCGGAAATCAGCGCGGTCATCGCCGCGCTGCCGAGCGTGAACCGCCAGAAACCGACGGTCTGGGCGAAGCTGCTGCCACCGAGCACACCGTACAGCGCGTGCACGATCGCCGCACAGGCAGCGGCGATCAGGCCGGTCATCAGCACCACCAGCACCATGCCCGGCACTTCGGGCAGGCGCGAGAGCATCGCACGCACGCTGCACAGGCAGACCGTGACCGCCAGGGCCAGCCACAGCGCGAACCCGCTGGCCGAGAGGAAATCCGTCGGCGTCCAATGGCGGCTGCCATCCGGTGCGAGCGCGACCACCACCACGACCAGCTCGGCCAGCCCGAGCATCGCCGCCAGCCGGGGCAGGCGGCACAGCTCGGGCAACCAGGACTGCTGGCGCGGGTCGCTCATGGGATCAGGCGGCGAAGCGCGCCTCGAGCCATTCGCCCAGCGCGTGCAGCTCCTCGGCGCAGACCTGGTGGGCCATCGTATAGGTGTGCCACTCCACCGGCAGGCCGAGCGCGCCCAGGGTCTGTGCGGTGTGCTCGGCGATCGCCACCGGAATCACCGGATCCTGGGTGCCGTGCGCCATGAACACCGGCACGCTGATCGCATCGGCCACGCGCGCGGTGGCCGCCTTGGCCGGATCCGGCAGGTAGGTCGACAGCGCGATCAGCCCGGCCAGCGGGCGCGTGCGACGCAGCAGCGCGCTGAGGATCACCGCCCCGCCCTGCGAGAAACCGGCCAGCAGGATGCGCTCGGCCGGGATGCCGCGCGCGATCTCGCGCTCGATCAGCAGTTCCAGCGCGACGATCGAGGCCTCCACGCCGGCGCTGTCCGCGCGCGAGCGGAAGTCCATGCTGACGATGTCGTACCAGGCACGCATCGGCACGCCGTTGTTGATCGTGATCGGCTGCACCGGCGCATGCGGGAACACGAAGCGGATCGCCGGCCAGTGCGGGCGCACCAGTTCGGGCACGATCGGGGCGAAGTCATGGCCGTCGGCACCCAGGCCATGCAGCCACAGCACCGACCACTGCGGGTCGGCGCCGGTTTCGTTTTCCACGGTATCCAGCATCAGGCGGCTCCAGTACGTTCAAGCCGCATTATGACCGCGCCCCGAGCCAATGGGGCGTCGGTCGCGGCGACATACCGCTCAGCCGTGCGGATGCGCCTCGGCGGCCGCACGGCGCAGCTCGGCCGCGCGCACCAGGACCTTCGGCGGTGCCGATTCTTCGGGAATTTCCATCAGGCCCAGCCGGTGCATCCAGACACCCGCGGTGCGCGAGGAGGTGAAGCCCACCACCGGAATCGCCAGCACCATGCCGATCACCACCGGCGCCATCCACGCGGCCAGCGAGGGCGAGACCGCGTAGGCCAGCGCGCCCATGAACAGACCGAACACGCTGAGCCCGCCATAGCCGCGTGCCAGCGCCAGCCAGGACACGCCGCCATCGTCACGCTGCTGCGCGTCCCAGCCCGAGTCCTTGCCGGCCAGCACTTCGGCCACGCCGCGCGACTGCACATACATCACCACCGGCGCCATCAACGCAGCGAGGATGGTCTCCAGCAGCATCGAGATGAAGGCGCGGATCGTGCCGCCACAGCCGCGACGTTCGACCGGCTCCAGCAGCATCGCCAGATAGCCCAGCACCTTGGGCGAGAGCAGCACCACCATGGTGATCGCGAACATGCGGATCACCTGGGTCTCGTCCTGGTGGCGCCAGTACACACCGGGCGACAGATGCAGCACTTCGTTGAGGTCGATGCCGCCCTGGAACAGCGGGATCGCGATGCCGATCAGCATCAGCATCGCCCACATCGGCGCGGTGAAGTAATGGCCGATGCCAACCAGCATGTGCATGCGGCTGACCCAGTGCAGGCCCTTGGAGCCCACCACCTTGGCGTGCTGCAGGTTGCCCTGGCACCAGCGGCGGTCGCGCACCAGCAGATCGGTCAGGGTCGGCGGACCTTCCTCATAGCTGCCTTTGAGGTACGGCACCATGTGGGTGGCCCAGCCGCCACGGCGCATCAGCGCCGCCTCGACGAAATCGTGGCTGAGCACATGCCCACCAAACGGTTCCTTGCCCGGCAGCAACGGCAGGCCGGCCTGTTCGGCGAAGGCCTGGGTGCGGATGATCGCGTTGTGGCCCCAGTAGTTGCTCTCCGCGCCATGCCACCAGGCCACGCCGCGGCCGATCACCGGGCCGTACACGCGCCCGCCGAACTGCTGCATGCGGGCGAAGAGCGTACGGCCGCCGACCACGGCCGGCAGGGTCTGGATCAGGCCGACGTCGGGGTTGTGCTCCATGCCGGCCACCAGGCGCACGATGGTGTCGCCGGTCATCAGGCTGTCGGCGTCCAGGATCAGCATCTGCGGGTAGGCGCCGCCGAACCGGCGGACCCAATCGGCGATGTTGCCGGCCTTGCGGCCGCTGTTGTCGCCGCGGCGACGGTAGAAAATGCGGTCATGGCCGCCGACCGCATCGCACAGCGCGTGGAAGGCTTCTTCCTCGGCCTGCCCGACGTCATCGCGGCGGGTATCGCTGAGTACGTAGAAATCGAAGTTCGCCAGCTGCCCGGTCTCGGCGACCGACTCATAGATGGCCTGCAGACCGGCCAGCAGGCGCCGCGGATCTTCGTTGTAGGTGGGCATCAGCAGCGCGGTGCGCGTGTGCACGGTCGGCAGCGGCGCGTCCGGATCGATGCCCAGCTTGTAACCGCGGTCGAACACCGCGGTCAGGAAGCCGGCCACGGCGCCGGCGAAGGACAGTGCGATCCACGCGAACAGGCCGACGAACAACACCAGCAGGCAGGCCTCGAGCACGCTGATGCCATTGACGGCCAGCACCTTCCACATCATCCGGCTGGCAGCGATGGTCATCGCCGCGGTGCCGCCCAGGATATAGAAGCGTCGCAGCCCGATCATCCGCGGCGAGGTGCGCTGGCGCGGGACCTGCAGCTGCCCGTCGCGCAGCGACTGCTCGGGCATCGGCAACGGCGACTCGGCCGGCAACGTCGCCCGGCCGGCATCCAGCGGGGCGTTCAGGGTCTGGGTACTCATGCGCGGTGTCCCTGTGCAGGGCGTGCCAGGCCGGGGGTGCCAAGTGTGGAAAGGGGCGTTCTGAGCCCGGCGTGCGCGAGGGCACGCATGCGTCCTGTCGGCGCGGGCCGGAGCCCGGCACGCAGCTGTTGTCTGTGACTACCGGAACCCACGAACTCTCCAAACCGACTTGAGACGAAAAATGCGGCTCAGTCTATGGCGCGAAATGTAAGGTGCGCGCGAAGGGCCGCGCGTCGATTTCTCCGCATTCAGCTTTTGGATCGAGACAACCGGGAGCCCCTGAACGACGATCGGCCCGCAGGCCCTGTGCCGTGGGCATCTCCCCATTCAGCTTGCAACCGACGCGGGGGACGCGAAACCGCCACGCCAGCACTCCCAAGGGGCTCCGCCGGAACAGGAGAGCGCCACTGCTGCGCAGTTTTCGAACCGGCGAAGCGCTCCAGCGACGGGGCTTCGTTGACGATGGGACAGGCGACAGGCGCCGGGTCAGCTCAGGCGAGGGTGGAGGCAACGGCCAGATCGGTGGCGACCGGCGGGCGGGCGAGCGCACGCGCGCTCACCTGCGAGAACTGCAGCTGGGCGAGCAGGTGCTGGGCCTGGGTGGCGACCGGACACGGGGTGATCTGCGGCCCTGCTTCGGGGCGCTCGGGGGACATCACATCAATGGACATTGGCCTGGCATCTCGTTGACTTCTCATGACCCGCGGGGCTTCCGGCCGCGCGGATTGCGCACCCTAGCGGAAATTCGGGACGAATGTGTGACGGTGCCCGCAGTCCTTGGCAGAGGTCCTGGGAAGCGTCGAAATATTGGCGCTTATCAATAGCTTGTCGGTATCATGTAATCGTTTTCAACACATGATTCGGATATGGATTCCAATACTGCTTCCCCCTACAGCCCCAAGTGGCAGTTCCGCTTCAACTTCTTCGAACAGCACGGCGCTCCCAATTCGCCGGCGTTCAAGGCCGCGTTCAAGACGTTGACGTTCGGCCAGAGGATCAAGATCAACTTCAACTTCTTCGCGCTGTTCTTCAGCTGGATCTACCTGCTGATCCTGGGTATGTGGCGCAAGGCGCTCACCATTCTGGGCATCACCCTCGTGCTGATGGTGATCCTGGCGTTCCTGCCGGACGTGGTCGGCCGGGCGATCGGCATGGCCTGGTCGGTCCTGATCGGGATGACCACCAACTATTCGTACTACCTGGAAAAGGTGAAGGGCGACACCAGCTGGAACCCCTTTGCCGGCATGCGCTGGTAAGCAACGCGCAGCGCTGAAACAGAAGAGCCCGGTCACTGACCGGGCTTTTTCGTGGGACGGCGGCGCGGCGGCGGCGTGTGCTGCTTCAGCGCGGCGGGGGGCGTCGGCCTCCGGCGTCGATCACCACCTCGCCATCCTCTTTGCAGAACGGGGCGTGGACCGGCGGCAGAATCTCCAGGACCGTCTCCGACGGCCGCGCCAGACGCACCCCCAGTGCGGTCTGCACGAACGGCCGGTTGATCAGGATCGGATGGGCCAGCATCGCATCGAGCAGCTGCGCATCCGCCAGCGCTGGATCGTCCAGGCCGAGCTCCGCATACGGCGTGCCTTTCTGCCGCAGCGCATCGCGCACCTGCAGGCCGGCCGCTGCAATCAGTTCGACCAGCCGCGCACGATCCGGCGGCGTTTGCAGGTATTCCACCACCTCAGGTTCGACGCCGGCATGGCGGATCAGCGCGAGCACGTTGCGCGAGGTCGCGCAGGCCGGGTTGTGATAGATGACGGCCTTCATGCGCGGTCTCCGGCGGCAGCCGACTGGCGCGTGACCGGCTCGACCACGCCCGCATTGCGGGCCAATCGCGCTGCTTCCGCATCGCCTTTGCGCTCGCTGTAGCGGTCGGTCAGGTAGTCACTGTGATCGCGCACCAGCAGCGTGAACTTCACCAGCTCCTCCACCACGTCCACGACACGATCGTAGTACGCGGACGGCTTCATGCGTCCCTCCGCGTCGAACTCCTGCCAGACCTTGGCAACCGAGGACTGGTTGGGGATCGTCACCATCCGCATCCAGCGCCCGAGCACCCGCAATGCGTTGACCACATTGAAGGACTGCGAGCCGCCCGACACCTGCATCACGGCCAGGGTGCGGCCCTGGGTCGGGCGCACGCTGCCCTCGGACAACGGCAGCCAATCGATCTGGTTCTTGAACACTGCGCTGAGGGTGCCGTGACGTTCCGGACTGATCCAGACCTGGCCCTCGGACCACTGCGACCAGGCGCGCAGCTGCTGGACCCTGGGATGGCTGGCGTCCACCGCGTCGACCAGCGGGAGTCCGTGCGGATCGAACACCCGCACCTCGGCGCCCAGATGCTGCAGCAGGCGTTCCACTTCCTTGGCGAGCAGCCGGCTGTACGACTGTGGACGCAGCGATCCGTACATCACCAGGATGCGGGGCGGGTGGCCACCGACACGGGCAGACAACCGGACGGCATCCGGACGGTCGACGACCGCATCGGTCAGGTGGGGCAGCAGGGACATGGGGTTGCTCCGGACATATTGTTCCATTATTCTAGAAACATGGAACATAACAACGCAACCCATGCCCTCGCCGCCCTCGGTCACGCCACCCGGCTCAGCGTCTTCCGCCTGCTGGTGCAGGCCGGGCATGGCGGCCGGTTGGCCGGCGAGATCGCCACTCAACTGGGCCTGCCCGGCGCCACCCTGTCCTTCCACCTCAAGGAACTGAGCGCGGCTGGGCTGGTCAGCGCCGAGCCGCGCGGCCGCAGCATCTGCTACCGCGCCGACTTCGAGGCGATGAACGGCCTGATCGGTTACCTGACCGAAAACTGCTGCGCCGGCGAGGCGGACTGCGGTCCGGCCCGCCAGTGCACATCGCCGCGCTGACACCGTGACCGGGCCCGTGGCAATGACGACGTCCTCCCCTTCCCGCCTGTCCTTTCTGGACCGTTGGCTGACCCTGTGGATCTTCGCGGCGATGGCGCTCGGCGTGGCCCTGGGCACCCTGTTCGACGGCCTGCCCGCCGCCTTGGATGCCATGACGATCGGCGGCACCAACCTGCCGATCGCCGCGGGTCTGATCCTGATGATGTACCCGCCCCTGGCGAAGGTGAAGTACGAGGCGTTGCCCGGTGTCTTCGCCGACAAGCGCGTGCTGGCGTTGTCGCTGCTGCAGAACTGGGTGGTGGGACCGGTGCTGATGTTCGCGCTGGCCGCGCTGTTCCTGCACGACCGGCCGGAGTACATGACCGGACTGATCCTGATCGGCCTGGCCCGGTGCATCGCCATGGTGCTGGTCTGGAACCAGCTGGCGCGCGGCGACAACCAGTACGTGGCCGGGCTGGTCGCGTTCAATTCGCTGTTCCAGATCGCGTTCTTCAGCGTCTATGCGTGGGTGTTCCTGACCGTGCTGCCGCCGTTGTTCGGGCTGCAGCGCAGCGTGATCGACGTCAGCACGTGGACCATCGCCGGCGCGGTGCTGGTGTATCTGGGGATTCCGTTCGCGGCGGGCTATCTCGGGCGCCGCCGGCTGCTGAAACTGCGGGGTGCCGCGTGGTACGAAACGCGCTTCCTGCCGGCCATCAGCCCGATCACGCTGATCGCGCTGCTGTTCACCATCGTGGCGATGTTCAGCCTCAAGGGCGGTGACATCGTGCGCATTCCGCTCGACGCGGTGCGGATCGCCATCCCGCTGACGATCTACTTCTTCGTGCAGTTCCTGCTGAGCTTCTTCATGGGCCGCTGGATCGCACGCGACTACCCGCGCACCACCGCGATCGCATTCACCGCCACCGGCAACAATTTCGAGCTGGCCATTGCGGTGGCCATCGCCGCCTTCGGGCTGGCTTCGCCGGTCGCCTTCGCCGCTGTGATCGGGCCGCTGGTGGAAGTGCCGGTGCTGATCGTGCTCGTGCATCTGGCGCTGCGGCTGGGGCGCCGCGGGTTTCCGGCGAGCCCGGACGTGCGGTCAACGTGATCGCCCATCGCGTGGCGCTCATGCCAGGTGCAGATGGCCTTGGTACAGACCCCACGCCGCCCAGCCGGCAACGACGATCACAACCGCCACGATCACCTGCTCCGCCCGGGTGAATATCCGCTGCCCATGCCCGTGCTTGGCGACCGCGAACATGGCGATGCCCGGCGCGTACAGCAATACCGACAGCAGTACCTGGGACAGTCCGCCGGCATAGACCAGCCACAGCGCGTAGACCGTTGCCAGCCCGGCCACCAGCAGATCGCGGGCGCGCAACCCGGGCTGCCCGGCATAGGTTTCCCCGCGCAACGCGAGCAGGGCGCCGTAACCGGCCGAGAACAGATACGGCACCAGGCTCATCGATGCGCCCAGCAGTACCAGGCTGGTGTAAGTGCCGGCACTGAACAGGGTAATGACCAGGAACAACTGGATCAGCCCGTTGGTGAGCCACAGCGCATTGGCCGGGACCTGGCGCGCGTTCTCGTGCCCGAGGAAGGCTGGCATCGTGCCATCCCCCGCCGCGGCGTACAGCACTTCGGCGCACAGCAGCACCCAGGCCAGCAACGCACCCAGCACCGAAACGATCATGCCGATGATGATCAGCGTGGCGCCCCAAGGGCCGACGATGGCCTCCAGCACGAACGCCATCGACGGGTTGCGCGCCTGTGCCAGTGCCTCCTGGCGCAGCACGCCCATCGAGAGCAGATTGACCAGCATCAACAGCGCAAGCACGCACAGGAACCCGATGATGGTCGCGCGTCCGACATCCGAACGCTTGGCCGCGCGTCGCGAATAGATGCTGGCGCCCTCGATGCCGATGAACACCCAGACCGTGATCAGCATCATGCCGCGCAGCTGCTCGCCGACGCTGCCCAGTTCCACCGTGCCCCAGAACTGCCCGGTGAAGATATCGGCCTTGAAGCCCACCGCGGCGATGATCAGGAACACCACGATCGGCACGATCTTGGCGACGGTGACGACCGCATTGACCAGCGCGGCCTGGCGGATGCCACGCAGGATCATCGCGTGCATCGCCCACAGCAGCACGGACGCGCACGCCACCGCCTGCCACGTATTGCCTTCGCCGAAGGCCGGCACGAAGTAGCCCAGCCCGCTGAAGATCAGCACGAAGTAGCTGACGTTGCCGAGCAGCGAACAGACCCAGTAGCCCCAGGCAGCCGAGAAGCCGATGTAGTCGCCGAACCCGGCACGCGCGTACGCATAGATGCCGGTGTCCAGCTCGGGCTTGCGGTTGGCCAGGTTCTGGAACACGAACGCCAGCATCAACATCCCCAGCCCGCTGATCGTCCAGCCGATCAGGGCCACGCCCGGGCCCGCACTGCGCGCGATGTTCTGCGGCAACGAGAAGATGCCGGCGCCGATCATCGAGCCGACCACCAGCGCGGTCAACGCGGTCAGGCCGAGCCGGTCGGAACGAGAGGTCATGTGCTCACCATGCCCGGACAGGATAGCGCCGATGACCCACGCAGGGCGGTGAGCATCCGGTGAACCAGGCGTCCCGGCGTGCCGCTGCACGCGGCACGCCGGGATGGATCAGAAGGTCTGCCAGTCGTCCCCGGCCACGGCCGCTGCCGGCATCCGCGCGGTGTTGCGCGCCGGCGTGGCGCGGCGTGCCGATGCACTGGCCGGACCCGCACTGGACTGCAGGCGGAAGATCGCCACGGCAGTACCCAGCTGCTGCGCCTGCTCTTCCATCGCGCGCGCCGCAGCCGTGGCTTCCTCGACCAGTGCCGCATTCTGCTGCGTGGTCTCGTCCATCTGGGTGATGGTCTGGTTGACCTGCTCGATACCGGCGGACTGTTCCTTCGAGGCCGCCGAGATTTCGGCCATGATGTCGTTGACCCGGCGCACGCCGGTGACGATCTCTTCCATCGTGCGGCCGGCGGTGTGCACCAGCGCCGAGCCCGCGCTGACCTGGGTGACCGAGTCGTCGATCAGGGTCTTGATCTCCTTGGCCGCTCCCGCCGAGCGCTGCGCCAGCGCGCGCACTTCCGTGGCCACCACCGCGAAGCCGCGGCCCTGCTCTCCAGCGCGCGCCGCTTCGACGGCGGCATTCAACGCCAGGATGTTGGTCTGGAACGCAATGCCGTCGATCACCGAGATGATCTCGGCGATGCGCTTGGACGAGGCCTCGATGCCGGCCATCGTGGTCACGACCTGGCCCACCACCACGCCGCCCTGCGAGGCCACGTCGGCGGCGCCGGCAGCGAGCTGGTTCGCCTGCACTGCATGGTCCGCGTTCTGGCGCACGGTGGAGGTGAGCTCCTCCATCGACGCCGCGGTCTCCTCCAGGCTGGCTGCCTGCTGTTCGGTACGGCGCGACAGATCGCTGTTGCCCGCGGCGATCTCGCCGGCGGCCAGATTGATGCTGCCGGTCGCCTGCTGGATGCGGCCGACGATGTCGGTCAGCTGCGCCACGGTGGTATTGGCATCGTCCCGCATCCGCGCGAACACGCCATGGAAATCGCCCTGCATGCGCGCGGTGAGGTCGCCCGCCGCGATCGCGCGCAGCAGCGCGGAGATCTGCTGCAGATTGTCATCGCTGACCTGCATCATCGTGTTGAGGTTCTCGACCATCGCGCGGAAGTCGTGGTCGAAACGCACCACGTCGCCACGCTGGCTGAAATCGCCCACTGCCGCCGCGCCGGCCAGTTCCCCGATCTGGGTGTTGATCGCACGCAGGTTGGCCTTGGTGGTATCCATCGCGGCGGTGAAGGCCGCCTGTTCGCCGGGCAGGCGATCCATGTCCGGGCTCAGGTCACCGACCGCATAGCGCTGCATCACCTCGACCAGGCGGCGGGTCACCGCGATGTTGGCCCCGACCAGCTGGTTGGTGTCCTCCACCATCTTCCCGTACTCGCCCGGGAAGGCCTGCGCGTCCATGCGGTAGCTCAGCTCGCCCGCCTCGTGGCGCTGGGCCATCTCGCCCTGTGCGGCCATCACCGCGCGCAGCTGGCCGCGCATGCGCTGCATCGATTCCAGCAGGCGACCCACCTCATCGTTGCGCGCCGGCGGCAGCGGCGTATCCAGACGGCCCTCGGCCACGTCGGCCGAGAGACGGACGGCGTCGGCCAGCGGGCGGATCGCCTGCCGGCGCAGCAGCACGTACACGCTGCCACTGAGCACCAGGGCCGCACCCAGGCCAACGGCCAGGATGATCCACAGCAGCGCGCGCGCCTGCGCGGTGATCAGCGCGTGCGGCACGATCACGCCGAGTGCGAAGTGCTCTTGGCTGCCGCCGATGCGCAGCGGCACGTAGGTTTTCACATCGCCCGCGGCATCCGGTTCGAAGGCGTCGAAGGTCTTGTCGGCCTTCACTGCCGCCAGCACCTGCGTGGTCAGCGCATCCTCGCGACGCTTGCCGATCTCGCTCGGATCCTTCGCAGCCAACACGATGCCGCCGGGCGAGATCAGTTCAACGTGGCCTTCGCCCATCGGGCGCAATGCGGCCAGGTGCTTCTGCAGGGCGGCCAGCGCGAAGTCCACCGTCACTACGCCGAGGAACGTGCCATCGTCGACCACCGGGGTGGACAGCGTGGTCATCAGTACCTTCTGCCCGGCGATCTCGTAGGTGTAGGGTTCGGCCACCGTCTGCCGCTTGAGCGCCTTCGGCTTGAGGTACCAGTCGCCGTCGCCGGGCACGTCGTACCCCTTCAGCGCATCCTGCATCGGGGCCCCCTCGTGCCAGGCCCAGTAGCTCATGAACCGGCCGGTGTCGTCGTGCGCCTCGGCACCGACGAACTCGGCATCCTTGCCATCGAAAGCCTCCGGCTCCCACAACGTGCCGAAGCCCACCCATTCCGGGTGCACCTGCACCTGCTGGCGGATGACCGCGGCCACCGTCGCCCGGGAGAGCGTGCCCGCGGCGCGCTGGACCAGCAGGTTCTGCGCGAGCGCCTGGCTGGTGGCGAAGGCGCTGGACAGATCACCGCTCACCCGCAGCGCTTCGGCCTGGGCCTCGCTCTGCATGGTGTGGCGTGAAGCGTCGACCAGCGAGGCACTGGCTTCGCGGTAGCTGATGGCGGCGGTGACACCGAAGCAGAGCATGGCGATCAACGCGGTACCCAGCATCAGTCGGTTGGCGATGCTGCCGGGGCGCTTGGACGCGGTGGGGCGGGACACGGGCATGGGGGCGGTTCCGGAAAAAGGGCATACCGGCGGACGCAGTCACGCGCCGCCACGGAAACACGCAGTCCATTGCGGGCCGGCACGCGCGCGGTGTCATCACGGCGCGGCCAGCAGGGTTCGATGCAACGTCGGATCGGCACAGGCAGCCCGCCGCCACTCCCGGCTGCGCTGGTCCTGTGCTGGGGGTCACCGCGTCGTACGCCACGGTGCCACCGCCCTGCCCTGTGGAGATGCCGCCTGCCCGCACCGTGACGGCGCCGGCCCAGAGAAGGGACTCAGCTGGATAACGGCGCAATGCGCGCGATGTTTAGCGCGGCTTCCTGACCGTGTTCAGTGAACGCCCGCGCCGCGCTCGCCACGCCCCAGCCGCTCCACCAGCGTCTGGCTGGCCGCATTGAGTCCGATCACCTCGACGTGGGCCCCGCGCGCGCGCAGCTTGCCGGTCACCCGCTCCAGCGCACCGACCGCACTGAGATCCCAGAAGTGCGCATGGGTCAGATCGATCTCCACGCGCTCGGGCACATGCAGCAGATCGAAGGCCGCGGCGAACTGCCCGGCCGAGGCGAAGAACACCTGGCCACTCACCGTGTAGACACGCGTGCCCTCGGCGGTCACGGCATCCTGGATGTCCAGCATCCGGCCCACCTTGCGGGCGAAGAACAGGGCCGACAGCAGCACCCCGGTGAGCACGCCCTTGGCCAGGTCATGCGTGGCGACGGTGACGATCACCGTACCCAGCATCACCACCGAGGAGCTTTTCGGGTGCAGCCGGAACTCGGCGAACGAGCGCCAGTGGAAGGTGCCGATGCTGACCATGATCATCACCGCGACCAGCGCGGCCATCGGGATCTGCCGGACCCAGTCCGCGCCGTACACCACCAGCAGCAGCAACAGCACGCCGGCCACCAGGCACGACAGCCGCCCGCGTCCGCCGGAGGACACATTGATCACCGACTGCCCGATCATCGCGCAGCCGCCCATGCCGCCGAACAGCCCCGCGGTGATGTTGGCCAGGCCCTGCCCGGCGCACTCGCGGTTGCGTTGGCTGGGCGTGTCGGTCATGTCTTCCACGATCTGCGCGGTCATCATCGACTCCAGCAGCCCCACCACCGCCAGCGTGGCCGAGACCGGCAGCAGGATGCGCAGGGTCTCCCAGGTGAGCGGCACGTCCGGCAGCAGGAAGGTGGGCAGGCTGTCGGGCAGCGCGCCCATGTCACCGACGGTGCGGATATCCAGCCCGAGCCAGATGGAGAGCGCGGTCAGCACCACGATCGCGACCAGCGGCGAGGGCACCGCCCGGGTCAGCAGCGGCAGCAGGTAGATGATCGCCAGGCCCGCCGCGCACACGGCATACACCGTCCAGGGCATCCCGATCAGTTCAGGCAGCTGCGCCAGGAAGATCAGGATCGCCAACGCGTTGACGAAGCCGGTGATCACCGAGCGCGAGACGAAGCGCATCAGGGCGCCGAGTTTCAGCGCGCCCGCGACGATCTGCAGCAGCCCGGCCAGGATCGTGGCGGCCAGCAGGTACTGCAGGCCGTGGTCGCGGACCAGGTCGACCATCACCAGCGCCATCGCGCCGGTGGCCGCGGAAATCATGCCCGGCCGTCCGCCGGCGATGGCAGTGACCACCGCGATGCAGAACGACGCGTACAGGCCGACCTTGGGGTCGACCCCGGCGATGATGGAGAAGGCGATCGCCTCGGGAATCAGCGCGAGGGCCACGACGGCGCCGGACAGCAGATCACCGCGGATATTGCCGAGCCATTGCTGGCGCAGCGGATAGGAAACAGACATGGACAGACTCCACGCACCTACGATGCGCACGGCGCGTTGTGTGATGAGGACAAGGCACTCCCTGAGCCAGCGCAATGGCCGGCGCGTCGTCAACGCGGTATCAGGGTGGCGTCATCACAAGGGTCCTGCCGGGGCAGCGGAAGCGGCACGCAGGATAGCGCAGTCCCCGGGCGGCCTCAAACCGGCCCGGGCGGTTGACCCTTCACGCGGCGTGCGCCCACGATGCGTGCCTGTCCTCCTTCCAGGTGCCTTCATGTACGGTTTGATCGGCAAGATGTTGACCGCGCCCGGCCAGCGCGATGCAGTCATCGCGATCCTGCTCGAGGGCACCATCGCGATGCCCGGCTGCCACAGCTACGTGGTGGCGCGCGACCCCACGGCCCCGGACGCGATCTGGATCACCGAGGTCTGGGACAGTCCGGAACTGCACCGCGCCTCGCTGGCATTGCCGTCCGTCCAGGCGGCCATCGCGAAGGCCCGACCGATGATCACGGGGTTCGGCGAGCGGTTCGAGACCGAGCCGGTGGCACCGGAATAACAAAGCGGAACGTCTTCCACGGCTGGCGCGGTTCCGAGGCTCTATTCCTTGAGCACGTCCTGTGCATCCACGATATCCACCCCCGAGACCTGCCCCAGCCAGCCATCGAACCACGGCTTGTGCGACGCGCCGACAATGGAGAGGACGCGGGAACCGGGGTGGTCACGCACGACCTCGAGAATGTTGGCGACCATGCGCAGATTGCGGATTTCCCAGCCCTGCACCCAGATCTGGGGGTAGTGCTGCGGTGACACCGCGGCCAGCGTCGGGCGCACGTTGGACTCGGCGAGCACCTGCAGCGCTGCGGGATCGTTGACGCTGCGATACAGCGAGAGCAGGTCGTTGGACGCGATGAAGCCCGCCTCGCGCGACGTCATGGCATCGAACGCAGGGCCATACCCGCTCCATGCCTGCTGGAGCGCAGCCCCGAAGGCCTTGCGGTCCGCGATCTGGTGATTGTCACCGGTATGGTCGTCGACCGCGTACACGCGCTGCAGGCCAAGTCGCGCCGCCAGGATTGCGGCGATCTGGTAGCTCTCGTTCTTGCGTGTTTCGATCTGCTTGAGCAGCTCGACGAGGGTAGCGTCCAGCCCATCGCCCGCCCGTCGCCCCGGCACGGGCAGCTGCAGCCACTGCACGTACGCGGATGCCCGTTCGCCAGCGGCAAGGAACAGTGCGGCCAGTTGGCGACGCTGCGCGGGCGTGGGCGACGCCGGCCAGGTTGCGAGCGTCCTGTTGACCTCCACGATCGCGGCGGGCACGTCCAATCCCGTGGCCGTCTTCGCGGTGTCCGTACTGGCGCAGTAGTCATCGCCGTACACCGCGGCATGGCGCTTGGCCAGGTCGCATTGCTCGCCACTGATGGCTTCGATGGTGATGTAGCCGGGCTTGAACGCGGCCAGCCTGTCCAATACGGGGTCGAGCGATGCGCGGTCGAAATCCTTGTACTCGCCTAGGTGCACACTGCCCAGCACGAGAATTTCGGTACGAGGGCCGACCATGTCCTTGTCCAGATCCGCCAGCGCGGTCTGCGCGTGGGCGCAGATAGGCACCATCAGCATCATGCTGGTCGACATCAGGAGCTGCTTCATGCATCACCACCTGTGAATTCCGTTGGCGCCTTTCTATCAGCCAGCGGATCAGCGGCCGCGTGCCGGATGGCAGGGGGTCAACCGGGCTGATCGCGACACCCGATGCTGTCCAGACGGTGGCAGAATTGCGCGCCCGGTGTGTGCGGCGGGGATACCTCAAGGAAGCCAGGCATGTCGGACGAAAACAGCAAAAGCGAGTGGATCAGGTGGGTGATGCTGCTCGTCTTCCTGGCCATGCTGTTCGGCATCCCCCACAACTCACCGTGGTTCGGGCTGGTGTTCGTGTACCTGCTGGCCGGCCTGCTGTTCGTGGTGGGCAACATGGTATGGATCGCCCTGCGCAGCGAAAGGGCGGCGGGGGTATTGCGCCGCACGCCACCCACGCGCGCCCTGCACACCCGCGAGGTGAACGCGCTGGTGTGGTTCGGCCAACCCGAGCGGATCAGCTGGCGCATGCCACGCGGGAACGTGATCGATCTGGTCAAGGCGGCACAGGCCGCAGGCACCCGCCCGGTAGTGCGCACGGTGCGTGGGCCGTATCGCGTGATGGTGCGCGCCCAGTATCACGATCGGCATGACTTCATCGGCGAGGTGGAGGTGCTCATGCTGCCGGGCGCTGATCGCTATATACGCGACAACAACGAAGCCGAGGTACTGCTGTGCGGGAAGTTCGCGGTGGTGCTTGCGTTGAATGGCGCGTGGCGGATCGACCAGGCGCCGTCACTGCTGAGGTAAGCCATGCGCCCGTTGTAGTCCGGGCGCACCTGCCTGACCGGGGTGCTTGGCAACACTACGGCGATCCCGCACAGTTCCCCCATGCCCCCAGATCCGACTGCACCATGACACGCCTGCTCATCATCGAGGACAACCCCGAGTTGGTGGCCAACCTGTACGCATTCCTGGAGCCGCTCGGCTATGTGCTCGACGATGCACGCGATGGCGCTGCGGGCCTGCGCCTGGCGACCGGGAATGACTACGACGCGATCCTGCTGGATCTGATGCTGCCGCGGCTGGACGGCATGACGCTCTGCCACAGACTTCGTCAGGAGTTCCAGAATCCCGTACCGGTGATCATGCTGACCGCGCGCGATCCGGTGGATGACCGCGTGCAGGGCTTTGCACTGGGCGCGGACGACTATCTGGTCAAGCCCTTCTCATTGGCAGAACTCGATGCACGCATCCAGGCGCTGGTGCGCCGTGCCCAGGGCCGCAGCGTCCAAGGCACGCTGACCTGGCAGGACCTGCGGGTGGACACCCGTGCACCGCAGGCGTGGCGGCAGGGCCAGACCATTACGCTGACCCCCAGCACCCACAAGCTGTTGCTGTGCCTGATGCGGGCCGCGCCCGGCGTGGTCAGGAAGCAGGAAATGGAATACCTGCTTTGGGGCGACCATCCACCGGAAAGCGGTGCGTTGCGGACGCATATCCACGAGCTTCGGCAGCATGCGGACAAGAGCTTCACGTATCCGCTCATCGAGACGGTGCACGGCATCGGATGGCGCCTGAGTGCGCCAACGATGTCTGTCCCGGAATGACGACCCGAGGAGGGCAGGTGCCGTCATGAACGCGATCTACCGCCAGATAACGCTCAGAACACGTATCACCGTGTCGTTCGTGCTGCTGATGGTGGCCGTCATGGGCTTCGTGGTCGCCGCCGAGCAGTTGGATTATGACGAGCTCCGGGCCTACGTCATTTCGAGAAGCCTGCACGACGAGATGGATCGCCTGCAGGCCGATATTGCCGATGGCACGCCGCCGGCGCTGTCTGCGGGCAGTGAACTCTATGATGGGCGAAACGTGCCCGATGCTCTGCGCCCGTATACACCGGGCTATTACAGCGCCGACCCGCCCGACGTCTGGCATCTGCTGGTGTTCGACCTCGGCGGGCAACGCTATTACCTCCGCCAGGATGCCGAGCGATACCAGTATCTGGAGCACGTGATCGATGGCTATGCGCTCGTGGTCATGCTGCTGTGCATCCTCTGCGCGTTCTGGATCGGGCGACTGACGGCAGCGCGCGTCATCGCCCCCATCACCCGGCTGGCCGATGCGGTGCAGCGCGGGCAGACGCCGTTTCCCTTCCAGGAGGCGCGCGACGAGATCGGGGTGCTGGCGCGCGCCTTCGCACAGCACAGCGACGAGGCGGAGCAGTTCCTGCAGCGTGAACGATGCTTCGTGGGGGATGCCAGTCATGAACTGCGCACACCCCTGGCCATCATTTCCGGCGCGGCCGAGACCATCGTTCACCAGCTGCCCGAGGACAGCCCCCTGCGAGCAAGCGGCGAACGGATCGTCCGCACCACGCAGGAAATGCAGCGCCAGCTGTCCTGCCTGTTGCTGCTCTCGCGTGACCCACAGCGCCTTGCCAAGGAAGACGTCCCGCTGCGCCCGTTGATCGAGGAATGCTTGTCGCGCTGCCAGCCCTGGCTGGCGGGCAAGCCGGTCGTCCTGCTGCTGGATGCAGCGCAGGACCCCTGCATCCACACCAACGCCGAACTGGCGCGCAGCGTGCTCTGGAACCTGCTGCGCAATGCCTGCCAGTACACCGACAAGGGCGAAATCCGCATCACCGTGCGGGACGCCACGCTGTCCATCGTCGACACTGGTCCGGGCCTGCCACCCAGCATCGATCCCCAGCAGTTCCAGCGCTTCGCGCCCAGCATGCGCCAGAGCGGGGAAGGGCTTGGCCTGTCGATCGTGCAACGGATCGTGGACCACCTGGGCTGGCGCATGGCCGTGGAGAGTTCGGAGAACGGTTGCCGCTTTACGCTGGACATTTCCGGCACGCATGACCAGCAACCCTAGGCGCGCCCTGGCTTCGGCAACCAGGCGCTTTCGCGCCCGCTCCTGACAGCTTCCTGACGCCGCCCCTCCGATCCTGTGCACCCATCAATCCACGCAGGAGATGCAGATGCACTGGTCAGACCCGGAGGGAGCCGGCAAGTATCGCCACGGCAGGACCGGATTCAACCGGATTGTCCACACCGTGATCCACTCGCGGGACGGCTTCATCGCGACCGTGCGAGGCGAAGCCGCTTTTCGACAGCTGCTGGTTCTGCATGGCGTTCTGATGGGAGGCACGTTTGTGCTCGACGTCAGCCCGGTGGAGCGGGCGCTGATGTTGGCCGTCAGCTTCATCAGCCTGATCGTGGAGCTGCTCAACTCCGCCATCGAAGCCGTTGTTGATCGCATCTCGCTCGAGCTTCACCCGCTGTCGAAGAATGCGAAGGACATGGGCAGCACCGCTCAAGCCACGGCGCTGTTGATGGTGGGCGCCGTATGGGCGGTCATCCTGCTCGGATAGAGCGCGGAAAAGCACCAGGCAGTGCACCTGACAACTTCCTGATAAACACATTCTGATACTGCGCGCACTTTTCATTCATTGGAAGAATGCGCGTGTTTCAGCGTCTTATGTTCGTGCGACTCAACCCGGTGCAGCTGACATGGATAGTCGCACTGTTCTTCACCACCGTCGGCAACGTTGCCCTGTGGCAAGCGCTATGGAGGCATACCGAGTTCGACAGCGTGCGCGGCGCGCTGTTCTTCCTGAGCCTGCCGGTCTTCTTCTTCTGCCTGTTCAACCTGCTGCTCATGCCGGTGCTTGCGCTGCCCTACCTGCGCAAGCCGTTGCTGGCGCTGCTGGTGATCATCAGCGCCGCAAGCACGTACTTCATGCTGCACTACAACGTCCTGATCGACCGCAGCATGGTGCAGAACGTCTTCGAAACCAACCAGGCCGAGCTCGGGTCTTATTTCTCCGTTCCCCTGCTGCTCACCATCGTGCTTCTGGGCGTGCTCCCAGCCGCCGCGATGATGTCGCTGCGCATCCGCAGCGGGTGCGCGCTGCAGACCGCCTCCTGGATGCTGATCAACCTGCTCGCGACCCTGGCGATCCTGGCCGTGATATCCATGGTGTTCTACAAGGACTATGCCTCCCTGCTGCGCAACAACCGCGAGCTCAGGGACCAGGTACTGCCGGTCAACTTCGTGCGCCATGCCAACAGCTATCTCAAGCGGAAGTACATCGCAGTATCACGACCGCTGCAGCCAGTCGCCGAGGATGCCACCCGCCCGCCGTCGATCCAGGACAGGCGTCCCAGGCTGGTGATTGCCGTGGTGGGCGAAACCGCGCGTGCGCAGAACTTCCAGCTCAACGGCTACCCGCGCGCCACCAATCCCGTGCTGTCAAAGCGCAGCGACATCATCGCCTTCAAGAACGTCTCATCCTGCGGCACGGCCACGGCCATCTCCCTGCCCTGCATGTTCTCCAGAATGACACGCGCCCAGTACGATGAAGTACGTGCGGCGACGGAAGAGAATCTCCTGGATATTCTGAAGCGCACCGGTGTGAACATCCTCTGGCGCAACAACAACAATGGCGGCTGCAAAGGCGTGTGCGCGCGCGTGCCCACCGACGACATGCCGGCCTTCAAGGTGGCCGGGCAGTGTGTCAACAAGGACGGCACCTGCTACGACGAAGTGCTGCTGCATCAGCTGGACGCACGCATCGACGCCATGCAGGGGGACGGCCTGATCGTGCTCCACCAGCTGGGCAGCCACGGCCCAACCTACTTCGAGCGTTACCCTGCCGACGGCAACGTCTTCACGCCAACCTGCGACAGCAACCAGATCCAGAAGTGCACCAACGCGGCGCTGACCAATACGTACGACAACACGCTGGTCTACGCCGACCGCATGCTGGGCAGGACCATTGACCTGCTGCAGGGCTATGCGGAGCAGCGGGACGTGGCCATGATCTACGTCTCCGATCATGGCGAGTCGCTCGGCGAGCGCGGCATGTACCTGCACGGCACGCCGTACCTCATTGCGCCTCAGGAGCAGACCCGCGTCCCGATGGTGATGTGGTTCTCGCCCGCGTTTGCGCACCATGCAAACCTCAACCTCGCCTGCCTGCGAAACCGTGCCGAGGGCACGGCGTACAGTCACGACAACGTTTACCACTCCCTGCTGGGGCTGTTCGATATCCGCAGCCAGGTCTACCAGCGTGATCTGGACCTGTTTGCCGCGTGCCGCGCCTGAATCCGCGGGCCAGCGGCCTCATGCACAGTCCGCTGGTTATGATGCGGCTTTCCCCGTCCGCCTCGCGCCGTTGCCCCTTGTTCAACGACAATCCCATCCGACGCCGGCCCCTGAGCACCCGCTGAGCAATCGATGCAGATTTCCACCACGTCCATGATCATCTGGATGGCAACCGCCGTTGCCACCTGCGGCATCCTGTTTCGCCCCTGGCGGGTGCCGGAGTATGCGTGGGCACTGGGCACGGCCGTGCTGCTGACGGTCGCCGGCCTGGTGCCGTTCGGCACCGCCATCGCCGCGGTGGCAGAGGGAACCGATGTCTACCTGTTCCTGATCGGCATGATGGTCCTGGCCGAGCTGGCGCGGCAGGAAGGATTGTTCGACTGGCTGGCCGCGTATGCGGTGGGTCACGCCAAGGGCTCGGGGCGCCGGCTGTTCGACCTGGTGTTCCTGGTCGGCACGGTGGTGACGATCTTCCTCTCCAATGACGCCACGGCGGTCGTGCTGACGCCGGCGGTGTATGCCGCCTGCAAGGCGGCCCGCGCCGATCCGCTGCCCTACCTGTTCGTCTGCGCGTTCGTCGCCAATGCCGCCAGCTTCGTGCTGCCCATTTCCAATCCGGCCAACCTGGTCGTCTTCGGCAGTCACATGCCGTCCCTGCCGGAATGGCTGCGGCAGTTCACGCTGCCCTCGCTGGCCGCGATCGGCATGACGTACCTGGTGCTGCGCCTGGCCCATCGGCGCCAGATCGCCCGACCGCTGGCCGCACTGGCGCAGCAGCCGGCCTTGTCCGAGGGGGGACGCCTGTGCGCGATCGGGGTCGGCGTTACCGGCAGTGTCCTGCTGGTCACCTCGGCCATGAAGGGACCGCTTGGGCTCACCACGTTCTGCGCCGGCGCGGCCACGCTGGCCCTCATCTGCCTGCGTCAGCGCCGCAGCCCGCTGCCGATGCTGCGGCATGTGTCCTGGGGTGTGCTGCCGCTGGTCGCCGGACTGTTCGTCCTGGTGGAAGCCGTGGCACAGACGGGTGTGATCCAGATGGCCGCCCAGGCGCTCGAGAATCTGGCGCGGAGATCGCCGACCGAGGCGGGCTGGGCGGCGGGCGTTGCGGCGGCGGTGCTGAGCAACCTGGCCAACAACCTGCCGATCGGCCTGGTGGCCGGCTCGGTGGGCCAGATGGCGGACGTGCCGGCGCAGGTCAGAGCCGCGCTGTTGATTGGTGTCGACCTGGGCCCGAACCTGTCGGTGACCGGGTCGCTCGCGACCATGCTCTGGCTGGTCGCCCTTCGACGCGAAGGCGAGCACGTCAGCCCGCTGAGCTTCCTGCGCCTCGGCATCCTGGTGATGCCACCCGCCCTGATTGCTGCGCTGCTGTTGCTGTAAGCGGGCGCCGCGCCTGCAGGGGAGAAGCGTTAGAACGTTTTACAGGGCCTTGGACAAGGTCAGCAGGTCGGCGGCAAACGTTGCGTAGTCGTCCACGGCGAAATCGTGGCCCTCCTTGCGCGCGATCTGGCGGACGCCGACCAGGGAGGTCGTGTAATGGGTCAGGCCACATCCACTGAGGAGACGCGTCGTCGCCATTCGCAGCGACGGCGCGCTCTTCACACTATCTAGCTATTCCCTTGGCGATTTGCATGAGCATCTGCTCGCCTTCCTCTATGTGTCCGCCGTCGTCACTGAGCAACGTCAACACATAAGCTCTATTCGACGTAATCCATCGCAGCTCCGCCTTGCCTTTGCCGTCCTTGGATCGGGCCGCGTAAGACCTGGCCGGGACACCATTAACCTGGGTATTCAGGGTTTCCCGAATCAGGGTGTGCTTCGTCCTTGAGGTCAGGTAATCGTCCTCGGACAGGATGACCAAGCCAACGTTGGGGACCCGATAAACACGCGACACGCCCGTGGAGCGATCACCACTCACCGTTCCATTCGGCTCGGTGCTGAGCAACTCTGCCGCGCCAATTGGGGTCCGGGAGATATCTGCGGGCGCATAGGACAGGCGGCGCTTGAGCTCCGAGTCGCTTCTTCGCACAGGACTCAGGCCTGCAATCACCTCAGAGGTTGACGGGATCGTGCCAGCCGAAACATCCAACGTTGCACGGCTTCTTTTCTTGATCCCTTCAACCATATTTTCTTTGATGGACGCCGGGACGTCCAACCCAGCCAGCGAAATGATCTCTACTTGACCTTGCACCGCTGGTGCTCGATTTGCAGCGGCTATTCTGCTCTCGGTAGCCTGCTGTTCGGCCAGTGAGTGAGTCCAAGCTGCCAAGTCACGTTGTAGTGCTTCAGGGGGCTGCGGCGGCGCTATCGTTTGTGCAAATACCGGTGCAGCAATACACGCGAGGGCCAGTGCGGCCACTTTGCTTTTCATGTCGGTCACCACTCTGTAAGGCTGCAGTCAACTGTGGAGGTCTCGCGGGTCCCGTAGTCGATGAGGTTGAAGTTCTCATCCATGAGGCTGCAGCTGTGGTGGGCGGTCACTTTCATAACCTCACTGTCGTTGGTGTCGACCGCGTAGTGTCTCCACGAGAACAGCTGGCCGGGGCTCCGCACCAGATGCCTGGAGATGAGCTCTCCCAGCGGCTGGTGGTCGCTCACCGCTGCATCGTAGAAATTTCGAAGCTGAGGGCGGTCGAAGGTCAGATGCTCAGCGAGGAAGTTCACGAAAGCCCGGATACGTGGGGAAAGCTGGCAAGGTGGATCACAAGACGCACGGGGCATCGGTCAGCGGCCTGGTCGTGCTTGTGCGTCGCCATAGGATCGTGGGACAGCGGGCGAGCAACCCGGTAAACCGCCGCGATAGCCGCCCACGACCGCGCCTTTTGACTAGACACCACAACGTTGTCCACCCTGTGCACAGAGCCCTATGAGTCTCCAGCTAATCGACAGACATTTGTAGCCGATGTCGCAGAGACTCACAACGTTGAGCAAGAATCTGTCCCCCACCGCTATTTTCTGTGATGACGCCATCGCGCAGAAGAGGGTACACCTCGAGCCTAACGTCATAAGCAGCTGCCGAAGAAACCTTGACTGGGACGTTCACGCCGTCAGTGAGCGGTGAACCCGGCAAAGCTGATTCAGGAATTGAACCGACCACCTTTAGCTGCGCGCACAGCCCGGCGTAATAGGTTAGGTGTTCATCCTTGCCTCGTCGATCATTCTGAAGCCGGCCCAAGGCGTGAAACGACTCATGAGCCACCAAGCTCACCTGATTCCCTGCGTACTTTTCCCGGTCTTTGAATTGCGCCATCGCAAGCGTCATGTGAAACGAGCGGAACCCCAGGCTTCGCCTTCTCACGTAAATGGTTCGTCCTTCCGGAATGATGACGATGGAATACGTGGCACGTTGTCCAGGGAACCACCGCTCTGCCTCGGTGGCGGCAGCGCTGATGTTCCTGCAAGTGTCCCCAAGGTCGAGCTGGGAACCGCTGTAGTACTCCACCTCGATTTCGTAATCCCCTGACTCGCACGTCATGATCGTCGGGCTACCAGACACGACTGTCGCGCCGGGCACATAGGTGTCGTTAATCAGGTAAATCCACCCCCCCACCTTCCTCGTATCGAGGGATGTGTAGCCTGCCGATGAAACTTGAGGGGGCACGCTCCGAGGTTGCAGCACACAGGCTGATAGTAAAGGGCAAAGGATGGAGAGGACGACTGTTCGCCAGTGCATGGTCACGCCCTGACAACAGCAGCGCAGAGGCGCAGCGGATTAACGAGGTTGCACATCGCCCAGATTCTCCATTCGCATCGATCTCCCCGCGTAGTACCAGTCACTATGTGATTGACACTATTCATCACCAGCCCGAGTGACGAGAGCTGGCGGCAATTGATCGTGGATCATATCCAGCGCCGGCGATGTAAGTTAAAGCCGAGCATCCCTGTCGGGATTCCCCGACCAGTCACACCTTGGAGTGCCGAGATGCTTGGCGAAAACTGGGTCAGGACGCTCATCCGCATAGTTGAAGGCGGCTCCGTGCAGCTCGGCTTGAGTGCATCTGGCGAACTGACTTCCGTTGCGGCGATTGTAGTTGTCGCACCTTCCCCCTTCGACGCCCGTCGGCGAGGCGCGCGGTGGCATCGGAGCGATGGTCTGACCTGGATTTCTGCGCGGCGGCGCACCCATCATGGATGCCGAGAGGCGAAATCAGACGTGATCGGAAGGTATTTTCGAACGGGCACCAAACGGGCACCAGCCACTGATCGCTGCTTCATCATCGTCGACACAATCGAGGTAAACACTTGATTGTGTTGGTGGGCCCACCAGGATTCGAACCTGGAACCAAAGGATTATGAGTCCTCTGCTCTAACCGTTGAGCTATAGGCCCTTGCGGCCGCACAGTGTAGTGGAGGCCCGCAGGCGCTTTCCACTGCAACCCTCACATCAGCCGAACCGCCGCCCCATTTCCTGCACCCGACGCGCATTCTCCGCAGCCAGCTCACGCAGCACGCCCGAGCGCAGCAGCGCCGAACCCGCTACACGCTGCCAGTAGTCCACCGCCAGCGGCGCTGCCCAGTGCAGGTGCGCGAGCTGACCGCTGCGCTCCGGCGCGATGGGAGCAAGCGGCGTAGCTGGACGCAGCACCCCTGTGCGCGAGGGGGCCAGTGACATCGGCAACAGGTCATACGCGGGCGCCAACGGGAGCGGGCCGCGATCGACCAGGTGGAAACCCAGATTGCCCTGATGCATGTCGCTGTTCCCAATCAGCCGGCCGAACGCGTGCAGCCTGCCCATGGCGGCCTGCGCGTCGCGATCGACCCAGCCCTGCGTCAGCAGCGCGTCGGCAGCCGTCCCCCAGTCCACGGTCAGGTCACCGACGAAGGCCGAAGACAGCGCCAGCAGCGAGACGAAGCCACGCCGGCCGAGTACGTCGACGGTGCGGTCGAAGCGCTGCACCTCCAGGAACGTATGCGTGTCGGTCTGGAGGATCTCGGACGCCGCTGCCGGCACGCCCGCGTCGCGCAGGCACTGCAGGGCGAGGTGCTCGCAGACCAGCAGGTCCGCCCAGCGTTCTGCGGCCTCACCTGCGGTGGGCTGCGCGAACTTCACCAGCGCCGCATAGCGCCCTCCGTCATGCTCCACCGTGGCCGTGAACTTCGGTTGCTCGCCACCGGGCGAGGATCCGACGTCTTCGCCTTCCAGTGCCGCTGCGGCGCGCTCGGGATAACGACGTGCGCGCTGCCCGGCCAGGACGTGATCGCGAGGCGCGTCGAGCGCGCGCAACGCCATCTGCACGGCATCGCCGCCCAGCAGGAGATCACCGATCTCGGTGCCGCCTGCACGCACCAGCGCCTGCAGGGTGTCACCCAGTTGCCATCGATTGAGGTCGTCGGGGATGCCCAGGTCACGCCCGCGACGATGCGCGAACGTACGCCCGAGGAAGCCCTGTGGCCGCAGGTCGTCCAGATACCACGGCAGCCCCGGGAAGTGGCCTTCGACGGTCTCGTCTGGCGAACGGGTCAGATTGGGGCGTGCGGCGGTGGCCGCGACGTGGAAGGTCTCGCCCGTGAGGGCCACGACCGTACCCAGTTCTTCAAGGGTGGCGTCCGGGCGCAGACGGAACAGCGGCCACTCGCTGCCCGCGACGGTCTGCTGGCGGACGGCATAGGCCGTGGCGCGGGTGCGGCCAAGTCGCACCACGCGGTCCCCGGCCTCGGCGACCAGACGGCTCAGGGTTGCCCGGGTGACGCCCAGGCGATCGATGAGATCGGCCGCCGATACCACCTCGCCAGCCGGCAGGCTGTCGAACAACGTCTGGAGCTGCACGGTACGGGGACGGGCCATGGTCTGGATGTCGAGACGAATTATGTTACGAATCTATACGCTAGTTTTCCGCGACTCGCAACCTCATAACGACTATAAGCCATTGATTTGAATAACATCGATCCGGAGAAAGGCGAGAGACGATCGGCAATTAAGTTACGAAACAAGCAACGAAATAACCCAATCAACCTAGCGATCCCCCACCCCCTCGAACATCCGCTCCATCCGCTGCGCCGCCGCCCGGCTCGAGTACACCCCACCCGGGCTGGCCCCGCCGATCGCGCACTGCCCGTTGTCGGTAACCACCAGCTTCGACCCCTGCAACGAGGCCCGCACTGCGCAGGGTTCCTCGCCCAGGAACAGCTCATCGCCCATCGGCTCGGCGCTGCCGATCAGCGCGCCCTCGCCTTTGCCGCCCGAGGGCAGCATGCGCAGATACAGCGTGTCGCCCTTGGCCTGGATCTCCAGCACGCGCCCGGCGCTGCCGTCCCACTGCCCCAGCCAGCTGCTGAAGTCGGTGTCGGCCATGTGGCCGGTCTTCATGACACGCTGTTCCGGCGCCCAGCCCACCACCTCCTTGCCGGGTGGCAGGACCTGCACGCAGTAGTAGTCGTTCCAGCGGCTGCCGATCACCAGGCTGCTGCCCGGTTCGACCTCATCGCCGCTGCGGCAGCCGTCCTGCGGCGTGTCCAGGCAGCCGGCGCGCTCACCGACCAGGGCCACGTTGCCTTCATCCACGACGCGGCCGACCGTGAGGTCGGGCTGGGTCTGGAAGAAATCAGCTGCGTTGCAGGCAGGCTGCCGAGGCTCCGCGGCCAACGCGGCGAAGGGGAACAGGGCAAGGACAAGCAAGCCTTTTTTCATCGTCATTCCATCGATCCACAGATCTGAAGCGACGCGCATCCTACCGCATCCGCATTGCTGCCCGCTGCACGCGCGGCGGCACCTGCCGCCCCAAAAACAAACCCCGCTTGCGCGGGGTCTGTCGGGTTTCAATGCGATGCGCCGGTATCGATCAATCGATATCCAGGAAGCTGCGCAGCTGCTCGGACCGGCTCGGATGACGCAGCTTGCGCAGCGCCTTCGCTTCGATCTGGCGGATGCGCTCGCGGGTGACATCGAACTGCTTGCCGACTTCCTCGAGGGTGTGGTCGGTGTTCATGTCGATGCCGAAGCGCATG
>Ga0308171_1001254_pt1 | contig 36305 bp, 31 predicted proteins | sample PhyGR1_FD_202135 | JGI IMG/M metagenome (GOLD analysis project Ga0308171, IMG submission 202135) | Phyllosphere microbial communities from UC Gill Tract Community Farm, Albany, California, United States - DLSLSG.R1 | ecosystem: Host-associated > Plants > Phyllosphere > Unclassified | place: USA...
CTGCCCGTTCTTTAAATTCATCGGACCAACGACGCCGGAACTGCCTTGGTGCACCTTCAAGCCGTTCCGTGACGGCTTCGATCATATGGAAGTTTCTGGTTCCAGAGCTAGGCGCAGACATAGAAGCGCACAGTTTGTGAATCGTATATCTGAATTACAGGCGAACGCTCTAACTACGCCAGATGGGGTCAGCTTGCCGCTTACCCGTTTCATGCTTATTGGAGGGGAAGACCCTGATGCATAAATCGAGACGAGAAAGCCGATTGCTCCGATTGCTCCGGTCAGTCTCGCAACTGGGTAGCCTTTTTGCGATCGTTGCTGTCGCGGAGTTGCTTGCGTCCTGCACTAACGAAATTGCGGCGGGGGCGCCGGAGGCGATAGCATGCCGGCCAGCGGCCGCGCAGAGGCTCGTATCTCGACCAACTGACGACGAAATTAAGTTCCTGACCAAGGCGACCATTGTACGACGGTCCAAGCCCGGTGACATGTTGACTGAAGACTTCAGGGAAGATCGCGTCACTGTCGTGACTGACGCGACCGGTAGGGTGATCTCAGCGAAATGCGGGTAGGGTCGTGTGGACGCCCACCGTACAAGGAGGTGTTAGTGAGTGTCACTGCTAGCTCGACAGATTGGCTTTCAGCCCGTTGTGAACCGTGATCTCACTAAACGTCACGACCGGCCGCCGGCTTTCACGATCCGCGCTTTGATCTCATCCGGCCATTGACGATGCACCTCGTGTCCGATCCGCCGCGTTGTGAGAAACTCTAAGATAGTCTGGATGGAGAAAGTCCTTGTCGCTCGTCCATCAAAAGTCGATCACAGATGTTGATCTGACCTGATACCCTAAGCGAGAGACAGCGCCCGCTTGACCTCGTCCAGCGGAATCGTTCCGGGCCGCAGCTTTTCTCGTACCATTCGGGCAGCGAGTTCGCAGAACCAGGTATTAGCAGGTGTGGGGACACCATGCAGCCGTCCCAGTAGAACGACTTCACCGTTGAGATAATCGGTCTCGATGGATCCCGTGGAGCGGGCAAGGCTTTGCATGGAGGAACTCCCCGCACGGCTGAAACCTGCGATCGATGCCATCTTCATCAGCTTTCCACGATTGGGATCGGTTTGACCGACGCTCTGCCATCGCACGCCGGATGCGGCGAAAACCACCTCTGCCTCTTCGCGAAGAAGATCGACGATTGGCCCGATATCGCCCTGGTCGGCGCATGCGGCCTCGACGATGTTGTGAAGGTTTAAGAGCAGCTTTCCATATTTGTTCTGCATCACGTCCGGAACCACAAAGGCTGGCAGGCCTGACGCCGTGAGCGACTGAGCGACGGCTTCATCGACACTGTCGAAACCTTGCGGATACCGGCCAAGATAGAAATAGCCGGAGTGAGGTGATCCGAAGGCGAGGATTTCGCCGGGCGTGACATAGTCCGCCGGCAGCATGACGCTCACGCCATGTACATTGGCAAAACGCCGCAGTGCGGTGCGTTCGTTCTCGACACCGTTCTGGAAGCAGAAGATCGACTGATTCTGAAGGCCAGCCGCCGCGAGTTGCTCGATCACTGCACCCATGTGTTGGGTCTTCGTACAGACCAGCACCACATCGTCAGGAAGAAGCGCGATCGCGCTCGGCGACTCCACGCATTCGAAGTGACAGGTCTCGGTTCCTCTGGGAGTCCGCAATGTTAGCCCCTTAGCTTTGATCGCCTTTAGCTGCTCGCCGCGCGCGATCCCGATGACCTTCTGACTGGCCGAAGCAAGCGAGACCGCAATCGTGCCGCCGATGGCACCCACACCATGAATTATGAAACGCATTTTCAAACACCTTGTGCAAGCGATCCGGACAGGCCCGGTTCCATCTTGATATTTCACAAGACTTGAGCTGAAGGCAATGAACGTCCAAGTAACATTTGCGGTTCCGGCCGCATTGAAGATCGAGGGCGCTTCGCCAGACCAACCCTTCCCCCCCCCTTTATCAACCGATGCGATGCTCTGACCGCAAAATGTTACGTCCCACGTCCTCGACTTGGTCGAGCATCGTCTCGATTTTCCACCGTTCTTCAGCCTCAATGGCGTCTATTTATTCGATAAGAGCGGTCTCGACCTCGGCGCTTATGATCCATTGAAGGATGTTATCGCGATTGACTGCTGCGAGTGTCTCACTGATTGCCTATCGATTTGATCGCTACCGCTACCAGAACGATAACTAAAGCAAAGGACCATAGCACCAACCGCTTCCTTGCGCGTGAGTATCGCGGTTTGATCCCCGAGGTCGTGGATGGTCCAGTAGATATTGCTGACAGTTGCTCAAACAACCGCATGGTGCTCACGTAATTTATAATCACGAACTGCCCGATGGCTAGTCGTCTCACGGCAAGGAAAAGGTATTCGTTGCCCATATCGATTTTGATGACGGTGCCGACCTTATGCGGGCGAGCCAAAGTGATGCTTTGGAACTGCTCGCCGCTTAGATTCAATTGCTCGCTGGGACTGGCGAGCGTGATTGACGAGCCATTTGCGGAAAGACACGCTTTGTTACCTTTGGTCCTCAGCACCAATTCCGGTCCTATGCTGTAAAAAACAGGAAATGCCTCAGCCACCCCTCAGTTGGGAGGAAAATCCTCGCACAAGACGACGTACGCGTAATACGTCACTCCGCAGTCTTTGAACGGTACGAGCGCCTCTCGGACGTTCGCTGACGAGCTGGTAGAAACTCTAGGTGAGCGAGATGTCTCACCGCCGTCCATCGCCAGATTATCAGAATTCGCCCGTTGATCAACCGTCAATGCAACTCCTTCCCGATCGGGATGGCTGCCGTGCAGCCCATAGATACCTTCCTGACCGGTAAGTTTCCCTGGATTTTTGCTCATTCTTCCTTTACGGTAAGACTTAGTTTACAGGGAGCTCATAATGATCCGTTCAGCGAAAGAATTCGGCGCGCTTGTTCGAGAATACCGAAAAAAGCGGGGTTGGACGCAAACCCAGCTCGCCGAGCGCTGTGGCACCGGGGAACGCTTCATCGTCGATTTAGAAAACGGCAAGCCAAGCTGTCAGCTCGAAAAGTCGCTGATCGCGGCCAGAACTGTCGGACTTAACCTTGGCGATCTATACTCGATTTCATCCTTGCCCATTCCGGCAGCCGATGACGACCTCGACTACCTGCCGCGCTTTTCCTGATCGGATACGACCTTGACTACCATCTACTACGAGAACTGGTCTGTTGCGCACTTATCGGATCAGGATGGCCTCGCTCTCTCATATGACGAAGAGTGGGAGAAGCGGTCCTCAGCCTTCCCATTGTCGCTTACAATGCCAATGCGCGCAGGCAGCTATGGGGCCGAACGCGTCATGCCTTGGCTCGCGAACCTGCTGCCGGAAACCCATCTCTCCGAAATTGGCCAGCAGCTCAAGGTCTCGCCCCAGGATGTGCTCGGTCTCCTGATGCGCGTCGGCCGCGATACCGCAGGTGCGTTCTCGATCGGTGAACCGCGACGGGAGGGAAATAATTACCGCATGATTGATGGCGCGGCAGCACTTGAGCGCATCATCAACGAGCTGCCGGAACGGCCGTTCTTGATCGGAGAGCTTGGCGTCTCGATGTCGCTTGCAGGCGTTCAGGATAAGCTCCCCGTGTATATCGATCACAAGGGGCGGATCGGAATCCCTGTTGACGGCACCCCTTCGACACACATCCTTAAGCCCGCCATCAAGCGTCTTGCGGGGAGTGTCACCAACGAAGCGTTCTGCATGATCCTGGCAAGGCTCTGCGGTCTGGACGTTGCCGAAGTGACGATGGGCCGAGCAGGAACACGGGACTATCTTCTTGTCCGCCGCTATGACCGGGTTGCCGACCGCCAGGGTGTCGTCCGCCGCATACATCAGGAAGACTTCTGCCAGCTGCTGGGACTGTTCCCGGCAGGAAAGTATGAGCAAACCGGTCTCGGTCAGCGTGGCGGCGCATCCCTGCCGCAGATGTTCGAAGCCTTGGCGCGCCTTGCCTCTCCAGCCGAACGCATTCGTTTGCTCGACGCGGTAATCTTCAACATCCTGATTTGCAATTCGGACTCGCATGCGAAAAACTACTCGGTGCTCGTCGGCGCGTCCGGCACCGCGAGACTCGCGCCGCTCTACGATCTGATGTGCGCGTCACCCTACAAGCAGGTCGATCAATCTCTGCCCCAGCAACTGGCCGGCAAGCGAAACGCCGACGAGCTGCAGGGAAAGGACTGGCGTAAGTTCGCCGCCGACGTCGGGCTCAGTCCCGCTGCCGTAACAAGGCGCGTCGTGGAACTCGCCGCTCTAGTCGCGACCAAGGCAGACGAGGCACTTGAACAGGTCCAGTCGCACTCGATTTCAAACCGCGAATTTGCGTCCAGCCTCGTCTTTCTCATCAGGAAGAGATGTAGACGGATTGAGCGGCAGGTTTCGGCCTGAACCCAGCGATCTGAAGTCGGTCAATTAGCTTTTAAAGTGTGTCCATTTGCCCCTGGGAAAATTTTCTTCTGAAAAATCCCATTCATTGAAAACATTGGCAGAATCGCAACGAGAATCTCAAGAAAAATCGATTTGTATCGGTATTTTAGCATCTTAGTGATATTGATTAAAACGCCTTTTCTAATCTCGTGTCATCGTTATCTCACGGTCGCTAATGAAGATCGAGTGGAAACGGAGACTAGAGATATATGGCGAAGTACACCCACAGGAAGAAGGTGTCGGTCAATGAGGTCGATCCGGGTCCCACACTCAGCCCGGCGCATCAGGAAGAACTGAAATGGCTCCGAGACGCCTTTCGATCGCTGTGGCATAGGGACGGAGGAGTCCTCTGATATTGGCGAATACCTCTCGCGCGCAAAATCCATTCTCCTTGACAAGGCCCTCGGCGCATGGGTTGAAGCGGTATGAGAGTTTACGCCCAAGACCGGCTGAAACTACATGGCGGTCCATAACAACCTGGGATTATCAGGAGCGGTTTGTGTCAATGGCTCAAAAACGTTAGTCATCTGGTCATGCAATGGCGGCAATGCGCCAAGCATCCGGGAATGCATTTCCCCGCCCATTGCCCGTAATGAACTAATGTAATATCTGCCCGCAAAAATGGTACGTCTCAGGTCCTCGACTTCGTCTAGCATCGTGTCGCTTTTCCACCGTTCCCCAGCCTCAATGGCGTCTATGGATTCGATAAGAGCGGTCTGGACCTCGTCGCTTATAATCCATTGAAGGATTTCATCGCGATTGGCTGCCGCGACATCTTCCCAGCTACCTTTACCCTTCGCAGACCTTGATTTTCCGCACGCCCTTAGAAAGTGGAAGCATAGCGTTCGGAGTCGGCAACACGGTCCACAAAATTGAGACGTGCTTTGAATTGGAGGCGTGCCTGAAGCGGGCACATACAGGCGATGATGAGAGTTCAGGACGAACCTAAGAACATTTGCAACGTTTCGTTGCCGACGATCCTCACGCTCTTTCCAGAGCAAATGGCTTTCAATTGCGAAAGGGTGACATGCTCCGTAGTAAGGCCTGCCCACCGCAAGCAATCTTCGAATTTTGCGAGCTTCTGTCCGCCATTCAAAGGCGCAGCTAAAGAGCCGTTGGCGTGAAGTCTCTCGGTGGAGAACCTACGCCCATCCTTTAACAAGATATGGACTTGATGCGGTAGGCGCTCAACGCCGCGCTCTTCTTCTGCAGTGTAAGAACTCATCGTGATCCTCGACATGTGGACACGCAAACTGGGCCGGGTTGCAGCTTGAGGAGTGAAGTCGCGAAGTGACAATCTTCCGCCCAATAGTGCGGCGACCAAGCAGTATTGCATGGAAAATCTCGCCTGCATCTCGTCGGAAGGATCTGGATAGGCGAGATTATCGACAGCAGACCGACCGACTTTCGTGTCGATCCGTTCGATGTCTTCAATTGAAAACCCGTGTTCATCCTGAAGGTCGAGAGTAGCGTCTATGGCTCTGTGGGTGGATGCGCAGCATGGGTGAAGTTTCGTGACCAGACCGCGGGTTTCGATGATGTGCTCCTCGCTCCATGTGAGGTCCGCCCACCCCGTCGCTTCGTTGCCTCCGAAGAGATCGAGGAAGCCTTGCGATCGTTCGAAGATATCGAGCCTGCCGCCCAGACCCGATTGGGCCAGCAACGCGGCCTCAACCGCATTTCGGGCCGCGATGCCTGCGTGAAAAGGTTTTGCTCCGGTGCCGAACTGTCCTTTGGGACCCGAGGCCATGCTGGTGGCGAGGCTCATTGCGTTTGCTATCTTAGCATCGTCAAGTCCGAGAAGGACTGCCACACCTGCGGCGGCTCCTATGCAGCCGATCGTCGAAGTCCCGTGCCAGCCCCGATTATAGTGCGATGGGTTGACGCCGGATCCGAGGGATGCCTGGGCTTCTAGCCCGGCGAGATATGCTCTGATCAGCATGTGACCCGAAAACTCGTCGCTGCTCGTCGCGACGGAGAGAAGCGCTGGCACAAGAACGGCGGATGCGTGAGCGCGTGCGGGGTGGAAATTGTCATCAAAGTCTAGACAGTGGGCGGCGGTGCCGTTGATAAGGGCTGCAATGGAGCGCGATGCACGGCCTCCTGTGAAAACCAGCGATGTGCCCTTATCGTTCATCCCCTCGCGAAAAGCTGCGGCCACGGACAGTGGGGCAGCATCATTCATGCCCGCAATCATGCAGGCGATCGTGTCCACAATCGCATCTTCCGCCCGCTCTATTGCAACGGCTGAAAAGGACGTTCTTGTAACGAGCTGCCGGGCAATCTTCTTGAGGACGGTTGTCATTCGAGCGCTTCCTTGCAAATTTTAGAGCGAGCGGCATTGATGACCGGCCAGGTTTATCGGCGCAATCTTATGCAAATGACGGGTGACGTTATCCGGGAGAATAAGAATGAAGAGGTCGGGCGACGTCCAGATCAGCATCAAGCATATTCAGGCCTTTGACGCGATTGCGGCCACAGGCTCAACCATTGCTGCTGCAGTTGATCTCAGTATTTCTCAATCAAATACCAGCCGGCTTCTGCGTCAGTTGGAGGTTTATCTCGGTGTTCGGTTGTTCGACCGGGATAAGAACCGGCTTTCGATGACGCGTGAGGGGTTGAAGCTGGGGCCGGACATCCGCTCCATCGCGGATAAGCTCACGGCCCTGAAAATTACGGCGCAGGAACTGGAGGAAGGACGTTCAACGGAAATCCCTCTGAGAATAGCTTTCCCTGCCAGTCTCTCCGCGACGCTTGTGCCGCGTCTGGTCAAGAGATTTCGGGGCGAGGCCGATCAGGTCAGAATCGAAATCGCGTCTGGGAATTACCTCGCGATAGAGCGGATGGTGGCGGAAGGGTCGGTCGATCTCGGTTTTACGCGCCTGCCTTCGCCAACACCGGGGCTTCGCGAAGAGCATGTCTTGCCGACGCGCAATATTTGCGTTCTCCGTAAGAGCCATCCCCTTGCTGGTCAGGAGAAGGTCGGTGTCGAGCAGTTGAAGACTGAGGATCTGATCCTTCTCAATCGAGAGCGGGCCGTTCGTCATGAGCTGGAAGCGATCTTCTATCGCGCAGGGCTTCGCCGCCGCCCGGCAATCGAAGCGCATTCCGTCGGTTGCGTCTGCGCTCTTGCGGCAGAGGGACTCGGCATCGCAATCGTCAGCGAGTTGCTGGCGCTTGAATATCAGGCGTTACCACTGGCCTTCGTTCCATTTGAACCGACCATCTCCGTCGATTATGCCATCGTCAGTTCCGAACTCTCGCCACTTCCAAAAATCGCTGTGTCGTTCTTGAACTACATCCGGGAATGGGCTTAAGCGTTTTCGTATCGGCGGGCGAGGGAGTGGCGACGGCATGATAAATTTCAGACAGCTTGAGGTTCTGAAAACCCTGCTCGCGACAGGGTCGACCATCGCTACCGCCAAGAGCATGGGGCTCAGCCAGTCTGGCGTGAGCCGTCTTCTTCAGCAGTTAGAGACCGATCTGGAACTAAGGCTTTTTGATCGGGATAAGGGCAGACTTATTCCAACACCTGAAGCCAGTATTCTGGCGCGAGATGCCGAAACGATCCTGCTTGGATTGAACAGATTTTCGGGACTGGCGGAAGATCTCCGCAGTGGTGCGAAAGGGCCAGAACTGGTGCGGGTAGGGCTTCCCAGCAGCATGTGGGAGAATTTCGCGCCCGCGATGATGAAGGAATTCGTGCGTGAATACCCTTCGGTCCGGATCGAAACCTTTTTCGAAACGACATCCAACATCGCACGGCTGGTTGAGCAGAAGGTCATTGATTTCGGCTTTCTGCGCAATGAACATCCCGCATTGCCTGGGATCGATATGGAAATCGTGGCATCAGGCACCAGCGTTTGCGTTCTGCCCGAAGGTCACGAACTGGCGTCGATGAATGAAATTAGTGCACGGGACCTACGTGGGGTGCCGCTCATTCTCATAGGTCGGCAAAGGCCGACGCGTATGCTGCTCGATCAGACTTTTACGCGCGAAGCCGTAAGGCAGAACGTCAAAATCGAAACTCATACCAACAGTTCGGCCTGCTCCTATGTGGCTCACGGTCTGGGAGTTGCCATATTGAGCAGCTTTTTTGCCAATCTCTACCGAAACCTTCCTATCGTGCAGCGTCCATTCGTTCCGGTTACCACGCAGGAATTTGCGCTCGCTACCCCCTCTGGCACGTCTGCCTCTCTGGCAGCAAAAGCGTTGATGGACGCCCTCAAGCGCCAGATAGAAATCTCACAAAAACATCAATCCAACGACTAGACGACACCCCAGGGATCATCCGCGACGTTCGCCTGTGTCTGCAAATTATGCATTAGCCTATGAAGATAATGCATAATATTGCGCTCATTTTTTTGATCCGTCATAGTTTCACACATAACAGCCGGTGACTTTGTAGATCCGGTGCCGACAATGGTGTTCAGGGGAACCGATGATAAGATTCATATTCCATCGATTGCTGATGGCGATCCCGACATTGGTGATCGTCGCAATCACAGTCTTCGCTCTCATTCGGTTTATCCCAGGTGATCCGGCAGCTTTGATGCTGGGAGACATGGCGACCCCTGATCAGGTTGCCGAGATGCGCACAGAGCTTGGTCTCGAGACATCACTGCCTCAGCAATTCGTTGTTTGGGCGGGCAACGTGCTGAGCGGTGATTTCGGTCAGTCCATCGTCAACAAGGAGCCGGTGCTTCCGCTGGTTGTTTCGCGCTTCATGGTTTCCGCCGAGATCGTCGTGGTCGCGGTTATCCTGGCAAGCCTCATCGCAGTGCCAGCTGGTGTCATAGCGGCATGGCGGCAGAACAGCGCCACGGACCTCGTACTGATCGGCACGGCGACAGTGTTGCTTTCGATCCCGACTTTCTGGCTGGGATTGCTTTTGCTTCTTTTCTTCGGACTGAAGCTCGGCTGGCTTCCGGTGCTGGGATATGTGTCCCTCTCGGATAATTTCGTGTCCGGCCTGTTGTATCTTGTCTTGCCCATCATGACGCTCGTGATCCATGAGGCCGGGGTTCTGATCCGCATGGCCCGCGCCTCCACGCTGGAAGTGCTGCGGCTCGACTACATCACCCATGCTCGTGCCAAGGGACTCTCGGAGCAGGCGGTTCTCTGGAAGCACGCTTTCAAGAATGCCTTCGGTCCAATATGGACGATGATCGGCCTGATCCTTGGAAATCTGCTTGGCGGCATCGCCGTTATCGAAACGGTGTTCACCATTCCGGGCCTCGGTCGCCTGATGGTCGATAGCATCTTCCAGCGCGATTACCCTGTCATTCAGGGCTGCCTTCTCTTCGTCGCCATGTCTTATGTGGTCGTCAATCTGATTGTCGATCTCCTATATCCCCTCTTTGATCCGCGCGTGGTGGCCGAATGAAACACGTTGCTCTTAACGGCTTGATCGGCGGCGTTCTCATCGCTGCTCTGCTCATCGTCGCAGCCCTGAGCCTCTTCTGGACGCCTTTCGATCCCATGAAGCTGAGCTTCACGGCAAGACTGGCGGCTCCCGGCTCACTCCATCTCCTCGGCACTGATGAATTCGGGCGAGATGTACTCAGCCGCCTTATGGTAGGCGCACGAGCAAGTGTCTGGATTGGATGCCTTACGGTCGGTTTTGCGGTTGTCGCTGGTACATTGATCGGTCTGATCAGCGGGTATGCACGTGGCTGGATCGATGGCCTGATCATGGCTGTAAACAATGCACTGCTGGCATTCCCCGGCATCCTGCTGGCACTTGGACTTCTCGCGGTGTTCGGCGCAAATCAATATGGCATCATCTTCGCTCTGGGCATCGCTTACACACCATCCATGGCGCGTGTCGTTCGAGGAGCCGTGCTGTCATTGAGGGAGCGCGAATTCGTTGAAGCGTCCCGCGTGATGGGCAATGGCGAAATCTTTACGATGTTCAGACACATCCTGCCTAATTGCCTTGCCCCAATTACCGTGCTCGCAACCTCGATGTTCGGCTGGGCCATTCTTTCGGAAAGTGCCTTGAGCTTCCTCGGTCTCGGTGTTCCTCCTCCAGCACCGACATGGGGCAACATGCTGGCTGCAGGTCGGCCTTTCATCGAACAGGCTGTCTGGCTCGGACTCTTTCCCGGCCTCTGCATCGCCCTGACATTGCTTGGCATCAACCTTCTCGGGGATGCTCTGCGCGATAAACTCGATCCACGCATGAGAGGTTTGAAATGACTGAAGGAAAGCTTCTCAGCGTCCGCAATCTTTCGCTGGAAATCGTCCGTCGAGATGTTGCCGTGGTGAAGGATGTCAGCTTCGATGTTGCGCCAGGTGAAATCTTCGGCATCGTCGGCGAAAGCGGTTCGGGAAAATCGCTTGCGACTAGAGCGATTGTTTCTCTGCTGCCGCCCGTCATCCGCAAGGCGGCAGGTACAGTCATCTTCAAGGGCCGCGACATCACCGCAATTAGTGAAAAGGACTTGCGCACGCTGCGTGGTGCGGAGATCGGATTGGTTTTTCAGGAGCCCATGACCTCGCTCAACCCGTCCATGACCATTGGACGACAACTGGAGGAGGGGCTGGCGCTGCACACGCAGGATCAAGCCTCCGCGAGGCGCGAGAAAATTCTCTCAATGCTGCAACGTGTCGGAATCCGCGATCCTGAGCGAGCGCTGACGTCCTATCCGCACGAATTCTCCGGCGGCATGCGCCAACGCATCATGCTGGCATCCGTCATGCTTTTGAAACCGGCATTGCTGATTGCCGATGAGCCTACAACGGCACTGGATGCCGTCATTCAGCGCGACGTCATGGAACTGATGGTGGAACTGACGAAGGCAGAAGGCACGGCAGTCCTTCTCATCAGCCATGACCTACCGATGGTGGCGCGCTACACTGATCGGATCGTCGTTATGGAAAAGGGCTCCATCGTTGAAGCCGGTACGACGGAGCAGATACTGGAACTCCCGCAGCACCCCTACACGCGCAAGCTTCTGTCATCCTTGCCCGTGCGCGGTGAAGTCAGGCCTATCGATACGACATCCGCACCGATGATTTCGGCCCGCAACATCGTCGTGGATTATCCCGGACGGAAATCGTTTCTCAAGAAGGGCGAGCCGAAACGCGCACTACATGGCGTCTCGATTGACATTCATGAAGGCGAAGTCGTGGCTCTGGTGGGTGGTTCAGGCTCCGGCAAGACGACCTTGGGACGGACCATCGCCGGACTTGTCAAGGAAACCGAGGGTGAGGTTCTTTTTCAGGGCCGCACGCGTGATCAGGACTGGCGCGACTACCGCCTCAATTGCCAGATGGTTTTTCAGGATCCCTATTCCTCGCTTGATCCTCGCATGACGATCCTTGCTCTCGTTGAAGAGGCGCTGCGTCTCGTTCCCGGAATAGACCGGGTTGCGAAGATGAAGCGCGCATACGAAACGCTTGAAGAGGTTGGTCTCAGCGCCGATTTCGCTCTGCGCTATCCGCATGAGCTTTCGGGCGGTCAGCGGCAGCGAGTAGCCATTGCTAGAGCGATTGCGCGACGACCGCGCTTCCTCATTGCCGACGAGCCTGTGTCGGCGCTGGACGTTACCGTCCGGGCACAGGTGCTGTCGCTCTTTTCCGATTTGCAAAAACGATATGGCTTTTCTTGTCTGTTCATCAGCCACGATCTCGGCGTTGTCGAACAGGTCGCTGATCGTGTCATCGTCATGCAGGACGGCAGGATCATCGAGGAAGGGGATCGCAACACAATCTTCGACACGCCGAAGGAAGCCTACACTCGGCGCCTTCTCTCGGCAATTCCCGCACTCGATCTCAACGAGACCGGCGGCGTGAAACTCAAATGGCGCTTGGAGGCGTAGCGATGAATACAGCACCCACGACATCCGGCAATCTCGGATCAACCGCCGAAAAGCTGAACGCAATTTGCGATGCGCAGACATTCGTGACGCGGTTCAGCATCAAGAATTTGCGCAACGGCGAGGTTTTTGAACGCGGAGCGGATGAGGAAACGCCTTCCGCCAGCACCCGTAAGACCTCGATCATGATGGCGGCGCTGAAGGCTGTGCATGAAGGCAGGCTCGATCTCAATCAGCAAATTGTCTACGAGGCGCGCTTTGCCGAAGAAGTCGCAAGCGGAATGTTTCGCTATCTCACGCCGGGCATCGTGATCTCGCTTCGCGATGCCATCACCGGCATGATGGTGCTTTCCGACAATGTCTGCACCAAGATGGTCTTCGAGCGCCTGACGCTGGATGAAGTGGACAGCTACTGCAAGGCAATCGGCATGGAAGGCACGCATCACCGCTTTCTGATCCCGCCGCTCGCTCTGTCTCCCGATCATTCCTTGAAGTCCGTTACGACGACGACGGCGCGCGATCAAATGTTCCTGCTTCAGTCCATTCTCGATGCTCAGGGTTCCGAAGAGGCTTCGAAGCGGCTGGGCGTCTCTCAAGAATTGAGTGCCTACGCCTTGCAGACTCTGAAAAATCAGATTCTGCGATACGCAATCCCTTCGCGTCTGCCGTTCGGTACGGTTGTTGCCCACAAGGGCGGCACGGGAAAGCGTGGCCGGATGAATGCGGGCATCGTCTACAGCGATGGTGAACCGCTCTACATCATCACCGCCTTCACGGATCAGGTGCCGCAGGAAATGCCGGATGGAACACCGGGATACACCATGTCTCTCGAAACGATCGGACGCCTTTCGCGCATCTGCTGGGATGATTTTCGAGCCTGAACGAACAGCATTAAAACCAACAATAACAGAGGGTAGAACATGAAAAGCTTACTTCTTGCTGGAACTATATTGATGGCGCTTTCAGGCGCGACCCACGCGCGCGATATCGTGATTGCGCAGAGCTCGGATCTTCGCAGCAACATCCCCGGCGTTAACCGGGATGGGAATACGGATGGCGTCATCCTTCATATCGTCGAAGGGCTCGTGGGCTACGCCAACAACGGCGAAGTAAAGCCTTTGCTGGCGGAAAGTGTTGAAACCTCGAGCGATGGTCTGACATACACATTCAAGCTTCGCCAGAACGTCAAGTTTCACAATGGCAAGCCGCTGACCGCGGATGACGTCGTTTGGAACTGGAACCGATACATGGACCCCGCCACGAAGTGGACGTGCATCAAGGATTTCGACGGCGGTACGGTGAAGGTGACAGCGATCAAGGCTGTCGATGCGCATACCGTCACGATGTCGCTCGATAAGCCCTCCGCGGTTTTCCTCGGCCTGATGGCGCGGCCGGAGTGCGGCTACACAGGCATGATCTCGAAAGACTCCCTCAACGCTGAAGGTGCATTCGATAAGCCAATCGGAACTGGTCCGTTCAAATGGGATGGGTGGAAGAAGGGCGAATACATCCACTTGGCCAAGTTCGATGAGTACCAGTCTCCGGCCAATGACGGCAAACCGGATGGCATGGTCGGCTCGAAGCGACCACTGGTGGATGGCATCAAGTTCATGGTCATCCCCGATGCATCCACTGTGAAGGCAGGTCTCCAATCGGGTGTGCTCGACACTGCGGAAATCTCGCCTGATCTCATTCCGGAGTTTGAGAAGAGCGAAAAGGCCAAGGTCATTATTTCGCAGAACAACGGCAAAAACCTCTTCTACATCCAGACCCGCGACCCCGTCATGAGCAAACCCGGGGTTCGCCGTGCAATCGCGATGGCGCTTGACATGGACGAGCTTGTTGCTGCGGCCTCCAATGGTACCGGAAAGGCCAACGGCTCGATGGTGGCGTCGGACTCTATCTACTTCAGCGAGACACAGAAGAAGCGTCTTCCTTACGATCTTGATGCGGCGAAAAAGGAACTCGAAGCATCCGGCTACAAGGGTGAGCAAATCAACATCATCGCCAACAAGCGTGGCAATGTACCCAGCTTCCCGGCAGCCGTCATCGCTCAGGCGATGTTGCAGCAGATCGGTCTGAACGTGCAGATCGAAGTTCTGGACTATGCAACGCAGGTTGATCGCCGCCGCTCTGGCAATTACCAGATCATTTCGCAATCCGTCGCACCCCGTCTCGATCCTGCGTTGATGTACAGCTTCTATGTGGGCGATAAGGACAAGAACGCTTCGCTCATGTGGGATAATCCGAAGGCGATCGAACTGATGAAGGCTGCTTATGCGGAAATCGACCAGCAGAAGCGTCAGGCAATCTTCGACCAGTTCCACGAGCTCATGTTGCAGGATATGCCAGGCATCTTCCTCTACGACATGATCGACGTTTGGGGAGCGACCAAGTCGCTTGAGGGTCAACCGGTCTGGCAATCCAACGCCCGGCTTTGGGAAGTGTCCGTCGGCAAATAATCCAGTCATCAGGCACTGCGAATAAGCGGTGCCTTTCATACGCACAGAAGCCCGCTGCCATCATCGATGCGCGGTGCAGGTTTCGCTTTGTCTCGAGGAACAGCATGCCAGATAAATCAGCCCTGAAATCTTTAACGCAATCGATCGACGGTCTAGCACCTGATTTTACATCCATAAGTGATCAAATCTGGGATCTGGCAGAACTGAAATATGACGAATACAAATCTGCTGAGCTCCTTGTTGGAGCGTTGAAGCAGCACGGTTTCTCCGTTGAGGAAGGCATCGCGGGAATGGAAACCGCATTTGTCGGCCAATACGGCCATGGCAAACCTGTCATTGCACTCCTTGGCGAATATGACGCTCTGGCAGGCATGAGCCAGATTGCAGGAATAGATAAGCAACGTGAAGGTGAACCGGGTGCCAGCGGACATGGCTGCGGACATAACCTTTTGGGAGTCGGGTCGCTCCTTGCGGCAATTTCGCTGGCAAAACATTTGGAGGCTAACCAGCTGCCTGGGACAGTTCGATATTATGGTTGCCCTGGAGAGGAGGGCGGCTCCGGAAAGACCTTCATGGTGCGGGCAGGCGCATTCGACGATGTAGACGCTGCGCTCACCTGGCACCCCGCACCATTCAATGGCGTTAGATCGACGAATAATCTTGCTGTGCTGGAATACTACTATCGGTTCAAAGGCACCGCCGCGCATGCCGCCAACGCGGCTCATCTTGGGCGCTCAGCTCTCGATGCCGTCGAACTGATGAATGTAGGTGTCAACTTTCTTCGTGAGCACATGCCGCAGGATTGCCGCGTGCATTACGCCATCACCGATGCTGGTGGCAGAGCGGCGAACGTGGTTCAGGCAAAAGCAGAGGTGCTTTATCTCGTTCGCGCACCGGAGATGTCGCAGGCGTTAGCTTTGGCGGAGCGCGTCGACCAGGTGGCTCGTGGTGCCGCGATGATGACCGGAACTGAAGTCGAGATCGTGTTCGATACCGCCGCCACCAACCTGCTACCAAACCTCACACTCGAAAACGCCATACACGAAAATCTTGTGTCCATTGGGCCGGTGCCGTTTGATGAGGCAGACATCGATTTTGCACGCAAGATCCAAGCGACATTCACGCAGGAGGCGATCAGAAGCAGCATCAAACTTTATCAGATCAACGATGATGTCTTCTCCAGCGAGAAGATTGATGGATCGATGCCGCTACATTTGGGATTGCGTGCTTTCGAAGGGCACTCCCATTTTCGAGCAGGATCTACCGATGTGGGCGACGTCAGCCGTGTGACACCTACGGCACAGTGCTGGGCGCCAACTTGGGCGATAGGAACAAACCCTCATACATGGCAAGTCGTGGCGCAGGGCAGAAGCCGTGCAGCCCATAAGGCAATGGTACATGCTGCAAAAGCTCTTGCTTCGACGGGTCTTGATTTGGCAACATCTACGAGCCTTTTGGCTAAGGCAAAAACAGAATGGAAAGCTGCGATGGGCGACGACCCTTATGTCTGCCCAATACCTGAAAACGTCATTCCTGGTGCTTTGCATCCCAGTAAGGAGCAATCGCTGGGGTAACGGATGAAAACCAAACAGACGCTAAAGCGCCCAATTCAATAAGGAGCGAGCGTTAAAGCGCGCTTCCTGCCGGTGGATGCTGTTGCGCGTTCTCGGCGTCAGCGCGCCTCAATTCGCGTTCTGGACGCGCGTGCCCGAGGGCCTTGTGAGTCCGCCTGCTTGCCGATTTGACGTTATGCCGCATGGTTGTCAGACAGATATTTGATGCTTTGGGTATGTTGGTTTCAGATCGGCACGGGTCACTAAGAATCTTGAAGATTGTTGCTTATTTTAGAAGAATTACGGAACTAAATTCCCATAAAGCGGCAACCGAACGATTTTTGTTCTAAGTGAACTTGCGCTGATTTCGCTGCGACGATAAACCGCAGCGGCCCACCTGACTCATTTCCCGATGGATCGAAACAACAATTTTCAAGTGATGCCCGTCACAAAGCGAGTTGCCTATGAGAGACCTTCCAGGCCGTCCTTCACGTCGAAATTTTCTTAAAGCGTCCGCTGCAAGTGCTGCAGTCGCTGGACTCGCAGCCGTGCCGCTGAAGGCTGAGGAGCAACTAGAGCCGCTCTCGCTGGATGCGTACACGCCTATCTGTCTCAAGCCCAGCGAGTGGGCTTTCGTAGTGGCAGCGGTAGCAAGATTGATCCCTTCCGAGGGCGAAGGCCCCGGCGCCATAGAAACGCGTGTCCCGGTCTTCATCGATATGCAATTGGCTGGCGATTTCGGTCGCGCTGCCGACTGGTATATGGAAGGTCCTCATGAGGCCGACGCAAGTCCGTTGCGTGGCTGGCAGACACCGTTGACGCCGCTTCAGATTTATCAACAAGCCATCCCGGTATTTGACGAATGGTGTCGCACGACACATCGGAAGATTTTCGCGGAGCTGGATGATGCGACGCAGGATCTGGCGCTTACCTCGCTTCAGAAAGACGAAGTGAAGCTTGATCCGGAAATGCGCGATTTCTTCTCCATTCTGCTTAGTAACACCAAAGAGGGTTATTTCGCCGATCCACTGTACGGCGGAAACCACAAGATGCAGGCGTGGACCTACATCGGGTTCCCCGGCGCGCGTGGATCCTACAAGGAATGGGTTCTCAAACATAACGTCAAGTATCCGCTGGGACCGGTCTCGATCTCTGGCGAGAGGGCATAAACGATGGCTAGAACTGAAAAGAAAAAAGATGTGGTCATCGTCGGTCTTGGTTGGACCGGATCGATCCTAGGCATGGAGCTTGCGCAGGACGGGCTCGAGATCGTCGCGCTCGAGCGCGGTCATGACCAGAATACCGTACCCGATTTCCAATATCCTGAGATGATCGACGAGCTGAAATACGGCGTACGTCTCGGCATGATGCAAAAGCCGCGCAACTCGACAGTGACAATCCGTCGGAGCGAGACAGAGGTGGCATTGCCATATCGCAGCCTTGGCTCCTTCCTTCCGGGTATCGGCGTCGGCGGGGCCGGAACGCACTGGAACGGGCTTAACTGGCGTCCTATGACGTCGGAATATCGTCTTCGCTCCTATGTCGAGGAACGTTGGGGCGCGTCCATCATCCCTGAAGATATGACCATTCAAGATTATCCGGTCACGTATGACGAGCTCGAGCCCTATTTCGACCGTTTTGAACGGGTTGCGGGCATCTCGGGCAAGGCTGGTAACATCAAGGGTGAGAAGATTGAAGGCGGTAATCCGTTCGAGGCCCCACGATCCCGCGATTATCCCATGCCGCCTATGCCGACGACCTGGGACGGAGCCAAGTTCGGTGAAGTCACGAAATCCATGGGCTACCATCCGTTTCCGCGCCCCGGTGGTATAGCGTCGCAAGCCTATGTCAACGAATACGGCATGCAGATGGGCCCGTGTAATCATTGCGGCTTCTGCGAGCGCTATGGTTGTTATAACTATTCGAAATCTTCGCCGCAGACCGCCATTCTTGACGCCCTGAAGCGCAAGCCGAATTTCGAATATCGGACCGAATGCGAAGTGTTGCGCATCGAAATGGCGCCGGATGGCAAGACCGCGACCGGCGTGACCTATTTCGACGAAAAGGCGCAGGAAGAAGTCTTCCAGCCTGCCGATCTGGTAATACTGGCTGCCTATCAGCTGCACAACGTTCACCTGATGCTGCTATCCGGCATCGGACAGCCCTATGATCCCAATACGGGAGAAGGCGTTACCGGACGCAATTACGCCTATCAAATGAATGGTGGCTACACGCTGTTTTTTAAGGACGAGGTCTTCAATCCGTTCATCGGCACTGGTGCCAATGGTATGACCATCGATGATTTCGGTATCGATAACATCGATTTCGGTCGGGAAGGCTTCATCGGCGGCTCCTACATCTCCGCCGGGCAATCGAATGGTCAACCGATCCGCTCCATGGCGCTTCCAGCAGGCACCCCAAGCTGGGGCGCAAAGTGGAAGCAGGCCGTGGGTGAATGGTACGGGCACTCCATGTCCATCGGTTCGCATGGGTCGCACATGGCCTATCGTGGCAATCACCTCGATCTCGATCCGACCTACAAGGACCGGCACGGGCGACCCTTGATGCGGATGACGTTCAACTGGAATGCCAATGACATTCACATGACCCAATTCATGAAGTCTAAGATCGAGCCAATTGCGAAGGCTCTCAACCCGACATCCATGCAGGAAGGCTTCAAGAAAGAAGGTGCCATGTATGATGTCAGGCCCTATCAAACCACGCACAACGTCGGCGGCTCCGTAATGGGCGACGATCCCAAGACATCGGCGGTCAACCGGTATCTTCAGGCCTGGGACAAGCACAATATCTTCGTTCTTGGTGCCGGGGCATTTCCGCAGAATACGCAGTATAACCCCACCGGCATGGTGGGTGGTCTCGCCTATTGGGCAGCGGAGCATATCCGCAAGAACTACCTTCCCAACCCACGGCCACTAGTTTGAGGAGTGCCACCATGAAAACGCTTCTCAAAGTTCTCGCCGCTCTCGTCCTCGTTTGCGTCGCCTGTCTTCTCGCCTTCATTTTAGTGCCCATTCAGCGCACGGAAGCGACTGCTCAACTGGCTGCGGATTTCAAGCCGGCAGAAGGTCGCGGGGAATATCTCATGCGCGCCAGCGATTGCATGGCCTGTCACACGAATGAGGGTGGAACACCCTTTGCAGGCGGTCGTGCGATCCAGAGCCCGATGGGAACAATCTGGACGACCAACATCACGCCGGACAAGGAAACCGGTATCGGAAGCTATACCCTCGATGACTTTCGTGCCGTTCTCTATGATGGTGTGACGCCGAACGGCACACATCTTTATCCTGCAATGCCATATGAAAATTACAGGAAGCTGACTGAAGAGGACATCGCGTCACTCTACGACTACTTCATGAATGAAGTGAAGCCGGTCCAGAACCACGTAGAGGCGACGAAGCTCGCGTTTCCCTTCAACATGCGCTTCGGCCTACGCGCGTGGAATTGGATAGCTTTGCGCGGCGAAGCCGGGTTTAAGCCCAACGCCGCAGAGGATGAGATGTTCAACCGCGGCAAATATCTGGTTGAAGGACCGGGGCACTGTGCGGCGTGCCATAGTCCGCGTTCGGTGTTGATGACGCAGGACGGCATCGACGACTCTTCAGAGAGCTTTCTGTCAGGTGGCGAAATCGATAACTACACGGCCCCGGATTTGAGAGGCCCTAGCAGCGGTCCGCAAAAATGGGGCGTCGATGAGACGGCTGCTTATCTTGCCACGGCTCGCAATGCTCATTCCACGGCAACCGGCGAAATGATGCTGGTGGTGCGAGATTCCACTCAGTACCTGACGCAAGATGACAATCGGGCGATAGCAAGCTTCCTGACGAAGATCGGGACGCCAGAACAACCGGCCGCAAAATCGCCCGATGCGCCAACGCAGACCGAAGAACTCTTGTCGAGCGCTAGACCTGACATGCCGCTAGGAGCGCGGCTCTATCTGGACAATTGCGGTGGATGTCACCTCGTGAACGGTAAGGGTGCGCCGGAAATATTCCCGGAACTCGACGGAAACTCCCTGGTGACAGCGAAGTCTAGTAAAGGCCTGATTAGCGTGATCCTTCATGGTGCAGAGCTTCCTTCAACTGAAAAACGCCCAATGAAGGTGAGAATGCAGGGCTACGAGGATCGCCTGTCCGACGATGAGATCGCAACGCTCGCCACCTTCCTGCGCAACGCGTGGACGAACAAGGCTTCTGCAGTCACCACGCAAGACGTAGAAGCGATCAGAAAGCTCGGCAACGCCCACTGATGGCCGTAAGAAAGTACGAAAGAGCCCTCCGCCATCGCAGCGGGCTCTTTCGTAACCGTATTTGATGATCACCATGCTTGTGCGGAACACCGTGCATTTGGCTCTGTTCCTGAGAAGCGGTCCTTGTAAGGGCGTGAAGTCCTGCTGCATTTGGGCTGGCTTTGCGGGCTCTTCATCGCCCACGACCTAGAAGGAAAATCGAATCAACACAATTGCCATCTGTCTGGCTAGCAATCCGCTGCCGTTATCTTGCCGGTACGTGGCTAGTGTCGATCGCTATTCATCGACAGAGATTCGGGATCGGGTACGACTGATAATGTGTGTTTGAGACATTTAAGTGCGAAACAGGATCGAGAGTGGCGTACACCATCAATCTTGTAGAGTTTCCGGCGTAAAAACTGCTCGTAGCCGAGGGTTCCTGCCACTGCGACCTTGATGAGATAATCATACTCACCTGTCGTCAGATACACTTCCAGCACTTCCGGAAGAGCGGCCATCGCTTCCCCGAAACGTTCTAGAACCTCGTCGTCGTGGCGCTCCAGCATCACCTCGATGACAACAGTTTCGGTCAGTCCGAGTTTGGACTGGTCGAGTATCGCAGTGTAGCCACGAGTGACCCCGTCGTCTTCCAGCCGCTTTACACGCTGCCAGCAGGGACTAGGCGACAGCCCCACCTTTTCCGAAAGCTCCGCATTGCTCAGGCTGCCATCCTGCAGCAGGGCGCGTAATATCTTGCGGTCAATTCTGTCTAGCGGTTTTGTCATCCCGTTCTCCCCCACAATGCGCAGCAAAATATCTGCCGTGGCTGCGGCAGCCTACGAAAGAAATGTTTTTCGACGGGCGTTTTGGCGGCCACATTCGAAAGCACCTTCCGCTGATTTTTACGTACCGTACTGCAAGTTACAGACAGCAGGGAGGAGCAGGCGTGGCACGCGTGGAACAACATCATTTTCCAAGACCGAGAACGTTGATCCATCCCGGCATTGCCTCGCCGGTGCGCATCAACAGCCTGCGCTCGCCATCCGCACGCCACGTGCGGCTGTTCATTGCGGAAGGACGAAGTCTTTACGACGGAATCGTGCAGCCGCTTTTCGAAAACGGCATTGAGAATGCCTCGCTTACCATTCTTGGCGGCTATTTCGACATATTGTCCTATTGCGTCGCGCCGCCCGACCCTTCCGGCAATGCTGTCATTGCCTATACTAAACCCATCGACGCCGGTGCGGCTTGGCTTGTCTTCGGCAATGCTACGCTCGGGCGCAGCATGAACGGCGAGCCGATCGTCCATTGTCATGGCGCGATGCGCACCGCGGCAGGTGTAATCAAGGGCGGCCATCTACTGACTGAATCCTGTGTTGTCGGCGAGCATGGCGTTTCTGCACTTGTGACCTCACTCGACAGTTTCGTGCTGCAGCAGTCCTTCGACGCTGAAACCAACATTCCCCTTCTTCAACCTAGGAACCGTACGGAGCACGCCGATGAACACGCATAGCACTGTCGAAATCGGATCCATGGGGCGTGTGGCCTATGCCCGCATCGCACCCAATGAGGACCTTATGCTGGGTGTCGAAAAGCTGTGCCTTGCCGAAGGCTTTAGAAATGCATTCGTGCGCGGTGCCCTTGGAAGTCTCGTTGATGCCTGCCTCGGCACCCGCTGTGGCGCGTGCTTGCAAGTAAGCGGTCCGGCCGTTGAAATCGTCTCCATCGCAGGCGAAGTGCGTGCCCAGCCCGACGGTACGCTGCGGGCCTCGCTGACTGGCGTTGTCGCTGATACCGAAGGTTCGGTTTATGGGGGCCCATTCATCGCCGGAGCTAACCCCGTTTGCATGACTTTTGAAGTGACGCTGGAAGAGTGGTTGCCTGCGGAAGAGCCACCCGCAGCATGAGCCGCAATCAGGCGGGCCGGTGAGTTGCGCATCGCAGCTCATGCGGCATTCCGTTGTATTTCGGTCAGAAGCAGCTCAAAGGTGACGCAGACCGGGTTCGTGCCGCGCACCAGCCGCCCGCCAGTGATACGTGTGGTGAGATCCACCATCGCAATATCCAGCATCGCCTTCCGGCATCCGGGAACGGCCGCGTCGATGCGGCCTACTTTCACTAAGATTTCGCTCGCGTAGGCGCTAAGGCTTGTTCCGTCTTCATAATCCGCGCCGATCAGGCTGCCGATCCCGTTGACCTCGGCTTCTCGCAGACCAAACTTGGCAGACACCTCTTCGAGTGTCGTGCATATATCGGTGTTGGGGCGCACTGTGCATAAAAGCGCACGAAAACCCGACACGTTTTTGCGGCGCTGTTGAGCGATGGGTGTGAAAAGGGGAAAATTGGTTTCCTCATCCTTTTGCACATCGAGGATCGCTCCATCCAGTGCAAGAGCCTCAAGCGATGTCTCTACAGCAAATTCGCTCTCGAAAGGCAGGAGATGCCCCATGGAGATTACGCTTTCGGCACTCTTCCAAGAACCATGGCAGTGCGAAAACGGAACGCTATCTCGTCGGCCCATATGCAGGCCTGCATCGATGATTGTGCCCCCAGGCATGGAAAAGGTTTCGCTATACCACGCAGCATGGGCGTCATCCGGCGCGGCTGCTGGCATGACATAATGCAGCCGTTTCATCGGGACGTCTTTTAATCTGACGTAACCACCTTCGAAACCCAACTCCGCAAAAGCATCGGCAATCGCTTTGTTCGCGCTTGTGCCGGGCCTTACCGTCAGCGTAACAGGATAGGCTCGACAACCAACAGCGCGAAAGCGCTCAGGCGTTATCGGTCCGGGATGTGCGATGCGGCGGGGAAGTACTCGCGTGGCTGTCCCCGTCATACCGCAAGCCCTGCGGTAATGAATCCTCCATCAACGGCGAGGACCTGTCCATTGATATAGCTTGCATCATCCGACACAAGGAAAGCAACGGCTGAGGCGATCTCGTCGGTGCTGCCATAGCGATGCATCGGAACGCGGCTATGCCACTGATTGCGAACATTCTCAGTATGTACTGCCTGGGTGAGGGGGGTGTCTACCGGACCGGGAGCAACCGCATTGACACGAATGCCCGATTGCCCCAGTTCGTTCGCCATCACCATCGTCAGAAGATTGACGCCACCTTTCGAAGCGCCATAGGCGCTGCGGCCTCGATTTCCGCACATACCGGAAACAGAGCTGATATTCACAATCGAACCAGCAATATCGCGCTCCAGCCAGTGACGTGCGGCAGTGCGCGCTACCGCGAAGCTGCCGACGAGATTGATATCAAGGATATGCCGGAATTCCTCAACGCTTGTGTCGACAGACAGCTTGTCGATACCGATGCCGGCACTGTTGACAACAGCCACAAGATCAACCGAATGGTCGGCATCGCCCGCGGTCAAGGCGGCAAATGCCTTCTCTACCGACACCTCGTCTGCAACATTGCAGAGGAGGCCGCGCGCGAGATCGATACCAAGCTTTTCGCATGCAATATCCAGAGCCTCGCGCTTGAGATCCAGTAACCATGGCTGCCAGCCGCGCGCTAACAGGAGCTGCGCAGTGGAAAAACCGATGCCGGATGCACCGCCAGTGATCGCCACGGCTCCTTTCTTTCCTGACCTCTTTTGTGTCATACCGTCTCCTCTCGATTAAACGCCTGTCAGCCTGTCTGCTTTTCTTCGAAAGCCGGCATTTGACCGCGTTTCTCCAGTTCCTCGCGGATCATTTTCTTGGTGATCTTGCCGTATGCGGATTTCGGCAGCGCATTCCAGAACAACACAGTCTTTGGCAGCTTGTAGCGGGCCATTTTGCCTTCGAGATAGGCCCTGAGGTCGATGGAAGAGATATCCGCGCCCTCACGGGCCACGCAAACAGCCACACCGACCTCGCCCCACATCGCATCTGGCACACCCAGAACAGCAGTCTCGCTTATGTCCGGATGCATGAGGATTTTTTCCTCGATTTCGCGCGGATAGATGTTCGAGCCGCCGGAAATATACATGTCGGAGGCTCGCCCGGTGATGTACAGGAAGCCGTTCTCATCGCGGTGACCAAGGTCGCCCGTGCGGAACCAACCGTCGCGGAAAGCTTTGGCATTGGCCTCAGGATTATCGTAGTAGCCAGCGAAAACCGCAGGACCAATCACGCAGATTTCGCCGGTTTCACCGGCGCCAACCTCTTCGCCCGCATCGTTTTGAATCTGCACTTCCATGCCGGTGCGGTCGAAGCCGCAAGTGCCAATCCGTGTTTCTGGACCGTCCTCGGCGTTGTGAAAAGATGGCGGCAGCACGGTGATGTTCCCAGTGACTTCACCCAGCCCAAAATATTGCACCAGCACGGGGCCGAGCTTTGCGAGTGCCCGCTTCTGGTCGGCGCGGTACATCGGTGCGCCGGCATAGATTACATAGCGCAGCGAGGAATGATCGAATCTATCTACAGAGGGGTCTTCGACGAGCATTTTCAGGATAGTCGGCACGGTGAACGCATTGGTGACACGCCATTTCTCGATCAGCTCCCAGACGGCGGGCACATCAAGCTTTTCCGCTGCTGGGAGCACGGTCTTCGCGCCATGAGCCACCTGCACCAATTGGTGAATGCCCGCTCCATGTGAAAGTGGGGCAACGACGATTGAGGCGTCGCCCGGCCCGGTTCCGGGCATCAAATCGCACAGATGATTGGTGATAACGAAAGCCATCTGCCCATGGGTGAGAACCGCAGCCTTGGGGCGGCCAGTGGTGCCGGAGGTGAAGAAGAACCAACACGGGTCATCTCGATCGACCGCCTGGCTTTTGACTTTTTGCCCCATATGACGGGCAACGATGACATCGTAATCTGTACCGAACTCAGCCGGGCCAATTGCGATGATGAAATCGATAGTGGTCGCTTTCTGGCTGGCTTTTGCATGATCGGGAAAGGCACTGGCGCAGATCATCCCGCGTGCACCGCTGGCCTTGGCTAGATATGCAACTTCATCGGGCGATTGACGGTAATTGGTTGGCACCCACACCGCACCTACGCGAAAGCATGCGAACATGGATTCGAACATTTGGTTGTTGTTGGAGGACTGCACGAGAATGCGGTCTCCCTTTTTGACGCCGAATTCACTCTCCAGCGCGTGAGCCATTGCGTCGACGCGCTCTTCCATTTGAGCCCAGGTCCATGTCTGTTCACCCCAGACGAAGCCTATATGGTCCGGGTTGCGGCGTGCGGCCTGGGCCAGGAAATGCGACAGATTCATCACCCGTGTGGTGGATGGCGCGACCCCGCCCGCGGGGTGCTGTAAGGCACTGTGCATTGTCATTTCACGCGCTCCATGATTGAGACGTAATTTGCAACCGCCGTGCCCCCCATGTTGAATACACCAGCCAGGGAGGCATTGGGAATTTGCATGTCGCCTGCCTCGCCCATTAACTGCATCGCCGCCATGACATGCATGGAAACACCGGTTGCTCCGACGGGATGACCTTTCGATTTCAGGCCTCCTGATGGGTTGATGGGCAGGCGGCCGGACTTCAGCGCCGTTCCATCCCGGACAACGCGATATCCTTCGCCAGGCTTCGCAAGCCCCATGGCCTCATATTCGATCAATTCGGCAATGGTGAAGCAGTCGTGCGTCTCAACGAAGGAGAGGTCGCCCAGCGTTGCGCCGGAAAGTTCCAGCGAGCCTGCCCAGGCGCGGCGCGCGCCCTCGAAGGCCAACGGATCACGGCGGCTCAACGCCATGATGTCATTGACATGCTTGCGGCTCCGGAAACCGATGGCGCGATCGAGTGTCGCGGCGATTTCCTCATCGGCCAAAATGATCGCGGCAGCGCCGTCGGAAATCAGCGAGCAGTCGGTGCGGCGGAGGGGGGCTGCGACGTAGGGGTTCTTATCCGAAACAGTATTGCAGAAGTCGAACCCGAAATCCTTGCGCAAATGGGCGTAGGGATTGACTGCGCCATTGGCGTGATTCTTTGCAGCGATCATCGCCAGCTCTTCCGAGCGGTCGCCATAGCGCTGAAAATATGCCTGGGCGATGCGGCCGAATTGACCGGCAAACCCGCCGGGAATATTGGCCTCTTCCGCACGATAACATGCAGAGAGTAGGATTTCTCCCACCTCCGCGGTTGGCAGCGACGTCATCTTTTCGGCCCCGACAACGAGTGCGATGCGGCCGCGCCCGCACTCAATGAAGTCCATGGCGCTATAGAGGGCGGCTGATCCTGTTGAGCAGGCATTTTCGAAACGCACCGCAGGCGTATAGGCGAGGCGCTCATCCCCCATTGCTACTAGGGCACCCTGAAAATCCTGTTTCGAAAAGCCATTGTTCATCACGCCGACGAAAATGCCGTCGATATCGCCGACATCGATGCCCGCGTGATCTATTGCCGGCGTCACGACTGAAGCCATCAGTTGCTCGGTATTTTCAAGGGGGGACTTGCCGAAAGGTGAATGCGCCCAGCCGACGATCTGCGCTTTGCTCATTTGCTCGTTCTCCTAGGTTGCCGTTTCGTGTCGCCTTCACCGCGCGTGCGGGAGCGACTGGCCATCATTTCCACAATGCGTGTCTCGATGCGGGTGACTTCCTCGCGCAGTAGTGCTGCAAGTTCAGGCTGGCGCTCCGGTCGCATCCGGCTGTCCACAGCGGCAATGCTCAACGCTCCTGCCACCGCACCATCGGGCGCACAGATGGCAACTCCAATACCCCAGGAATTAGATAGGATCAGACCTGGGTTGAGCGAATATCCATTGGCTCTTGTCAACTCGACGTCGCGGCGCAGGCCGTCAAGCGTGATCCCGGGATAATTGGCAGCAATGAGCCCGCTATTGGCCGCAATAATGCTATCCACCTCGGCGTCTGGCAGCGCCGCCAGCATGGCGAGCGAACCTGCACCAATACCCAATGGGTGTTCAAAGCCGGCTTGAAGCGCGTGGGTGCGCACCGGCCAGGTGCCTTCCTCACGGTAAAGGCACAGCGCAAATGTATCACGGCGCACGGACAGGAAGCTCGAATCCTCCGAGCGGCGGGAAATGCGCGTCAGGCCGTCCTGCGCCATTTGAAGAAGGCCAAACCGGCGCGATGACAGGCTGCCCAGCACGTAAGTTTCTTCGCCCAGATAATAACGCCGCGTTTCCTCATCCTGCTCCACAAGGCCAGCACGGATCAGAGCTAGCAGCAGGCGGCGGGCCGTGGGTTTGTTCAGTCCGCTTTCTGTCACTATGACCGAAAGCGCTACGCCCCGTTCCGCGTGCCTGCCGACTATGGAAAGAAGCGCGAGAGCCCTGTCCACCGCGCGCGCGCCCGTCAGATCGTTTTCTACCGGTATCGTTGTTGTTGCTGCCATCTCAGGAGAATGCTCCCACCGCGCAGCTTTGCCCGCCGTCTACTGGTAAACAGACGCCGGTGATGAACTTAGCCTCATCAGATGCGAGAAAAACGGCGGCGCGGGCAATGTCGAAGGCATTGCCCATGCGACCCACCGGAACAGCCTCATTGCGCGCTGCCACCATCTCGTCGACAGACGCGTACTGATTGCTTATCTGCTTATAGATCAGCGGGGTGTCTATTAGTCCAGGAAGAATGCAATTGGCGCGAATGCCCTGCCGGGCATATTGCATGGCGAGTGCCACCGTCGCCTGATTCACCGCTGCCTTCATAGCGTAATAGGCAAAATAGGGGTAGCCGGTCCAGCGAATGGAGGCGAGCGACGAGATATTGACGATGGCCCCGCTGCCCTGTGCCAGCATCACCGGTAACACAGCTTTGGTGGTGCGATAGACCGAGCCGATATTGAGATCGACCGAGGCGCGAAAGCTCTCTTCATCCAACTCGACTGGCCCGCCCATATGGGTCACGCCGACATTATTGTGCAAAATATCGATGCCACCAAAGGCCTCGCAGGTGCGGGCAACGGTGGCCGAGATGGATTGTAGTTGAGTAACATCGGCGGCAACGGCAATGGCCTCCAAACCTTCGCCGCGAATGATCTCTGCGGTCTCCTGAGCCGAGTCAGCGGAGAGATCGACACAGGCTACAGACGCGCCTTCGCGGGCAAATTGCAACGCCGCAGCCTTGCCGTTGCCGAAACCCGGCCCCGATGATCCTGCGCCAAACACAAGCGCGCGTTTTCCCGTCAGGCGACCTGTCAAAGCAGTCTCCATTCCAATCGTCAGACATAGTCGGATCGGCCCCGCTCCCGGCGGGGCCAATTATTCAAAAGACCGGTCAGGTCAGGCTTGCACCAACGGCCTTTTCAAGGATGGTCCAGGCCTCATCGCCATATTTGCCTTTCCACTCGGAATAGAAACCTGCCTCTTTCAACGCGGCGCGGAAGTGTGTCGCATCCGTGTCGTTGAAGGTCATTCCCTTGGAAATCAGATCTTCCTTTACCGAGGCATTGAGCTTGGCGACATCGGCGCGTTCGTCCTTGCCGGATTGATTGAGGTTTTTGGCGACGATAGCGCGCAGGTCATCGGGCAGGCGCTCCCACGCGCGCTTATTAGCCAGGAACCAGAACCCATCCCACATATGATTAGTGACTGAGCAAAATTTTTGCACTTCGAACAGCTTTGCTGTGGAAATGATGGCGAGTGGGTTTTCCTGGCCATCGACCACGCCGGTTTGCAGCGCTGTATAGACCTCGGCGAAATTGATTGAGGCAGGGGCCGACTTGAACGCCTTGAACATGGAAGTCCAGAGCGGGCTCACTGGCACGCGGATTTTGAAGCCTTCGAGATCGGCCGGCGTGGCGATGGGCTTCGATGCGCTTGTGATCTGGCGGAAGCCGTTATCCCAGATGGTGTCCATGGCAACGAGGTTCTGCTTCGCAATTTCGCCACGGACATACTTGCCGAGATCGCCATCCATGGCCGCCCATACCGAGTCGTAATTCGGAAAGGCGAAGCCGATACCGCTGATAGATGCGTTCGGTACCAACGTTGACAGGATCAGCGGCGAAAGTGTGAAGAATTCGACACCTCCAGAGCGTACCTGGCTCAAAACATCTGTGTCGGCACCCAACTGGCTGCTGGGGAAGATGTTGATATTGACCTGCCCATCGGTCTCCTTGGCAATACGCTCAGCCGCCTCCTTGGCGCGAATGTTCATCGGGTGCGCCGCTGGCAGATTGTTGGCATATTTATAATTGTATTGGGCAGCGCGAGCGCGCGACACGAAGGCTGTGGCCAGTACGGCGGAGCCGGCGCCGGCGAGCATGGTACGTCTATTGATGTTCATTGTTTCTCCTCCCAAAAATAGTCAGTTATCTTCCATCGTCGTCGCGGGCTGACCCGCCGCGGTCTTAGAGCAAAATGGTCGAAATTCCGGGTATTGCAGCGATCAAGAGCAAGCCGATAATCATGGCTGCGAGATAGGGCCAGATGGCACCCATGGCCTCGTCCGGCGACACGTTGCCGATCTTGCAGGCGATGTAGAAGCCAATACCGATAGGCGGCGCCATCAGGCCGATATTCATGGCGACCACCACGACCATTGAATAGTGGATGTCATTAATGCCAAGAGTGCGGGCGATCGGGAACATGATCGGTGCAAGCAGAACGATCGCCGGCAAACCTTCCAGGACGCAGCCCAAGATCATGAAAATTAGGATCGACACAACCATGTATGTCATCCAGCCGCCCGGAAGATCGGTTATCATTGCGGTTAGTTGGAAAGCAAAGCCGCTTTGCGTTAGCCCCCAAGCCATGGCCGATGCACAGCCGAGGATCAGCAGTATCGCACCAGAAAGGGCTGCTGTCTCAACCAGCATCGAATAGAGCTTCCTGAGGCTGATCCCGCCATAAAGTACTGCGCCTACGATCATGGCATAGAGCACGGCAATAGTGGATACTTCGGTTGCCGTGGCGACACCGCCGCCCACCAAGCTGCGGATGAGGAAGGGTAGAACGAGCGCCGGTGCTGCAATCAGGGCTGCCTTGCCTACCAATGGCCATGGCGTGCGCGTTGCGCCTTCCATGTTTTCATTTCGAGCCTTCCAGCGGGCCAGAACAGCCAGCACCAGAAGCAGCACCATTGCAATCATGAAACCGGATGTGAAGAGGCCGGCAATCGAGACACCTGCCGCCGAACCAAGAACGATCAGCACAATGGAGGGCGGAACCGTATCGGCCATAGCGGCGCCGGTCGCCAGAAGCGCGATCATCTCCTTGGGTTTGTGGCCACGGCGCTTCATTTCAGGAAACAGCGCAGGTGCGACAGTTGCCATATCAGAAACCTTGGAGCCGGAAATGCCGGAGACAAGAAAGAGCGAACCGAGCAGAACATAGGACATGCCCGCGCGAATATGGCCAAACATCGAGGACAGGAGCTCGACAATCGCCCTACCCATGCCTGTGGCATCGAGAACACAGCCCAGCAGCACGAACACCGGCACTGACAGAAGAATGATGCTGGACATGCCCTCATCCATGCGCCCGATCATCACAATGGTCGGAACCCAGGTGGTAAAGGTCAAGTATGCGAGGGTTCCAAGACCGAAGCAGAAGGCAATCGGAACACCCAGCACTAGAAAAAGCGCAACGAATAGACCGAGGAAGATCGCCAGATTGTAATTGCCGAGGGATTCCAGTGTCGGTGATGCCAGATAGAGCAGGCCGGAGACAATAGCGACGGTCGCAATGGCTGTGATGATATCTCGCAGTTTTTCCCGACGAAAGAGATTGTTGATCACCAAAAGCAGCATAAGGCAGGCGCCGGCGGGCAGCGCCGCGGCGCGAAACGACATCGGGATATTTAAGGCAGCTGATGTGACCACCCATTCCTCGATTGCATACTCCATGGCGGGCGTAATGATTGCTGCAAGAAATGTCGCCACCAGCACCAGCGCTAGCGAATTGATGTAGCCCAGAACACGATCCGGAAACATGTTGAGAAACAGCGTCAGGCGAAGATGTTCACTGCGATCAATGGCGATTGCTGCGCCCAGCATGGCAAACCACAGAAAGCACAAGGATGCCGTTTCATCGATCCAAACGATCGGTAGATGCAGGGCATATCGCGACACCACACCCAGCAGAAGCAGGGCGATCATCGCCGCCAGCAGCATCGCTGCCACGCCTTCGATTGGGCGCATGAACCAAGACCCTGTTACCTGTCCGGTGTGCAACAGTTCGTCATCGAGTACGAATACGTCGTCATTCGCGTTTGCGGTCATGGTCATCGGGGCCTCCTCTCCCACAGAACAACCTTCGCAAGGAACATGTCTGCAACAGAGAGTCCGCGCCACGCCCGTGACGTCTGGATAGCTGTTGTTGCCAGACAGGCCAGACCCCTCCAAAGGTCTGAATGTATCGGAATATTGCCTCCACAATATGGACCGCTACAAAATTGTGTATTTGGGATACACATGAAAACGCGCGAAATCAACAGCAAATAAGGCTATTTATGCGGCTAAATTGCGAGTCCTTTAGGTCTATATCGTGGACCATGATTTAGTATACTTCAGTTCTTCCCGTTGCCCCTGCAGAGTCGCTCGGCGTTGAAACGAGCAGCTAATCCAAATCGCGGCAGCTGAGACGGGCAGGTTGCCGGACATCCGGAAGGCCGGCGTTGCACAGGAAAGACCCCATGGGCGTCGAATTTGTCCTGTTTGGTTGTGCTGAGGCTACATTTTCGGCTTTTCGGAAAATCCAAGCGTCGTAGGTTTTGTGAGATCAAAATACGCGCGGAGTCCACGCCGCGCTCATCTGGCGACACCGAAAACAGATGAGAGCTGTTTGATATCCCTGGCGTAAGCTTTTCCGCGTTTGCTGTAATGCTATCGCCTTGACGAGCAATTTCATCGCGATCGGCTTGCTTCCTCTGGCGACTGTGAATGCCTAGGCTTTTCGCGCCCATTTGTGACAATGCGCTTGCTGTTACCTTGCTTGGCGAGAGCGTGAACCGGTGCCGGTGGGCTTGAGCCTGTCTTGCTTTTATAGGTGTGGTCGTTGTGATCAATCTCTTAGGTGGAGAGGTGAATGCAGGCATTCTTGTCGTCCTTCTCTCCGTTGTTTTCGGTGCGCTTGCAGTTATACAGGCCCGTGCTTTGCGGGCGGAAAACACGACGGTCATGATGGTCTTCTATACCGTCGGCCTTGTCGTAATCACCGCGGTTCCGGCGGCCTGGACTTGGAAGCCGGTTGCTCCGATCGACTGGGTTCCTCTCCTTGGGATCGGACTGTTGGCTCAAATCGGGCAATACTGTTTTTTGCAGGCCTATCGAAAGGCGGATGCCAGCATTCTTGCACCCGTAAGCTATCTGTCGCTTCTGGTCGTTACTGCCGCTGGATATTTCTTATTCAACGAGGTGCCAGACCCAAGGGTAATGCTCGGGATTGCGATCATCCTGATTTCGCTACTGTCGACTGCGGTCCTTGAACAGTTGGACGAGCTCCGAGAGCAGGGTTGGTCTAAAAGACGGCGTGTCCGGTCCTAGTTTTCGCGTGAGCTCCTGGTGCCAGCGGTTCCGGTAAGCTAGCGCGAGAGTGCCTGCCGAGTGTGCGTAGCATTATGTTCTCTCGAAGAATGCGTGCGCAGACTGGGGAGGAAAGAGGACCAGATAATTAAAGGCTTAGTGAGGTCGGTGCCACAAAGATGACGCGTGGGGGGACTCCCTCTCATCGCTGCCTTCAGTTTTGTCCACTCCGCGTCTCTGATCTCTTCGACCAATCGGCAAGCGCCATGCCTTGATATTCAGATAGATGTCAGGCCGCCGCATGGAGCGAGCTTCACAGAGACAGCTCACTCATTGACGATGAGGTGCATTCGCGCAAACTCAATGAGGCTCTGAATATGCGCTTTCGTTGCTTCAAATGCCGCACCGGGGTCATTGCGCTGCAAGGCGTCAATGATGGCAAGATGTTCTGTGGAATCTGGTGTCAGGCGGTCTTTCAACTGGCCTATTTCAAAGAGGCGCGTGGCGGCTCGCAGATTGCGTAGAACACCTGCCATAACTTCATTGCCACAATGGTCGATGATGAGGTTATGCAAGTGATCGTCGGAAAACCAGTGAGCATCCGTATGATAGGCAGTAGCGCCCATAAGCTCGTCAATTTCGCGCCGTACCTCGATGAGGTTGCGACCGGGGATGCTGGGCATAGCTTGTACAGCCGCTTGTGGTTCGATCAACAGACGTAGCTTCAGGCTCTGGATGTATTCTCCGATATCGACGTGTCGCACCACGTAGTTGCGGCCGTCGCCTTTGTGAACCAAGCCTTCACCTTCCAGCCGCTGCAAAGCTTCACGCAGGGGCGTGCGCGACACACCGAGCATTTCGGCAAGCTGCGCTTCGATGATAACGTGGCCGCCTCCAAGACGACGGTGGCGGATCATGTCAGAAACAGCGTTATACGCGAGGGCGGCAAGCTTATGGCCTGCGTCTTTGGACCGTTTTCCTATGCCGGGATCAATGTCTGTTTGTGTCAAAGCGCATCGGCCTCCAGGGCGGCTATTGGTCTATTCCCAGTTGATGTTGCCCCAAAGGCTTTTCTTGTTTTCAGCCATGGTCCATACCGCTCAATATTGTCAACTACCGAGGAGTCAATGGAATGGACGGTCAGGTCACGGCGGAACGAAGCCTTGCAGATGAGACCTATTCTGCACTGCTCGGGGAAATCCTCTCCGCGCAAATGGCGGGTGGTGCTGTGGTGCAGGAGCGCAGGCTTGCGGCGCGACTGGGCGTCTCTCGTTCGCCAATGCGTGATGCGTTGGGACGTCTTGAAGGGCAGGGGCTTCTTGCGCGCAACGCGAAGGGCGTTCTCACGGTGCGCATTGTCACTCTGTCCGACTACCTCAACAGCGTGGCGATGCGAATGCTCGTTGAGCCAAGTGCGGCGGCTCAAGCGTGCAAGGGAATAACGGCTGAGACAGTCGCAGACCTCGCCGCGATGCTTCAAGACATAGAGCTGGATCCAGATCCTGATCCCGAGTTCGTATGGAAGTTCGATGATGCTTTGCACCAGGGCATTGCTGATGCCAGCGGAAATCCCTTCATGGCCGACACCATTTTGCAAATGCGGCGCTATACCACGATATTCGAACGCCAGCGTAAACTCGCTCAGCGTAAGCCGGGTCTTGCCGACCATCAGGGCATTGTAAATGCACTCATGGCCCGTGATGCCGATGCAGCCCGCATGGCTATGACGCTGCATCTTGAACGGGTGCGCCAGAACGTCCTTTCGACGTACTGAGCCGAGCCAGCCTATCCCAAACCTCAGATATTTCAATTTTTGACTGCCTTGGCGGAAAGATGTTGCATACCGCAAATGATTGTGTATGAAAGTGGTATACCAAATGAATGCGAAATCAACAAGCGTGGTTGTTCAGGTCCACAAGAAGATCGAAAAACCAGAGGGTCATCATGTCATTCCGCACCATCTCCATTGCCTCCCTTGTACTACTCTCCACGGCAGCCTCGGGGTTCGCGCAGAGCTGCGCTCTTAAGGTTGCTGATTCCGAATTGGTCAAGCCTGGGACCCTGACCATGTCGGTTAATCCCACATTACCGCCAATGCAGTTCGTCGATTCCACCGGGGAGCTCAAAGGCATGCGTGTCGAACTCGGCAAGGAAATAGCCAAGCGACTTTGCCTTACGCCTGAATATGTCCGTATCGAATTCTCGGCGATGATCCCCGGTCTTCAGGCTGGCCGATGGGATATGATCAACACTGGGATATTCTTCACGAAAGAGCGCGCGGCCATCATGCAAATGATCCCTTATGAGGATCAGGCCATCAGCGTTTCGGTGGCGACCAGCAATAATACTGTGAAGGACAAGGACGGGCTTGATGGTCTGCGTGTCGGCGTCGAGCTCGGCGGCTTCGAAGAGACAAAGACCCGTGCTCTTGACGCCGAACTCAAAGCTGCCGGCAAGAAAGGGCTCGTCATTCAGACCTTCGATAATTTCGCGCTGGCCTTTCAAGCGCTGCGCGCCGGTCAAGTCGAGGGCGTTGTTTCAATCGATGGTGTCGCAAAGGAATATGATAGCCGTGGCGATTTCCGTCGTGCCGTCAGCGGTCTCTATCCAGCACCCGTTGCCGTTGCTTTCAAGAATGCGAAACTTGCAGACGCGGTATCCGGCGTCCTCAAAGACATGAAGGCAGATGGTTCGCTGGGAAAACTTTTCGACAGCTACGGTCTGCCGATGATCGCAGGCGACTATGCAGTCAAGGGTCCAGGCCGCTGATCTGAGCGGTTCACCATTCTGATAGATGCCGGCCCGTCCGGCATCTCCTTAGCAGTAAAGGTCCCTCCATGTCGTACTGGAACTGGTCTGGCTTCTTCGACTATCTCGTCAATCCCTTTATCCTCGGAGGTGTTGCTACGACGATCTGGCTGACCTGCGTCTCACTCGTGTTCGGCCTACTACTTGGCTTTGTCGTGGCGCTCATGCGGAGATCCAAGCTAAGGCTTATGAGGTGCATCGGGTGGTTTTATATCTGGCTGTTCCGTGGCACGCCGCTGCTCGTTCAATTGATCGTGCTCTATACGGCATTACCGCAGCTCGGGATCAAGTTCTCCGTTGTACAAGCTGCCCTGATCGGACTGGCTTTGAACGAAGCAGCATATCTGGCGGAGATTATCAGGTCCGGCATCGAGGCAGTTCCTGCAGGACAAGCGCGTGCGGCCAGAGCTTTAGGCATGACTGAGCGTCAGATAATGCGCCACATCGTCATGCCGCAGGCGTTCAAGGTCATCATCCCGCCCCTTGGTAACTCGGTCAATGGTCTGCTGAAAACGACATCCGTCACCTCCGTCATTTCAATGGAGGAACTGCTACGGC
>Ga0308171_1001256_pt1 | contig 36246 bp, 30 predicted proteins | sample PhyGR1_FD_202135 | JGI IMG/M metagenome (GOLD analysis project Ga0308171, IMG submission 202135) | Phyllosphere microbial communities from UC Gill Tract Community Farm, Albany, California, United States - DLSLSG.R1 | ecosystem: Host-associated > Plants > Phyllosphere > Unclassified | place: USA...
CTTCAAGGGGCGGGTCATCAAAATCGTCAAGTTCGCAACGGATGTGACGGACCGCGTCGAAAACGTCGAGAGACTTGCCAATGCTCTGACGAGCCTGGCGCATGGCGATCTGTCGCAAACAATCGATGAGCCCTTCATGGCGGCACTCGACCGGCTGCGCCGTGACTTCAATGCCGCATCGGCCAGGCTGCGGGATGCCATGGCGACCGTGCGCAATAATGCCGAGACGATTTCCGCTGGCGCCCATCAAGTCCGCATCTCCGCTGACGATCTGGCAAAACGGACGGAGCAACAGGCAGCTTCGGTGGAAGAGACAGCCGCAGCGCTTGAGGAAATCACCACGACGGTCAAGGATTCGAGCCAACGCGCGGAAGACTCCGGCCAGCTGGTCGGTCGTGCGAAGGCTCATGCAGACCGTTCCGGTGAGATCGTCAACGAAGCCATGGTGGCGATGGACAGGATCAACCAGTCTTCGAATGAGATTTCCAATATCATCGGCGTCATCGACCAGATCGCCTTCCAGACGAACCTGCTTGCCCTAAATGCAGGCGTGGAAGCCGCGCGTGCCGGAGAAGCCGGAAAGGGCTTTGCCGTCGTCGCCCAGGAAGTCAGAGAATTGGCGCAACGTTCGGCCTCGGCAGCGAAAGAAATCAAGACGCTGATTACTGCTTCCGGTGCACAGGTTGCCAATGGCGTCACGCTGGTTGGCAAGGCAGGTGAAGCGCTGCAGGAAATCGCGGGCAATGTCCAGGACATCAACAAGGATATCGGTGCCATCATCGAGTCCGCCCGTGAGCAGTCGACCGCTCTTAACGATATCAACCGCGCCATCAATCTGGTCGATCAGGGCACCCAGCAAAATGCGGCCATGGTCGAAGAACAGACGGCAGCAAGCCACGGGCTTGCAACGGAAGCAAAGGCTCTCTTCGCCTTGCTGGAGCAGTTCCGTTTCGATGACCGCCCGCCGGCAAACCCGGTGACGTCCAAACCCGTTCAGGCCAGACCGCCGGTCCAGCGCGCCAGCCCGAAATTCGCCTCGCATGGCAATGCCGCGGTGAAGGCTGAATGGACGGAGTTCTGATACGGCCATCTCAGGTCTGGTGCTATCAGTTCCCACAGTTCCGATCGTCTAGAGCGCCGTGCGTCGTGTTGGACGCGCGGCGCTCAATCGTCTTTGAATCGACGCATCGTGCTTTTCGAGAAGCGATTCCGGTTTTCGAGTCGGTGCTTTGGGGATCATAAAAAGTGCCCGGCCTCAGGAGAAACGCCGCTCTTGACGCTGGAGCTTGACTTTGCACGGGATTGTCTCACCAATCGCGAAGGAGCGTCCGCGGGCTCTGCCGCCTCACGACCGTGTATATGGCGCATTTAAATTTGACTTTAAAAGGAAAGATTTTTATGTGCAAAAACGCTGATGAAAGCGCAAATCTATAAACAGGACGACCACAGAATATGAACAGCGTGAGCCGCATCGTGGATGAGAGCCAAATCGAACCCAGCCGCACGAAGCGTCTGAAAGCGGGCACGCGTGATGCGCATGGTGCGCTCGACAGCTTCATCATGACCGCGAAGCCGTTCGAAAGCCGCGAAAACTTCGGCAAGTTCGTGAAGACGCAATACCTCTTTCACAAAGATCTCGACGCGCTCTTCTTCAATGCGACGCTCGACGGTCTTCTGCCGGATCTGAAAGGACGCCGTCGCATCGGGCTCATCGAACAGGATCTGCAAGATCTGTCCCTCGACGCCCCGGAAAATCAGAGTGCTCGCTTTCAGCAGGACGATCAGAATTTTGATCTGCCGGAGGCAATGGGATGGCTCTATGTGGTGGAGGGTTCCAATCTCGGTGCTGCTTTTCTGCTGAAAGACGCTGCCAAACTGGGACTTGGAGAAGAGTTCGGCGCACGCCATCTGGCCGGTGCTCCGGAAGGCAGGGGCCTGCATTGGCGTACGTTTACCGCAGCGCTCGATGAGATTGAACTGACGGAAGAGGAGGAGCGCCGTGTCGTTTCCGGTGCGCAAGACGCCTTCGTCGCGGTTCACAATTACGCCCGTCAGATGATGGCTTAAATTGCTTCGATCACCGTGAGAACATCTTGCCACATGTCTGAGTGACGGATCGGACCTGTGTGAATAAAACTCACAGATCCCGCTTGCAGCGCTGGTTGTCTTTAAAGGTGCTCTATCCTACATCAGACGGGCTTTTGAAAAGGAATTGCGCATGGCGAAGATCAAGAACGTTGCGATCCAGATGGATCATGTTTCCGGCATCAACATTGCCGGGGATTCAACATTCGCCATCAGCCTTGAAGCCCAGGCGAGGGGATATCGCCTGTTCCATTACACGCCGGACCGTCTGTCGATGCGCGATGGAAAGATTTACGCCACCGTCGAGCAGATGGAACTGCGCGATATCAATGGCGACCATTTTTCGCTGTCCGAGCCGGAGCGGGTCGATTTATCGACAATGGATGTGATCCATCTGCGCCAGGACCCGCCCTTCGACATGGCTTACATCACCTCCACCCACCTCTTGGAGCGCATTCATCCAAAGACGCTGGTCGTCAACGATCCGGCCTGGGTGAGAAACTCGCCTGAAAAGATTTTCGTCACGGAGTTCGCGGATTTGATGCCCGCAACCCTGATCACCAAGGATGTTGCCGAAATTGCCCGCTTCCGTCAGGAGATGGGCGATATCATCCTCAAGCCCCTCTACGGAAACGGTGGGGCAGGGGTGTTCCATTCCACCCGTGACGACCGCAATTTCTCCTCGCTCTTGGAGATGTTTGGCCAGATGTTCCGCGAGCCCTATATCGCGCAGCAATATCTGCCGGACGTGCGCAAGGGCGATAAGCGTATTCTGCTGGTGGATGGCGAACCCGTTGGCGCCATCAACCGCGTGCCAGCGGAAAACGATGCGCGCTCCAACATGCATGCTGGCGGTCGACCCGAGCCGACCGAACTGACGGCGCGCGAAAAGGAAATCTGCGAGCGCATCGGTCCAGCTCTGCGCGAACGTGGCTTCCTCTTCGTCGGCATCGACGTTATCGGCACCTATATGACGGAAATCAACGTTACCTCTCCGACCGGCATTCGCGAAGTCAAGAAGTTCGGTGGTGCGGATGTCGCCAGCCTTCTTTGGGACGCAATCGAGCGCAAGCGCGACGCTCAGGGCTGAAGCCACCACCACAACGCAGCTGCCATCAGACCGTCTCAGCCGGTCCGATGGGCATATTCTATCTTAGCGCCTCAATCCAAAAAGGATCAGCACGAAGGCGGCCGCGAGCGGCAGCCATAAGTGCATGAGGCCGATCGCGCTGAAGACGGGAAACTCTTGCCTGCAACCGGTCGGGTTCATGCCGCAGCCAAGCGGGACAAAAAAGAAGAACCAGACGAAGGTCAGGCAGACGAGTAGCGCCCCCGCGATCAGCAAGATTATCTTCACCTCACTCTCCTTTCGGCCAGCCGCTTCCGGCAGTTTGTGAAAGCGCACTGCGGGACGTGCTGAAGCCTTTGGTTGGTATCATTACCACGTCCATGATAGACCGCTAACATACAATCAAACCAAAGCGCCATCGATTGATCGCGTCGATCATGTGATGCTTCGAACCGGTGTGGAGAGCCATAGCTGTTATACGCCTCTTGGCGTATGTCCTGTGACGCGCTTGAAGGCGTGGGCGAAGGCGCTTTGCGAGCTGTAGCCGACGGCAAGTGCCACGTCCGAGACGCTGCTCCCATTCGCCAAGTGCCGCTGTGCCAAGACCATACGCCAGCGTGTCAGATAGTCCATCGGAGCGCGGCCGACGCGCTGTGAGAACCGCAGTGTCAGGGCAGAGCGCGACATGCCGATTTCTCTTGCGAGAGCATCGATCGTCCACCGGCGAGCCACATCTTCATGCATAAGCCTGATCGCCTTTGCAACACGAGCGTCCCCAAGCGCCGTAATCCAACCGACATTCGCAACCGGAGCGCTGGAACTATAGGAACGGACGGCCTCAACAATAAGGATTTCGGCGAGTTTCCCAGCCACCAGATCTCCGCCGATCTGATCGGTATCGGCCTCCTCCTTCAGCGCGGACAGGGTCCGCGCGATTGATCGAGCCCCTGTTGAGCCAGGATCGATCCGCAAAAATGCTGGGAGTGCATCGAGGAGGAAAGACGCGTTCACACTGGCAAACCCGCTGCCGCCGCCGATCAGCATCGTGTCGCAACAGTCTCCCAGACGCACTGTGTTGTGGCCGGGAGGAGCATAGAGCGCCATACCATCGGAGGGCTCAATGTCGGGGTGGCTCGCCACCGTGTAGGAGATGTTGCTGAGCAGGATGACATCTCCCTCAACCAGCGCTTCCGGATCACGATCAGGCAGCACAAGCCAGCAACGTCCCGTCAGGACGGCGACGAATTTCAAGCGCTGCCTTCCGTCGAACGATAAGGCCCAGCTGCCACCTGCCTCAAGGCTCGTTCCGCGCACACTGCGCGGTTCCAGGACGGTCAGAACATCGGAGAGAGGATCATTCATTTCGATTATGGCCGATTACGACAAAGATCAAACCTATCGAGCATAGATCGTCCAAGAACGCCACCCTATCCTGACGGCTCTTAAGTCAGGAAGGAGAATCTCATGACTGTTCATGGCAAGGTTGTCGCGATTACGGGTGCCGGACGCGGAATTGGACGGGCGACCGCGCTTCATCTGGCCGCACGCGGTGCGCGCGTGGTGCTTGGGGCGCGTAGCGAGACAGAACTCCTCGACGTGGCACAGGAGATCGAAAGAGCGGGAGGTGAGGCGGCGTTGCGCAGCACCGACGTGACGAGGAGGACTGACCTTGAATCGCTCATCCGTCTTGGCCGCGACCGTTTCGGCAGGGTCGACGTTATCGTCAACAATGCCGGCATCGGCCCGATCTCCCGCTTCGATGCGTTGCGGGTGGAGGACTGGGACGCGATGATCGACGTCAACCTGCGCGGAGCTCTCTATGGAATTGCCGCTGCTCTCCCAGTCTTTGCACAGCAAGGGAAAGGCCATGTGATCAACGTGATTTCCACGGCGGGTCTGAAAATCGTGCCGACCATGGGCGTTTACGCCGCTACCAAGAACGCGCTACGCACCGCGACCGAAGCGCTAAGGCAGGAAGCCGGCGCGAAGCTGCGGGTCACGGAAGTCTCTCCCGGCTTCATCGACACGAGCTTTGCCGATTCATCAATCACCGATCCGGACGTAAAAGCCATGATCAACCGGCAGAAGGAGCGGTTGGCGATCTCGCCGAACGCTATCGCGCGTGCCATCGCCTTTGCCATAGAGCAACCCGAGGATGTCGAGATTGGCAGCGTCGTTGTCCGTCCGACCGCACAAGATTAGAGCAGGTTATGGTTCTGCTCACCGCTACGGACGGCTCGCCATAGCTATATGAACTTGAGATCGCTCAAAACGTCATTGCGCCCACATCCGGGGCTTCCGGATGCAGGCGCAAGTGCGGGTTCGTCTCAAGACAATGGCTTTGAGGCCGTGGTGATCCTCGAAAATCATTTACGGCTCAAGCGCCTGCCGATCAGACGACTTGTCGGAATTCCTCGTCTGCACCGTCCGGGCCGCCCATCGACATGTCGAGTGCGAAGCCGTTGGCGCGGGCCTGCTGGGCGTGGACGGGTTGCGATGGGGCAGGGCGACGAACCGGGGCAGCAGATTTTGCCGCAGGACGGTGCGCGACCGATGGCGCTGCTGCGCGAGCCGGGGCGGGGCGACCATTTGTATTGGCACGCTCGACCTTGAAGAAGGCGATGCTGGCCTGAAGTTCTTCGGCCTGTGCAGCCAGCTCTTCGGATGTTGCCGACATCTCTTCGGAAGCACCGGAGTTCTGCTGCGTCACCTTGTCGAGCTGCTGGATCGCCTCGTTGATCTGGCTTGCACCAATGTCCTGCTCGCGGCAGGCTGCAGAAATCTCAGCCACCAGTTCCGCCGTCTTGCGGATATCCGGAACCAGGCGGTTCAGCATATCGCCGGCTTCGGTCGCAACCTGAACCGTCTCGCCGGAGAGCGAGGAGATTTCAGCGGCTGCTGCCTGGCTGCGCTCTGCCAGCTTGCGCACTTCAGAAGCAACGACCGCGAAGCCCTTGCCATGTTCACCGGCGCGTGCAGCTTCGACAGCGGCATTGAGTGCCAGAAGGTCGGTCTGACGTGCGATTTCCTGAACAATGGAAATCTTCTGCGCAATCGTCCGCATGGCAACGACAGCACGGCCCACAGCTTCACCGCTGGCCTCGGCATCCTTGGAGGACTGGCGAGCGATCTTCTCGGTCTGGGCCGCATTGTCGGCGTTCTGCTTGATGTTGGCGGCCATCTCTTCCATCGAAGCGGAGGCTTCTTCGGCAGACGATGCCTGTTCGGTTGCACCCTGAGAGAGTTGTTCGGAAGACGACGACAGTTCCTGGCTGCCGGAGGAGACGTTGTCTGCTGCAGCCAGTGCATCGCCGACGACGCCGCGCAGGCGCTCAACCATCGACTGAAGAGCAATGCCGAGCGTGTCACGCTCCGACAGTGGCTTCGGAGTGACGGTTAGATCACCGTTCGAAATCTTGTCCGCGACACTAGCGGTTTCGCGCAGATTGGTCACCATGTTCAGCATGGCGATGCCAAGTGCGTCCTTGTCAGAAAGCGGTTTTACATCCTTGGATAGATCACCAGCGGCGATCGTGTTGGCAACCTCAGCCGTTCCACGAAGATTCGTGGTCATGCTATTGACGGTCTCGACGAGGTCCTTGATTTCATCGTTGGTTTTGACCACCACGTCATTATCCAGATTGCCAATTGCGACGCTCTTCAATACGTCTTTGATCTTGCTGAGGCCTTTGCTGATGCCGATTGCAATCCATCCGGCGATAATCAGGCTGATGAGGACAGCAACGCCGACCACAACGATCAAAGTCATGCGGACCTGCTCGTAGAGCCTGTTGGAGTCGGAGAGCATCGACGCTACGCGCTCTTCCTGGATCTTCACGAGCTGTTGTGTCCCCTTGCCGACTTCTTTTGCCAGAATTCGCATTTCGCCGTTGGAGAAGGCGGTTGCGCCAGCCGCGTCACCTGCAAGAAGCATTTGGTCGTGCTTGGCCGACGCCACATCGAACTTCTCGAAGTCCGCGGCCGTTTGGATCCAGTAAGGCTTGCCCTCCGCCGAAACCTCATCAAGGCCGGTTTTGATAATGCCGGTGGTGTCTCGCATGAGATCGGTCACGACTTTCAGGAAGCTATTCGCTTCCTCGGTAGAGCGTGCCATGACAGCGTTCTTCTGCTGCCGAATAATTTCCGAAAGGTTGCGGTCAATCTGAAGCGCTATCTGCAGACGCTTTTCAGGTCCGCTTACCACATCACTCAGAGCCTGATTGACTGTTCCAAGGCTCAAGATGCTGTAGGTCGATATCCCGACGAGAACGAGCAGGATGAAGGCAAATGCCAGGATCAGTTTTAACTTTATCGTAAACCGCATATCAATGTCCCTCGCGCGCTTTATGATGGTGCGGCCGCCGACGCGCACGGTCGAGTTCGCATCGACTGGCTGGCCGCGATGAGAGCGCCCTGCGTCCTATTGGACGCACAAGGGACGCTCTATGTTCTTTGATCTACGCATCGCGCTTTCCGACACTCGCTTCCGATTGCCGGGCCCATGCTGTAGAGACGTGGAATGTCGAGGATCTGCCCAGAAGCGTCGATATGAGGAACGCTCACCATGTCAGGCGGCGGCATCGCAGATGCGGCCGGAACAGACATGTGGGAGCGCCGCTAGAGGGCAAAGTCGACTTGGTTAGAGGTAAGACCAAGCGAGCCGCGATCTTTCAGATCGCCCATACGCTTTAGGTCCGTGTCATCGCATCTCGTTATCGCAAACCGCCGCACGCTTTCGCGCGGACCATTGTCTAAGTGCTCTCGATGGAAACGCGGATATGAAGAGTTGATGGTTGTAACGTGTCGGTCGCAGGGCTTAACGCGGCGCGAGGCGCAACTGTTTTACTTATAGCGACCAATTCGATTCGCATGATTTTCTCATCAGCACAGTTTTGGGAATGCCCGATCACCTCATCCAAACAGGTTGGGTGTGGTCCGGTGGAACGACATTTTTCGTGGAGACCCGCGCATCATGCGATGGGAAAGGAAGAAGCTTTTTCAAGCTTGAGATCGAAGCTTTGATGGAACACAGGATAAAGTTATATGGTAAAAATAATGTTACTGATTTTGACAGAAGACAATTATCGGAAGGTGAGAATTTCGGAACGACTATATGACGCTTAGACGTGAATGTGCCTAACCTTACGTGAGGTCGGATTCATGGCGTTTACATCTGTCCGAAATCGTACTGTTCCTCAAATATAGTTCCAGAACGTCACCATTCAAAACAGTATTTCCCTGGTTGGTACAGGATCATCACGGCGGAACCGGATCCTATGACAGCAAGCTCCGCCTTGCACGCCGCGTTTAGGAGCAACTATGTTGCAGTCCGCTCCATCAAGTAATGGAGCGAGGCTCGTATATGCTCTCTTTGTTTGCTAATGGCACTCACGTGCGGTCAAGAAAATCTGGCCACTCTCTGACAGTGTTATGATTTACTTATCTTCCGGTTTCGCCAGCTTATGAAGCGATCATATGCATGATCGCCTCACAACCGTCATCACGGCGTCTGCGCGCCACGCGTCGCAAGATAGACCGAGTAGAGCGACTTGGTCGCTGTAATGAACAGGCGGTTTTTCTTCGGGCCGCCAAAGGTGAGGTTGGCCACCGTCTGCGGCACTTTGATTTTGCCGAGAAGCGTGCCTTCCGGTGAAAAGCAATGGACGCCGTCGCCAGCGCTGGTCCAAAGGTTTCCTGCTGTGTCGAGACGAAAGCCGTCGGGCAGGCCACTATCCAGGTGGCAGAACTCTTTGCCATTCGTCAGCGTCTTACCACCGACCACGTCGAACACCCTGATGTGACGCGGACGTGAGACATCATGGCTGAAGGAGCTGTCGGCAACGTAGAGTTTTGTTTCATCCGGGGAGAATGCCAACCCGTTCGGCTGCACGAAGTCGTCGACGGCGATCTCCACCTCGCCGGATGCAGGATCGATCCTGTAAACGTTGCGGGTCTTCTGTTCCGGCTCGGATTTATACCCTTCATAATCGGAAAGAATGCCGTAGGTCGGATCGGTGAACCAGATGCTGCCATCGGATTTGACGACAACATCATTGGGTGAGTTCAGCCGCTTGCCATCATAGCTGTCCGCCAGCACCGTGATCGAGCCGTCGATTTCCGTCCGCGTCACGCGACGGCCGCCATGCTCGCAGGAGATCAGCCGGCCCTGACGGTCTCGCGTATTGCCATTGGCGAAGTTGGACGGCTGGCGGAAAACGGAAACTCCGCCATCCGGCACCCAGCGAAGAATGCGCTGGTTGGGAATGTCGCTGAAGAGCAGGCAGTTGAGGTCGGCGAACCAGACCGGCCCTTCGCTCCAGCGGCAGCCGGAATAGAGTTCTTCCAGTTCGGCGTTGCCGACGATCAGATGTCGGAAGCGGTCGTCGCGAATGTCATAAACGGAGCTTTGATCTTTGGTCATGGGCGTCAATCGGCTTGAAAGTGTTGCGTTGGTTCAGCGGGTGGCCTTGGGGCCGCTCGCCAGAAAAATCACGGAAATGATAATGAGGCCAGTGAGGATGAGGCGCGCGCCGGCACCGAACCCATAGGTGTTCAGCATTGAGACCACAAGGAACATGAAGAGCGATGCGCCCCAGATGCCCGGCACGTTGGAATCGCCACCGGCGACGGCTGTGCCGCCGATGACGACGACGGCAATCGACATCAGGAGATATTCCGACCCCATGTTGAGCGCTGCACCGCCGGAAAAGCTTGCCAGGAGATATCCGGCGATGGCGGCGAGGACGGAGCAGAAGACATAGGTGGTGAAGCGCGCGCCATCGACGGGAATGCCGGTCATGCGGGCCGCAAAGGTGCTCTGGCCTATGGCCGAAATCCAGCGCCCGTAGAAGGACCGGTCAAGCAGCACCCAGGCGATGACCGAAAGGAAAAGTGCAACGAGCGCCACATTCGGTATGCCGAAAGTACTGGAAATAGCGAAGTTGGCCAGTGTTTCAGGTGGTCTGATGCGCAGCCCGCGATTGGACCAGATCGCAATCGACTGAACGATGAAGCTCATCGACAGTGTCGCGATGATGGGCGGGATTCGTAAAAGCTTGATCAAGGTGTAGTTGCCGATGCCCACCGCAATCCCGATGAGGATGGCGACGAGCAGTCCGGGAAGGATAAGACTGTCGGACACGTCCATGAACTTCAGCGCCAGCGTGCCGGACAGCGTCATGGTGGCGGGGACGCAGAGATCGATATTGCCTGGCCCAAGCGTGATGACGAACATCTGGCCGATGCCGACGATGACCGAGAAGGCCGCGAATGTCAGCGCCGCATGGGAAAGCCCGAAGGAGCTTGCGCCGCCGGTGAACATCACGGTAATGACCCAGACTGCAACCGTCGCGGCAAAGGACCAGATCCACGGTTTTTTGGTGAAGGCAGCGAGGCGGCTCATTGGTTTTTCTCCCGCTTCTCGAGACGGTTGAGCAGAATGCGCAGGGCAAGCACGATGATGAGGATCGCGCCCTGTGCGCCGATCTGCCAGTCTGGCGAAATGCGCATGAAGGACAGGAAAGAGCCCGCGAGCGTCAGTGTCAGAGCGCCGATCACCGCACCGATCGGGGAGACACGCCCGCCGACGAACTCACCGCCACCGAGAATGACGCCGGCAATTGACAGAAGCGTGTAGCGCAGGGCGATATTGGCGTCGGCCGACGTCGTCAGTCCGACGAGCGCTATTCCCGAGAGGACAGCAAAAAATCCAGCCAGTGCAAAGGTCGCGGCACGAATGCCGACCACCGACCAACCGGACCGCTCGACCGAGCGCAGATTGCCGCCGACGCCGCGCATCAGAACGCCGAAGGATGAGCGCATGACGATATAGTGGGCGACCACTGCGATCACGATGCTGGCAATGATGGCAACCGGGACGAATGGCGGCTTTGCCGTCATCAAGGCGCGTACGAAGGCGGGTGCCTGTCCACCAGGGGACGGCAGGATCAGGACGGCGAGACCACCCCAGACGAAGCTCATTCCGAGTGTTACGACAATGGAAGGCAGGGCACGCAGGTGAATGACGGCGCCAAGCACCGCATAGACGCCGATCGCCGCTGCAAAAATGCCGAGTCCGATGACGGGAGAATCCTGAAGAAATGTTGCGGTCACGCAGGCGCAGAAGCTGACGAAGGTACCCATCGACAGATCAAGATCGTTGACGGACATGATCAGCATCTGCGCGATGGTCGCAAGTGCAATCGGCACCGCCAGATTGAACAGCAGGTTCATGCCCGTATAGCTCATGGCCCGCGGCTGCATGTAGAAGACCGCAATTAGCAGGAAAGCGAGCGACGCGGCGGGAATGACAAGGCGAAGGGTGTTGGCGGAAACTTTCACGGCTGCGCCTCCCCTGAAAAGGATGCGGCCAGCACATTCTGTTCGGTAATGTCTTCGCCGACGAGTTCTGCTTGTATGGCGCCATCGCGGAACACATAGACGCGGTCACACAAGCGAATCTCGTCCATCTCCGTCGAGTACCAGATGAAGGTCCGGCCGTGCGCGGCTTCCGTTCTCAAGATATCGTAGACCTCCTGTTTGGTGCCGATATCGACGCCGCGCATCGGGTCGTCCATCAGCACGGTGCTGGCGGTTGTCGCCAACGCCCGGGCAAAGAGCACCTTCTGCTGGTTGCCGCCGGAGAGTGAGAGAATCTTGTTGCCCATGTCGGGGGTACGAATTTCGATCCGCTTCTTCCACTCGACGCCAAGTTCGCTCTCACGTGACCTGTCCACCAATCCACCGGACGAAATGTCCCGCAGTGATGCGACCGACAGATTTTTAAGAATGCTCCAAAGTGAGAAGGTGCCGTTCAGGCTACGGTCCCCTGCGACGAAGGCGAGGTCGGCCTTGCGGTTGGGCAGCCAGCTGCTGTTCTTTGCCAGATAAAGATCGAGCAGCGCTTCCGTCTGGCCATGACCGCCAAGGCCGGCAAGACCAATGATCTCGCCGCGATAGGCCTCAAACGCGATCTCTGAACCGCGGCGTTGCGCCATGGAGAGAACTTTTTCACTAGACCGGACGCGGGCAGTCTTCTGCCTGTCCTGATCCTTGACGACACTGCCCATGGCTTCGACCAGCGTCCGTGTGGTGAATTCGCTTGCAATTCGATTGGCGACGACGCGGCCATCCTTCATCACGACAATGCGGGTGGCGGTCGACAGGATCTCACCGAGAATGTGGGAGATCAACAGCACCGAGCCGCCCTCGCGCACGAAGCGGCGCACATAGGCCATGAGTTGCTCCGCTAGACCTGCATCGAGCGAAGAGGTCGGTTCGTCGAGAATGACGAGCCGGGGCGCATCCGGCGTGCGGCAGAAATTGATTGCGATTTCCACCATTTGGCGTTCTGCGATGGAAAGGTCGGAAATCGTCGCTTCGCAATCGATCCCATGGCCTGGAAAGATGTCGTCGATGGTTTGGCGTATCGCGGAAAGCGCGCGTCCACGCCAGTTCCGGCCGCTCATGCCGGGATGCATGATCCGCACATTCTCGCTGATCGTCAGGTTCGGGCAGAGGGATAGTTCCTGGAATACGCAGCGAACACCGCCTGCGCGTGCTGCCGAAATGCCCTGTCGACCCGGCGCTCCGCCATAGGAAATCGTGCCCTCATGCGGTGTCAGGCCACCATTGATGACATTGACGATGGTGGATTTGCCTGCGCCATTGTGGCCGACAAGACCAAGACATTCGCCTACGCGGATGATGAGATCGGCGCCGTCCAGTGCCTTGACGGCGCCGAAGACGACTTTGACGCCGCGTGCGGCGACGACTTCTTCCGTCTCGATGATGTCATTCATGAGCAAAACGCCAACGGTCTGAAATGATGAAAAAAGGGATGGCCGCTGCGGCGAAGAGTCAGCCGCAGCGGATAGGAGGCGATGTCCGGCCTTACTTGCCGGCAATCACCTTCTGCGCATCAGCCTGGGAGTAATCCACATTGGCAACGCCACCCTTCTGGGTGTTTTTCAGGTTCTCTTCGAGATTGTCCTGATCGATACGCAGGAAGGGAACGGTGAGATCCTTCTTCACATCCTTGCCGTCGAGAATCTGCTGGGCCACCCAGAAGGCGAGCGTCGAGACGCCGGGCGCAATCGACACCGACATGGTCTTGTAGCCGCTGGCATCCTTCTGCTGCTTCCACCATTGTAGCTCATCTTCACGGTTGCCCATGATGATGGTTGGGGTCGGGCGCTTGGCAGCGGCAAACGCCTGGGCAGCACCGTAACCGTCACCACCCTGGGTCACGACAGCCGCGATTTCAGGCAGGCTTGGCAGGATGCCGGCGACGGCGCGCTGTGCAACGTCCTGAGCCCAATCGCCATTGACCGAACCGGCGATCTTGAACTGCGGGTTCTTGGCAACGCCTGCGGCGATGCCCGCATGGATCTCGTCATCGACGGAGACACCAGCGAGGCCGCGGATTTCGAGCAGGTTGCCGCCCTTCGGCATGGCCTTTGCAAGATAATCGATCTGGCTTTCGCCCATGGCCTTGAAGTCTACGGCGATGCGCCAGGCGCAAGGCTCGGTGACGATCCCGTCGAAGGACACGACGATGATGCCGGCATCACAGGCTTCCTTGACTGCGCCGTTCAGCGCTGTCGGAGAAGCGGCGTTGATGACGATAGCATCATAACCCTGGAGGATGAGGTTCTGGATCTGGGCTGCCTGCTCCGTTGCCTGGTTTTCGGCAGTGGTGAAGGCGTCCGCGGCTGCGACCTGCTTGTCGGCAACCGCCTGCTTGGTGATCTTGTCCCAGCTCGTCAGCATCGCCTGACGCCAGGAGTTACCGGCATAATTGTTGGAGAGCGCGATTTTCTTCGCCGAGGTATCGGCGTGAGCGGTCATGGGCATTGCGGCGCATAGGACAGCCGCCGATGCGAGAAGCATCTTTCTAAAAGCCATTGATTTTCCTCCCTGTGGCTTGCTCTTTCGGAGCCTGGAATATGTTTCGCCGCAAACCTTCCCCACGGCGGAAACGCAATTCCGTTGCACTGGAGCTCCTTTCCCCAGTAAGAGCTAAAATGACGAAGAAGGGTGGGCTTGTATAGGCGCATCACGGCAATCTTCGTGCGGACTTACGCACAAAGCTTGCGGGTTCCCGCAAGACGAAGAGCGTTGCGGAGCGCAGAATGCGAACCGGGCGCTTTCGACAGATCGCCGTCCGTCAGGGAAGATGCTTGGGAGGGCATCGGCACATGCTGGATAAACCGAGCAGCACGCTGTTTCACCACTATATGGGCATATCACGTCTGCTCGCCGGACAGCTTGAATTCAACGCCATCATCCAGGCCGTGGCGACCGAGATCAGCCATATCATCCCGCATGACCACATGGATGTCTGCATCAAGCAGCTCGATGACAAATATCATATTGCCTACGAAAGCGGCCTTGCCAGTGCGTGGAGCCTCCAGCCGCCAGCGCTTCTGACGGGTAGCCCCATTCGCTCGGTTCTGTCAGGGGAGGTCGATTATCTCCTGAGCGGGGACGCCTGCGCCGACCCACGCTTTCATTTCGACGGTGCGTTCTCCAGCCCGATCCACGAACTCGATCTGCACAGCCGTCTGCATGTGCCGATGAAGGTGCATGGCGATATCATCGGGGCACTCAGCTGCTCGTGCCATCAGTCCAACGCCTATACGATGGAGGATGTCGCCAATGCGCGTGCCGTTGCCGACCTTCTGGCGCCCTATTTCTATGCGATCCGGGCGGCCGAACAGGCCAAGCGCTCGGCCATCGAAGAAGCGCAGGCCAATGCCCGGGAGGAGGGCTTGCGCCTCGGCGCGCTGCAACTGACCGAAGCACTGGAGGCCGAGCGCCAGCGGATCGGCATGGATCTGCACGATCAGACGTTGGCGGATCTGACGCGGCTTGTCCGTCGCGTCGAACGCATGAGCCACGCGACTGAAGTGTCGGGAGAAATGCTTGAGCCGGTGATGCGCAGCCTGCAGCAATGCATGCAGGATTTGCGCGGCATCATCGAGGAAGCCAAGCCATCCATCCTGCAGCTTTTCGGCCTGGTTCAGGCGATCGAAACCTATCTCGACAGGTCGGTGAGGGACAGTGGATCGCCGATTGACTGGTCTGTCTGCGATACCACGAACGGGCTTGTCGACAACCTGGATAATTCGGTCGCCGTCTCCTTGCTGCGCATCGTCCAGGAGGCGGTCAACAACGCCATCCGCCATGCACAGCCGACCATGATAGAGGTGGAGCTATCGCAGGCGGATGACGCGCTGCGTGTCACGGTGTCGGACGATGGTTGCGGCGTTCCCGCCGATAGCGGCTCCGGTGGAGGCCTTGGCATCGGCAACATGAAAACGCGTGCGCGACTGATTTCGGCGCATTTTCATCTCGGCCCCAACGTTCGGGGGACCGGCACCTGCATCACCCTGACCTTACCGACCGGGCTCAGCGAAAAGCCTGAGGAGGCATAAGATGGACGTTCTGATCATCGAGGACGACGTTCTGCATCGCGCCTATCTCAACGAAGCGGTGAGGGCGGCTCTGCCGGAATGTGGCACGGTACTGGAGGCGGAAAATGGTCGCGCTGGTGAAAAGCTGGCGCGGGAAAATCGCGCCGCCCACATCGTCATGGATTTGCAGATGAACGAGCGAAACGGCATCGAGGCCGCGCGCACCATCTGGAAAGAGAGGCCGGATACCCGCATTCTCTTCTGGTCCAATTATTCAGATGAAGCCTATGTCCGCGGGGTCTCCCGCATCGTGCCCGAAGGTGCCGCCTATGGTTACGTGCTGAAATCCGCCTCGGACGACCGCTTGAGGCTGGCGCTGCGCAGCATCTTCATCGAAGCGCAATGCGTCATCGATCGCGAAGTCCGGGGGCTGCAGGAAAAGAGCCTCGGCAAGGCGCACGGCTTTTCCGACGCCGAATATGAAATTCTGATCGATATGGCGCTGGGGTTGACGGACAAGGCCATTGCAAGGCGCCGGAACCTGTCGTTGCGCAGTGTGCAGAACCGCTTGCAGAGCCTTTACGAGAAACTGAACGTGCATCAGTCCACGGGAGAGGACGAGGCGGAAGGGCGATATAATCTGCGCACCCGCGCCATCACCATTGCCTACCTGCGCAAGCTTTTGAATTACAGCGCGTTGGAGAGAGCCGAACGCGAGTTGGGCGAGTGGCATGGTGGAAAATAAGAAGGCCCGGTTTTTGGCCGGACCTTCGAATTTCGATCGATATGATTAGTTCATCTGGCTGACGAAGCGGGTCTCGAGATAGGCCTCGACCGCTTCCGAACCACCTTCCGTGCCGTAACCGGAATCCTTGACGCCGCCGAAGGGCACTTCCGGAATGGCAAGGCCATTGTGGTTGATCGTCAGCATACCGGCTTCGACGCGCTGGCCGAGAGCGTGCGCCGTCTTGACCGAACCGGTAAAGGCGTAGGAGGCCAGGCCGAAGGGCAGGCGGTTTGCTTCCTCGATCGCATCTTCCATCGTGGAGAAGCGGTTGACGATCGCCACTGGACCAAAAGGCTCTTCGTTCATGATCTTGGCGCTTGTCGGCACGTCGGTCAGAACGGTCGGCTCGAAGAAGTTACCCTTGTTGCCGATGCGCTTGCCGCCGGTCTTCAGCGTCGCGCCATGCGAAACGGCGTCTTGGATCAGCTCTTCCATCGCAGGGATGCGGCGTTCATTGGCCAATGGTCCCATGCCAGTGTCGGCATCCAGACCGTTTCCGATCTTCAGGCCTTCGGCATATTTGACGATGCCGTCGATGAATTTGTCGGCAATGCTATCCTGAATGAGGAAGCGTGTCGGTGCGACGCAGACCTGTCCGGCATTGCGGAACTTGGCTGCAGCCGAGACTTCGACTGCCTTGTCGAGATCGGCATCCTCGAACACCAGCACAGGCGCGTGACCGCCGAGTTCCATCGTGGCGCGCTTCATGTGCTTGCCGGCGAGTGCTGCAAGATGCTTGCCGACCGGGGTCGAGCCGGTAAAGGAGATCTTGCGGATGACCGGGTGCGGAATGAGATATTCCGAGATCTCGGCAGGAACGCCATAGACGAGATTGACGACACCTGCCGGGACGCCCGCATCGGCAAAAACGCGAATGAGTTCTGCCGGCGAAGCAGGTGTTTCTTCCGGTGCCTTCACGATGATCGAACAACCGGTTGCGACCGCTGCGGAAAGCTTGCGCACCACTTGGTTGATCGGGAAGTTCCACGGCGTGAAAGCCGCGACCGGGCCGACGGGGAACTTGATCGCCAGGTTGGAGACGCCGCCGAAACGCGCGGGAATGACCTGACCATAGGTGCGGCGTGCCTCTTCGGCGAACCAGTCGATGGTGTCGGCAGCGTTGTTGATTTCGCCCTTCGACTGGGCGATCGGCTTGCCCTGTTCGCGGGTCATCAGCCAGGCGATGTAATCGATCCGCTCACGCAGAAGATCCGCGGCCTTGCGCATGATCTTCGACCGTTCGAAGGCGGAGGTATCGCGCCAGACCTTGAAACCCTTGTCCGCGGCGGAAAGTGCCAGATCCAGATCTTCCTTTTCCGCATGCGCGATGGAGCCGATGATCTCATCGGTCGCGGGGTCGGAAACGGCGATCGTTTTGCCGGAGAGCGCGTCGCGCCACTCGCCATTGATGAAGAGTTTAACGTCGGGATAGCTGTGCATGTGAAGACCTTCGCGATTTTACCGACCGGCAGGGTGCCGGTGCATTTCGTTCAATCAGCAAATCGATTGCCGCCTGAAGCGGAACGGGATGTCTTCGGTAAAACCGAAGACGGTGGTGAGCATCTTATATTATTTCGCCCGGTCACGGTTTCAACCGGTAACTTCTAAAAGTATGATTTATTTCGCAGTGCAAAAGACCCGGTATGGAGGCCGGGCCTTGAAGGTACGTGTGTGGCTTAAAAGAACGCCTGAAGGCCTGTCTGGGCGCGGCCGAGGATCAGCGCATGCACGTCATGCGTTCCCTCGTAGGTGTTGACCGTTTCCAGGTTCTGTGCATGGCGCATGACGTGATATTCGATCTGAATACCGTTGCCACCATGCATGTCTCGGGCCTGCCGCGCGATGTCGAGCGCCTTGCCGCAATTGTTGCGCTTGATGATGGAGATCATCTCCGGGGCCATGCGATGCTCGTCGAAGAGACGACCGACGCGCAGCGATGCCTGAAGGCCAAGCGCGATTTCGGTCTGCATGTCGGCAAGCTTCTTTTGATAGAGCTGCATGCCAGCCAGAGGCTTGCCAAACTGCTTCCGGTCAAGCCCGTATTGCAGCGCCCGGAACCAGCAATCTTCCGCCGCACCCATGACACCCCAGGAAATACCGTAGCGTGCGCGGTTGAGGCAGCCGAACGGGCCTTTGAGCCCGGAGACGTTTGGCAGCAGCGCGTCTTCGCCCACTTCCACGCCATCCATGACGATTTCACCGGTGATGGAAGCGCGCAGCGACAGCTTGCCACCAATCTTCGGCGCGGAGAGACCCTTCATGCCCTTCTCCAGCACAAAGCCGCGGATCTCGTTGTTATGCGCTTCGGATTTTGCCCAGACGACGAAGACGTCGGCGATCGGTGCGTTGGAAATCCACATCTTCGAACCGCGCAGCCGATAGCCGCCCTCGATCTTCTCAGCGCGCGTCTTCATGCCGCCGGGATCAGAGCCGGCATCCGGCTCGGTCAGGCCGAAGCAGCCGATGAGCTCGCCTGAAACCAGACCCGGCAGATACTTGTCCTTCTGCTCCTCAGAGCCATAGGCAAAGATCGGGTAGATGACGAGCGAGGACTGGACGCTCATCATGGATCTATAACCGCTGTCGATGCGCTCAACCTCACGCGCAACGAGACCGTAAGCGACGTAGCTGGCATCGGCAGCGCCGTATTTTTCCGGCAGCGTCACGCCGAGCAGACCGGCCTGGCCCATCAGGCGGAAGAGTTCCGGTTCCGATGTTTCGGAGAGATAAGCGTCCTGAATGCGCGGGAGAAGTTCGGCTTTAGCGAAGGCAGCGGCGGAGTCGCGGATCATCCGCTCGTCGTCGTTCAGTTGATCCTCAAGCAGAAATGGGTCCTGCCAGTTGAATGATGCACGTTCGCTCACGATGAAAGTCTCCACTTTTGTTGCCGCGATTATTGGCAATCGATCGTCGCCGGGCAAGCCATGTTTACTCATCCGGCTATTACCGATAGGAATGCGCCATGACGTCACTCAGCCGCAAACTCCTGCCCTCGACCAGCGCGCTCGCCGCCTTTGATTCCGTGGCGCGGCTTGGCAGTTTTTCGCTGGCTGCGGACGAGCTTTCCCTGACCCAAGGGGCGATCAGCAGGCAGGTCATGTCGCTGGAAGAGCAGCTCGGGGTCAGGCTTTTCGAGCGTGGAGCGCGGGGCGTTTCGCTGACGCGAGAGGGCGAAACCTATGCGAAAGCGATTGGTATTGCGCTTGGCGATATTCGCTCCGCCTCGCTTCAGGTCATGACCAAAACGCATGCCAATACGCTCAATCTCGCCATGCTGCCCACCTTCGGCACGCGGTGGCTGTTGCCGCGCATTCCAAAATTCGTTGCTGCCCATCCCGAGATCACGCTGAATTTTGCCACGCGGATCGGTCAGTTCGATTTCGAAAAGGAAGGGCTGGATATGGCAATCCATATCGGCCAGCCGGACTGGCCTGCGGCAGAGAGCGTCTTTCTGATGGACGAGATGGTCGCGCCTGTCTGCAGTCCGGCTTTCCTCGCCAGCCATCCAATCGCCAAGGCTGACGACATTGCCGGTCTTGCGCTGCTGCATATGGCCTCAAGGCCCGGTGCGTGGGATCACTGGTTCAAGAGTGCCGGTATTATCGCGCATCAGGCACCCGCCATGCGCTTCGAGCAGTTTTCCAGTGTCGCCCAAGCCTGCATCGCAGGCCTCGGCGTTGCCCTGATGCCGCTGTTTCTGATCGAAAGCGAGCTCAAGTCAGGGCAACTCGTCCAGGCCTTCGATCACCCGGTCAAAAGCCCCAGCTCCTATTATGCCGTCGCTCCGCTGTCGCGCATCAACCACGGTCCTGTCGTCCTCTTCAGGCGCTGGCTGCTCAGTGAAAGTGAAACGTTTCGCGCGCAGACAGCTGGCTAGTTCTCGCTCTGTTTGCAGAGTTTCAAGGCCAAGCCGATGCTTGTGGCGAGAATTTCATCCTGCATCAATTTTAAGCTTGCGAAGACCTGGATTATGGTCCTAGATCGCCTGCGACGAGGACTGGTTGAATTGCGGCATGACGTCGACCACCCTTTGCTCGTATCATCCCATCCGTCGATAAGCCTCTGGTTTATAACGATAAAAGTTTGCGTCAATCCTGGAATAACTTGAAATGCAATTGGTTTTCGACGGTCATAACGATGTGTTGCTGCGTCTGTGGCACAACGGCAAAAAAGGCGGGGACCCAGTCGCAGAATTCATTGACGGAACGTCGCAAGGCCATATCGATGTGCCGCGTGCCAAGGCCAGCGGTCTGGCTGGCGGTCTGTGTGCCGTCTACATCCCTTCCGGCGATCTGATTTTGCAAGAGCCGGACGAGAACGGCCATTATGTCACGCCGCTCGCCGCACCTCTTCAGCGGCAGCCCTCTCTCGATATCGCCATGGAAAAGCTGGCGATCGCTTATCGCGTGGAGCGCGCAGGCGGTTGGAAAATCTGCCGCTCGACAGCCGATATCCGCAAGGCCATGAACGAAGACATTTTTGCTGCGGTCCTTCACATGGAAGGCTGCGAGGCGATCGATGAAGATCTGGATGCGCTGGAGGTCTTCTACGCCGCGGGTCTTCGCTCGCTCGGACCCGTCTGGAGCCGCCATAACGCCTTCGGCCATGGTGTGCCCTTTGCCTTTCCCATGTCGCCGGATAGCGCGCCCGGCCTGACCGATGCCGGTTTCGAGCTCGTCAAGCGCTGCAACCGGCTCGGCATTCTGATCGATCTGGCTCACATCACTGAAAAGGGTTTCTGGGATGTGGCAAAGACAAGCGATCAGCCGCTGATTGCCAGCCATTCCAACGCGCATGCCCTGACCGGTGTTGCCCGCAATTTGACCGACGTCCAGATGGACGCGATCAAGGAAAGAAACGGGCTCGTCGGTCTGAATTACGCCGTGACCATGCTGCGTCCGGATGCGCGCGACGATGCGAAGACACCGCTCTCCGACATGGTTCGCCACATCGACTACATGGTCGAGCGCATGGGCATCGATTGTGTTGCGCTCGGTTCCGACTTCGATGGCGCGACCGTGCCTGCGGACATCGCAGATGCGGCGGGCAATCAGAATCTGGTTGCCGCTCTCGAGGCTGCTGGCTACTCTGAAGTAGAGCTTGCTAAAATTTGCCGGGAAAACTGGCTGCGTGTTCTGGCTCAAGCTTGGCATGAGCCGACCTGATCAAGAGTGATATGAACCTATAAAGGGGAGAACAATGACGAAGTCGCTCAATAAAATGGCCCGCATTCTGGCAACCAGCGCCGCGCTGTCGCTGATCGCGCTGTCCGCGCCTCAGGCCTTTGCCGCCACGCCCGCCGATACGCTGGTGGAAGGTTTTGCCATCGATGACATCATCACGCTCGATCCGGGTGAGGCGTTCGAGCTGTCGGCTGCGGAAGTCACCGGCAACACCTACTCCAAGCTGGTCTCGATCGACCTCAACGACACCTCCAAGGTCGTGGGCGATCTGGCCGAAAGCTGGACGACGTCGGACGATGGTCTGACCTACACCTTCAAGCTGAAGCCCGGCCTCAAATTTGCATCTGGTAACCCGGTAACGGCGGAAGATGTCGCGTTTTCCTTTGAGCGCGCCGTCAAGCTCGACAAGTCGCCCGCCTTCCTTCTTACGCAGTTCGGCCTGAAGGGCGACAATGTCAACGAAAAGGCCAAGGCGACCGCGCCCGATACCTTCACGCTGACGGTGGACAAGCCCTATGCGCCGAGCTTCGTCCTGAACGTTCTGACCGCGACCGTCGCCTCGGTCGTCGACAAGAAGCTCGTCATGGAAAAGGCCAAGGCGATGACGCCGACTGCCGACTACAAATACGACACCGATTTCGGCAATGAATTCCTGAAGACCGGCTATGCCGGTTCCGGCCCGTACAAGATCCTTGGCTGGAAGGCCAACGAAGCCGTCATCCTTGAAGCCAACCCGAACTACTACGGCGAAAAGCCGAAGCTGAAGCGTGTCGTCTATCGCCACATGAAGGAAAGCTCCGGTCAGCGCCTGGCGCTGGAAAACGGCGACATCGACGTGGCGCGTAACCTGGAGCCGGGCGACATGGAGGCCGTTTCCAAGAAGGAAGGTCTTTCCGTCACCTCCGCTCCTAAGGGCACCGTCTATTACTTCAGCCTCAACCAGAAGAACGAGTATCTGAAGAAGCCGGAAGTTGTCGAAGCCTTCAAATATCTTGTCGATTACGATGGTATCGGTGCGACCCTGATCAAGGGTATTGGCGAAATCCATCAGACCTTCCTGCCGAAGGGCCAGCTGGGTGCGCTTGACGAGAACCCTTACAAGTTGGATGTCCCCAAAGCGAAGGAACTGCTGGCCAAGGCTGGTCTGAAAGACGGCTTTACCGTGACCATGGATGTGCGCAACACCCAGCCCGTGACCGGTATTGCCGAGAACGTTCAGCAAACGCTGGCGCAAGCCGGCATCAAGCTGGAAATCATCCCGGGCGATGGCAAGCAGACGCTGACCAAGTTCCGTGCGCGCACGCACGACATCTATATCGGTCAGTGGGGCTCGGACTATTTCGATCCGAACTCGAATGCCGAAACCTTCACCATCAACTACGACAATTCCGACGAAGGCAAGAACAAGACGCTTGCCTGGCGCAATGCCTGGGACGTTCCGGAGCTGACGAAGGAAACGCAATCTGCACTTCTGGAAAAGGACAGTGCCAAGCGCGCGAAGATTTATGAGGACCTGCAGAAGAAAGTTCTCGAAACCGGACCTTTCGTCATCATCTTCCAGCAGACGGAAGTTGCGGGTTACTCCAGCAAGCTCAAGGGTCTGAAGCTCGGCCCGAGCTTCGATACCAACTATGTCTACAACATCTCCAAGGAATGATCCGGCAGGATCGGTCCATTGAGTATCGTTGAAACCCCCGCAAGCCTGAGGCACGGCAAACGCCGTGCCAACAGGCGCCGCATGGCCGTTCTCGGCTTCATCGTTACCGTCGTCACGACCTTTTTAGGCTTGCTGGCGGTAACCTTCTTCATTGGTCGCGTCATCCCCATCGATCCGGCGTTGGCGATCGTCGGCGATCGCGCGCCTGCCCATGTGGTGGAGCGCGTGCGCGAGGAGCTTGGCCTGAACCTGCCGCTCTGGCAGCAGTTCTTCATCTATCTGAAGCAGGCGCTGACCGGTAATTTCGGCACGTCGGTGCTGACAAGCAATCCGGTGATGGACGACATCAAGCGCGTCTTCCCGGCCACCATCGAGCTTGCGACGCTTGGTACATTGATCGGAGCGCTCTTCGGCGTTCCGCTTGGCGTACTGGCAGCCGTCAAGCGCGGTAGCATCATCGACCAGATCGTTCGCGTCATTGGGTTGATCGGCTATTCGGTGCCGATCTTCTGGCTCGGCCTTCTGGCGCTTCTGGTGTTTTATGCCAAGTTGAACTGGGTCGCCTATCCCGGCCGTATGGATATCGTCTACGAGTTTACCTTTACACCAACCACCGGTTTCTATCTCTTCGATGCCCTTTGGCAGGGCCAGTGGGATGTGTTCTGGGATCTCTTCCGCCACATCATCCTGCCCGCAGGACTGCTCGGTTACTTCTCGCTCGCCTATATCAGCCGCATGACGCGCTCCTTCATGCTGAATGAACTGGCGCAGGAATACATCGTCGCCGCACGCGCCAAGGGTCTGTCGGAAACGCGCATCATCTGGTTCCACGCTCTGCGGAACGCCGCAGTCCCTCTGCTCACGGTGATCGTGCTCTCCTATGCCGGTCTGCTGGAGGGTTCGGTTCTGACGGAAACGATCTTCTCCTGGCCGGGCCTTGGCCTCTACATCACCAATTCCCTGCAGAATGCGGACATGAATGCCGTTCTCGGCGGCACTATCGTGATCGGCGCCGTCTTCATCGGCATCAATCTTCTGTCCGATCTGCTCTACCGGACGCTCGATCCAAGGACGCGCAGCCGATGACGGATACCATGTCCATTATGAAACCCTACAGCCGCGAGTGGCTGCTGTCCGACCGCCCGACCTCGCGAAAGCAGGCGCGGCTCGGGCGCGCCTATGTCATCTGGCGGCGCTTCTCCGAAAATCGTCTGGCGCTAGCAGGGCTCGGCATCATTCTGGCACTGGTGTTCGTCGCAATCTTCGCCAATGTCCTGGCGCCACATTCCCCGGTTCAGGGCGATCTTCGCAATGCCCGCTTGTTGCCACCGGGGACAGACGGATATTGGCTCGGCACCGACGATCAGGGGCGAGATATTCTGTCCCGCCTAATCTATGGCTCGCGTTTGACGCTTTTCGTTGTGGTGCTGGTTGCGATCATTGCCGCCCCGATCGGACTCATCGTCGGCACCGTCGCCGGTTATGCCGGTGGATGGATCGATGCGGTGCTGATGCGTATCACAGATATCTTTCTTGCCTTTCCCAAGCTCGTTCTTGCGCTTGCGCTCGTTGCAGCACTTGGTCCTGGCATTGAGAATGCGGTGCTGGCGATCGCGGTCACCTCCTGGCCGCCTTATGCCCGTATTGCACGCGCCGAAACCATGACGTTTCGAAATTCCGACTTCATCGCTGCGGTGAAGCTGATGGGGGCATCTCCCTGGCGCATCGTGCTCAAACATGTGATCCCTCTCTGTTTCTCCTCGCTCATCGTGCGTGTGACGCTCGATATGGCTGGCATCATCCTGACCGCCGCCGGTCTCGGCTTCCTGGGGCTCGGCGCGCAGCCGCCACTCCCAGAATGGGGCGCGATGATTGCCTCTGGCCGCCGCTTCATTCTCGACCAGTGGTGGGTTGCCGCGATGCCGGGTGCCGCCATCCTGATCGTCAGCCTTGGCTTCAACCTCTTGGGCGATGGGCTTCGCGATGCGCTCGATCCGAAGGAGGCTGGCCAGTGACTTCATCTTCTACCACGCCTCTTTTGACGGTCGAAAATCTGCGCGTCAGCTTTCCGACCAGAACCGGCCTTGTCGAAGCCGTGAGAGGGGTATCCTTTACGCTCGGCAAGGAACGTCTTGGCATTGTCGGCGAGTCCGGTTCCGGCAAATCGCAGACCGGTCGTGCCATCATGGGCCTGACACCAGGGCACGCGAAGATTACGGCCGATGCACTTCGCTTTGGTGATATCGATCTTCTCACGGCACCGGCAAAGCAGCGTCGCACGATCCGCGGCAAGCGGATCGCGATGATCCTGCAGGATCCGAAATATTCGCTTAATCCGGTCATGACCATCGGGCGCCAGATCGTCGAAACGTTGAAGACGCATGAGCGGATCGGCTATTCCGAGGCGAAGAAGCGTGCGCTCGACATGCTCGAGGCGGTGCAGATCCGCGATCCAGAACGCGTCTTCAATCTCTATCCGCACGAGGTTTCCGGCGGCATGGGACAGCGCGTCATGATCGCCATGATGCTGGTCTGCGGTCCGGAACTCCTGATCGCCGACGAGCCGACATCGGCACTTGACGTCACGGTGCAATTGGAAGTGCTGGATATTCTCGACAAGCTGGTGCGCGAACGCGGCATGGGACTGATCTTCGTCTCGCACGACCTGCGCCTCGTCTCGTCCTTCTGCGACCGGGTGCTCGTCATGTATGCGGGGCGCGTGGTGGAAGAGCTTCCATCCGCCGATCTGCAAAACGCGAAACATCCCTATACGCAAGGGCTTCTCAACTGTCTGCCGAAAATCGGCGAGCACCGGCACCCGCTGCCGGTCCTTCAACGCCAAGCGGAGTGGCGTCTATGACGGTCGTATTGTCTGCCAAGGATATCGTCGTGGACTTCGACGGTTATCTGGCCCTAGACCGCGTCAGCATCGAGGTGGCGAAGGGCGAATCCTTCGGGCTCGTGGGTGAATCCGGGTCCGGCAAGTCGACGCTTTTGCGTGCAATCGCCGGCCTCAACCATTTTGAAGAAGGCGCTCTTATGGTGGACGGGCGGACCTATAGCCGCAAGTCACGTGACAAAAGCTTCTATCGCGATGTCCAGATGGTGTTCCAGGACCCCTATGGCTCGCTCCATCCGCGCCAGACGGTGGATGCCATTTTGCTGGAGCCGCTCGTCATTCATGGGGTGGACAACAAAGAAGCACGGATCGCCCGCGCGCTCGATGAGGTCGGTCTTGGCACGGGTTTCCGCTTCCGCTACTCGCACCAGCTTTCGGGCGGCCAGCGTCAGCGTATCGCCATTGCCCGCGCACTGATCCTCGAGCCGAAGATCCTGCTTCTCGATGAGCCGACATCGGCGCTTGACGCATCGATCCAGGCGGAAATCCTCAATCTGCTGGAGCAGGCGCGCAAGGACCGAAACCTGACCTTCGTCATGGTCAGCCACGATCTCGGCGTCATCAGCCACATGTGCGACCGGCTGGCGGTGATGAAAAGCGGCAGGATCGTCGAGTCGATGGATGTCCATCAGCTGGAAACCAGAGAGTTTTCCGCCGATTACACGAGACAGCTGATGGTAGCGAGCGAAGGTTTCAGGCGCGATTGAGGGCGGCTTGCACCTGGTGTATGACGACAGAAGTGAGGGGACGCTGGTAGAGCCTGTCCACCAGCTTTTGATCGAACATCGGGGATGATCGCTCCATGCAATTGCGCGCATTGATGTATTTCGATGAACTCGTCCGCACCAATTCTATGCGCGCGGCGGCCGAGAACCTGAATGTTGCACCGACTGCGGTCAGCCGTCAGATCGAAAATCTTGAATATTATTTCGGCACGCCGCTGGTCGAGCGCTCCAGCCGAGGCGTGAAGCTGACGGCAGCGGGCGAGCTCCTTGCCGCCCGTGCCGGCAAGACGCTGCGGGAGCTGGACCATGTCAACCAGCTGATCGACGATCTGAAGGGGCTGCAGCGCGGCCGCGTCACGATCTATGCCAATGGTGCCACGGTGGCCAATCTGCTGGCACCCGTTCTGGCGCAATTCAGCCTCAAATATCCAAAGCTGCGTTTCGAGGTCAATATCACCAGCGCGCGCCAGGCCATGGAGGCGTTGGGAACCGCGGAAGCCGACCTCGTCGTCAGCCTGTTTGCGCCGAAGCTCTCCGGCGTCAAGGTGCGCTCGCGCACGCGTATCAGCTATGATGCCATCTTCCCGGCGGGACATGCACTTGCCGGCCAGGCCGAAGTGACATTGAAGGAACTGGCCGGGCTTCCGCTTGCTCTGCCGGACAAGACCTTTGCCGCACGTCAGGCATTTGATGCCCTCTTTGCGGATGCCGGCATCGAACTCGATCCGGTCTTTATCACCAGCTCTCTGGAGATGCTGAAGGAACTGGTGCTGGGGAACGCTGCGGCGACGCTTTTGCCCGCCCTTTCGGTGGCGCGCGAATTGCGCAGCGGCCAGATGGTTGCCGTGCCTCTGGCCGGCAAGAAGGGCATCCACACACAGATCGACCTCTGCGTTGCGCCTGATCGGCAACTTTCCTTTGCAGCCTCCAAACTCGCTGACTTCATTGAACGTTTCATGCGTGAGGCAACGACCTCACCATAAGGCGCATCGCGATCTTTCAGATTCGCTCCCGATGCTTTACGTCTTTCTTATGTCGCCTGTCGCCCATTCGATCACCGTCTATCGGTTGATTTTCCTCCCCAAGACCGTGTAGCGTTTTCCGCTACGCGGAGCACACAAAAATGCAGATTGTGTGTGCGCCGTCACCGTGCCACTCTTTTTGCAACAGATGGTCTCTCAAAGGGCAAAAAGCCCGGGCCGTCCGATAGGGGATAATGATGCCACGCACTTACTTTTCGCAGGCGGCGAAGCTTTCTCGCCGTACCGCCCTGACCCTTGCCTTGGGGACCGCACTCTGGCTGCCATTCTCGGCTGTCGAGGCTGAGGCCGCCCCCAAGACGGCGTTGACACTTGGAATGGCGATCGAGCCGACCGGGCTCGACCCGACGATCGCAGCCCCGGTCGCCATCGGTCAGGTCACGTGGCAGAACATTTTCGAAGGCCTTGTCACCATTGATAGCAAGGGGCAAGTCAAGCCACAGCTCGCCGAAAGCTGGCAGATCTCTCCGGACGGCAAGACCTATACGTTCAAGCTGCGCAAGGGCGTGACCTTCCACGATGGCGAGGCCTTTGATTCCTCGGTCGCGAAATTTTCGCTGGATCGAGCCCGCGGCGAAAGCTCGGTCAATCCGCAGAAACGCTTCTTTGCTTCCATCGATACCATCGAGACGCCGGATGCGGAGACCTTGGTGCTGAAACTGAAGCAGCCCGCCGGCAGCCTCATCTATTGGCTCGGCTGGCCAGCCTCCGTCATGGTCGCGCCGAAGAGCGCGGAAAACAACCGCACGACGCCGATCGGCACCGGCCCATTCAAATTCGTCAGCTGGGCAAAGGGTGACAAGGTTGAGCTTGAAAAGAACCCTTCCTATTGGGACAAGAACGTTGCGGTAAAGCTGGAGAAAGCCACCTTCCGCTTCGTCGCCGATGCGCAGGCCCAGGCGGCCGCGTTGAAAGCCGGCGATATCGACGCATTCCCGGAATTCGGCGCGCCCGAGCTCATGTCCTCCTTCGAGGGCGACGCACGCCTCGGTACCTTCATCGGCAACACCGAACTCAAGGTCGTTGCGGGCATGAACAATGCCCGCAAGCCCTTCGACGACAAGCGGGTGCGCCAGGCGTTGATGATGGCGGTCGACCGCCCCACCGTCATCGAAGGCGCGTGGTCCGGTCTCGGCACCGCCATCGGTAGCCACTATACGCCCAACGACCGCGGCTACATCGATACGACCGGTGTGCACCCCTACGATGTCGAGAAAGCCAAGGCGTTGCTGGCCGAAGCCGGTTATCCGAATGGTTTCAGCTTCACCATCAAGGCCCCGCAAATGGCCTATGCGCAACGCACCTCGCAGGTCCTCCAGGCCATGCTGGCTGAAATCGGCGTGACGATGACCATCGAGACGACCGAGTTTCCGGCCAAGTGGGTCGCGGATGTCTTCAAGGGCGGCAATTACGACATGACCATCGTCGCTCATGCCGAGCCGATGGACATCGATATCTATGCCCGTAACCCCTATTACTTCAATTACAAGAACCCGACCTTCAACGAGGTCATCGCCAATGTCGAGAAGACGGCCGACGCCGGTGAGCAGGAAAAGCTCTACGGAGAGGCACAGAAGATTCTTGCCGAAGACGTACCGGCGCTCTTTCTCTTCGTGATGCCGAAGCTCGGTGTCTGGGACAAGAAGGTCAAGGGACTTTGGGAGGATGAACCTATACCGTCGAACGTGCTGACGGACGTTCATTGGGAAGATTGAACATCATGGAGCGAGGCGCACCCATACCCCACTGTGTCCCGTCGGACATCGCCCCCACAAGGGGGGCGATCGTTTGGCGGTCATCTTTTCGCTTTTCCCGGATGGTCGAGATGTGGCATGGGTATCGTTTTTTCCAATCTCCCCCCACGAGGGGGAGATATTTGGCAGGACAGAGTGGTGTGCGCGTCACCAGTGGTTGCAGATCATGACGACCCTGATCCTCAAACGCATCCTTGGTCTGTTCGTCACGCTGCTGGCGGTCTCCTGCCTGATCTTCTTCATCATGGGCCTGCTACCGGGTGATCCGGCGGCCATCATGCTTGGCACCTCTGCGAGCCCAGATACGCTCGCCGCATTGCAGAAACAGATGGGCCTCGATCAGCCGCTGCCGCTTCGTTATGTCCATTGGCTGATAGGCGTGCTGCATGGCGATCTCGGACAGTCCTATACCTATGGTGTGCCAGTGGCAGGCCTGATCGTCGAGCGACTGGCCGTTACCCTCCCGCTAGCTTTCCTTGCCGTGTGCCTGTCGGTCGCCATCGCCATTCCGCTGGGTGTGGCGGCGGCGAGAAACCGCAATGGCGCGCTGGATTTCGCCGCCGGGCTGTTTTCCCATGTGGGCATTGCCGTGCCTGGCTTCTGGGTCGGGTTGCTCCTCATCATTCTCTTCTCCACAACGCTCGGCTGGATGCCGGCTGGCGGTTTTCCGGGCTGGACGCCCAGCCTTTCCGCCGGTCTTATGGCGCTCCTTCTGCCAGCCATTGCGCTCGCCGTCTCACAGGCCGGTGTTTTGACCCGCGTCTGCCGCTCTGCGGTGCTGGAGGTCATGAACGAGGATTTCGTCCGCACCGCCCGGGCAAAGGGTTTGAGCGAGCGGGTCGCGCTGTGGCGGCATGCGGTGCCAAATGCGATGATCCCGGTCGTGACCATGATCGGCCTGCAATTCACCTTTCTGATTGCTGGCGCGGTGCTGGTGGAGAATGTCTTCAACCTGCCAGGCCTTGGGCGGCTTGCCTATCAGGCTCTGACCCAGCGGGATATCGTCGTCATGCAGTCCGTCGTGCTGTTTTTCTCAGCACTCGTCATCACCATGAATTTCCTGGTCGATATCGCCTATCTCTTCATCGATCCAAGATTACGGACAGGTGCGCGATGATACGACTGCTTCGCCGCCGCCCGGCATTCGTCATCGGTATTGCTGTTACGAGCTTTCTGATCGCCGTCGCATTGCTGTCCCTGGTCTGGACGCCGCTGTCTCCCACCAAAATGCAGATCGTTCAGAAGCTGAAGTCGCCCTTCGTCTATGGTGGGCTCGGCACCGATCACTTCGGCCGCGATGTGCTCTCCATGTTGATGGCCGGCGCGTGGAACTCACTGTCCACGGCGATTGCTGCCGTCGCCATCGGCGCCTTCATCGGCACCGCCATCGGCGTCACGGTCGCAGCCGTCAGAGGGTTTACCGAAACCGTGGTGATGCGCATCTGCGACATCATTTTCGCCGTACCGCCCATCCTGTCAGCGATGATGCTCGGTGCCTTTATCGGCACCGGCCGGTTTACCGCCATCATCGCCATCGCCACCTTCATGATACCGGTCTTTGCCCGGCTGACCCTGGGTGCCGCGCTGCAGATATGGGCGAGAGAATATATTACAGCAGCGACCAGCATCGGTCAGAACCGCGCCAAGATCACGCTTCTTCACGTTGTCCCGAATATCTCTAACCAGATCATCGTGCAGGTGACGATCCAGCTTGGCCTTGCGATCCTGACGGAAGCCGGGCTCTCCTTCCTCGGTCTCGGCATGCCGCCACCCGCGGCTACCTGGGGACGGATGCTCGCCGATGCCCAGACCTATCTCGGCGTCGCCCCCTGGCTTGCCATCATGCCGGGCCTTGCCATCGCGCTTGCCGTCTTCGGCCTCAACCTGCTCGGCGATGGCCTTCGCGATCTCCTCGACCCGCGCGATACGAGCTGATCGCCCGAAGACGATATCACCCTCATCTCCTGTTATTTTTGACGAGACGATTCCATGACCGATCTCATAGACCTCAACACGCTCGAAATTCTGGCGCTTTACCGCGACAAGACACTGTCCCCACTGGAATATTGGCAGGCAGTGGAGGCACGCATCGAGGCATTCGAGCCGATCGTCAACGCGCTTTACGCCTATGATCCGGAAGATGCACGCAGGCAGGCGGAAGCCTCGACGCAGCGCTGGCTCAAGGGAGAAACGCTCGGTCCGCTTGATGGTCTTCCGGTCTCGCTCAAGGAGCTCATCGCCACCAAGGGCCAGCCGGTGCCGCTTGGCACAAAGGCTGTCGAACTGGTTCCAGCCGGTGAGGATGCACCGGTGGCGGCGCGCTGCCGCGAAGACGGAGCGATCCTCTATGCCAAGACGACCTGCCCGGATTACGGCATGCTTTCGTCGGGCCTTTCCAGCTTCCACAAGCTTAGCCGCAACCCTTGGGATCCGACACAGAACCCCGGCGGCTCCAGCGCCGGTGCGGCCTCCGCGGGGGCGGCCGGTTACGGCACACTCCATATCGGCACGGATATCGGCGGCTCCGTGCGTCTTCCCGCCGGATGGACCGGGCTCTTTGGTTTCAAGCCCAGCCAAGGCCGTATTCCGGTCGATCCCTTCTACACCGGTCGTTGCGCCGGGCCGATGGCGCGCACCGTCACCGATGCCGCCTATGCCATGGCAACGTTGACCCGTCCGGACTGGCGCGACGGCACATCGCTTCCTCCCAATGAAATCGATTGGCTCGACCTGAACGCCGACGTGAAGGGGCTGAAGATCGGTCTGATGCTGGATGCCGGCTGCGGCCTGCCTCTGGATGACGAGGTGCGTGATGCCGTCCTCTCTGCTGCCAAACTCTTCGAAGCGGCGGGCGCCATCATCGTTCCGGTCGAGCCGGTGCTGACGCGCGATATGCTGGATGGGCTGGACGACTTCTGGCGGGCGAAATTCTGGGGCGACATGGTGGCGCTCAGCGAGGAACGCCGGGACTTGATCCTGCCCTATATTCTGGAATGGGCAAGAAAGGGTGCGGACGTGTCAGGGTCGCGCGCCGTCTTCGGCTTCAACCAGACCATGGAAATGCGCAAGAGCTGCGGGCGGCTGATGCAGACGGTGGATGCCGTCATCTCGCCGACCAATCCGATCGTGTCCTATCCGGCAGACTGGGCCTCTCCCACCAATGACCCGCAACTGCCCTTCGAACACATTGCCTTCACGGTGCCGTGGAACATGTCGGAACAACCGGCCTCCTCGATCAATTGCGGCTTCTCGAAATCCGGCATGCCGATTGGCCTGCAGATCGTTGGCCCGCGCTTTGAGGATCTCTTTGTTATGAAGTTGTCCAAGGCCTTCGAGGACTGGAGTGGCGGTGTGAAAAAGTGGCCGCAGCCAAAAGCGCGAGGCTGATCACGCGTGTGACGAGGTTGCAAGCGTTAGCGTGCTGGGCGATGCTTCAAGCCGAGCCGTGGCACCCTAAACGAGGAATACCATGATGCCGACATGCGATTGTGCGGTCGAACTTTAAGGAGATCAGCATGCTTTTGGCCGGAACGTCCATGGAAGAAACCGGAGGGTCTGTGACCCCGGTCCTGTCGGTTCAAAATCTCACCACGTCCTTTCGCGTGGATGGCGGATGGAAATCCGTCGTGCGAGATATGAGTTTCGAGATCGCGCCGCGCGAAACGGTGGCAATCGTTGGGGAAAGCGGTTCGGGCAAGAGTGTGACGTCGCTCTCCATCATGCGGCTTCTGGATAAAAAGATGAGCCGCATCGAAGGGGAGGTCATGCTCGGCGGGCGCAATCTTTTGAGCTTGCCGGAAGAGGAGATGCGCAAGGTTCGCGGCAAGGAGATCTCGATGATCTTCCAGGAGCCGATGACCAGCCTCAATCCGATCTTTCCGATCGGCAAGCAGATTGCCGAAGCGCTGACCGTGCATCAGAATATCTCCTCATCGTCCGCAAAAGCAGAGGTCATCCGCCTTCTGGAGAAGGTGCGCATTCCCAATGCGACAAGCCGCTTTAATGATTATCCGCATCAGTTTTCCGGCGGCATGCGCCAGCGCGTGATGATTGCCATGGCACTTGCCTCCCGGCCGAAGCTCCTGATTGCCGACGAGCCGACGACGGCACTTGATGTCACGATTCAAGGCCAGATTCTCGACCTCATCAAGCAGTTGCAGGAAGAGGAGGGCATGTCGGTACTGTTTATCACCCACGATATGGGTGTCGTGGCCGAGGTGGCGGACCGCACCATCGTCATGTTCCGCGGCGATGTGGTCGAGACCGGTACCACGGATGATATCTTCCACCGCGGACAGCACCCCTATACGCGTGCGCTTCTTTCTGCGGTCCCGAAGCTCGGTTCGATGAAGGAGCGCGTGCTTCCCGCCCGTTTCCCGATCATTGATATCAAGACGGGCGAGAGCCAGCCAGCGGTGGAGGTCAAGGATACGGTTTCGGGTGGCAAGACGCCCATCCTCTCGGTCAAGGATCTGACGACCCGCTTCGATATCCACTCTGGTCTTCTTGGTCGCAAATCCGGTGCCGTGCACGCGGTGGAAAAGGTGTCCTTCGATCTTTCCGAAGGAGAAACGCTTTCACTCGTTGGCGAGTCGGGTTGCGGTAAATCCACCACCGGACGCTCGATCACCCGACTGATCGAGCCAACCTCCGGCAATGTGATGCTCGATGGCTATGAGGTGATGCAGCTCGACAAAGTCACCTTGCGCGCCATGCGCCGCAGTGTGCAAATGATTTTCCAGGACCCTTTCGCCAGTCTCGACCCACGCATGAGCGTGGGTGCGGCAATCATGGAGCCCTTCATCGAGCACCGCCTCGGCAGCAAGCAGCAGGCGCGTGAAAAGGCTGCGGATCTGCTGGAGAAAGTGGGCCTTAACCCGGATATGATGCGGCGTTTCCCGCATGAATTTTCGGGCGGCCAGCGGCAGCGCGTCGCCATTGCGCGCTCGTTGATGCTCGACCCAAAGGTCATTGTTGCCGACGAGGCGGTCTCGGCGCTCGATGTCTCGATCAAGGCGCAGGTGTGCAACCTTCTCCTCGATCTGCAACAGAGCCTCAATCTGGCCTTCCTGTTCATCTCGCATGATATGGCCGTGGTTGAGCGCGTCAGCCATCGAGTGGCGGTGATGTATCTAGGTGAGATCGTCGAGATTGGTCCGCGCGCCGCCGTTTTCGATAATCCTCAGCATCCTTACACGAAGAAGCTGATGTCCGCCGTTCCGGTGCCGGACCCTTCACGACGGCATATTCGGCGCAACATGGCCACCGACGAGATCAAAAGCCCGATCCGCCCCGTCGGTTACGTGCCGCCGCCGCGCCATTACCGCGAGGTCTCCGCCGGTCATCTCGTACAGGAAGCAAGCTGAGGGCTCGCATCCGCTGCTCAACAGCCGTCTGTCGTGTCTCATTGTTTGACTTTTTACTGCAAAAAATGCCAGCACTTGGGGAGCAGACAAGTTAGGGCAGAGACATGGCCAGGCGATCCGATAGCGGTGGACGGTTAGACGATGCGGCGCGCGCCGGCTGGCTCTATTATGTGGCCGGTCGCACGCAGGACGAGATTGCCGCTGCCATGGGAATTTCGCGCCAGTCTGCGCAGCGTCTCGTCTCGCTGGCGGTGGCCGAGCGTCTGATCAAGGTGCGGCTCGATCACCCGATTGCTGCCTGTCTGGAGAAGGCCGAGGCGCTGCGCGAACGCTTTTCGCTAAAGCATGTCGAGGTCGTTCCGAGCGATCCGGCAGGAACCTCCTCCACCGTTGGAATTGCCGAGGCGGGTGCGGCGGAAATCGAGCGCTGGTTGCGCCAGCCAGATCCGATTGTGCTGGCCGTTGGAACGGGACGCACACTGAAAGCGGCGGTTGATCAACTGCCGCCGATGGATTGTCCTCAGCATCGCATCGTCTCACTCACCGGCAATATCGGTCCCGATGGCTCGGCGGCCTATTACAACGTCATCTTCTCCATGGCGGACGCGATCAAGGCCCGTCACTTTCCCATGCCGCTGCCGGTTCTTTGCTCATCATCTGAAGAGCGCCTCCTGCTGCATGACCAGCCCATGGTTCGCTCAACGCTGGCTTTGGGCGCTGCCGCAAATGTGACCTTCGTCGGGGTTGGCGAGTTGGGAGAAAACGCGCCGCTCTGTCTCGACGGGTTCCTCGCCGTTGACGAGATGAAAAAACTGATCGCCGAGGGTGCCGCAGGCGAAATCTGCGGCTGGTTCTTCGATGGGGATGGGCAGATCATGAACAATCCCATCAATGATCGCGTTGCCTCCGTTCCCGTGCCGCCGAGGGAGACTTGCACCGTGGTTGGTATCGCTCAGGGACGGAAGAAATCGCCCGCTATTTTGGCAGCTTTGCGCGGAGGACTGCTCAATGGCGTCATCACCGACGAGCAATCGGCTGAATATCTGCTCACGCACTGAGCAAAAATATCTCATTTAAATCAGTATATTAGCTCCTTCTTTTGCGCTGCAGCGCAGGAGGATGCTTGACTTTGTGTCGAGATAAGTGAGTAATTGCCCTCGAGCAAAGCGAATGCTCATTTTTCTTCTGGGAGGAAGATCATGACATTGAAGACACTTCTGCTGGGCGCATGCTCGGCTCTCGCCCTTTCCGGCCTCGCGTCTGCA
>Ga0308171_1001257_pt1 | contig 36190 bp, 28 predicted proteins | sample PhyGR1_FD_202135 | JGI IMG/M metagenome (GOLD analysis project Ga0308171, IMG submission 202135) | Phyllosphere microbial communities from UC Gill Tract Community Farm, Albany, California, United States - DLSLSG.R1 | ecosystem: Host-associated > Plants > Phyllosphere > Unclassified | place: USA...
CAAGCAATCGCTCATCTTTTCCGATTTTCTCTAGAACAAAGGACTTCGTCGCCAGCAGCGCCGCCGCCCTCGTCAGTGAGCGGACTTATAAGAGACACACCCCAAACAAGTCAACAGAGGTTTTTCATAAATCTGTCGTTTTCTCATAAGTGACGGTAATTGTTGGTTTTTTTCGAGAGGGCAAAAGTCTGTGCGTTCAGAGCGCTACCAACTCGCGCTTTCCGAAACGCTCGCGCTCTCAGAACTGCGTCGCGTTCACCAACTTTACCCTGCGCCTCAAGCGCTTCTGCATCGGTTGATCGAAGTACCGCGTCAAAACCCAGGCAAAGATCGTGGCGCATGCGGTGAAAAGCAGTCCGGCAGGATAGGCGATCCACCCCGTTCCTGACCACGGCATGACGAACGCGACCCATGCAAGCAAGGGAATGTGTAGCACGTAAAGGCCGTAGGATGCCGTTCCCAGAAACGAAGAGATGGCAGCCAACCATCCTTCCGGCGCGACCTTGCTGGCAACGGCGAGCAAGGCTGGCCAGACCAGGAAGACGATGAAGAGATCGAAGAAGGGACGAACCTCCTTGGTAATTGGCAGGAACAGGATCAGGCAGACAAGCGCCAGGCACAAAAGGGCAAGGAGCTGATGCCTGATCTGAAAACCGGTATGATAGCGATAGATCAACACGCCGACGAAGAAGGAGAAGAACACGCGCGCCATGCCGGCATACATCTCATGCCAGCGAAAACCTGCGTGCAATTTACCGAATTCGATGGCGGCGACCACCAGCCCGATCGCCGCGACTGCAATGACGACTGAGATCTTCCCGCTCTTCCAACGCGCACCCCACTTGGCGTAGACGACGTTGGCCACCAACTCGTTGAACAGGGACCATGCTGGGCTGACAAGGAAGAGCGCGCCGTTGAGCGTCAGCGTAAACGGCGCCGGCAGGAAGAGAATGCTTGTGAGCAAGGCAAAAGCCAATTCGCCCAGACTGATCTTTCGGTGCAGGTCGTCGATCGGCGTTGGCAGGTCAAGCGCATAGAGGAGGACGAAAAAGGCCGCCATGATCGCAAGTGCGATGATGTAAAGCGGATAGAGCCGGTAAAAGCGCGCCTTCATGAAGGTAAGCGTGGAGATTTTGCCGCTTCGCAGTCTTTCGCCATAGGCATGCGCCAGGACGAAACCACTCAGGGCGAAGAACAGATCGACGGCCAGATAGCTGGATGCTTCCGGCCTGCCGAAAAAGAATTCCGCGTGACGGTGGACGATTGCGACGGCTGCAACGCCTCGAATTCCATCCAGTAAAACGAAGCGTTCGGGCTGAGGCGTCGCAATCATCAAAATTCTCAGAGGTCAATAAAACTCACAAACGCGACAGCCTCTCTACGGTTCATCCTTCCGAGCAAAAAACTCAGACGATCAGGCCGCGCGCCGCGACAGGCCAGACTTCCGGCTCGGACATGTCTTCGCCAATCACCGTCAAGCTATCGACCAAGTTGGTGACGACGCAGGCGTGGTTTGGGACAATGCGAAGCTTGTCGCCTACCTTCAGCCCGATCGGTCCTTCGGTCACAAGACGCCCATGCTCCTCCGACAGCTGATCGATCGTGATGTCCTCACGGCCGAGCACATGGCCATAGCCTGTGAGACCGAGAAGGTCCGACGTCAGCGCTTTCGAGCCGGCATCGATGATGGCGCGATTTTCCGCCGGAACCGAAACGACCGTGGCAATCACGTTCAAGGCGCATTCGTCCCAGCCACAGACGCCGCGGGTCACAAGCGATCTGTCGTTATAGACATATGTTCCTGGGCGATATTCCGTCACGACTGGTGCCTTCGCCGCATGCATCATCGACGGTGTGCCGCCAGAGGTGATAACGGTAACTGCAATCCCCTTCTCTTCGATCAATCGCTTGGCCTGCGTCATGAAGCTCTGAACCGCGGCCTCACCTGAAGGGGCCGGATAGGTCATCAATCCGCCGAATACCAGTCCCGGCGCCTGATCGACGACGACGGCCAGTTCGGCAGCGGCTTCCGGCGTTGCAACGCCGCAGCGGTTCGCACCCGTATTGCACTCGACCAGAACGGTGAGCGGTTCCGGCGCATCGGCAAAAGCCTGCGAGAGACCCTGCACGACCTCGGTACTATCGGCAACCACCGATAGCCGGACCTTGCCGGCAAGTGCACGCAGCTGCTTCAACTTCGCAGCACCGAGAATGTTGTAGGTGATCAGCACGTCCTTGATCGCATCGCTTCCCGCGACCATCGCCTCGGCTTCCGATACTTTCTGGCAGGTAATGCCCACTGCCCCTGCAGCGAGCTGTATTTCCGCAACAGCCGGGAGCTTGTGCGTCTTGATATGCGGCCTGACCTTCAGCCCGTGAATGTTGGCATAATCCTGGAAGCGGGAGATATTCTTCTTGGCGATATCGAAGTCCACGACAACGGCGGGCGTGTTGAGCTCGGCAATCTGCTGGTCGGATAGGGGCATAACATCCTCAGGGGCAACGCTGGTTTGGCGGCGGGACGCTATATCCCTTTCTCTCCCATGGCTACAGGGAGATGGAGAAATAGCGCCCGCGGTGAGTTCGCGCGGGTTTAGCCCTTGGAGTTGCCCCTCACGCCGTCGCGGCTTCCCGCTCGTCCATCGCAGCGAAGACATCCTTGGCGGCAAACAGGCCGTTCAGTGCTGCTGGAAATCCGGCATAGACCGCCATCTGCATGATGATTTCGGTAATCTCGTCACGCGAGAGCCCGACATTCAGACCCGCTTCGATGTGCACCTTCAACTGTGGCGCGGCATTGCCCATGGCTGTCAGTGCGGCGATGGTTGCGATTTCCCTTGCCTTGGTATCGAGCCCGGGCCGGCTGTAAATGTCGCCGAAGGGAAACTCGAAGAGATAGGTCGCGAAGTCCGGTGTGATATCGGAGAGCGCCGCAATTACCTTTTCTCCGGCCTCACCATCAATCTCAGCGAGTACGCGCTTGCCGCGCTCCAGCCGGCTTTCGTTTGGATTTTCCTGTGGCTGCGTCATCATCCGTCATCCTCTGATCTTCGCCGGCATATCCGGCGATCTTCTGGTCGAGGACGAGGAGGCACTGCTGAAGTTCGGCAACCCGATCACGAACCTGGTCGCGATGCGTTTCCAGCATCGCCTGCCGTTCGGGCACGGTCGTGTCGCCCTGCTTTCGCAAGGCGGCATAGCGCAGCATGTCCCGGATCGGCATTCCTGTCGTTTTCAGCCTTCCGAGAAACTCGATCCAGATCAATATCTCGGGATCGTAATCGCGCCTGCTCGAGCGGTCGCGATCGGCATAGGGCAGCAAGCCGATCCGCTCGTAATAGCGGATCGTAAAGGCCGAAAGGCCGGAGCGTTTTGCCAGTTCACCGATCTTCATCAGCACCTCATCGTCATAACGCAGAGGAAGCTACAAGTTAGAGCGCACTCTAGGTCAATAGCTATTCGGGCCTTTGGAGCGAAATAATTCAGCGGGTGCCAAAGGGAGCTTGGCACCCGGCATCGCGCCGGTCATTGCGGCATGGTGATCTGCAGCTTCACATCGGTTTCGCGCGCTTCCACCGCACGGTCGAAACCGGCGATGCTGTCTTCGAAGGGGATGGTGGCCGAGATCAGCGGCTTTAAGTCGACCTTGCCGGAACCGATAAGCCCAAGCGCGCGGTCGTAGACATTCGCGTAACGGAAGACAGTCTCGACCCGCAGTTCCTTGGCCTGCAATCCGACGATATCGACCGGCACCGGATCGACCGGCATGCCGACAAGCACAATCGCCCCGCCCGGACGAGCAAGCTTTGCCATGCCGAGAACCGCAGGAGCCGCCCCTGAGCATTCGAACACGATATCGCAGCCCCAGCCATCGGTTGCCTTGGCGACAGCATCCGGCAGGGACGTTTCGCGGATATTCACGGTCTCGATACCGTCATAGGCACCGATGATATCGAGCTTTGGCTGAGCAAGATCGGCAACAATCACCTTGGCGCAACCGCCCGCAAGGGCGGCAAGCGCCACCATCATCCCAATCGGTCCCGCACCCGTGACCACGGCCACATCGCCCGGCTGGATCCGTGCTCTCAGTGCTGCCTGCATGCCGATAGCGAAGGGCTCGACCATGGCGCCCTCGCCGAAGGAGACGTTATCGGGCAGCTTGTAGGTAAAGGCGGCCGGATGAATGACCTCCGGTGTCAAGCAGCCATGAACCGGCGGCGTCGCCCAGAAGGTCACGGCCGGATCAACATTGTAAATGCCGAGTTTGGCGGCACGCGACGTCGGGTCGGGAATGCCAGGCTCCATGCAAACACGGTCTCCGACTTTAAGGTGCGCGACCTCTGCGCCGACTTCCTCGATCGTACCGGCTGCCTCGTGGCCGAGCACCATCGGCGCCTTCACGACGAAATGGCCAATCTTGCCGTGCGTGTAATAATGCACATCCGAGCCGCAAATGCCGACGGTGTGGGTGCGAATCTTCACATCTTTCGGGCCGAGCGTGCCGGGAATATCGAAGTCGCGAAGCGACAGCTTTCCCTTTTCCTCCAGAACCAGAGCCTTCATCGTTTCCTCCTTCAATCTTGATGCGACACGCGTCTACAGCATCGTGCTTTCCGAAAATCGGAATCGATTTTCGGAAAGCACGATGCGTAGATCCAAAAAGTTAGAGCGTCCTTTGTGCGTCCTAAAAGGACGTACGGCGCTCTATAAGAAGGTGATGAAACGTCAGGCTGCGGAAAGCAACCCCTTCCTTTGTGCCATTTCTGTTTCTTGGAAGGGGTGATGTTGCTGTGCCTGAACACGTAACGAAAAAGTATCAGAAGGCTTGCAAAAAGCGCAGTATAGCAGCGTTGAACGCATCCGGAGCCGTCACGTTGACAGCGTGAGCACCAAAGTCGACGAGCTGCAACTGGCTGTTTGACAAGCCCTCCGCCAGACGGATCGACCGCGTGTAAGGCACGAGAAGATCGTCACGGGTGGCGATAACCAGCGTTTCCGTTTTGATATCCTGTAACCGGTTATCGACATCGAAGGCACTCAGGGCGGCGATGCGGCGAAGGATATTGGTGCGCCCCTGAAAATGATCGATGGCGTGACGCTCTTCCGCCTCCAGCCTTTCCACATTCTCCGACATCCAGACTGCCGGATAGAGGAACAAAGGCTGCGCCTTGACGAAAGCCGGAACGCCTGACTTTTCCAGAAGCTCGATGCGCACATCAAAGCACCGTCCGGAATGCGGATCGGCCTTGCTCCAGGCATTGATGAGGACGAGCTTTCCGATCATCCCGGGCTTGCGAAGGGCAAGATCAAGGCCGATCAGGCCGCCCAATGCATGTCCCATGAAATCGAAGTGGGTGAGACCCAGTTGCTGGGCAATTTCCAGCACATCATCCGCCATGGCCGCGATGCCGCCATCGGCTGGCACCTCGCCACCGGTGCGTCCGCAACCGCGATGATCATAGGTGATGATCCGATAGTCATCCGATAGCGCCGCAAGCTGCGGCGCCCAGTAGCTTGCGGAACCGCCGAGGCCCGACGACAGGATAATCGTCGGCGCATCGGCGTCTTGTCTTCCGTGCAGATCGAAATGCATCGCGCTTACGGTTTGCCGATATGAGCGACGGTTGCGATTTCCACCAGGGCATCCGGCTTCACCAGACCGCATTGAATGCAGTAGCGCGCCGGCTTGTCGCCTGGAAAGTACTCGGCATACACGGCATTGACCGCCTGATAATTGGCCCAGTCGGTGATGAAGATATGGTTCATCGTCACATCTTCCATCGTGCCACCGGCAGTTTCGATCACCGACTTGATCGTCTCCAACACGTGGCGGGTCTGGGCGCTGGCGTCACCCACATGAACGACGTCGTTGTTCTTGTCGAATGGCAGCGTTCCGGAGACATAGACGATCCCATCTGCCAGCGTGCCGGGCGAAAAAGGTGCAATCGGCTTCGATGTGCCTTCTGGAACGATGATCTTCTTCGGCATGAGTTTGTCCTTCTACGATCAGGAATTGGCGGGCGCAGCCTGGCTGATGACACCACAGAAGTCATTGACAGTCGCTACCCATCCGAAAAACTTTTCGACGTTGTAGACAGTCGCCTGCTGAATGAAATCGGGGCCGAGATGATGGGTCGCGTCTTCGAGCATGATGCCGAAATATTCCAGATGAAAGGCATCGCGAAGCGAGCTTTCGACACAGACATTGGTGGCAATGCCAACGAAGACGAGGTTTCGGATGCCGCGGGCGCGCAGGATGCTGTCCATCTGCGTGTTGAAGAAGCCGCTATAGCGGGTCTTCGGCACCAGGATGTCGCCGGGTTTCGGCTGAAGCTCATCAACGATGGCGTAATCCCAGGTGCCTTTGGCAAGCAGCTTGCCCTGAGCATCCGGATTGGCGCGCATATATTTCAGCGCATTGGATTTGTGCCAGTTGGGCGAGCCCGGACCGCCAGCCTCTACATAATCCTTATCCCAGCCATTCTGGAAATAGACCACCTGAACGCCGGCAGCGCGCGCCGCATCCAGGGTCTTACGGATATTGTCGATCGTACCCTTGGCACCGGAAATGTCGAAGCCGGCGAGATCGACATAGCCGCCTTCCGTCGAATAGGCATTCTGCATATCGACGACGACGACGGCGGTCTCTTCCGGCTTTAGCATAATCGGCTCCGGACGGGCCGGCAATGTGACGCTTTTGCTGTGAACGGCGGGCGCCTGGTATCCTGTTGTCATGGTGCTCATTCCGCCGCCTCGAGAAGGGGCTTTACATGTTTGCGGCATGCCATCAGCGGCTGGATCTTGGTGCCGAAATCTTCGACGCCCTTGACGAAATCGTCGAACGTCAGAAGCACGCCGCCCGTCCCGGGCACGCTCGGCACTTCATCAAGCAATCGCGCTACGGTTTCGTAGGAGCCGACAAGCGTTCCCATATTGATGTTGACGGCCGAGACCGGGTCGGCCATCTGCCGGACATTGGTGTCCGAACCGGATTTGGTGTCTGCGGCACCCTGGACGCCAAGCCACTTGATTGCTTCTTCGTCGGCACCGGCCTTGTAATGCTCCCACTTCGCCCGGGCGGCCTCATCCGTTTCGTCGGCGATGATCATGAAGAGCACGAAGGACGATACATCGCGGCCCGTCTTGGCTGTTGCTTCCCTCAACCTCTCGGCGGCGGGCGCAAACGCGGTGGGGGTGTTGACGCCGACACCGAAACAGAAATTGTAGTCGGCATATTTGGCGGAAAACTCCATGCCGGCATTGGAGGAGCCCGCGCAAATCACCTTCATATCGGCCTGAGGCTGCGGCGACAGCCGGCAGTCGTCCATCTGGAAGAACTCGCCCTTGAAGTCGCTCTGCCCTTTTTCCCACAATTCGCGCAGGATCGTAGCGTATTCGGCAAGGTAGGCGTAGCGCTTGCCGAAATACTCGTCGCCCGGCCACATGCCCATCTGCGAATATTCCGGCCGCTGCCAGCCAGTCACGAGATTGATGCCGAAGCGTCCGTTTGAAATGCTGTCGATGGTGGAGGCCATTCTTGCGACGATGGCCGGCGGCATGACAAGCGAGGCAGCTGTGGCAAATAGCTTGATGCGCGTGGTGACAGCGGCAAGACCTGCCATCAGCGTGAAGGATTCGAGATTATGATCCCAGAACTCGGTCTTCCCCCCAAAGCCGCGAAGCTTGATCATCGACAAGGCGAAATCGAAACCGTATTTCTCAGCCTTGAGGGTGATCTCTTTGTTCAGCTCGAAGCTTGGCTTGTATTGCGGCGCATTCTCCGACAACAGCCAGCCATTGTTTCCAATCGGGATAAAGACTCCAATTTCCATAAATATGTCCTTCTTCGAACTCTACCGATAATGCTTCGTGACTCGCAGCACCGGGGACGGCATAGATGTGGCATCAGCCCCATGCCCCGGCGGATCGACTATTTCGACGACAGATTGTTTAAGTCTTCTCGTTCCCCTCGGCTGAAATAGATCAATGAATCGTGGGCCAGTGGGCCTATCGCGCAATCGGCAAATCGGCAAATCGGCCCGAAAGAGAGATGCTCACCCGACTGGACGCAAAGATCAACCGAAAATATTGCATGCTTGGCCATCGGTATTGTCGATTGCAAGCCGCGCAGGTCCGAGGCAGCGGAGGCTGCTGCTTCACGGCCTTTGTAAAGTGGATGATTGTCAGGCGTTGGAACCGCCTGACTTCCCTATCAAGCTGGCTGTAAGGTCCAGTGGACAGCCCATGGCGATATGGCTTTCGCGCTGATGGTTCCAAGTCTGAAAAGCTCGCCGCCTGTTGTCGCGTCGGTCTCGGTCTTACCGTTCTTTTCGGAAAGATTGGCGATCAGTCGAAGCGTTGCCCCGTCCTCCATTCCCCAGTCGACCGTAACAATGCCATCCCTAACATCGTAGCGCGTTGTATCGGGGACGATCTTCGTCATCAGCGGCACAATGTGCCGTTTCCGCAGGTCGAGCAGCGTCTTGTAGAAACCAAGCAGCTCGGTCGCTTTATCACCTTCAACCTTGGACCAGTCGAGCTTGCTGGCTGTAAAAGTTTCCTTTGCGGTCGGATCCGGCACATTCTCGCCGTCGAAGCCCGGCAGGCGAGACAACTCCTCGCGGCGCCCATCCCTCACCTTCTGATTCAAGTCTTCGTTGAAGTCACAGAAATAGCGGAAGGGATCGCGCGAGCCCCACTCCTCCCCCATGAACAGCATGGGGATTTGCGGCGCGAGCAGATAGATCGCGGTGATCGCCTTGAGTGCCGCTTCAGGAGCATAGGTCTGCATCCTGTCGCCGAGCGCCCGGTTGCCGATCTGATCGTGATTTTGAATGAAGGAGATAAAGGCTGTTGGCGGCAGGTGAGCGCTCGGCTTGCCGCGCTCCTCATCGCGGTAGGGCATATGCTCGCCTTGAAAGGCGAAGCCTTCGGCTAGGGCGCGACCGATCTTGTCGTCATCGCCCGAATAGGCCTTGTAGTAACCGAAGGTCTCACCCGTCGCTGCGATATGGAGCACATGGTGGATGTCGTCATTCCATTGCGCGGTGAAACGCTCCGGCTTCCCCTCCTCATCACGGCTCAAGAGATCGCTGTCATTCTCTTCGTTCTCAACGATCAGGTGAATGTGGCGGTCAGTTACGGCAGCACGAACACGGCGGGCAAGTTCGCTCAAAAGGTGTTCGTCGCTGTCGTCTACGATCGCATGAACGGCATCAAGCCTCAAGCCATCGAACCGGAATTGCGTTACCCAATAGAGGGCATTCTGAATGATGAACTCACGCACATGCTCGGATTGCTCATCATCATAGTTGAGGCCCTGCCCCCACGGGTTCTCGTGATGAGGCGAAAAGAGCGGCGCGTAATTGGGCATGTAATTGCCGTCCGGGCCAAAGTGATTGTAGACGACATCGAGGAAGACGCAGAGCCCGCGCTCATGCGCGGCATCGACAAGCGCCATCAAATCTTCCGGACGTCCGTAGCTGCTGTCAGGCGCATAGGGCATGACGCCGTCATAGCCCCAATTATAGCCGCCTGGAAAATCCGCGACGGGCATGATCTGGATCGCCGTGACGCCGAGATCACGCAGGTGATCGAGATGGGCGATCGCTGCTTGGAACGTCCCTTCTTTGCTGAAGGTGCCGATGTGGAGTTCATAGATAATGATCTCCCCCCAAGGTCGGCCGTGCCAGTTGGCGCTCTTCCATGGGAAGCTCGACAGATCGACGACCTCACTTTGACCATGGACGTCGCGTGGTTGAAAGCGCGAGGCGGGATCTGGGACCTCCAGACCATCCGGCAGAGTAAAGCTGTATCGTAGTGCGGCCTCAGCTCTCGGCTTGCGCAGCCGATGCCAGCCCTCATCGTCCCGCTTCATCGCCTCCGGCGTTGCGCCTTCGATGTTGAGCAGCACCTCATCATGCAGAGGTGCCCAAATGCGAAACTCGATATCCTGATCGGAAATGGCTGGACCAAAATCGAATGCGTGAACCACAGAAGACCCTCATGCTGTTGTGCACTGCATCAAACCGAACTTCGTGAAAAAAGTTCACGGGCATTTCCTGAATTTCTCACTGCCTGTTCGACATCGCGCAAAGCGACTCGTCTGGTGGAACTACTCGCCCACAAGCGCAGTTTGCGCAGCGCTTTATAGATCTTCGGGACCAGAACGTCGAAGCCATCGACTGTTCTCTCACCAGCTTTCACCGGCCAAAGCAGCGGCCACTTTTGGGATTGTCGCATGAAATTTCCGACCGCCACCTATCGCCTGCAATTCCGCAACGGCATGACCTTCGATCGGGCGAGCGCGCTCGTGCCCTATCTGAAAACGCTCGGGATCAGCCATCTCTATGCGTCACCGATCTTCACGGCGACATCAGAATCGACACATGGCTACGATGTCACCGACGCGAATGAAATCGATCCTGCGATTGGCGGCCGAGCTGGCTTCGACCGCATGGTCGAGACGTTGAAGGATGCGGGGCTCGGTCTCATTCTCGATATCGTTCCCAATCACATGGCGGCATCGCTTGAGACCCCTTGGTGGAAGGATGTGATCGAACACGGCGCGGAAAGCCGATATGCGCGCCATTTCGATATCGACTGGTCGCGGCGCTTGACCTTGCCTGTTCTGGGCGATGATTTTGAGGCTGTGCTGGAGGCGGGCGACCTGGCCGTCAAGTCCGATCCGAAGACGGGCAAGCCAAGTTTGGCTTACTTCGAATCCTTCTTTCCGCTGAACCCGGCGACATATGACGGGCGTGAAGACGAGATTTTGAAGATTTCGGACAAGGCTTCGCTTTCGCAACTGCATGAGCAACAGCCCTACCGGCTGATGTCCTGGAGGGATGCGGCGCGTGACCTGTCCTATCGACGCTTTTTCGAGGTCACGGGACTTGCTGGCGTGCGGGTGGAAGACGAGGCGGTCTTCGAGGATAGTCATCGGCTGATCCTCGAACTGGTGCGCAGCGGTGCCGTTCAAGGCCTGCGTCTCGACCACATCGATGGTCTTGCGGATCCGAAGGGATATCTCGACCGGCTGCGGCAGGCCGCAGGGCCGGACTGCTATATCGTCGTCGAGAAGATCCTGGGCGAGGGCGAACAGCTGCCAGCCGACTGGCCGGTTTCTGGTACGACCGGCTACGAGTTCGTCGCTGCCCTCAGCCATGCCTTGGTGGATGGCGCGAAACTTGAGGTGTTGCAATCCGCCTATGAAGGCCTCGGAGAAAAACGAGTTGATGCGAAGGAGCAGTTGCGCGCCGCAAAGCTCTTGATGGCCAGTAGGAATTTTGAGGGTGAGGTCACCGTCCTGGTGAAACTGGCAGCCAAGATTGCCGAGCAAGCAGGACGCCCTACGACGGAAAACGAACTGAAAGACGCGCTTAGCGAAATGCTGATCGCCTTCCCGGTCTACCGCACCTACGGAACCCTTGAGGGCATGCGCGCGGACGACAAGGCCCTCCTGGACCAGGTCATCGAAGGCATTGGGGGCGCTGGCCATTCCGTCTCGATCGAGGCGCTTGCCTTGATCAACGGCATCCTCAAGGGAGATGTGCCAACCTCTGCGGCACAGGATGCGGTGACTTTCCGTACCAAGTTCCAGCAATTGACCGGCCCGATCATGGCGAAGTCCATCGAGGATACGCTGTTTTTCCGTCACAACATGCTGCTTGGCCTGAATGAAGTCGGCGCTGAGCCTATCCAGCCTGACTTTTCTCTCGATCATTTTCATGAGGAAATGCGGATTCGCAAGGAACGGCAGCCCATGGGGATTTCAAGCACCTCCACCCACGACACGAAGCGTGGCGAAGATGCGAGAGCCCGCCTCTATGCGCTGTCGGAAGCACCTGAAGTCTGGATTGCAGCCGTTGAGGGGTGGCGTGCGATGAATGCCAAGGCTGTTCAGCAGCTTCCAGATGGCACGGCTCCTGAGCCTGAAGTCGAGTGGATGATCTACCAGGCGCTGGCCGGCTTTCTCCCTCCGCGCTTCGACGCCGATGACGAAAAGACGGTCGAGGCATTGAGGGATCGCTTCCTTACCTATCTGGAGAAAGCGCTGCGTGAGGCAAAGCTCAGGAGCGACTGGGGTGACTCCAACGAGGCGTATGAAGAGGCTGTTCTGGGCTATGCCTCGCACCTTTTTTCGAAAGACAACAAAGATTTCCTGACGCGCTTTGCCGAGACCATAAAACCCTTCATCGAAGCCGGGCTTGCAAACGGCCTTACCCAGACGATCATCAAGCTCATGGCGCCTGGAATTCCTGATATCTATCAGGGCAGCGAAGGATTCGATTTCAGCCTTGTCGACCCCGACAATCGCCGCGAACCGGATTACGACACCCTGCCAAAACGACTGGCAGAAGGACGCAAGCCGGATGCGACCGATATCTCCGCCTGGTATGACGGTTCGCTGAAGCAATATGTCACCGCCGCGCTGCTCCGCCTTCGGCAATCGGAGCCTGACCTCTTCAACGAAGGGCACTATGTGCCGCTTGAGGCCACAACCGGGTCCGGCGGGAGGCTGATCGCCTTCGCAAGAGTGAACGGTGAGAAGGCCGTGCTCGTCGTTCTCCCACGCTTCACGCTTGGCCATCGTAAAGATCGGGCTCTTCCGCCAACGTTTGGCGATGCTACCGTAGACCTTCCGGCGGCGCTGAAAAACAAGCGGCTCCGAAACGTGTGGACGGAAGATCAGATCGAAACGAGCGATATTCTGAAATTGGTCGCGTCCGATAAAGGTCACCCTTTCCTGGTTTTCAGGACGGTTTGATCATCGAATCTATCGCAGCTTCGGCTTTCAAAACCGAAGCTGCGTTCGCGATCAGTCTGGCCGAAGAAAAAGATGCCAGAGGCAAATCTTATTTTCCTAAAATACACGAAATCCGGAAATTCGACCTTGAACATGAGGGCCCGAACTCTCAGAAGAGGCAAACGCGTGCAAGCGCGTGTTTGGAGATCCCTTCATGGCCAGAGTGACCAATCCCGGCTTCACCCCCGAAGTAACGACCTTTTCCATTATCGCAGCGGCAAGCTTCTGCCACATGCTGAACGACATCATGCAGTCGTTGCTGACATCGCTTTATCCGCTGCTCAAAGCCAATTATGCGCTCGACTTCGGGCAGATCGGGCTTTTGACCTTCGCCTTCCAGGTGACGGCGTCGCTGTTGCAGCCGGCTGTCGGTGTCGCGACGGACAAGTGGCCCATGCCATTCTCGCTTCCAGCCGCGATGCTCTCCACCTGCACGGGCCTGATCACCCTTGCCTATGCCCATAGTTTCCCGGTGCTGGTGCTTGGCGCCTGCCTGATCGGCGTCGGCTCGGCGATCTTTCATCCTGAAGCCTCCCGTGTCGCGCGTGTCGCGTCTGGCGGACGCCATGGTCTGGCACAATCCTTCTTCCAGGTGGGCGGCAATACGGGCACGGCAATCGGACCACTGCTTGCGGCTTTCATCGTCATTCCCAGAGGCCAGGAGGTTCTCAGCTGGTTTTCGATCATTGCACTCACCGGCTTTGCCATCCTGTCATGGGTCAGTATCTGGTACAGCCGCCATCGGCGCAGTGCGGCGGGAAAACGGCCTGTCAGCCGTGAGTTGCCGCTGCCCCGCAACAAGGTGTTGATGACGCTTGCCGTTCTCGTGGTCCTGACCGCGACGAAGAACGCTTATCTTGCCAGCATTTCCAGCTACTTCACCTTCTTCACCATCGAGAAGTTCGGTGTATCGGTGCAGAATGCGCAAATCCTGCTGTTTCTGTTCCTCGGCGCGTCCGCTGCCGGCGTCTTCTTCGGCGGCCCGATCGGCGACCGTTTTGGCTCTCGCGTCGTTATCTGGTTCTCGATACTCGGCGTCATACCCTTTGCCCTGATCCTGCCCTATGCCAACCTCCTCTGGACAGCGGTCCTGGTGGTCGTCATCGGCTTCATCTTCTCCTCTGCCTTCTCAGCGATCGTCGTTTTCGCTCAGGAACTGGTACCCGGTCGCGTGGGGTTGATTGCAGGCATGTTCTTCGGCTTTGCCTTCGGCTTCGGCGGGATTGGTGCCGCGGTCCTTGGCGTCTTCGCCGATCGGCAGGGCATAGAATTTGTGTATCAAATCTGCTCGTATCTTCCGCTGCTGGGCCTTCTGACCGTTCTTCTGCCGCAACTGCCCGGCCGCCGTATCTGACTTGAAGAAGCCGCCCGCTGCCTCTACTGCATCGGCCCGAAAATCAGACTCGATTTTCGGGCCGATGCGTCGATTCAAAAAGGTAGAGCGTCCTTTATGCGTCTAATAGGGCGCACGGCGCTTTACGCGTGCGGCATTTTTCAAAGATCAAACTGTCGCGGTCTCATCTCGCACCCTCAGCGCCGCATACTCCGATGTCAGTTCCCCGATCAGAGTATGAAGCTGGCGACCAGCCTCATTATGTTGAGGACTTCCTGGCGGTAGATGCTTGAAAATATTCAGATCGTTACTGCGACAAGCAACAGGAGAAGCTGTATTAGCGTCTACGGTTTATCCGTGATGGGCATGTAGACCGACGTAACTTCATGCTTAATATTGTGTTGACGACCGGCCTTTTGTTTCCCAGCCCTTGCGCCGTTCTCTTGTCAGCGTGAGATTTGCCTGTAATGAAGCTGTGAAAGCCGGACCTGCGGGGAAATATATGACGACGATCACGGAAGCGAATATCAGACTCGGTATGATTCTGGCTGAAGCGGAAGCACGACAGTCGTCCATCAGCGCCGAGAAGCTCGAAAGCCGAGACCTCATCCCGCCAACGATCGGTAGCGCGATGGCCGTGCAAGCGTTGGCTGTCGGCACGATCGGCAAGGACGTTGCCGGCTGGAAGCTTGGTCTGAACAATGGTCGTCCGGTCGCAGCCCCTCTGCTCGATCTTTATGACGAGGTGCAGGACAGCACGCTGACAGTCCCCAAGCCCGGTGCCGTCGGCATCGAAATCGAAGTCTGCTTCGTGCTTGCCGAGGATCTACCCGCGCTGCCGCTCGGCGAGACCTATACGCGTGAGACGATCCTGGAAGCAGTCGAATCCATCAATCTCGGCGCAGAGTTCGTCAGCTATCGGTTGACGGAAGAAAATCGCGTGCCGTTTCCGCTGTTCCTCGCCGACAGGCTTGCCAACCATTCCTTCGTCCTCGGACCGGCGATCGACACCTCCGTCATGGAAGCGCTTGCCCTTCAGGATCCGAGCCTGCCGCCACTCATGGTCGAGGCGGAGGACGACGTGCTCTTCGGCGCCATCCCGGTGCATCCGCAAATGGATCCGGTCGCACCTCTCCTCGCTTACGCCAATGCGCAGAACGATCACTTAGGCGGGTTGAAGCGTGGTCAGGTGATCACCACAGGCAGCCTGTGCGGGATGATCCGCCTTGGTGACGCAACGCGGATCACCGCTCGCTGGGAAGGGATCGGCGGGATGGACATCCAGCTGCCTGGCTGAGACCCCTACAACATCCGCCGAAAAGCAGAGATGGCTCTGGGAAAGCAGAATGCACTAAAGCGGAGTCGCGATCTTTCAAAGTCGCTTCTTACGCTTTAAGTCCTTGTTTTGTCGCATGTCGTTATCGCAAAACCGGTGACCACTTTTGCGCGACATGCTTTAGCTCAAAGCAGACAGAGCGCACCCGTTCTCCATGGGCGCGCTCCTGAGCCTTGATCTTAAACGTCACCGGCTTTCAGGACAATGCTGCGACGATTACCACAGCTTCACGTGACGGTTGACGTCCTTGTAGAGAAGATAGCGGAAACGGCCTGGGCCACCGGCGTAGCAGGCCTGCGGGCAGTAAGCACGAAGCCACATGAAGTCGCCCGCTTCGACTTCCACCCAATCATCGTTGAGGCGATAGACCGCCTTGCCTTCGAGCACGAAAAGGCCGTGCTCCATGACGTGAGTTTCCATGAAAGGAATGGTCGCGCCGGGTTCGAAGGTGACGATGTTGAGATGCATGTCGTAACGGCCATCCGCCGGATCGATGAAGCGGGTGGTTGCCCACTTGCCATCGGTGTCCGGCATGGCCGAGAGTTCGTGCTCGTCTTCATGCGTGAAGATGGCTGGCGGCAACTCAAGTCCTTCAACCTTGTCGAACACCTTGCGAACCCAGTGGAATTTCGCAGCCGAGCCGCCCTTGGCTCGCAGCGACCATTCGCTTCCCGCCGGGATGTAGGCAAACGAGCCCGAGCGAAGAGCTTGCTCTTGGCCTTCGAAGGTGATCGTCATCTCGCCATCGACCATGAAGATCGCCGTCTGGGCGCGCGCATCCGGCTCCGGCTTGTCGCTTCCCCCGCTCGGCTGCACTTCCATGATATACTGCGCGAAAGTCTCGGAGAATCCCGTCATCGGCCGGGCGATGATCCAGGCGCGCGTATCGGTCCAGTGCGGCAACACGCTGGTGACGATGTCTGACATGACCCGCTTTGGAATGACCGCATAGGCGGTGGTGAACACCGCTTTGCTGGAAAGCAGCTCCGTCTGCCCTGGCAACCCGCCAAAATCAGAGTAGTAACGCTTCTTTTCCATCATGCACTCCAACGATTCCATATCGAGCCACAAGCATCGCGTGGCCTGTTCGCAGCTAGGATTACCCCGCAATCATTCCACTCGCCAGCGCGATTTCCAGTCTTCTTCGATTTTTTGGAGCAGAGAAATTGCGCAGGGCGATGCGCTGGTGACAACGCATTCGCTCGAGCCAGGAATTTCGTTGCCTCAAATTTTGAAAGGCATGAGTTGTCGCACGCGGCTATCGCGAAAATAAAGCCCCGCCCAGGCAGCAACGCCCACCACCAGACAAACGATCTGAGGAGGGCTCAAAATTTCTCCGACGCGAAAGTGGGTGCAGATCGCACCGCCGAGAAAGGCTGTCGTCAGAACCGCGCCGATCACCGAGGTGGCCGGGATAGCGTAGAGGACGCCGCAAATCAGCGCGATGATCCCGATTGCGGGCACAAGGTTGGGAGGAGAGCCCGTGGCATCCATCTCCGCCTTCAGCGTCTGTGCCGCAAACAGCCCTGTGTAAGCATCGACAAGCAAAAAAAGAACAACGAGCGCCGAAATGACGCGTCCCGCCCAAACCATCATGATCGTCCCCTCAGGAGATAATGTGCCCCGAGATGAAATTTTACAGATTATGGTGAGCGCGACAATCACCAATACTGGGCTTGGATAACAAACAAGCCCCGGTAGCAAGGAATAACAGCCGCGGTCATTTGGAAGGTCGCTGGAATGATCACGGTCGATGACTCAGACCGACGAACATTACTATCGCTCGTCGATCTGAACCATGACGGCTAAAATAGCCTTAGCCCTTCTTCTCATCGAAACGGTGAGATCATTTGGACGTTCAGAGCTTTCTGATCACGCCATAGACAATGTTGTGGTTCTGCCCATGGAAGACCTCGCTCTCAGCAAGGGACGGAGCGATGCTGGCATTGATGATCTTCCACATATCCGCCTTGCTGCGCAGAAGCAGCGTCCAGTTCATGAAGGATTCCATGTAGCCATCGACGGCAATGTCTTCGGCGAAATTGGCGAAGAGGAAGGTGCCGCCGGGTTTGAGCATATCGAGGCATCTCTTCGTCAGCTTGATTGCCACCTTATCCGTCAGATAATCATAAAGACCTGCGGCATAGACGAAGTCGAATTGTCCAAGATCGTGGGAGCGGGCAAGAAGATCTTTGACCGAACCGTCGACAGCTTCGACGCACGTGCCGGCAAAGTCGCGCGCAATGGAGCCGATGCTTAAGGGGTCCTGATCGAGAGCAACCCAGCGCTTGATCCCCTTCGAGGCAAGCGCTTGCGAGCGGTTTGCCTCGCGCAAATGACCGGCTGCGATCGTGAGGATCTCGGTCTCCTGCCCTTTCTCCTGCGCAATGTCATCGACGTAACGCGTCAGAATATCGCGCCGCTCGCGAACTGCGACGGAGGATGACGCCTCGCGGGTATAGTCATAGAGGGCGGCACCCAAAGGAGAGGCCGCTGCAAGTGGGGCGGCGACACTGTCGTGGCCGTAGATGAAGTCCAGAAGCTGCGCATCGCCGGAATAACCGCGCGGCTTTTCGAATGACCATCGGGTGAAAGGATCTTCGAGGAAATAATAGGCAACAGGATGATGCTGGATGAGCGGCAGAAGCTCAGTCCACACTCTATAGTCGTATTTTCTACGCATTTGATGCAGCCTGCCCGCAACCGCGTGTATTATGGTTGCAGGCGCGCTACCGGCAAGAAACTGTTGGTGTGCTAGGTTGAGAATAAGTGCCACTTCTGCTTCCGCAACAGCAAGATCGCGTTGCGAGTTGCTTTCATTTTGCGTCAGCAGTTCCTTTGAAACTGAATCCGGCGTGACCAGGCTTTGCCCGTCCAGCGCGATACGATTGTTTCGAGCCACTAAGAAATCCCCTTATAAGCCATTGTTAATACTAGATTAATCGGCGGCATGCCAGCGCGGTACCGACGATTGGAGAACCAGGGAAGAGGAATTCTTTTCTAGGACTTAACTATTAAGGTATGACTAATGACTAAAATTACGCGACTGAGATTCAAACAAACTTAATCGGCATGCGAGTATGAATATTGCGCAAGCTTCCCCGTTCCCGCAAAGGGAGAGGACGGACGCTAGGGGGTGGAGCAGACTGAGCATTGGAATTTATCAGGTGAGCATGATCGCTCGCTGAAAATTCGTACAACTTTAGGAACGTGCATGAAGCACAGTTTGGCACATCGTGTGGAGCTCGATCTGCAGGCGGATGCATCTCGCACCGGCGCCGAGACGCTCGTGCGACAGCACTTCTTCGAAGAGGCCGACGTCAAACGCCGAGTGGCGATCCGTAAGGGTCTCTGGGTTGCCGTTCTGATCTATCTGCTGTTTTCCGTCACGGATGTGCTTCTCGTTCCGGATGTTTCCGTTCACACGACGTTTGCCCGCTTCGTCGTTGGCATTGCTGCCCTGCTGATCCTGGAAACACAGGTGAGAGTGGAAACGAGAACCGACCTCATGGATGTGACCTGCGCTGCGGCGCTGGTCTGCGGTTATCTTGGCTGGCTGCTGCCGGCGATGATGACGGCCTACACCATCAACATGTCCTACTACATGGTCTTCGGCGCGATCTTCATGATGGGCGCCAACCTGTTTTTCACCTTCAACTTTGCGCTCTCGCTGTTTGCGTCCGGCGTCATCCTCGTGATCTTTTTCGTGGCGCTGAGCTTCCTGCACAAGGACATCTATTATCAGATCGCGTTTGGCACCTTCTATCTCGCCTGCTTCAGCTTCACCTCCTATGTGAACTGGCGCCTCAATCGGGAGCGCACCCGAGTGTTCTTCAGCACTGTCGAGGCAAAGGTTCGCCAGCGCGAGGCCGACGATCGCGGCGAGGCCTTGTTCAGGCTTTCCAATACCGACCCGATGACCGGCGTTGCCAACAGGCGCGCGGTCGACGCCCATTTGCGCCGCCTCTGGAGCGAATGGATCACCTCGAAGCGGAGTTTCGCGGTCTTTCTTATCGACGTCGATTTCTTCAAGAAATATAACGATTATTACGGCCATCAGGAGGGCGATCGCTGTCTCGTCCAGGTTGCCCACACACTCCAGGCAGCAATGAGCGACTACGATGCCGTGGTGGGGCGCTATGGTGGAGAAGAGTTCATCACGCTCATGCGCTACAAGACGCATCAGGAGATCGAACAGGTTGCCGAGCTTCTCCGTCGCACGGTCGAAAATCTTTGTCTTGCTCATGAACGCCGACGCGATGGCACCTCCGTCATCACCGTCAGCGTTGGGGTATCCTATGCACGCCCGATCCCGATGCCGAAACTGGAGCGCGTGATCCACGAGGCCGACCGGGCGCTCTATCTTGCCAAGGAAAGCGGGCGCAACCGGATCAAGCTCTTCGATCCGGACGATCCACTGACCAGTGACGATACGGAAAATGTCGCCGCCCTGTTGGATATCGCCATTCAGCAGGATCTGGTTTCGCTGGTCTACCAGCCGATCCGCAGCCTCGTGACCGATCGTGTCCAGGCAGCCGAAGCCCTGATGCGCCTCAGACTGCTGGACGGCACGCAGGTTCCCCCCAGCATCTTCATCCCCATAGCGGAGCGGATCGGCAAGATTACCGATCTCGGGCTTTGGGCGATCCGAACCGCCTGCCAGCAGATGCTGCAAACCGGCAAGGTGCAGGTCGTCAGCGTCAACGTCTCCCCCATCCAGTTGAAGCGCCCGGGTTTTGCCACGTCGGTCGCCGCCATTTTGGGAGAACTCGGAATTTCAGGCGGCCAGCTGGCGCTCGAAATCACCGAAGGTCTCGAGATGGACATGGATTCCGATGTCCTGCGCTGCATCAGCGATCTGAGGATGCTCGGGATCAAGATGTGGCTGGACGATTTCGGCACCGGATTTGCCGGTCTCTCCTGGCTCAGACTGATCGATTTCGACACCGTCAAGGTCGACAAGTCCTTCCTCCACGACGGCGCGACGCCTCGGGGCCGGATGATGTTGAAGGACATCATCGGCCTCATCCGCAACCGCGGACCGAAAATCCTGGTCGAAGGCGTGGAGACAGTCGAGCAGTTGGACCTGATGCACCAGTTCCGGATCGACCACGTACAAGGCTACTTCGTCGGCCGCCCGGTGCCTGCCGATGCCTTCGAGGTGTCGGGAGCGAATGGCGTGAAGGGTGCGCGATAGTCTGCACCTGTTTGCTTCAAACCCGTCATAGCGACCCTCGTTGTGGCGACGTCTATCGCCCTCAGTCCAACACGAGCACCTGGCTCCAATAAGACACAAAGGCCGGCTGCCTGTCAGGGCAGCCGGCCTTCTTACTTTCAATCCGCTATTGTAGCGACCCACTCTCAGTCGCCAGCGCCGGGTACCTCGTGAGCATCCCGCTCCCCGATGATGATGGCGCGCTTGCCGACATGGTTGGCAGGACCGACGATGCCCTCCTGCTCCATCCGCTCCACCAGCGATGCCGCGCGGTTGTAGCCAATCGACAGGCGACGCTGGATGTAGGAGGTCGAGCACTTCTTGTCGCGCAGCACCACCTTGACGGCCTTTTCGTAAAGGTCGGCCGTATCGTCTTCCGCCATCGCGGTCTTGTCGAAGACGGCGCTGTCCTCATCCTCGCCGTCATCGGCCTCGTCGGCATCTTCCGTTACCGTGCCCAGATATTCCGGACGGCCTTGCGTCTTCAGATGCGCGACAACCTTTTCGACTTCCTCGTCGGAGACGAAGGGTCCGTGAACACGGGCGATGCGTCCGCCGCCCATCATGTGCAGCATGTCGCCCTGGCCGAGAAGATGTTCGGCTCCCTGTTCGCCCAGGATCGTGCGGCTATCGATCTTCGAGGTGACCTGGAAGGAGATGCGCGTCGGGAAGTTGGCCTTGATCGTGCCGGTGATGACATCGACCGAGGGACGCTGCGTTGCCATGATCAGGTGGATACCGGCGGCGCGCGCCATCTGAGCCAAACGCTGGATCGCGCCTTCGATTTCCTTGCCGGCGACCATCATCAGGTCGGCCATCTCGTCGACGATGACGACGATGTAAGGCATGGCCGTAAGGTCCATTTCCTCCTGCTCGTAGACTGCCTCGCCCGTTGCGCGGTCGAAACCGGTCTGGACGTTGCACATCACCGTCTCGCCCTTGGCGCGAGCAGCGGCAGCGCGCGCATTGTAGCCGTCGATGTTGCGAACGCCGAGGCGCGACATCTTGCGATAGCGATCCTCCATCTCGCGCACCGCCCATTTCAGCGCCATGACGGCCTTCTTCGGATCGGTGACGACGGGGGTCAGGAGATGCGGAATCCCGTCATAGACGGAAAGCTCAAGCATCTTGGGATCGACCATGATCAGGCGGCATTCTTCGGGCTTCAACCGGTAGAGCAGCGACAGGATCATGGTGTTGATCGCGACGGACTTGCCCGAGCCCGTCGTACCCGCCACCAGAAGGTGGGGCATCTTGGCGAGTTCTGCCACCACCGGCTCGCCGCCAATGGTCTTGCCAAGGCAGAGCGCCAGGTTCATCCGCGTATCGGCGTAGTCGTGAGATTCGATCAGTTCGCGGAAATAGACAGTCTCGCGCACCGGGTTAGGCAATTCGATGCCGATAACGTTGCGGCCAGGAATAACCGCCACGCGGGCCGATAGCGCCGACATGGAGCGGGCAATATCATCCGACAGGCCGATGACGCGCGACGACTTGACGCCCGGGGCTGGCTCGAATTCATAAAGTGTCACGACGGGGCCGGGGCGCACGTCGATGATCTCGCCCTTGATGCCGAAATCTTCCAGCACGCTTTCCAGAAGCCCTGCGCTCTGCTCCAGCGCTTCCGGCGTCATTGTCGTGGTCTGCTGTACCTGCGGTGGCTGCAAAAGGTCGATTGGCGGATACTCGTATTCGCCTTCCCCGAAGACAGGTGCATCGAGGAACATTGGCTGATTGTTGCGGGCAACCGTGCGGATCTCGCGGCGCGGCGACGGCGCCTCGATCGCAACCGGTTCGACAACGTCGACTACAGGGACGGCCTCATCGACCGACGTCGCCTCGACGATCTCTTCCGGCTCGGATTGGGCCGGCTGATAGCCACGAACACCGACTTCGCGATAAAGCGAGACGGCCGATCCGTTCAACTCGGCCGACGCCGGCATGGCAGGCAGGCTTGGCCGGGGCTGCTGGCGAATGACGACAGGCTCGACCTCGCGTGGCTGGCGCAAGAGCGGAACACGGATGGGGTCGGGCTGCTGCTCAACTGCGGTGAGTTTTGTCGCGGCGAGACGCTGCGCCTTCAGCCTTGCCAGTTCAGACAGGCGCATGGGCTGACGGTCCGGTGCAATCGTGCCCTCGACATGAAGGTTCATGACTTCCCAGAACATGTCGTCGGAAAGGTGGGCAGCGAAGGATGGCACGTCGAGCGTGGGCTTGTGCTGGTGCTCTGCCGGGAAGCAGGCGACATCGATCTGATCGGCAGCACCGGTCTCGCGCGTCGCTTCGATAGCGACTGGCTGGACCGGGGCTTCCACCGATGTACCGGCTTCGGCCTGCTGCATTAGCTCCTGCTGCTGGCGCAATGCCAGTTCGCGACGCAGACGATAGCTGAGAGCCCTGGCACCCGTGGCACCTGGCGGCTGCGGCAGCACTGCAGGCTTTGCGATGCGGCGCTCCACCGGCGGCGACTGTTTCTCAGTCGAAGTCGCAGACGCCTGGGCGGCATCTTCGTCCACGGGAGATTCTCCCTCGCCCTGTTCGGCTGATTGCTCTGCGACGATGTCTTCACCGGCAGCATTCTTCCTGGAGAAGATGCTCTGCGGCGTGCGGGAAAAGCGCACATTCGGGCCAAGCGTGAACGCGTTCTGCCAGCCGGGCATATCCGGGCGTCCTTCAATCGCATTGGCAGCGATCTGATCGGCGTTACGACCCACGGCGGCGCGCTCAGCCCTCGTCAAGCTTTGCGCCGGCGCGGCCGGGATTGGGGGATGCTGAACCATGTTGTCTGCCGATTCAGCCTCTCCCCCCTCTATCGCATTGCCTGGATTATTGAAATTGGATCGGGGAAAACGCATGACAGCCTGTACACTCATCATAAACGGACAATTGGCACAGCAACTGAGATAAAAAATAAAGGTTAACCACCTATTGCTAAAGCGGTCGAACTCGCGAATTTCAACAGAGTTAAAGCTGGCTGTGGCGACCGTGCCACGCAATTCCAGCACTTTCCCGCTTACCGCTTTATCTTACAGCTGAAACGGTTTTTTCTGCCATCCTCAGCAAGGGCGCCCGCCGGCCTCCCTCTCCCCAATTCATTAAGCTTCATAACAACAAACTGAACACCGGTGACTTTACAACTGACATGTTAATGTCTTATCACATCTCCATCAGTTTTGGAGGAGCATGGACGTGACTGGTAAATTCGGCCTCTCGGCAGCGTTGACGACACCCTTTATGCAAGATGGAACGATTGCCATCGATGCAATGATCAAGCAGGCCGAGCGTGCCTTGTCGTCGGGTTGTGATAGCATCACCCTTTTCGGCACCACCGGCGAAGGTAGCTCGATCGGTACCCGTGAGCGGGCCGATATCCTCGCCTCATGCCTGAGTGCCGGTATCTCGCCGCAGAACATCGTCGTCGGCGTTCTGGTCGACTCGGCGCAGGATGCTGCCGACCAGGCCTTTGCCGCCCTCGACGCCGGCGTGCGTAACATCCTCCTTGCCCCTCCTTCCTATTTCAAGAATGTCAGCGACGACGGTCTGTTCGACTGGTTCTCTTCGGTGTTCTCGCAGATCGGATCCACCGCGCGCGACATCCTCGTCTACAATATTCCGTCTGTGACGATGGTAACGCTGTCGGTCGAGCTTGTCGGTCGCCTGAAGCAGGCTTTTCCCGGCATCGTCGTTGGCGTCAAAGACTCCTCCGGCAACTGGCCGCATACGGAGCGGCTTCTAAACGAGCATGGCGATCTGATCATTCTCATCGGCGACGAGCGTCATCTGGCCCAGGGCGTTCGTATGGGCGGTCAGGGTGCGATCTCCGGCTGCGCCAACTTCTTACCCGCCGAAATTCGCGCCATGGCAGTCGAGGGCAAGGATGACAAGCGTGTGCAAGACCTCGTCGTCGAACTGCTGAAGTTCCCGGTGACGCCTGCGGTGAAGGTGCTTGTCTCCTACGTGACCGGCGAGACGATCTGGCACACTGTGCGTCCGCCGCTGGTTTCCATTTCCGCAGAAGATCGTAAAAAGATCGAAGCGGCATTCGGGTCGCTCTTCAGCAAACAGGCGGCTTGAAAGGGATCATAAATGGACGATGTGGCCGAACAGACGACGTTGAGAGAGAAGGCGTATGAGAGCTTTACGCACCATCTTCTCGCGCGTGACGTCCGGCCCGGTCAGTTCATTTCCCAGCGTCGGCTCGTCGAGATGACAGGGCTGCCTCTCGGCGCAATCCGCGAGGCAATCCCGCGGCTTGAGGCTGAGGGGCTGATCAAGACCGTGCCACAGCGTGGCCTCCAGGTCGCCCATATCGATATCAACCTCATCCGCGAAGCCTTTCAGTTTCGCATTTTGCTGGAGAAGGAAGCGGTTGCGAATTTCACCCGCACCGCCTCCGACGACGCGATTGCGGCGTTGCTGAAAGACCATCGCGAGATTGCCGAACTTGCCAATAGCGGGAACGGCTCGACCGAACTCGATGCACGCGCCCAGGCCGTGGACTGGGGCATGCATGACGCCTTTATCGACGCACTCGGCAACTCGATCATCTCGAACGCCTATCGCGTCAATTCGATCAAGATGCGCCTGATCAACCAGGAGCGCTTCCGCATCGCCGGCCATGTCAAATCGGTCATGGCCGAGCACCTTGCCATCATCGAGGCCATTCAACGACGCGATGTCGACGAAGCGGTCGAGAGGCTGGTCGCCCATATTCGCAGCGCGAGGGACAGAGCACTCGCGGTTTGATAGATCACCATAAAGCCGGGATGAGGAGATCCCGGCGTCAAGAGGAGGAACTTCATGACACATTCATTTATGAGCCCAACGCGCCGCGCCTTCTTGGCCGGCACGGCGGCCCTTGGGGGCGCCGCCATGTTCGGTGTGCGCTCCGCGTCAGCCGCAGTGGACTGGAAGAAGCATGCCGGCACGACGCTTGAGGTCAACCTGGTCAAGAGTCCGCGCAGCGAAACTCTTCTGAAATACATCAAGGAATTCGAAGAGCTGACCGGCATCAAGGTCAATGCCGAAGCGACGCCGGAACAGCAGCAGCGCCAGAAAGTCGTCATTGAGCTTTCTTCCGGCAAACCGAGTTTCGACGTCGTGCACCTGAGCTACCACGTTCAGAAGCGCCAGTTCGAGAAGGGCAAGTGGCTCGCCGATATCAGTGGCTTCATGAAGGACCCATCGCTGACCGATCCGTCACTCGTCGAAAGCGATTTTGCCGCGGCCGGCATGCAGTTTGCCAAGGATAGCGACGGCGTCCTGCGCTCGCTGCCATTCTCGGTGGATTATTGGATCCTCTACTGGAACAAGGATCTCTTCGAAGCCAAGGGCCTGAAGTATCCTCAGACCTTCGAGGAACTGGTCGCCGCTGCAGAAGCGATCACCGATCCGTCCACCAACACCTACGGTTTCGTGGCACGCGGCCTGAAGAACGCCAACACCCCGGTCTGGACCACCCTGATGCTCGGTTACGGCGGCGAGCCGATCACCGATGGCAAGATCAACACCGAGTCCAAGGAGGCGGTGGAAGCGGCCAAGCTCTACCAGCGCCTGATGACCAAGGCCGCACCTCCCGGTGTCTCGGGGTTCAACTGGGCCGAAGCGCAGTCTGCCTTCCTTCAGGGCAAGATCGGCATGTGGCTGGATGGCGTCGGCTTCGCACCGCCGATCGAAAATCCGGAAAAGTCCCGCGTCGTCGGCAAGACCGGCTATGGCGTGATGCCGAAGGGTCCGGCAGCGCAGGCGGCTGGCACATTCGGCGATGGCCTTGGTGTGGTCGAAGCCAGCACCAAGAAGGAAGCGGCCTATCTCTTCTGCCAGTGGGCGATCTCTCACGACATGGGTGCGCGTCTTCTGCAGGCCGGTGCCGGCGTTCCGTTCCGCCAGTCCATCCTCGAAGATGCGAAGGTGCGTGAAGGCGTGAAGATGCCAGCCGAATGGCTGGATGCGGTGGTCGGTTCCGGCAAGGTGTCGAAGCTTGCGCTGCCGGTCATCATTCCGGTGACCGAGTTCCGCGACATCTACGGCGTCGGTCTCACCAACATGATCGGCGGCGCAGATCCCGCCGCAGAACTCAAGAAGGCGACCGAACAGTTCGCACCTGTTCTGGCACGCAGCGAGGGATAATGGTGTCTGTCAGCATCGAACATAATGCAGCGGTGACGAAGGTCGCGCAGAGGAGCAAGCCGCCGCGGCTTGCTCCAAATTACTGGCCTTTCGTCATTCCCGCTCTCGTTGTCATTGGCGCGGTGATCGTCTTCCCTTGGGTCTTTACCCTGTGGATGAGCGCGCAACGCTGGACGCTTGGGCAAGAGCAGAGTTTCATCGGTTTCGACAATTACATCCGCTTGGCAAGTGATGCGCGGTTCTGGGAATCGCTCTGGCACACGCTGGTCTACACGGTGCTCTCGGTTGTCGCGCCGCTCTTCCTCGGCACATTGGCTGCCCTTGTGTTCGATGCGCAGTTCCCGCTGCGCGGTTTCCTGCGCGGCGTTTTCGTCATGCCGATGATGGCGACCCCGGTTGCCATCGCGCTGGTCTGGACGATGATGTTCCACCCGCAGCTTGGCGTGCTGAACTATCTTCTATCCTTCATCGGCATCGGCCCGCTCGAATGGATCTACAACCAGTCCACGGTCATCCCCTCGCTGGTCCTGGTGGAAACCTGGCAGTGGACGCCGCTCGTCATGCTCATCGTTCTCGGTGGTCTGGCAGCCGTTCCGCGCGAGCCCTATGAAAGTGCTGAAATCGACGGCGCCAATGCCTGGCAGAAGTTTCGCTACCTGACCATGCCGATGATCGCGCCATTCCTGATGATTGCCGTCATCATCCGCTCCATCGATGCGGTGAAGAGCTTCGACATCATCTATGCGATGACGCAAGGCGGCCCTGGCACGGCATCGGAAACGATCAACATCTACCTCTACAATACGGCCTTTGCCTATTACGACATCGGCTATGCCTCGGCCATGGCCGTCGTCTTCTTCATCGTCATCATCGCGCTCTCCTTCGTTCTTCTGATGGTTCGTGCGCGTACCCAATGGAACGAGATGGAGGATCGCTGATGTCCCGCAGAAACCTAGACCGCATCGGCCTGTTCTTCATTGCGCTGGTGATGATCTCCCCCGTCATCCTGTTCTTCCTGTGGATGATTTCGCTGTCGCTGAAATTCGAGATCGATAACGGCGCCTATCCGCCGATCCTTATCCCTGAGCGCTTCGCCTGGTCGAACTATGTGAAGGTATTCGAGGAAAACAACTTCTTCCTCTATTTCTGGAACTCCGTGCTGGTCACGGGTGCCGCCACCATTCTTGCGCTGGTGATCGGCGTTCCGGCAGGCTACGGCATTGCACGGCTGAAGGCGGAAAAAGCAGCGATCGTCATCATGATCGCGCGTATGACGCCTGGCCTTTCCTTCCTCATTCCGCTGTTTCTTCTGTTCCAATGGTTGAACCTGCTTGGCACGCTCTGGCCGCAGATCATCATCCACCTGGTGGTGACGGTCCCGATCGTCGTCTGGATCATGATCGGCTATTTCGAGACGACGCCGAAGGAGCTGGAAGAGGCGGCGAGCATCGACGGTGCGTCCTCCTGGCAGGTGTTTCGGCTCGTGGCGCTTCCCATTGCCAAGCCCGGCATCGTGGTATCCTTCATCCTCGCCGTCATCTTCTCTTGGAACAACTTCGTCTTCGGCATTGTGCTGGCCAGTCGCGAGACGCGGACGCTGCCGGTGGCGGTCTACAACATGCTGTCCTTCGAGCAGGTCAGCTGGGGTCCGCTTGCCGCAGCAGCGCTGATCGTGACGTTGCCCGTGCTGTTGCTCACCATGTTTGCTCAAAAGCAGATCGTTGCGGGCCTCACCGCAGGCGCCGTCAAGGGCGGCTGATCCGACCGATCGCTGCAATGGCTTTTATTACAGGATAATCATCATGGCACCCGTCAATATCCAGAATGTCCAGAAGCGCTTCGGCGCGGTCAATGTCATCCACGGTATCGATATCGATATTCGTGACGGAGAATTCGTTGTGCTGGTCGGCCCGTCCGGCTGCGGAAAATCCACCCTGCTTCGCATGATCGCCGGTCTCGAAGAGCTGAGCGACGGCGAAATCCATATCGGTGCACGCGAGGTCAGCCACCTGCCGGCGCGTGACCGCGATATCGCCATGGTCTTCCAGAACTACGCACTCTATCCGCATATGACAGTCGCCGAGAATATGGGCTTTGCCCTGAAGCTCAAGAAGGTCGATGCCGCCGTGACGAAGGCGAAGGTAGACAAGGCCGCCGGCATTCTTGGACTGGAAAAATTGCTGGATCGCTACCCGCGCCAGCTCTCCGGCGGTCAGCGCCAGCGCGTTGCCATGGGCCGTGCCCTGGTGCGCGATCCGCAGGTGTTCCTCTTCGACGAGCCGCTCTCCAACCTGGATGCCAAGCTGCGCGTGCAGATGAGGGGCGAGATCAAGTCCATGCATCAGCGCATCGGCACGACCACGATCTATGTGACGCACGACCAGGTAGAAGCCATGACCATGGCCGACAAGATCGTCGTGCTTCATGACGGCATCATCGAGCAGATTGGTGCGCCGCTCGAACTTTACGACCGCCCGGCCAATCTCTTCGTCGCCGGCTTCATCGGTTCGCCGGCCATGAACTTCATTCGCGGCCGTGTCGAGGAAGGCGTTTTCCGCACCGCCAAGGGCCTGACGCTGCCTCTGCCGCCAACAGCCAATCTCGCGACGCTTGGCGGGCGCGACCTCGTCTACGGCATCCGCCCCGAGCACATTCGCGCTGCCGAAACTGGCATCGAGGGACGGGTGGAGCTGGTGGAAGGCACCGGCTCGGAAATCTATGCCAAGCTGAATTGCAGTGGCGAAGACATTGCCTGCCTCTTCCGCGAACGCCTGGATATCCGTTTTGGCGATACGGTTCGTGTTGCCATCGATCCCGCTTCGGTGCACCTGTTCGACAAGGAAACCGGCAAGCGAATCTGAGGATCGATGCAAAGCGAGAAAAAAGAAGAGGACCGCGGCCGCCACGTGCTCTGCGTCGGCGCGGCCGTGCTGGACACGCTGTTTCGCGTACATGACATGCCGACGGGGCAAGGTAAGGTTCTGCCTTACGAAATGCTGCAGATTGCCGAGGGCATGGCATCGAGCGCTGCCTACACCGTCCACCGCATGGGCGGTCGCGCAAGCCTATGGGGCGCTGTTGGCGATGACGAGACGGGCGCGCGCATTCTGCGCGACCTGTCGGAAAGCGGCATCGATACGTCCGGCATGACAGTCGCCAAGGGTGCGCGCTCTGCGCTCTCCACCATCCTGATCGATGACCGGGGAGAGCGACTGATCGTGCCCTTCTACGATCACAGGCTGCACGAGAACAAACGCTCCTGCACGAAAGCCGATCTTGCGCCCTTCGATGCCGTTCTGGTGGACGTGCGCTGGCCCGAACTCGCGCTTGATGTGCTGACCGTTGCGCGACAACTCGGCAAACCCGCGATCCTGGACGGGGATGTTGCGCCGGTGGAGACTTTGGAGCGGCTTGCACCCGCTGCAAGCCACATCATTTTTTCCGAGCCCGCAGCGGAACGGCTGACCGGTCTTTCGGATGTTTCGGCGATGGTGCCGGTTCTACATGGGCGCTACCCGGAGACATTCATTGCTGTCACCGCCGGGCCTTCGGGGTGCTACTGGACGGAAGCCGGCGACCCGACCATCCATTTTCAATCGACCATGGCCATCGAAGCGGTCGACACGCTCGCCGCCGGTGACGTCTTTCATGGGACCTTTGCCTTGGCTTTAGCGGAAGGGATGGAGAGCCGTGCCGCCATCCAGCTGTCGTCCGTGGCGGCAGCGTTGAAGTGTCGGGTTTTCGGTGGCCGGACAGGCACGCCGACGCGGGCAGACGCTGAAGCGGCGGTGACCACCTGGTTGGCTGAGGCCGCCCCTCAAGGCTGAGGAGCGGCCCGCTTCTTTCATATCAACCCGCCAAGACCGCCAGCAGCAGCAGCGCCACGATATTGGTGATCTTGATAGCCGGATTGACCGCAGGACCGGCAGTGTCCTTGTAGGGGTCACCCACCGTGTCGCCGGTGACGGATGCCTTGTGGGCGTCCGAGCCTTTGACATGGCGCACGCCATCCTTGTCGACGAAGCCGTCTTCGAAGCTCTTCTTGGCATTATCCCAGGCACCGCCGCCCGAAGTCATGGAAATTGCAACGAAGAGGCCGTTGATGATGACGCCGAGCAGCGAGGCGCCGAGGGCTGCGAAGGCAGACGCTTTGGAGCCGGAAATCAGCAGCACGCCGAAATAGACGACGATCGGCGCCAGCACCGGCAGCAGCGATGGGATGACCATTTCGCGGATGGCGGCCTTGGTCAGCAGGTCCACGGCCTTTCCATAATCCGGCTTTTCGGTGCCCTGCATGATGCCCGGCTTTTCGCGGAACTGATGACGAACCTCCTCCACGATGGAGCCGGCCGCCTTGCCGACAGCGGTCATGGCAATACCGCCGAAGAGATAGGGGATCAGACCGCCGAAGATCAGACCCGCCACCACGTAAGGGTTGGCGAGGCTGAAGGAAATCTCGCCGACATCCTGGAAGTAGGGATAGGTTGCGCCATTCGCCGCGAAGTAGGCAAGGTCGTTGGAATAAGCCGCAAACAGAACGAGGGCGCCGAGACCGGCCGAGCCGATGGCATAGCCCTTGGTCACGGCCTTGGTGGTGTTGCCAACTGCGTCGAGCGCGTCGGTGGCCTTGCGCACATCCGGGTCGAGACCCGCCATTTCGGCAATGCCGCCGGCATTGTCCGTCACCGGCCCAAAGGCATCGAGCGCAACGATCATGCCGGCAAGACCGAGCATGGCGGTAACCGCAATGCCCGTACCGAAGAGGCCCGCCAACTGGTATGTGGAGATGATGCCCCCAACGATGACGATGGCGGGGAGTGCTGTCGATTCAAGCGAGACCGCAAGCCCCTGGATGACGTTGGTGCCGTGGCCGGTGACCGACGCCTGAGCGATGGAGTTGACCGGGCGCTTGTTGGTGCCGGTGTAGTATTCGGTGATCACGACAATCAGTGCCGTTACCAGGAGGCCGAGAAGGCCGCAGAAGAACAGGTTGGTGCCGGTGATGTCCATGCCGGCAACGGTTCCGATAGAACCCCAGCCGATGGTGAGCGAGGTTGCGACCGCAAGCCCGGCGATCGAGAAGATGCCGGTGGCAATCAGGCCCTTATAGAGCGCGCCCATGATCGAATTGTTGGTGCCGAGCTTGACGAAGAAGGTCCCGGCAATCGAGGTGAGAATGCAGACGCCGCAGATGGCGAGCGGATAGAGCATGGCGTTTTCCAGCACCGGCGCTCCGGCAAAGAAGATCGCCGCCAGAACCATCGTCGCCACGACGGAGACCGCGTAGGTTTCGAAGAGGTCGGCGGCCATGCCTGCGCAGTCGCCAACATTATCGCCGACATTGTCGGCAATGGTGGCCGGGTTGCGCGGATCGTCTTCCGGGATACCAGCCTCGACCTTGCCGACGAGGTCACCGCCGACATCCGCACCCTTGGTGAAAATACCGCCACCAAGACGGGCGAAGATCGAGATCAGTGATGCGCCGAAGCCGAGCGAGACAAGCGCATCGATCACGTCGCGCGAGCCGGTTGGGTGGCCGAGCACCGAGGTCAGGATGAGATAATAGATGGAGACACCGAGCAGTGCCAGGCCAGCAACGAGCATGCCGGTGATGGCGCCGGACTTGAAGGCGATATCGAGACCGGCTGCGAGGCTATGGGATGCGGCCTGCGCCGTGCGAAGATTGGCCCGTACCGAAACATGCATGCCGATGAAGCCGGCAGCACCGGAAAGAACGGCGCCAATGACGAAACCGACTGCGGCTTCCGGAGAGAGAAGAATCCACGCAGCGATCGTGACGATGATACCGACGATTGCGATGGTCAGATATTGACGTGCGAGATAGGCCTGAGCCCCCTCGCGAATATAGCCTGCTATTTCACGCATGCGCTCGTTGCCTTGATCGGCATCCAGAACGCTCTTCGTTGCCCAAATCGCATAAGCGATCGATAGGACACCGCATAAAATTACCAATGCAATGACGGTCATTCGCACTTACCTCCCATTGTGCCGGTTCGTCACATTTCCCCGGCGGGCGAAACCACATGCGGGGCGTGAGGCGCAGAACGCCTTACACCAGGATGAGCCATTTCATCCCCTCCCCGGGAAGAATGGCTTGCGGTGGCAAGATTGCGTTGCGATGACGCGTCGCGTCAAGCCCGAAGATCACGTGCTGGTGCGTATGGTTCTGATTCAGACCACTTTTTGCGTCCGGCTGAAAATCAATGTCAGCACAAGGATGAGGCAAAAACCGGCGACTGGCCAGATGACGAGGTTCATCACCGACCAGCCCCAGGCGGTGAAGACCTGCCCTGACGAGAAGGACGAAAGCGCAACCGTGCCGAAGAGGATGATATCGTGAAAACCCTGCACCTTGTCCGCTTCATGCGGCCGGTAGCTGGAGGATACGATCGAGGTTGCGCCGATGAAGCCGAAGTTCCACCCTGCCCCGAGCAGGATCAGCGCCAGCCAGAAGTTCCAGAGTTCGACGCCCATATGGGCGACGATGGCGCAGGCCATGAGTATGACGAGACCCGCCGCCACCACCTTCTCCGCGCTGAAGCGGGTAATCAGGACACCGGTAAAAAAGCTTGGCCCGAACATGGCAAGCACGTGCCATTGTATTCCAAGCGTTGCCAGTTCGCTCGGAAAGCCGCAGCCGATGACCATGGCAAGCGGCGCGCCTGTCATCATGAAGGTCATCAGAGCATAGGAGCCGATGCCGCAGATCATGCCGGTGATGAAGCGGCGGGTGGCGATGATCTCGAAGAGCGGCCGTGCTGGAGCACTGGAAACCGCCTGCTTCAACTCCGGCAGCTTGAGAAAACACAAGATCCCAGCGGCCAGAAGTCCAAGCGGCACGAGCGCAATGAATGTGCCTGCGAAGGTGACCGGCGCAAGGACATCCTTACCGAAAATCGCAAGTTGGGGGCCGACAATGGCAGAGACAACCCCGCCCGCGAGAATCCAGGAAATTGCCTTCGGCTTATAGAAGGAGGGTGAGGCATCGGCCGCTGCGAAACGGATTTTCTGGGTGAAGCCGCCAGCAAGACCGATCAGCATCAAGCCGAGCGCGAAGAGCCAGAAATCCATGCGAAAGAGTGCGATGGCAGCCAGCGCGCCGCCGGTCGAACACAGAAGCGCTCCCAGAATGAAGCCTGCTTTGCGCCCGAGAAAACGAGCGGCAAGCGCAACCGCCACGGCACCAAGGGCAACACCGATGTTGAAGCCGGTGAGCGGCGCTGTCGCCAGGGATTTGTCGGCTCCGAGGAGTTGGTAACCCGCAAGCGCACCCACCGAAAAACTCAACGGTCCGGCGGAACCGAGAATGGCCTGTGCGACGGTGAGGAGGAAAACGTTGCGCCTGGCCTCAGACAATTGGCCTTCCAGGCCCGCAACCGATACCGCGCTCATCTCGTCCCCACCTTCCCAATCGGAGTATGTCCCGCAAAGACTATAACGCGGCTTGCTGGCCAGCCTTGCGGGAAATCAAAAAGTGAGGGCGTGAAACTTACCGCTTGGTCTCGCCGCGAACCTGCTTTGCGATACGATCGAGAACCGCATTGACGAGCTTCGGCTCGTCATTTTCGAAGAACGCGCGGGCGATCTCGACATATTCGGTGACGATCACTGCAACCGGAACATCCTTACGCTCAAGGATTTCGAAGGCGCCGGCACGCAGGATGGCGCGAACGGTGGTGTCGAGACGCGACAGCGGCCAGTCTTCCTGAAGTGCGGAACGCACCAGCGGGTCGATCTTCGTCTGGTCGCGCACGACGCCTGAAACGATCGAGCGGAACCAGGACGGGTCGGCCTTCAGATAGGTCTCGCCATCCACTTCCTTGCCAAGGCGGTGCGCCTCATACTCGGCAACCACTTCCATGACGCCGGTACCGCCGACATCCATCTGGTAGAGCGCCTGTACTGCCGCAAGGCGGGCCGCGCCACGCTGGTTGACGGGCTTGATGGCGGGCTGATGCGGCTCTGCGCCGTTTTCGACACTCGTCATCCGATCAACCACCCAGCTTCTTTTTCAACTCGATCATCGTCAGCGCGGCACGTGCGGCAAAACCGCCCTTGTCCTTGTCGGAACGACGAACGCGCGCCCAGGCCTGCTCGTCGTTTTCGACGGTCAGGATGCCATTGCCGATGGCGAGCGACTCGCTGACGGTAAGGTCCATGATAGCGCGGGAGGATTCATTGGCGACGATATCGAAGTGATAGGTCTCACCACGGATGACCATGCCGAGCGCGACGAACCCGTCATATTCCGTGCCGCCATTGTCTGCGCCGTCGAGCGCCATGGCAATCGCGGAGGGAATCTCCAGCGCGCCCGGAACCGTGATGATGTCATAGGTGGCGCCAGCCTCTTCGAGCGCGAACTTTGCGCCATCGAGCAGGGCATCGGCCATATCGTCATAAAAGCGTGCTTCCACGATGAGAAGATGGGGCTGGGACATGGGGGTTTCCTGAAAATTTGCGCCGGATCATACCGGCTTTTGGGGCGGTCAAACCATGGCTGGCCGCGCTTGGCAAGCATTTTTAATGCAATGCTGCCGCGTGCGCGATGCCGCGAGCCGGTTTTCGTGGCGACGATCAGCTTCTCTGCCACGCCAGATGGAGACCGAGGCCCATCAAAATCGCACCGGCTCCACGCCGGGCAACCGTTTGCGCCAAAGCCGACCGCTTCAACCGTCCAGCGGCAAGCCCCGCCACCAGAACCACGACAAAATCCGCCGAGGTGAAGATGATGTTGACGGCAACGCCGAGGATCAGGAACTGCAGCCAGATCGGAAACGCCGCAGCGGGATCGACGAATTGCGGCAGGAATGCCAGGAAGAACAACGCTGTCTTCGGGTTCAACACCTCAACGACAATACTGTCGATGAAGGCCCGCTTTGCAGACTTCTGGGAAATCGTGACGCTGCCCGTTGCTTCGTCGTTGAGCCGAGCTCTGAGCATGGAGAAGCCAAGCCAGATGAGATAGCAGGCACCGCCGAACTTCACCGCGAAATAAAGCCATGGGACTGCCTGAAACAGGACCGAAAGGCCAGCAGCCGCCGCAATGATATGGACATAACAGCCAAGGTGAATGCCGAGCACGGCCATCAAGCCGGCAGCGCGGCCCCGCGCCATGGTCTGGGCTATTGTGTAAAGCATCGCAGGTCCCGGCACATAGGCAAACAGAGCCGTCGTAACCAGGAATGCCGCAAGTAGTTCATAAGACGCCATTGTGAGCTCCTTAGAGTTTGGCGCTCACTCAGCGCCTTCATCATTGTGACGGAGCATCCTACTTCGACGGAAATTCCGCAAGCCGTGCTGCGTAACGGGCCATGGTATCGACTTCGAAATTGACGAAATCGCCAGGCT
>Ga0308171_1001258_pt1 | contig 36168 bp, 53 predicted proteins | sample PhyGR1_FD_202135 | JGI IMG/M metagenome (GOLD analysis project Ga0308171, IMG submission 202135) | Phyllosphere microbial communities from UC Gill Tract Community Farm, Albany, California, United States - DLSLSG.R1 | ecosystem: Host-associated > Plants > Phyllosphere > Unclassified | place: USA...
CCGGGTGGATGACGTCCGAGCCGACGGCCATGGTGTAGTTGCGCACCCGGCTGGAGTCCAGGCCCAGCACGTCGGCCATGTCGCCCACCCCGGCGCGCATGGCCTTGTAGGCTTCCTGGATCGCGTCGGACTGCTTCTTTCCCTGGGCGATGTCCGCGCCGTAGCGGTCGTTCAGGAATTTGATCTGGTCCTGCAAGAAGGTGACGCGAGACGACTCGCCACGGCCCGTGTTGCGCAAGTCGTCCAGCTCGGACTGGTACTCCGCGATCTGCCGTGCCGGGTCCTTGGTGCGGTAGCTCGGGCCGCCGAAGAGCGTGCCGCCGGTGCGCCAGAGCTGGTAAGTCGAGAGGTCATCTCCGCCCAGCGTGCCCTGCAGGCCGCCGCCCACGATGCGGTTGGATGCGAAGGCGCCGAAGGCGTTGGCCACGACCGCAGCAGCGGCGAGGAATGCGCCGGCGGCACCGGCCGCGCCCATCGCGCCGCTGGAGCCCGCGCTCGCCCCGGTTGCGCCCGCGCCAGTGCCCACCCCGGCCCAGCCGCCGTTGCCAGCGATCAGGGCGCCGAGGCTGTCGCCGCCCAGCATGCCCACGCCATTTGCGTAGGCCAGGCTGGCGGTACTTGCGCCTGCGCTGTATCCGCCCCAAGCCTGGGCGATGGCGCTGCCGACACCGTAAACCTGGCGCGCCGAGTTTGCCGCCCCCAGGATTCCAGAGCCACCACCCGCACCGCCGCCGAGGCCCACGGCATTCAGCACGCCGCCCACGCCGATCTGCACCAGCGGCTGCAGCACCAGCGTGGCAAACAGCCTTTTGAGGTACTGCGCCGCGTCCTTGCCGCCACCCATGATGTAGTCGGCCAGGGTGTCGCCGATCAACTGAGAGGTCTTGTTCCAGTCCTCTTCCACGACCTTGGAGACGGCGGCCTGGCTCTCGATCTGCTTCGTCTCGAGCGCCTTGATGCGAGCCGCCTCCTTGGCGCCATCGCTTGCGTCGGACTTGTTGATGCGCTCCAGCTCCTTGGCGTACTTCAGTTCGACCTGGCGTAACGCAACGACTTTCTGTCGCTCCACCGCAGACAGGCCAATCAGACGCGCCTCGTCCTCGTAGAGCGCGGCAATATCCTGGGCTGCGCGCAGCTGCCCCTCCATCTGCTCGGCGAGCTTGAGGTCGGCGATTTTCGTTTCCGCCGCGCCAAGGCGCTCCACAGCCGCGATTCGCTCGTTGATGCGCGCGATCTCGTCTTGAGAGGCTTTGGAATCGATAGACGCGAGAACGGCCTTCCGGTCTTCCAAACGTGCGACGGTCAGAGCCCGAAGTTCAGTGGCCGTCTTTCCGTAAACCGTTGCTTCGTCTTCGAGCGCGCGGGCCTTTGCGTTGATGCCCGCAATTTCCTCAGCGATTCGCGCTGCTTCCTTGTCGCGCTCGCTTTCAAACTTGCGCTGCGCCTGCGCCACGGCCAGCCGGCGCTCAGAGGCGTCCAGCTGCTCCAAGATGGCCTTGGTCTCTGCCTGGTGCGCGGCGGTCATCTTGCGCGAGCCCTCGCCCAGTTCGGCCGCCAGCTTCGCGCGCAGCTTCTGCGCTTCGTTGAGCTTCGCCCCCGAGGCGATTTCCTGCTCGTTCTGCTCCAGCCGCGCCTTCACTGACGCGATCAGGGTGGCGTAGGCGCTCTGCTCCGCCTTGGCCGCTGCCGCACCACCACCCTTCTTGGCATATTCCTCGCGGATCTTCGCCAGACGTTCGTTGATCTCGGCCTGGGACTTGCCTGCGGCGGTGCCTTCGTTGCGCGCCTGGGTGAGGTCGCGCTCCAGCTTGGCCGCATCGGAAAGGTACTTCGCCCCATCCTTGTCCCAGGCCTGCGCGGCGCGCATCTGGTCAGCACGTTCACGCGCAGCGTCGGCGGCGGCCTTCTCGGCGAACGTGACGCCCTCCAGCGCCGCGGCCTGGGCGCCGAGCCCTGCGAGCCGGTCGCGCAGCTGCTGTTGAGCTGCGACGTTGAGCGTGCCCTTCCCGGTGCCGATCGCGGCCCCGCCCTCGGTAGAGCCAAAGCCACGCCCGGAGTCCAGCTGCTTTTCGACGGCGGCGATCTCGTCGCGAACTTGCTTGAGCCGGTCCTGCGTAGTCTGGGCGCGCCCGACCCCGAGCATGTTGTCCCACGCCTTTTTGGCCGAGTCGGCCACCGACCTCCAGGCGCGCTCGATGCCGCCAAGGTTGCGTTCTACCTCAGCCGAGCGCCCGCTCAGCGCGTTGGCGTACGCTTCCTGCGCTACGCGCGCCGCCTCTGCGGTCTTGCCCTGCTCCTCCAGGCTCTTGATCTGGCGATAGGTGCTCTCCGTGAGGAAGTTCATCCCCTCGTTGAGCTTCAGCACGCCCGAGAGCGGCTCATTGCGCAGCGAGGCGAACTGCTCCGCCGTCTTGCTGACGGCCTGGCCCGTGGCGCGCTCGTACTGCACAGCGGCTAGGCCAGCGTCGCGCAGCACCTCGGCGGAAACCTTGCCGGAGGCGGCGAGCGCCGTCAGCGACTCTGCGGCCTTGCCCTGCGTGCCCACGATGCCGCTGATGTCCTGGGCGTAGGCTTTCAGCTGGCCCGAGGTCGTGCCGGCGGCGTTGCCGGTCAGGATCAGTGCGTTGCGGTAGCCATCCGCCTCCTTCGAGCCCTGGTTGTACGCAAGCGCGACCACGCCTGCCGCGGCGGCGGCTGCGGTAAATGGGTTGACGAGACCCAGCACGTAGCCGCCCAGCGCCCGTGCGGCATTGCCCGCGCCGCCGAACATGTCTTTGAGCTGGCCTCCCTGCTGCAGGAAGACGGTCAACGGAGCTTGGCCGCCCTGCAGGCTGGTCACGATGTCGGTGAACTGCGCCGGCACGCCGCGGAGCGCGGCAGAAGTGGCCTTGGCCGACATCTCCATCGAGCCCAGCGAGCTGCTCGCGAGCTTCTGCGCCGATTCCGCCTTGCGGAGATCGTCCAGGTAGGGCTTCAGCAGGTCGGCGCTTACCCCGCGCTGCTTGGCGAGCGCCTCGTAGTAGCGCGCCGTGCCCTTCTCGCCGGCCTCCATGGTCGCGGCGGTGCGCTGGATGGATCCAATGATCGACCGGGCCGAGCCATCGACCTTCTGCGCCGCGGCGGGCGCGCCGTCGCCGATGGCGTCGATGCCCTTGGAGGCCCGCTGCCCGGAGCGCTCCACGTCGGCCGCCATGTCGCGCACCTGAGTCTTGATGCTGTCCAGGCCCGGCTTCACGCCAGCGCTGTCAACGCCAAACTCAAGCGACGCTTTTCTCTCGTCAGTGGCCATCTGGACGCCCAAAAGGAAAAGCCCTGCGGGTTGAATCGCAGGGCTTGGAATGTGGGAGCCGCGCGGGGCGGCTCGGCTTACTTGCGCGCGGCGCGCTGGTCGCGCTTCTCGCGCTCCTCGGCCATGGTTTCCAGGGCCTGGTGCTCCATGACGCGCACGTCGGCGTCGAGCTGCTCGGCGTCTTCGTCGCTGAGGCGCATGCGGTCGATGCGCGCGAGCATTACGCCGTGGTCAAGCCCGGTGGGCCCGCATGCGCCGACGCGCCACTGGGTGGCCAGGACGCGGAAGAGCGTGAATGCGGCCTCGTTCTCGGGCCAGACCTCGACCGCCTCTTCCTTGAAGTCCTGCGGCCGGAAGCCCCAGGCCGCCAGCTCATGGTCTGACGGCGGGGACTCGTAGAGGGCAGCGGCGGCGGCCTTCAGTTTCCCAGGCGGCCTTCCACCACCGCGGCGCGGTAGGTTTCCATGATGGCCACGGCGGCGCCGGGCAGCTCGTTCGCCAGTTGGGCGGCGTTGTCGCGGGTCAGTTCCGCGTCCACGTCCCAGCCCTTCAGCACGTCCATCAGGTAGTCGGCGTTCTTCTCGACCGTCTTGTCCATCAGCTCGGCGATGAGCAGTGGCTTGTCGGCCTCCGGCGCGACTCCCGCGTCCTTCGCGATGCCGTCGATCAGCTCGCCGAATTCCTTCTTCGTGCGGTACTTGAAGTCGCACAGGATCACGCCGTCGCCGCCTTCCAGCATGGGGAAGGTGACCTTGCGGCGGAACGATTCGGGACGCTTGCCGAGGATGATTTTTGCCATGATTTTTCTTTCGTCGGGAGGGAAAAAGACCCGCGCCGCTTACGTTCGGCGGGGCATGAGAAAGGCCCCGGAGGGCCTGGTGGCAACCGCGATCAGGCGGTGTAGCGGACGGGCCGGCCCTGCAGGGACAGCGTGGCGGTGACCTGCATCACCTGGCCCTTGGTCATGGTCGGGGTCTCGTTGAAGGAGACGTAGCCGTTGTAGAGGATCACGGAGCCATCGGGCAGCGTGATCTTGATTGCTCGGATGGCGCGGGCTTCGCCAGCCACCTTCAGAGCTTGGTAGCCCGGCAGGGTCGGGTCGTCGCCGATGCCGATCTGGATGGACTGCGCGCTGGTGACCGTGGGCAGTTGGCGCTCGAAGTCCTCTTCCAGGAAGGAAAAGTTCGTGAACTGCTGCTCGCCGCCGCTGGTCGTGAACTCCAGGATCTGCGGGATCTGGGTCCAGACCAGGATCTCGCGCAGCGTGCCGGCCGAGGAACCGGTCGGGAAGCGGTTGACGTCGGTAGTGTCGATGCCGGACACGTCGAGCGCGTTGGTGCCCACGTTCGCCGCCTTGAAAATGCGGTCGGCGATCTTCTGCCAGCCGGACTTCATCTCGTAGAAGGCGCCGTTCAGCAGGCCGTGGGCCGGCGAGGTGATCACACCAGGGTTGCCGTTGGAGATGGACGAAACCGTCTTCACGGCGCCGTAGCCGGTTGCGATTGCGACGGTTGCGCCGTCAGGGAGTTTCACAGCCATGTTGGGCCTTTCAATGCAAAAAGCCCGCGATGCGGGCATTGGTGGGATGCCCTCGCGGGCGGGGATTGGCCCAGGGGCCGGGAATTCAGGAGCGGGCGCCCCAAATGGAATAGCTCTGCAGCGCGCCCTTCAGCACGTCGCCGTCGTCATAGGCGCCGACCGGCTCGCCCTGCGGCGATGCGGTGAGCGCGGTCGCTGCGCACAGGTCGTCTTCGATCTGGCGCAGCAGGTCAATTGCGGCCTTCGGCGTGGCTGCCCAGGCGTTGATCTGCACGTAGGCGTTGCGTGTGCTGGGCGCGGTCTTGTCGAGAAAGCGCATCGACTCGCCGCCGATGTGCTGCCAGGTGATGTACGGCGTGGCCGTGTCGTGCGGCGCGGTGCCCAGAAAGACCCGCGGGCAGCGGACCTTCAGGACGGCGATCAGGTCGGTCTCCAAGCTCATGCAGCACCTGCTTTCGCCATCACGCGGCGGATCAGTTCGGCCTCGGCGGCGTCATAGGCACGGTCGAACGCGCTGGCGGCGCGCCGGACGAATGCCTTGCCGGGCACCTGACGGGGTGTCGGCAGCGTGACGTAGTAGGCGTCCTTCTCGGCCTGCGACGCCCGGCGGCCGGGCTTCTTGCGACCATCCATGCCGGGCCGCACCATCGGGCCCATGCCGTCTGGACGATAGCGGTAGCGCTGCAGGTAGCCGTACTCCACCAGGTGGCCGTGCGGCGCCTTCGCCGCATTCCAGCTGATGTTGTAGACCGCGCTGCCCTTGGCTGACTTCTCCGGGCTGAACTTCTGGTAGATCGATGCCGCCAGGCGGCCAGTCTTTCGACCGATGCCCGCGACGTTGCGCTCCACCTCTTCGTAAAGCACCTGGGCGCCGGCCTGCGCTGCTGGGCGCCGGGCGTCTTCGGCCGCTGCGCCCAGGTCGTCCAGGTATCGGTCCAGGCCGGCCGTGTCCACCGACGACTGGAAGGTGTTACGCCCCTGCGCCATCGATCACCTCGCAAACCAGATCCACGAATTCCCGCCCCGCCTCGTCCGGCAGCACCGCCTTGATGTCGTACACCGTGGAGCCGTGCAGCACGCGCATTCCGGCGGCGATGTCGGCGCGGTAGCGGATGCGGATGGATGTCTTCACGACCGCCGCCTGGGCGTCCGCCTTGATCGCGCCGAGGCCCGACAGGTTGCGGATGTTCGCCCAGGCCTTGGTCACGTCGTTCCAGGCATCCGGCAGGGGCGTGCCCCAGTCGTCGGTGCCTGCGCCCTTGCGCTGGACGGTGATGCGGCGATTCAGGTCTCCGGCTCGCATGTCAGGCCCCGCCGTCGAAGTTGATGTAGGGCACCAGCAGCCATTCGGCGCCCATGGGCACCTCGGCTTTCGGGCCGTCGGTCACCGCCTCGCGGTGCGCGTACAGATGCCCCAGGATTAGCAGCGCGGCGGTGTTGATCGCTTCGTCTGCCAAGATGCCCGTGAGGTCAAGCACCGGCACCGCGTCCGAGTAGACGCGCCGGAAGATCTTCCCCTCGATGGCGAGATAGGCGGCAGCGATCCACGCCTCGATGAGCGCATCCTCGTCGGTGCCGTCGTCCACCCGCAGGTGGAGCTTCGCCGTGGAGAGGTCGATCTTCGGCATGCTCAGTCGGGCTGGTAGGCCTTGACCGGGAAGCCTTGCGCGCGGGCGTACGCCACGGCGTCCTCGTGGGTGTCCACGGAGTCGCCCACGAGCGATTCGGGCACGTCCTCGATGATGTCGTTCGGCTCCCAGCGCTGCGCGCCAAGGGTGATGGCCACCAGCACGCGGCCGGTGATCTTCTTGCCTTTGGCGCTCGGCGCGGCGCCCTGGTCCGGCACGGCCGGCACGTCGGGGCGCTCGGTGGCCTTCAGGGTGTGGTCGATGGTGTCCTTGCCGCCGTTAGCGAGCACCTGCTCGGCGGTGGCCGAGGCCGAGATGCCGTTTTCCTTGCGCACGGCGTCGCCGTTGGCGGTCTTCGGATCGTCGGCCGTGTTCAGCTTGCTGTCGGCGACGGTAACGTCCTCGCCCTTGCCGTTCGGGACGGTGGAGGTCGGGGTGGATGCTTGCTTCGATGCCATGATGGGTTCCTTGAAGTGGAGGGAGGGAGTGCCCGGCCGCAGCCGGGCTGCCGCATCAGGTTGCGGGGTGCTGGTAGGCCTTCACGGCGCCGCCGACGTCCAGCAGGTTGCCGCCCGAGCGGCAGAAGGCCACGAAGCCCACCTGGCCCTTGAGCGTGTACGCGCTGTCAGTCATGCGGAACAGCGTCACGTCCATCACGTCGCGGATCAGGTACTTGCTGAAGTCGCCGAACAGCACCGACTTGGCGCTGGCGGCCGGGGCCGGCATCTTCTGGTTGATGACGATCTGGCGGCCCAGCAGGCGGTCGGGGGCGCCGCCGGGGTTGCCGGTCTCGTAGCCGGGCACGAAGATCGGGCGGCCTTGGGTGTCCTTCAGCTTGCGCAGCGCCTTCAGCGCGTCGTCGTGCATCATGTAGCGGCCCGCGCCACGGTAGATCGGGTCCACCGAGTGCTCCAGGTCGATCAGGTCGTCGTAGGTCAGCGTGGTGACCTGGCCGGTGGCGCCGGTCTTGCCCACGGGCGCCGCCGTGGCGATGCCGCGCGGCTGGCCCGTGCCTGTGCCCACCGTCTGGTGGCGAGCCTGGATGCGGCCCAGGCGCAGGGCCAGCAGGTTGCGGATGTAGGCCTCGATGTCGAACGCCGAGTCCTGCAGCAGTTCGAAGGGCAGCGCGATGGACTTCGAGCTGTACTTGTAGACGTCCAGGCTGGCCTGACCGAAGGTCGTCTCGCCGACCGACACCGTGGCGTTCTGGCCGACGATCTCGCCCTCTTCCGCCGTGGCGTCAGTGGTCGGGAACAGCATTTGCGCACCGGTGGACGTCTGGATAACGGTCGCCACGGAGCGAACGCCGCCCATTTCCTTCATGGCCTGCAGCAGCGTGCGGCTGAATTCGGGGGCCACGGTATAGCCCCCCTCGGAGCCGGTCGTAGTGGACATGGCCGCGCGGATGTCGGGGTTCTGGCGCGCGGCCATTGCCGTGCGCTGGTCTGCAGACAGGGCCGACAGCCCGCCGGTCAGCATGGCGCGCAGCGCGGCTGCTTCGGCATTGGCCGGGTTGGCGCCGCCATCGCGGATCGCGGCGTTCAGCGCGTGTTCGTGTTCCGCCCGCTCGTCGCCTGCGACCTGAGCCACGCGGTTTTCCCGGGCGATCTCGCCGTCGATGGCCTCGATCTCGGCCAGCACGGCGTCCAGCGCCGAGGCGTCGGCGGCCGGCATGCGCTGGTCGGCGGGCGTCTTGGCGTTGAGTTCGGCCGCTGCGCGGGCCTTGGCGTCGCGCTGGGCGCGCAGTTGTGCAAGTTTGCTCATGGGAGCCTTTCAGTGGTTTGACCGCTCGCGCAGGTCGTAGGGACGTAAAAAAGCCGCCTCGGGGGCGGCTGTCTCAGTTGCGCGAGGCGCTTACTGATGGGCGACGCGGGCCAGCATGCTCAGGCGCTGTTGCTGGCGGGCGCGGTGATCTTCGGTGGCAAAAGCGGCGTCGTTCGCCGGCTCAGGCTGGAGTTCTGCTTCGGCTGGCTCTGCCGCTTTCGGCGCGTTGGCGAAGGCGTCGAGCTTCCAGTCGGCGGATGCCTTCACCTTCTTGCCGCCGCTGACGCTGTTCGCGAAGCCGTTGTCCACCGCCTGCTCCGCGGTGAACCAAGTTTCAGCATCCATCCAGCCGCGGATAGCGGCCTCGGGCTTGCCCGTCTTTGCGACGTAGGCGTCGAGCATGCCGCCGTCCACCTTTTCCATGAGGTCGGCGAGCGCGCGCAGCTCGTTGCGGTCGCCCAGCGCCATGCCCTGGGAGTTGTGGATCATGTACTGCGTGCCGGCGCCCATGACCACCTCGTCGCAGACCGCCAGGATGCCGGTGGCGGCGCTCGCCGCAACGCCATCGACCTGGCCCACGAGGCGCACGCCGCGCTCGGAAGCTGCCCGCATGGCGTTCATGATGGCTTGCATGGCGAACACGTCGCCGCCGGGGCAGTTGACGCGCAGCCGCAGTGTGCCGGACTTGACTCCATCGATGGACGGCACCATCTCCTGAGCGCACACGTAGCCGAAGAGCTCGGCCAGCATCCGGCTGCCCACGATGGGGTCATAGAGGTAGACGGTCGTCTCGTCTCCATCCTTGGCCGCAGCCTCGACGCGGGAACGCGATTTGCCATCGGGGCGGCGGTTGTCCAGCAGCAGCTGGAGCAGTTTCATGTTCATCAGGGCTTCCCTTCTGCTGGCGGATCGTTCGCCTTGCCTGGGTTGATCGAGAGATTCGCGTTCGCCGGCAGGTTCTCGCGGCGGCGCACCTCGTCCGCGCCCATCCATGGCTGCTCACCGGCCCGGCCCATGGCGATGCGGTATGCCTCAAACCGGGTCTTCAGGTCGGCCCGCTCCAGCGCCTCCACGATCTGCTCGGCGAAGAACTTCTCGCGCACTGGCCAGAACTTGGAATTGATCTCCTGCGCGCAGGGCGTCAGGTGCTTCTGCAGCGTGTACCGCACGAAGCCCATGCCCTGCTCAGCAATGCCGCTACCGAAGCTGGTCTGCTTGCTGGTGTGGCCGATCATGTGCGGCGGCACGCCCAGCAGGCGGGAGATTTCCTCCACGCTGAACATGCGCGTCGCCAGGATCTCGGCGTCCTTGCTGTTGATCGAGAGCTGGGCCGGCTCCAGGCCGCCGGACAGGATCAGCGGGCCGCGCCCGCCGTTGGACGCCCGGGCCAGCAGCGAGGCCTTCAGTTCCGCCAACTGCGCCTGCGTCAGCCGGTTGGCCGTCTTCAGCGCGTAGTCGATGTTCGCGCCGCCGGTGAAAAACTTGCCGGTGTAGTCCTGGGCGGCAATGGCCGCGCCGATGGCCTCCCGGCCGGCGAAGGTGATCGGGCTCGGGCTGCGCAGCCCGTCGTATCCGAGGCTGGGCAGGTGGATGATGTCGGCGCTGTCGGCCGTGTACGCCGGGCTGCCGTCAATGGGACTCACCCGGTACAGCACCCGGTCCTTGTGACGGAACGGGTCCACCGACAGCGGGTGCAGCGGCTCCATGCCGATGATCCGGGAGCTGCGCACGCTGGAGCGGATGAGCCGGCCGAACCCGTCGCCGTGGAACAGCTTCGAGCTCATCAGGTACTCCCAGAAGGCGAAGGCCGTCCAGCCCTCCGAAGCCTTCTCGTTCAGCAGATACCAATAGTCGTGATCCGCTTTCTCGCGGCTGTCACGCTCATAGATACCCCAGGGCAAGAAGCCGAAGACACCGGCCACCAGCGACACGGCGGCATAGACCACCGACACCCGCATGGCGGTCTCTTTCGTCACCGGCACACCCGCGGCGGACCGGTGGGCCGCGCCCAGCAGGTTTGCCAACTCGGTGATGTTGAGCGTGCCCGTCTCGACCGTGTTCTCGCCCAGCGCAACCAGACCGGCCCGCCCTGCAGCGCCGTCGCGCCCGGCGATCCACTCGCCCAGCACCCGGCTGCCGCGGTCGTGCGCGGTGAGGTTGTAGGTTTCTGCCATCAGTCCAGTTCCATCGAGTAGATCGCCGGGCCGCTCTTGGCTTCGGGATTGAGCGCCATCAGGTAGACGGCATCGAACATCGCCATGAGCGGGTCGATCTTCGCGAACCCGCTGGCCTGTTTCGTAATGGAGATGGCATTGCCGACCGCCACCACCTTCGCATTCCCGACGCACCAGGCCATCAGGGCCTGGCCGCCGTGCTGCAGCTTCTTCCCTGCCAAGTGGCGCTCGGCCGTCTTGATGGCGCCCTGCAGCTGCCACCCCTGCGGGATGCCGACCACCATGGCCGCCTCGATGGGCCCGGGTTCGTCGTCGGTGCCCACCAGCGCGTCGTAGATGCCGCCGAGCCCAGCCCGGTCCACGCCCACCTTGTCCAGCAGGCCGGATTCCACGACCTGCGACACGATGCCCACCACGTCGGCGATGTCCTTGCCCACCTGCGCCGCCAGTACCAGGTCGCCCTGCTTGGCAAAGTCGCGGTAGCGCGATTCCTCCGACTTGCGGCGCTCCAGGGCGATGGGGTGCAGCCAGGCGCGGGTCCAGACCAGCCAGCGGCCGGTTTCAGCCTCGCGCCCAACCACCGCCAGGCCCAGCATGTCGTCCAGGCCGCCGCCGTCGATTCCGACCGTGACCACCTCGCAGCGCTCAAGCAACTCTTCCAGCGTGAACACCGGGACAGCCGCAGCCTCCCAGAAGTCGGCGCCCAGCCAGCGGTCGCTGCGCAGGTTCAGGCCGACTTCCACGTTCCCGTACTTCGCCAGGAAGCCCTTCAGCGACGCCTCGCCCTCGGCCTCCGCCTTGCGGTACTCGCGCTCCAGATAGGCCCGGTCCACGGAGTACCCGAGATTCGGGTTCACCATGGGCAGGTTCTCCAGCAGCCGGGCCTCGCCGCTGCGAACCAGTTCGGGCGGATGCTCGAACAGGATGGGCACGAACTGAGGATCGATGATCTTGCCGTCGCGCACGTCGCGCGCGTACTCCAGCTTTTCCTTGAACACCCCCTGCGGCGGCTCGTCGCTCTGGGTGGTGATGTAGATCGTGAAGCCCTCGGGCCGCGATGCGAGGCCACCGGTGGCCTCCCGCAGCATGTCCTTGGCGTTGGCCTGCTTGCCGAACAGCCACAGCTCTTCGACCAGCACGCCCACCGACTTCTTGCCCGCCGCTGTGTTCGCGTCAGCCGCAATCACCTTCAGCGTGGCGTTCATCTCGCGGTGCGTCAGCGTCTTGATGTGCGTCTGCACATGCACCAGGTCGGCCAGCTCGCCGTCGTCGCCGTCTTCCTCGTAGGTCACCATGTCTTTGGCGGGACCGAAGCTGTTGTGCGCGACCTCCAGGGTGGGCGCCAGGATGGTGAACTCAGCCGACTTCCGCCAGTTGCGGATCAGCATGGTGAGCATGATCGACGCAGCCAGGCCGGACTTGAAATTCTTCTTCGGCAGCATCACGAACCATTCCGTGATCAGCCGCCGGCCACTCTCGGCGTCGTAGGCGCCGAAGATTGAGGCCGCCAAGTCGAACACCCACTGGCCGCTGGCGTCGCCGATCCTCGGGCTGCCGGGCGCGTCCACGATGCGCAGCTCCCGCATGACGGACAGGCCAGCTTCGGCCTCGTCCGGGAAGATGGGGGGCGGGATGATCGACCTACCCGCCCGCAGCCGATCTGCCCAGTCTGGGCATGCGGTCGTCCACTCGGGCATCAGACCCTCTTACCGCCAGCGGCTGCCAGCTTCGGAGGGGCGGCAGAGGCGAACCGGCCCGCGCCGGCCGTCTTCGCCGCAGCCTTGACCTGCTCCTTCTTGCCGCCGTTCTCGGCGCGCCGCACTTCTGCCGACAGGAGGGCCTTGGCCGCGTCGATCCGCAGCTTGTCGGCCACCATGTTGTCGTTCATCACGGTCGCCAGGAACTCGGCGGGCGTCTGCTTGCCGTTCGTGGCAATCGTCAGATCGTCAGCAGGGTCCTTTTTCGGACGGCCAGCCCCAGGACGGGCGCCGCCGCTCCGTCCTTTGACTCCGGGCATGACCTACTCCATTTGATTAATTTGAATACGGGAGAAATTTTCCGCGCGTGCGGAACAGTGCGGTATCCAGGGCAAAGCCTCTCAAGGTTTGACCCACCCCCCTGCCCCTAGCCTGTCCGGCCTGCTCACGATGCCCCTGGGCCACGTCAGGCGGGCTGTGTAGGCTCGATCTGCAGGGATACATCGCGCGTGCATCCGATCACGATCCATCCCTCTGGCGTGAGCGCAGACACCACGCTCACATCAGGGCCCGATGCCACATCGATGGCGGCGGGGCGCAGTGAGCCAAAGATGTCCACGCCTCCCGCCTTGGCAATCGCACGACTCCATGCGTCATCGGCGATCCGAAGAGCTGCCCTGCGCACGATGTCAACGACCACGCGATCTAGCAGCACGTCGGCTATGCGTTCCTGCCCGCGTCTGCGGATGCTTCGGATGGATGCCATGGCTAGGCCCAATGCTTCGCGACCCAGCCCACCAGCAGCACCGGGCCGCAAGCGAACGGCGGGATCAGGAACGCCTTCGCCATCACCTCGCCGAACTTGTCCTTCGTCTTGTCGCCCGCCGTCATGCCGCGCAACGTGCGAGCCACCAGCACCAGGCCATAGGCCTGCCAGATGGTCACCGCGGGGACTGCGAACAGCGGCACCACGAACCAGCCCCACAGCACGGACAGCGTGAGGCCAGCCCAGAAGCCGCCCCACACGATGGACAGCAGCACAGCGGCGAAGCCTCCGAACGAGGCAGCGAGGGCAATGCCCACGGTCAGGTCGTCGCGCTTCGTGAATGCGGTCATGGTCAATCCTTCAGGTGCCCAGCCATCGCCCTCTCCGCCGCCTCGCCCCTCGTCTTGGCGTCATGGCAGTCAGGGCACAGGCACTGGCGGTTGTGGTCGGCGTCCTTGCCGCCCTTCCATAGTGGGACCGTGTGATCCAACTCGAAGGGGTCAGGGGTGCCGGGGGTGATGTCGATCAGCTTGTCGCATCCCTTGCAGTGCGGGCCGTCCCGCAGCCAGATGCGTAGCCTGGCCTCCTGCCTTGCGCGTCCCCGGTCCCGGTGAGTGGCTCCGATGCGCGGCGCTTGCTGCATCCGTGTGGCCTGGGCCATGGGGATGCGGGTGACAGCAGCGGGTATGCGGGGCTTGGTCATGTTCTGGCGCCCATCGGGCTACGGCTCGCGCCGCTGTAGCCTGCCGTCTCTGTGGTGCCAGTCTTGGCCGCAACAGCTTGCGGCGGAGAGTGCACCCGATGCCCGCAGGTGCCCAGCGCTGGCTTGCTGGATGAAGAGGGAAGGAATTGCCGGCCAGGCTGGGCAGGCCACTTGGCCGCGTCCGGTCACCAGTGGTGTCGGAGCGGGCCCTGCCAGCAATCGGTTCAGTCCGCCAGAGCGGGCTGGTGATGTGGGATGACGTCCGCCTCTTCTGCGAACGGGCGGACGAGCGGGAGGTCGGGCGCCGACATGAAGCCGTTGACCTCCTTCACGCTGATCTCGCCCTCGCCGTGCACGAGGAAGGTGTGGTGCGCGCCGGGCTGCATGCGGGTCTTGCCGTCAGGCGTGGTGACGACGACTTGCTTGTTGCCGGAGATGGCGATGTGAACGGTGGTGGTCATGCGGGGCTCTCGGCTCGGAAACGAAAAAGCCCGCAGGGCAAACCGTGCGGGCTGGACTGTGAGGACGCGAGAAACCCGGCGCAAACCGGGTTCGTCCTGTGCAATTGCTAACGAGGCCCCGACGTTATCACAAGTCCTGCTGATTTGCAAGCATTCCCAGGCGGTTGACCAGCATGGTCCGACCCTCCCGAATCAGCTCGGCGAGCCGCTCCTTGGAGACCGCTGCTACCCGGGCCGCGCCAGAGGGGTCGCCCTTGTAGACGTACGCCCACCGGATCGCATAGCGGTGCTTCTCCGGGAGAGCGGCGACCGCCTTTTCGAGCAGATGGCCGTCCAGCGAGTTGACCGGGATGAAGCACACGCCCCGCTCCACCTCCTCCTTCTTCTGCAGGTGGCGCCACATCGGGTGAGCGGTCCAGGCGCTGCGGCTGTCACGCACCCAGCGGCGCCAGTTGTTCAAGCGCTCATGGATCGCGCGGTGGTCGGGGTGGACTTCGTTGTAGTCGATGTAGGCGCGCGTCTTCATCAGCATGGTCGTTTCTTCTTTCGCGTTACTTCTTCGGGCAGGGTGAATCGGTGGTTGTTTCCGCACTGCAGGCGGCGGCGGGGCGTGCCATCGGGGCGGCGGCGTGTCTCCAGCACCTCCGCCCAGGCGCCGCAGTGCGGGCATGGCGGTGGCAGGAAGCGCGGCGGGCGGGTCATGACTTTCACAGCTCCAGCGCCTGGGCTTCGGTGAAGCCCGCCTCGATGTGCGCCAGGCAGCGAATGCGCCGCTCCTGCGCGATGAGGCGCTGTCGCTCCCTGAATGCGGGCGAGAGCAACTCTTCGGCCCAAGCGCGCAGCAGCTGGGCCAGCTTCACCGCTTGCTGCTCTTTCACGCGAAGCCCTTCAGCAGCGCCTGCAGTTGCTGGGCCTTCTGGATCACCACGGCGTCCTTGGCCCGCTCCTCTTCAATCGATAAGGCAGCAGACTCGATGTCGGCCGCCAGCGCGCGCATGCGCTTTGCGATCCCGTCGAGCAGATCGATGGCGGACACGGGCGCGGCAGGCTCTGGGGTGGTCATGGCAGGTTGCTCCTTTTGTGTGGCGGGGATGGATGGGCGCGAGACAGGGACCCGCTGATAGAGGCCGCTTCCAGTCATCCGCGCGAGCCCGCTGTCCGTGAGCGCGGCCAGGCAACCCTTCAGGATGTGCATGTCGATCCGGCTGCCGGTCGCGCGGTTCATGGCGCTGGCCACCTGTAGGGGCGTCCACGGCTCTTCGACTGGCGTGAACTGGAAGACTTTCTGCGCGATCGTGGTCTGGCCTGCCAGCTTTTGCTGCTGCTTGTCGGGGGTCATGCTCGCTTCTCCATTCGTTTCAGCCTCTTGCCCATCACGGCCTTGAAGCGCTTCAGGTAGGCCACGTCATGGGTGACCACCTGGTTCTGCTGGTAGAGCCAGTCAACCTTGGCGTCGCCGATCCGGGCCCGGATGCGGGGCAGGTACTCGGCCAGGTTGCCGCTCAGATGGTTGTTGCAGATGGAGCAGCCGCGGTGAATGTTCCAGAGGTGGAAGCGCACGGCAGAGGCGGCGCCCACCGAGCGCAGGTGCGAGGCGTGCCACTGGCCGTCCCACTCTGGGCCGCGGTCGCAGGAGCAGCAGCCGAGGTGCACGTCGCGCAGGCGGACGATCTTGTTCACGATGGCTTGGCACTCGGCCAGCCACTTCGCGCGGGGCTTGACCGCCTCCTTGCGCCGGCGCGTCTCAGCCCTCTCCACTTTGGCGGCGGCGCGGGCCTTCTTCGCTTCGGCGCGCTCGGCCTTGGCGGCTTGCGCCTCGGCGTAGCCGTCAATGCAGCCAGGATGGATGCGCTGGCCTGCTTCGAGCTTCCCCTTGCAGTGCGGGCAGCGGGTGCGGCGGAAGGTCATTCCCAGTGCTCCCGAGAGTCCACACCCAAGCCCGACGCGATCTGATGGCCGAGGCACCCGGCCTTGACGAGAAGCCAAGCCAAGAGCCCCAGAAAAACGATCATGAGGAAGACGATCGGCGCAGTGAGGAAGCGCGACCACTTCCACCGCTGTTTTAGCTTGAATGCCCACTTCACCAGGCCGAAGTGCGGCGTCCCAAAGTAATAGCACTTCATCACGCCACCTCCCGATACCGCAGATCCACGTCGCGGGCCACGGCGGTCGCGCGCAGGAACTCGATGAAGTCGCTCATCTCGCGGACGCCGAACTTCGACGTGCGGCTGCCAAGCATCACCATGCCGCCATCCAGGCCCATGGCCACGCGCACGGACTCACGCTTGAACGCGGCGCTCAGCACGTCCTTCCACTCGTCGGGCGTCATCCAGACCATGGCGCCGTTGACGGGCCACTGCAGCTGATCGGCGAAGGCCTGCAGGATGGGCCACATCGCGGCGTTCTGGTCCAGGCTGCGGGTGGGCTCGCTCACGGTGACGCAGTAGCCCTCCGGGGCATTCCGGACGGTCTCAACAGCCAGGCGGCGCGCCGTGGCGTGCACCAGCTTGAAGACGCGCTTCTCAGCCATTGCGCACCCCGCACCAGTCGCGGTACGCCTGCAGCGGCGTGAAGCCGAGCCCGAGCTGCTTGCCGCGCGCGCCGCGCATGCCGCAGTGCCACACCCCGTTGATGCGGATGATGCGGGGCTTCATACCGCCACCTCGTCACGCTCCGGCGCAGGCAGGCGCTGCAGGGCTTCGTCCACGGCGTCGTCGCCGGGGCGGATGGGGCGCAGCCACGCGTCTGGGATGAATGCCTCCTCTCCTGGCATGAAATAGGCCCGCTGCCCGGACTGATTGACGCCACGGATCCCGGCTACGGTTTTGCAGACCCACAGGAATTCGCCAGCGTATCGCCAGTCATAGCGAACCACAGAGGCTGCGTCTTCCGGCGTGGCAACCCCCAGCACCTCCACGATGTGCCCCACAGTGTGAGTGGGGGCGGGCGCGACGATCCGCGCCATGTCGCCAGGCTTGTAGTTCATACCCGCTCCCCCACGTTGAACCACTCGCGCTCGGTGGTGTGAATGACCTCGGACGCGGCGGCGCGACGCTGGTGCGGCCGGCCGTCCTCGTCAACCTCTACCAGCGCAGCCTTTCCAGCCACTTCGCGCGGGCAGCCTGCACATCCGCCGGCGCAGGCCGGTGCTTCGGGCAGGTGTGCTGCGGTGGCGGCGTGGTCCAGTGCTTGCCCAGGGCACACGGTGCAAAGCCGTGCTTCGCCATGGCGGGGTTTGCTTTGGGCGACCAGTGGGCGCAGGTTTGGCATGTCATCGCTCAGTGCCATTTCATCTTTCCTTCCATGCCCAGCGCCTGGCGCGCGGCCTGCAGCGTGAAGGGCTTGATCTTTTCGCCGGCTTGGTCGCGGGCCATGATCGAGCGCGCCCAGTTCTTGCAGTCGTCTTTCGCCTCAAAATCCACCGGCGCGCGCGGCGCGGCCACCGGGGCCGGCAGGCGCGGCAGGTTGTTTTCTTCGGCGTAGGTCTTGCGCGGCGTGGCGGCCTCGCAGGTCTTCACGAACTGCGGCAGGTTGGGCGCGAACTCGGGGTGTTCGGCCATCAGGCGGTGCGCGGCGGCCTCGACCACATCGGGGGCAAACTTCGCCAGGGCGGCGTCCCACACCAGCATGGCGGCGGCCACGCCCTTGTCGCCGCCGGCATCGGACTTCTCGCCGGTGGCGAACTTCGACAGGAACAGGTTGCCGTAGGAGCCGTGCAGCAGCACGAACAGCTTGCGGGTGGTGGACGACGCCTCGCGGCGTGCGCGCGGCTGCTGGCCGGCCTGGTGGATGGCGGCGTGCGCCAGGGTGGAGACGTCGTTCACAGGTTCACCCCTTCGTAGATCGTTGCCGCCGCGGCGGCGTACCGGTTCTGGCCCTGCTGGCCGCGCGGGGCGCCTGCGCCCTGCCCCCGCTGCTGGCCGAACTTCACGGCGTTGCGCAGCCAGGTGCGGAAGCCCGCCTGCCAGTCCTTGAAGACCGTGCCGCGTGCGGTGTGGTGGTCCAGGAAGTTCGCCAGCTCGGCCTGCAGGTCCACGCCGGTATCGGCAGCGATGCCCACGGCGGTCTGGTCTGGAGCGAAGTCGGATGGCACCGTGGTTCCACGGCTTGGCTTGGCCCGCGCGGCAGCGGCGGGAAGATTCAGTGATGGTTCACTGATGGTTCTATGACGGTTATTTGCGGGTGCAACGGGTTGCACCCTTTCCTGCGCTGGTTTGCACCCTTTCGTGTCGCCAGTTGCACCCTTTTCGTCGTCACTTGCACCCTTTTGAAAGGGTGCAATTTCTGCACCCTTTATCCAATCGAGCGAAATGCGGTACTCGCTGGTCATCGAGCGGCCACCGTTGCCGGCGCTGACGAGGATCAGCCAGCCGGATTCCTCCATGCGGCGCAGCTGGTACTGGATCGTGCGTTCGGACTGGCGCGTCTTCTCGGCCAGGGCCTTGATGCCAGGAAACACGCGAGTGCCGTCGTCGCTGGCGTGGTCGGCCAGAGCCAGCGCGGTCAGCATCTCGCCGCCGCCGTTCGGGTAGCGGTCGAACACCGCTGTCATGACGCGGACGCTCACAGCGCCTCCCACACCCGCGCGCCGCCGCGCATCAGGTCTTCGCCGGCCATCTGCACCACGCGGGCATGGCCGGCCTTCAGCAGGTCGGGCAGCCGGCGGTCAATCTGCACCACGGTCAATCCGGTGGTGGCCTGCAGTTCATGGGCGGTGGCGGGCTGGCTGCGCAATGCGGCCAGAATGCGGGCGCAGTGGCCACCCGCGAATTGGGGGGTGCGCTCGGCCGCGAGAACACTGCTCAGCGGGTCGCGCGCGCGGACGAGGTGAGAAATTTGCATGGGCGCTCTCCGATTCAGTGAGAAATGCGTTACGCGAAAGTGATCAGCGCGGCGCGCGCTCGAAGTTCTGCACGCCCAGGCGTCGCCCGAGCTGGCGCATGGCCAGGCTCTCGGCTGCCAAGCGCAGAACGGCCTCATCCAGCGAGAGGCCTTCCTGCTCGGCGTAGTCGATCAAGGCGCGGTAGTCGTTTTCCGGCAGCTCGGCTGCCAGCTGGTGCTGTGTGTCGTTCGGCACGGCATCTCCGTTACGCGAGTGCTACGCGTTTGCGCGTCGCAATGCGGGCGACTGATTTGCAGAATGGGAGGCATGCATACGCCTCCACTTCAACCCCTCCAGCGCCAACTCCAAAATGGTCGGAGTCACCTGCATCCGGCAGGCCTGGGCCTCTTCAGCGAAGAGGCATTTCTGCTCGTCGTTCACCGAGAGGTTGAAACGGTGTTTCTTGATGTCGGCCGGGTCGGGATACATGGCGGGGATTTCCGAAGGATGGTTTGGGGGTTGGTGGGGTGCGCGGCTTCAGGCCGGGCGGTGGGAATGGGTGCCTGCCCTCTCCCGGCGTACATTGGCGGTTCCGCAACTACCAATGCCGAGAGGGGCAGACATGAAAGACGAACTGACGGCCGCAGCAGCAACGCTCGCAGCAGTGGCACTGCAAAAGCGCGTGATGGCCGGGGACGACATCACCGAGGAACTCATGACCGATGCCCTTGTGGCGGCAGCTCGGGCAATTCAGGTAGCGCAGAGGCAGCTTCTCCGGGATGGACCGCCTCGGATCTACTGATTTCGTCCTGCGCCAAGTGCCAATTGAGGCAGGCAACCTCTTGGCGCCCAAGTGCTCGGGCGCGGCGGTATGCCACGGCCGGAGGAGGTGGTGCACCCCAGCGATACGGCTCAGCCATGACTCGCCTCCTTGATGGGCGACAGCTCAGGCCAGATCAGGTGCCAGTCGTCGGGACGGAGGTCGCGGCGGGAGACGGCGCCCTCAGTGGCGCGCTCGATGGCGAGGCAGTGCTGCACAGGAACGGGCCTGGTCCCACTACGCCACTGATGGATCAGGGCGGGGGTGAGTTCGAGCGCCTTGGCAAGAGCCACTTGGCTCCCGAGGATGTCGCACGCCGTCTGGATGGCAAGCTGGTAAGTCATGAGCTGACTTTAGCATCGCTAAGTTCAAAACACAAGCCATGCTAAATCTTTCAATCAATAGCATTGCTATATGAATGAGATATGGTCCCTCGAAGAAGAGGCGGGGCGCCTGCGTGCGCGCTTCGCCGGCGTGGCAAAGGCGGCGTTCGCTCGAGATCACGGCGTGCCAGGCGGCCCGTCCATGCTTTCGCAGCACCTGAGCGGACATAGACCGCTCAACCTGGAGGCTGCGACAGCCTATGCGTCAGGCTTTGGTGTGCCGCTTTCAGAGATCAGCCCGCGCCTTGCGCTTAAGGTTGCCGCAGCTTCAGCTGTCAACGCTGTCGGTGGTGATGGGAACGTCTCAGCAGCCCCCGCTTCGATGAAGCCCCGCAGATACCCGGTCATTTCATCGGTGCAGGCGGGCGAATGGGCGGAGATCGTTGACAACTTCCAGCCGGGCGACGCGGACAGCTGGCAGGACAGTCCTGTCGATCTAGGACAAAACGGTTTTGCGCTGAAGATCGAAGGCGACTCTATGACCAATCCCGCTGGAGGTCGTGACAATTTCCCCGACGGAATCTATGTGCACATCCACCCAGGTATCGAGGCGCAGCCGGGCGACTATGTGGTTGCGAAGCGTGAGCAGGAAAACAAGGCCACCTTCAAGAAGCTTGTCCGCGTAGATGGGGAGCAGTACTTGCACGCCATCAACCCCGCATGGCCGAAGCCCTACATCAAGCTGGAGCCAGGTGACAGGATCATCGGCAAGCTGAAATTCGCGGGCTGGAGTTTCTAGGAGAAACCGCATGAAGACGACGATTGTGTTCGCAACCCTAACACTCGCAACCTTGGCAGGATGCGGGCAGAAGCAGGAGGAGTCGGCTAGCACCCCAGTTGCGGCCGCGCCGGCTGCTTCCCCCTCTGGATCGAAGCAGCAGCCGGCAGGCGCTGGGGCCCCAAGAGAATCTCCGTGGGTCTTCAGTCGCACCAAAGACGAGCTCACCGACGAGAAGCGCGTGGTCGCTCGAATGGAAGGCGGTGAATCGCACCGCCCGACGCAGATAGCCGTCCGCTGCATAGCTGGAGACTTGGACATCGTCGTCGGCTTTGCTGACTATCTCGGCAATGAGAGCAGGCCAGTGAAGTACCGCTTCGATCAAGAGGCAGTGAAGTCAGAGGACTGGTCTATCTCATCGCAAGGCACAGCCCTTTACGTGCTGTCTGATTGGGACTTCGCTCGCCGGTTGATCAAGGCGAAGAAGGTCATCGTGGAGGCCGACGACTTCCGCGGTGTGGCGCACCGCGTCTCACTGGACTATGAAGACACCCAGAACATCGCTGAGGTGCTTGCCGAGTGCAAGGTGCCAGTGGTCTCGCTTGACGAGAAGATCCCAGGCCTCAGGCCGGAGGTCGCGCTGCAAATGGAGCGCTGGGGGCCCAAAAATATCTCCACGAAGAAGCAAGCGCTGGCGCAGATTGCAGGCTTTAAGGGACCAATTGATTCCGAGATGACGCCTGAGTTTGCGCTCGCGGCGCAAGCCTTCTCAGACGGGTATGTGGAGCGCTGCAGGGCGAGGAAAATTAATGGTGAAAACTGCAAGACGATGCGCATCTTCTGGGATGCCAAGATCAAGCAGTCGGGCCCCTGGGTGAGTTCGATCATCTACGAACAAGCGCCGAAGTCTCTCAAGGCCGAAATGGGCAACCTCAAGAACTCCGATTGACCCCACCCCTGGGGCTGCGCGCCAAAGCCGCGCGCCTCATTTCAAGCACTGGAGCGGCATGAGCGGCACCCCCATCCCTGGAATGCTTTCGCACTCCGATGAGCAGACGCTGGCAGATGAAGCCTTCAGGGTTCACGGCAAGATCGTCCACAACGCTTCGCTGGCCGGCGTCTACATGTACGAGACTTTCCACCACTACGCGGGCGCCAAGCGGGCAATTTCACAGGCCATCTTCTACACGCTGGACTCCACGAAAGCACAGGAGACGCTGACTGCGCGTACAGCGCGCGCGGCAGGCGCCGATCCTGTTGCCCTGAAGGAAATTCAGGCCCTTGGCGTTGCCATAGGCAAGGTGATGGAGGATCGAAACCGCATAGCGCACTCGTTCCTTTTGCAGGACGACCCGATCTTTTCTGATGGAGGCATCAAGCTGGTGAACCCGAAGTCGGCGCACTCGGGCCGAGGGCAATCGAGGTCGGCAGGCCAAGCCCTTCCAGCAGATCCAGAGAGTGGTTCAGGGGCAATTTCCCTGTCTTCACTGCAGCAGTCACTGCGAGCTTCAGATGCTCACTTGAGGGCGGCCACTCTGGTATTTCGTAGGCTATGCCAGAGTAACGGAAGAAAGACACAAGTAACCGTCTCACTTTCCTGATCTCATCCGCTACATCCATGTAGTACCCCTGGTCATGGCTGCAGAAGTCGGCGGCGTAGGGCGCCAGCGCCGCCAAGATCTCAAGCGTCACGACAACCGGCGGCTGGGCTGACTTCTCAGCGCTGCGGCTTTTTGACCGGATCACTTGCATCGAGATGTATGCCATGGCAGCGACATCTTCGGGTGGAACGCCAAGGATCGTCAAAGCATCCACCCACCTCCCTCCCTCCTTTTTCATCTCAGCCGTGATCAAGGCGTTCCCTGCAGGCGCCTTTGAAGGGGGATTTCTTTCCGCTTGTTCCATCGCTGCTCCTTCGCCCGAGGGGCGTGGGAAGAATTTTAGCGAAATATTTAGCATTGCTGTTGACAATAAAATTTAGCGTTGCTACAGTCCACCCATCGCCACCCCAGCCCCGACTGGTAAGCGATGGGGCCAATCCATCGAGAGCAACCCGACACTGATCCTTAAAAAGAGAGCGATGTGATGGGCGGCGGCGTGGAAAGCAGACACGCAGTGCAACGGGCGAGCACACCTGAAAAACAGCCAAAGATCCGGCATTTGTAAGGCCGAACAACTCGGGCCCGGCCCCGAGCGGCGTACCAGAAAGGCTTTGTCGGCCTATGAGGATTGCGGGAGCAGCGCCCCGCCCGCTCATCACATCGTTCTCGCTCTGCAGGATGAACAGGTGGCTCCGGCCGCCCTGCCCCTGATCCCGTGCGGCAGAAGAAAAAGCACACGCGGCGCACCCTTTCATGAACGTGCGGCGACCCTCTGGCCCCGAAGCTGGAGGTGGGGAAGGAGCGGCACCCGATAGTGATCGGGCACACGGCGCCAGGCCGACGCAGGAGCCCGTGACAGGGGGAGATGCCTGCAAGGAGCCCTCTTCGGAGGGCCATCACGAAAGACGGCGCGCAGCAGCGTCCAGGCGAGAGCGACATGGGCGGGGAGCGTGAGCCGGGGCCGTCTTTCATGATGGTGAATGCGCAGTAGATGCGCGACACGTTGGAGACGAATCGGCGCCGGGTAGGTCCTAGGCCGTGCCCGAAAGGGCCAGGCGGCTGCTATGCAAAAACCAGTGCGGCCCTAACCACCATCAGAAATTCGACCTCGTTTACGGGGTCTACGCAGAGTGGCGAACGCGGCTTTCTGCTTACGAATGTAGCCTGGAAGGGTGAGCGCGACGCCTCGGAGAGACGAGGACCATCAAGAGCGGGTCGGTCGGAATGGGCCGGGCGCGCAGCAGGTGGAAGCCCTGCACCTATTCCAAGCGCCCTCACCACGAGGGCGTTTCTGTTTTCAAGGAGAACGACATGCAAGCCATCACGATCAACGGCGTCAAATTCCAGCGTGTGATGCCAGAGCCCTGCCTGCGTCTCATCCAGTGGGGCAAAGGCCTGCCAATCACCTGCGCATGCACTCGCTGCGCGGCACGTGGCCAAACTCCGGCGCAGGCCAAGGCCTCTGTGGATGCCGCTCATGGCCGTTGACCACAGCAAGCTCAAAGCCTGGGCGCTTTGCTGGCCAGAAGACCCGCGGGCACTACTGTTTGACAGCGAGAAGCTGGCGGAGGAAAACCGCGTTTGGTTCTCGAAGAACTACAAGACAACGCCGCAAGGGGCGGCCCGCGGCGAGCCCTTCATTTTGAGGCTCAGCGTCACGGCAAGCCTGACATGCATCGAGACTGACCTGCTCAAAGCCCTGCGACACATAGAGGCTGTTGCGCTTGCTGATGATCCCCGTGATCTTCCAGGGATTGTTCAGACTGCGCGCCGCGCGATATCCAAGGCCTCATAAATCACGCCCTGACCCCGATGGCGCCCCCTTTCCGGCGTCTTTGCTCAGAGCCGCCCTTCACCGCGCCAGGCCTGAGTCGCAACCTCTTGCCCGGCAGCCACACGGCAGCGGTTCTTTTCTTCCCACTGCCGGCCTAGTGCTGGCTTTTTCTTTGGAGCAGGCCAATGAGCAAGAAGTACAAGCCAATCGACGTTGACAAGCTGGACCAAGTGCTTGGCGGAAAGGCTATGGATATCCTCCCGAAATGGGGAGATATTCCCGAGCAGTTCAAGCGTGGGTCAAATCCATGGGTCAAATGGCAGCAGCAGTGGTTTTTCAGTGGGCTGAAAGCCATGCCAGTTCCTAAGGAAGGGATCGACCTCAAAAAGGCAATGAGCAACTTGGCCTGCTGCCAAGGTTCCTTTGAACCCAAGCATGAGCACAAGGAAGCCGGCGTGGCTTACCTCGCGAGTCTCTGGTTTTCTTCCCCTGGCGAAACGCCCGCCACCTAACCCATTCACCGCGCCGTGCAGCGCAACTATCACCCTCCTCCTTGGTTTGCACGGCAGCCCTTCGGGGCAGCGGTCTTTCTACACCCCACCAGCCCGCCGCGTGCGGGCTTTTTTACGACCACCACCAGGAGCAAGCATGTCTCAGCCAATCATCCGCATCGTGTCCCGCTGGGACTCGGATCGTGTCCTCTTCGAATGCGAGGCCCCGGCCGAGCTAGAAAGCGGCCTCTATCTCCGCCACGCGCTTGAGAGAGCGACGGCCGGCCATGCCGACCTGAGCGGTGCCGACCTGCGCGGTGCCGACCTGCGCGATGCCGACCTGCGCGATGCCGACCTGCGCGGTGCCGACCTGCGCGGTGCCGACCTGAGCGGTGCCGACCTGCGCGGTGCCGACCTGCGCGGTGCCGACCTGAGCGGTGCCGACCTGCGCGGTGCCGACCTGAGCGATGCCGACCTGCGCGGTGCCGACCTGCGCGGTGCCGACCTGCGCGGTGCCGACCTGAGTCTCGGCGATGACGTTCCCTCAGTGCCGGACATCCACCAGCAGGTGTTCGCAGCGGCCAGCCAGCCGGGGGCACTCGACATGAGCCGCTGGCACTGCGGCACAGCGCACTGCCGGGCAGGCTGGGTCGTCACGCTTGCCGGCGAAGCAGGCAAGGCCCTCGAAAACCGCATGGGCACGGCGGGCGCTGCAATGGCCATCTATCTGAAGAGCGATCCGGCGCGCTGGGGCAAAAGCAGCGATGAGCGTCTTCCGGATTTTTACTGCCAAAACTCCGAAGCGCTGGCCGACATGAAGCGCATGGCGGATGAGGAATCTGCTGCATCTGCCGCTCAACCCTAAAACCTCCAGCCGCCCACCGAGGCGGCTTTTTTTATGCCCGGAGCAATCCATGGACTACCTACACCCGGCCATGCAGGAAGCACTGCGCGGCCACTGGCCCCTGACCATCGCACCGGGGACTCCACCAGAAGAAGACCGCCGCGTGCAGGCCGACATCGAGCACATGCAGCACCGCGAGGCCATCCGCGACGCCGTGGCGCTCAACCGGCAGATCCGCGCTGCGGCGCAGCCTGGGGTGTCGTGATGAGCGATCACACCGCATGGCGCCGCCCGACGCGCTCGCAGATCGACGCATGCCAGGCCGCTCGTCGTAAGGCCCTGTGGGAGCACACGGCGCGCGAACTGCTGGTCGAGGCCGAGGCTGCACTCGCCGGCTGCACCGACACGCCCGCGGCCCAGCTTCGGGCGCGTATTGCCCTCTTCCTGGCCACCACCTGAAGGAACCGACATGAAACACGCATGGGCATGGATTGCCGGAATCTGCCTGCCAATCGCCGTGGGCGCCTACGCGGCCAACGATCACGAAGCAGAGGCCGACCGACAGGACGCCGAAGCGCTGGCCTCGCGGGACTTCGCGGCGCGCGCTGTCTGCAAGGGCCGCGCGTTCGAGTGGACCGACGACAAGACGCTGGTGTGCTTCAAGGAACTGCCATGAAGGAGCGGCCCATCCTCTTCAGCGGGCCGATGGTCCGCGCGCTGCTGGCCGGCACGAAAACGCAGACGCGGCGGGTGTGCAAACCACAGCCGATTGCGAATGCAGAGTTCGTTGGCGGGCACTACCTGCCCGGGGGCAAGCGCAACCCAGGCCAAGAAATTTCCGTGGAAGCGCCGTATGTGCATATTGCTTGCCCCTACGGCCAGCCGGGCGACCGCCTTGTTGTGCGTGAGTCCTTCCGCTTTCCCGCCAGCCTGGATAAGTTCTCGCCTTCCGTCGTGGGAGAGAAGGCTCTAGCCGCCGGTTACCGCAGTGCGTGGGCACCAACACAGTACGAGGCCGATGGGTCGCGCACGGGCCAGTGGCGCGGCTTCGATACGCCGCCTATGGAAACCGTGCCCGGAAAGCTGCGTCCCGGCATCCACATGCCCCGATGGGCCAGCCGCATCCTGCTGGAGATCACCGACGTTCGCGTGGAGCGCCTCCAGGACATCAGCAAAGCAGACGCCATCGCGGAAGGTCTCACGCAGACCGCCTCGGGCTCCTGGCTGCCCGGCCCATGCGATCACCCCGAATGGGCATACCACCAACTGTGGGACCAGATCAACGGCGCCGGCTCCTGGGATGCCAATCCGTGGGTATGGGCCATTTCCTTCCGCAGGCTGCCATGAGCCTGCTCCGCACCATCCAGCTCGCGGCCCTGGCGCTCGCTTGCTTCGCCCTCGCCGGCTTCGCGGCTGGCGTCATCACCGCATTCCTGCCACCACCACATTGAGGATCACATGAGCGCTATTGCCACCACCGACAACGCCGCCCTCGCCCCGCGCGGCATGGGCTTCGACCTGAGCCCGCAGACCTTCCAGCAGGCGATGGATTTCAGCAAGATGCTGGCCGACTCCGACCTGGTGCCCAAGGACTTCAAAGGCAAGCCGGGCAACTGCATGATCGCCATGCAGTGGGGCTCCGAGCTGGGCCTGAAGCCGCTGCAGGCGCTGTCTAACATCGCGGTGGTGAACGGCCGGGCCGCCCTCTGGGGTGACGCCGTGATCGCCCTGGTGCGCGGCAGCGCTGTGTGCGAGTACGTCAAGGAGACGGACGACGGCCAAACCGCCACCTGCCGCGCCAAGCGCAAGGGCGAGGCCGAGCATGTCGTGACCTTCAGCATGGAAGACGCGCGGCAGGCGGGGCTCGCCGGTAAGCAGGGGCCGTGGACGCAGTACCCCAAGCGCATGCGCCAGATGCGGGCTCGGGCGTTTGCTTTGCGCGACGTCTTCCCTGACGTGCTGCGCGGCATGCCCATCGCCGAAGAGGTGCAGGACACGCCGACCGAGCGCCACATGGGCCAGGCCGAAGAGGTCGCGCCCGCAGCGCCCGCCAAGCCGGCCGCGTACCCGCAGGCCGACTTCGACAAGAACGTGGCCGCTTGGGCAAAAGCCATCGCCGCCGGCAAGAAGTCCATGGCCGATGTGATCGCTACGGTGGAAGCCAAGGCTCCATTGACCGACGAGCAGAAGCAGGCGCTGGCGGTCGAGGCCCAGAAGCTCATGCCGCAGGACGTGGAGGCGAGGCCGGCCACCGGCGCGCCAGCAGTGGATCTCGCAGCGCTGGAGCGCCGCCTGCGCGATGCGCAGGACCTGGACACGCTCTATGACGCCGCCGCACTGCTGGACGCCATCGCTGACCCCGCCGAGGGAACCCGGCTCACCGAAATCTTTGACGCTCGGGTTGCCGAGATGAAGGGCTGAACATGCGCCACATTCGATTGACCCAGGGCAGCCCCGACTGGCTAGCCCACCGCCGCACCACCCGCAACGCCAGCGACGCGCCGGCCGTGCTGGACTGCAGCCCGTACAAGAAGCGCAGCGAGCTGGTGCGCGAGCTGGCCACCGGCATCGGGCAGGATTTCAGCCCCGAGCAGCAGGCCATCTTGAACAGCGGCCACGTCTTCGAAGCGCTCGCCCGCCCGCTGGCCGAGGACATCGTGGGCCAGGAGCTGTACCCGGTCGTGGGCGTGCACGACGACGGCGTGTACGGCGCCAGCTTCGACGGGCTGACGATGCTGGAGGACGTGGCCTTCGAGCACAAGCGGCTGAACGCCGCGCTGCGCGATGCGATGACGCTTGGATGCACGGGAGCCGACTTGCCGTTGGGCTACCAGGTGCAGATGGAGCACCAGGCGCTGACCTGCCCCACGGTCGAGCGCACGCTGTTCATGGCCTCCGATTGGCGACGGAATGCAGACACCGGCGAATGGGAACTGGTCGAGGAACGCCACTGCTGGTACACGCCGAACCCCGCGCTGCGCGCCCAGATCCTGGCCGGCTGGGAGCAGTTGGAGAAGGACGTGGCGGCCTACGTGCCGCCGGCCGCAGCAGCAGCGGCGCCGGTGGGCCGCGCACCGGACGCCCTGCCCGCGCTGCGCATCGAAGTCACGGGCGCCGTCACCGCGAGCAACCTGGCCGAATTCCGGTCCACGGCGCTGGCCGCGATCCAGGGCGTGAACCGTGAACTGAAGACGGACGCCGACTTCGCTGACGCCGAGGCCAGCGTGAAGTGGTGCGCCGATGTCGAGTCGCGCATCGCCGCGGCCAAGGATCACGCACTGTCGCAGACGCAGAGCATCGAAGAGCTGTTCCGCACTATGGACGACATCACCGCCGAGGCCCGCCGCGTGCGGCTGGAGCTGGATCGGCTCGTCAAGGCGCGCAAGGAGCAGATCCGGGGCGAGATCGCCGCCGAAGGTGTCGCCGCGCTGCGCACGCACGTCGCAGCGCTGAACACCCGGCTGGGCCAGGCGTACATGCCGACCGTGCATGCCGACTTCGGCGGCGTCATCAAGGGCAAGCGGACCGTCGCCAGCCTGCGCGACGCGGTGAGCACCGAGCTGGCGCGCGCCAAGATCGCAGCCAACGAGGTGGCCGACCGCATCCAGGCGAACATGCAGGCGCTGGCCGCCGCGGGCGAAGCCGCACAGTTCCCTGACGCTGCGCAGCTAGTGCTGAAGGCGCCGGACGACCTGGCCGCGATCATCGCCAATCGCGTAGCGGAAGCTGAGCGCCGGGCGCAGAAGGCGGTCGACGAAGCGCTGGAACGGCAAAGGCTGATCGACGCCGAGAAAGACGCGCAGCAGGGGATCGCAGAAGCGCGCGCCGCGGACGCGCTGCCGGCGCCGCTGCTGGACGCGCTGAGCGACTTGGCGGCCGACGTGAAAAACGACGCGGTGGCCGGCATCGACGCCCAGACCGCCATCGGTGCGGCGCAGGCGAGCGCGGCCACGGTGGGGGGCGACACGATCACGCTGGGCAGGATCAACGCCCTGCTGGCGCCGATCAAGCTGGACGCCGCCGGACTGGAGGCGATGGGCTTCGAGGTCACCCGCGTGAAAGCTGCGGCCCACTTCCCTGCCACCATGTTCCCGATGCTCTGCCGCGCGGTGGCGAAGCGGGCGACGGACGCGGCGACGGCGGGCGTGGGCGCGGCGGAGGCCGCCTGATGGCATACGAGCCGATCAACCGCCGCCAGGTGGTCGAGGCCCTGCGCGAGTTCGGCCCGATGACCCGCTACGACCTGGCCGAGCACCTGGGTTGGACGCCGGGCAAGGTGGGCACCACCATCAGCTCGACGCGCTGGCTCTTGCCGGGTCAGGTGTTTCGGATCGTCCGCTACCGGGACCGCATCTACCAGGGCCGGCTGCAACAAGTCGCAGTTTTTGCGGCCGAGGCCGGCACCGATGCGGTGCGCCCGGCGATGGATGCCGACTCCCGTAGGCTGCTGATCAACGCCCGCTACCGGGAAAAGAACCGGGCCAGCATCAACGCGAAGGATCGCGCCAGGCGCGCGCGGGCGCAGGGCGCTGACGTGGTGGTGAACCCCTGGCTGCAGCTCGCCCCGCCCAACATGCGCGCGGCGATGTCGCAGCGCCCGCCAGCGCCACCCAGCACATAACCACCGCCCGCCACAGCGCGGGATATCCCCATCGATGCCCCCTCTTGCGGGCTTTCTTGTTTCTGGAGCGCGCATGGCTGACACCACCCCATCCCAAGGCCCGCTGCGCCTCGCCGAAGCGCTGGAGCGCATGCGGCCCGAATTCTGCGGCAACCAGGCAACGCTGCTGGAGGCGGCGGCCTTGATCCGCGAGCAGCACGCGGCCCTTGCCGCACCCCAGCCCAATGCAGCGGCTGATGGGTGGATGCCGATCGAGACGGCGCCGAAGGACGGGACGGAAATTGACCTGTTCAGCCGTCACGGCCACCGGGAAGCAGGCGCAGCCTGGGGCCTGCCTCCGCACGAATGCGGCGAGATGGGGCGGTACTGCGACAGCGAATGGCACGACTATGAGCCTGGATGGGTGACGGATTTCTGGGGAGAGCCTCAGCCTGACAGCGAGTTCACCCACTGGCGCCCGCTGCCCGCCCCTCCCACCCTCAGTGCAAGCAAAGAGGGCTGAGCCATGGCCGACATAGACGTTCGGGCAGTGATGCTCAGGATCCCGACGGTCGCACGCCTGTACTACACCGGCTCCCCAACTCGGCGCTATCGCCGCGCGAGCACGCAGGACGGACCAGGGGAGCCGCTGGTGCATCGAAGCCACGTAGAGCGCGAACTGAACCGCCTGCGCGCCGAACTTTCAACGAAGGATCACCCATGACCACCCCAACCCCCACCCAGCCCGCGCCAGACGCTCCGGAGGCGCTGCGCCTGGCGGAGAAGCTGGAGCGCTACGGAGCCCTCCACCATGAACTGGCTGCTGCCACCGAACTGCGCCGCCTGCACGCCCTTGTCACGGCAGCGCTCACGGTCGAGGAGTCAATCGCGGCTCTGAAGATCGCCCTGCGCGACTCAAAGGGCTGGGCGCAAAGCTACTCAGATGCGCTCATCCGCGATGCCATTGATCGAGTGCCCGGTGCCGTGCCGGACGGCTGGAAGCTGGTGCCGATCGAGCCAACGCCGGAGATGCTGAGTGCTGGGGGCTATGAAGAAACTGCGACGACCGACTCCTACAGAGGAGAGGTCTCTGTATATATCGGAGACGATGTAGCCAGGAAGGTTTATCGCTCCATGCTGGATGCAGTCCCCACCACCGAGCAAGCGGGGGCTGAGAAGTGCCCCTCCTGCCGAAACGGCGATCTTTACGCCTGCACCTGCCCGTTTCCCACCAGTCGCAACTGCGCCACGTTCGCCGCCCCCGGTGGGGAAGCGCCAGCAGAATGGGATGCAGGACGACTGCCGGGTGAATTCAAGACAGGCGAGCACATAGTTTGCATGACGGCCCGTAACGCCCAATTTTTAACGGAAGGTGCGACGTATCGCGCAGGTGCGATGAATGAGGGAGATGTCTTTTTGGTGAATGACAAAGGCGAATCCGCAGAGTACTTGGCGTCTCGCTTTGTGGCCGCCCAGATCCAGAAAGGCGCAGCCTGATCCGGCCCCCACCGCGCTCCCATCCCCACAGACCCACAGCCCGCCTTGAGCGGGCTTTCTTTTTGGAGATCCCCCATGTTCAAGAATCTGACCTTCTACCGCATTGCCCCCGAATGGCAGGCGGAACTGACGCAGGTGGACGAGGCGCTCGCCAAGCTGCCCTTCGCCGAATGCGGCGCCACGCAGGAAAAGTCCATCGGCTGGGTGCCGCCCCGCGGTGAGGCGCATGGCCCTATGGCCGAATCGGTCGGCGGGCACTGGGTGCTGCGCTTCATGGTGGAAACCAAGGTGCTGCCCGGCTCGGTGCTGGCGCGCAAGGTGAAGGACAAGGCCGCTCGCATCGAGCAGGAGACCGGCCGCAAGCCCGGCAAGAAGGAATCGAAGGAGCTGAAGGAAGAGGCCAAGCTCGACCTGCTGCCCATGGCCTTCACCAAGCAGGGCTCGATGTGGGTGTGGATCGACCCGAAGGCGCATTTCCTGGTGCTGGACACGTCCTCCCATGGCCGCGCCGACGAGGTGACGAGCCTGCTGGTCGAGTCGCTGCCCGGCCTGTCGGTGTCGCTGCTGGACACGCAGACCAGCCCGCAGGCCGCCATGTCGCACTGGCTCAAGGAGCAGGAGCCGCCCGCCGGCTTCAGCGTGGACCGCGAGTGCGAGCTCAAGAGCGCCGACGAGACGAAGGCGACCGTGAAGTATGGGCGGCACCCGCTGGACATCGAGGAAGTGCAGGCGCACATCGACGCGGGCAAGCTGCCCACCAAGCTGGCCATGACCTGGGATGACCGCGTGTCGTTCGTGCTGACGGACGGCCTGCAGCTCAAGAAGCTGGCGTTCCTGGATGCCGTGTTCGAAGGCGGCGAGAAAGACGACGGCGGCTTCGACGCCGATGTGGCCATCGCCACGGGCGAGCTGTCGAAGCTGATCCCCGACCTGATCGAAGCGCTGGGCGGCGAGGGCCGCACGGGATTGGAGGCGGCATGTCCGAATACCTGAGCGGCCCCGAGCTGCACCAGCTGACCGGCTACGCGCGCGGCGCGCAGCAGGCGGCATGGTTCAAATTCCGGAGCATTCCGCACAAGCTGGACGGCGCCCGCGTCATTGTCTCGCGTGTGCATGTCCAGTCCTGGCTGGAGGGCAAGCCGGTGATAGCGCGCGGCGGGATGAACGTCGCCGCCATTCGATAGGAGAAAACATGCCGAAGGCGACAAAGTACCCCAGGCTGAAAACGATGATCCGGCGCGGCCGGTCGGGCCAGGTCTGGGTGTATTACGCCTACGACATGCGGCCGGACGGCAAGCCTGACATCAACCTGGGGAAAGACCGTGCGCGCGCGCTGGAGCAGTGGGAGCAGCTGCACAACAAGACGCCCGTCACCATCGGCCGCCTGGAAGAGGCGTTCGCGCGCTTCGAAGAGAGGGAGCTGCCGAAGTACGAGAACAAGGATACGCGCACCACCTACGCGAAGAACTTGCGCATGCTGCGTCCCGTGTTCGGTGCGATGGCCTGGGACGAAGTGGACCTACCCTCACTGCGCCTGTACCTGGACCATCGGACGGCTAAGACGCAGGGCAACCGGGAAATGTCTTTGCTCCGCATCGTGTGGGGCAAGGCATTGCTCTGGGGTATGACCCGCCTCCCCTGGCCTGCGGCGGGCGTGCGCGACTGGAAGAACGAAGAGCACGCCCGCGAGTTTGAGGTGACGGCGGAGATGTTCGCAGCGGTATACGCCCAGGCCGACCAAGTGCTGCGCGACTGCATGGACATTGCCTCCGCTACTGGCATGCGCATCACCGACGCCCGCACGGTCCGCATGCCCGTTGATGGCGTCATCACGCACCGCGCCAGCAAGACCAAGAAAGCTGTCCAGTTCGCCGTGGCCGACTCGCCGGTGTTGACGGCGTTGGTCGCGCGGCGAGAGGCAATGCGCGCGCACAGCGTCATCCTGCTGGCCACCTCCACCGGCCGGCAGGTTTCGGCGCGAATGCTACGCGCCCGCTGGGACGAAGCGCGCGACGCGGCCGCCTACCGGGCGGAGATCACGGGCAATGCGGAGTTGGGCGCGCGCATACGCGCCATGTACCTGCGGGACATGCGCAGCATGGCAGCCGATCTGGCGACCGACATAGACGAGGCCTCGAAGCTGCTGCAACACAGCAGCAAGGCGCTGACTGCCAAGCACTACCGGACGAGGGCCGACAAGCTCCGCGCGGTGCGCTAAAACCGTTTCCTCGAAGACTTGCCAATAGGGAGCGGTAAATCGCGCTTTTTGAGGAAATTATCGGCCTGCAGCCCGCATGAAACCTCACTTGTGCAGGGGACTCAAAATCCCCCGCCGCAAGGCGTGCCGGTTCGATTCCGGCCCCGGGCACCATGGCTCTTTAGCTATGGTTTTTGAGTGAATAGGCGCATCGTTGGCGCGGGCATTGGCGCAACAATCGGCGCCCGGCACGCCCCCAGCGCCGCCAGCAACTCCCCCTCATACCCCTCCCGTCGCTCAATCTCTGCCATCGCCGCGCGCGCGAAGTCATCCAGTGATGCGCTCAGCTGAGGTGAGCAGTGCTTGCCCTGCCCCTCGACTCCGGAAACAGAACTACACTGCCGCACCCTCCTCACACCGGCTATAGAACGCTATGCATCATCGATACCCCCAATGGGGCTTTGCCCGCTGCATAGCTCTCGCTACCCTGCTTGCCGGAGCGGCCGCCGCTCAAGCGGCCCATACGGTCTACGTCTACCAGAGCGGCCCCGATGTGATCGCCCAGGGCAGTGGGCCGATAAACACGGCCGGGATCACGCTCTTCGGGAACACTGGCAACTTCATTCCGGACGTCCAGGCAAATGTCGGCCGCATCGCAATCGGCACGGCAGCGTCGACCCAGTGGCAAGGCATCAGCGGGCCCACCAGCTTCGGCAATGGAGGACAGGCTTTCGCGACGTCTGTCACCGGCAACTTCGTAGGCGTCGTGGGCGTGAACAACTCGATTCGACTTCCCAATGGCTACGTCTCAGGTGCGCCACTTCAGAATTCGGCTCGATGGAACGGGCGCACCCTGGCCTCACTGGGCTTGAATGTCGGAACCTATACCTACACATGGGGCTCGGGTCCCACCAGTGACAGCCTCACGCTTGTGATCGGATCAGCCCCGCCGGTGGCTCCGTCAGCGCCAGCGACCGTGCCGACCCTTTCACAATGGGGCCTCATCCTGCTGTCGCTTCTGCTAGCTAGCTTCGGCGGCGCAATGAGCCGGCAACGGTGCTGATCGCACCCTATGCCTGAGCCCGCTTCTCAGCGGGCCTTTTTCGTTGTGAGATGGCCGCAGCACTGCGATCCTTCCCTGCTGCCACTCATGAAGCGCCCGCCACGCGCGGGTCATCACTCTTTCGCTCGCTGCTTGAGCTAACGTCCAGCCAGAATGAGTTCACGGGCGGAGTGACCGCTTGATCGGCGCGCGGCAACCTTCAAACGCGGTCAGCAAAAACGCATCGTAGCCTTTACGCCTCTCGATCTCCGCCAAGCCGGAGGGTGGTGCGGCGCGGGCTAAACCCACAGGGCTTTGGCAATTACTGCTGAATGCGCAACGGAGGCAAGATTTGGGCAGGAAGCCCAATTGACGCAGGGCTAACAGCAGTCAGCTCCCATCCTTGTTGAGTACTTGAGGAACTAACGCAACCCGACGAGTTATCGAAGCCCTGGGAGGCAGACATGCTCGTTGTCGTCGCACTGCCATCAGCCTGAATGCTCGACGCCACAGGGACCATCAATGAATTCTTACTTGTCGAGTAAACGGTCCATTTCGCATGGGCGTAGGAGACTGCGGAGCTGCCAGAGTTTAGCCAAGCGGTGCCGCTACACGAACCGGCGTTGAATACAGAGTAGTAGATTTGCGCGGGAAGATACGCACCCGTCCAGCGAAGCGAAAGCACGTTGCCCGTACTTGTGATGATGTCAACCGTGTTACGCGCCGACGATAGAACCGTCCCAAGCACCGCGTCATTGGCGTCAACCAGTTTCGGGCCCGACCCAGAGCCCGAAGGACCAACAGGACCTGCTACACCTTGTGGCCCTTGCGCTCCGTCTGCTCCGGCTGGTCCCGTAGGGCCTGCTGGCCCCTGAATGCCTTGAGGCCCCTGTGGGCCAGCGGGTCCCTGAACACCTGCGCCACCTGCAGTTCCGGCAGCACCAGTCGGGCCCGCAGGACCCTGTGGGCCAGCGGGTCCCGTTGCGCCCGTAGGACCTGCGGGGCCTGCTGGTCCAGCGGGCCCCGCACCTGCGCCGGCGGCGCAGGGCCCGAGCTTTCCGGTGACTGCGTCGAAGCACGTCAGGGTCGAGGCCGTTGCAGCACCGCCTATTGCCGGCAGAAACACGTCGCCGTTGTCCTGGACGCGGAAACGTTCCTGATTCGCTGTTGCGCCCTTCACGACGAAGCCGCCGCCCTGAGGGACTGTAGCGGTGATGTCCGCTGCCATTGAGACGGTCGAAAGAACCGCACCGCTTGCAATCAACGAACGGACAAGGGTTGGATTAAGCAAGCGCATTTTTGGCCTTTGTGCTGAAGCGACGGCGGTTGACGAAAGCCAACATCCCGATGAGTGCGGA
>Ga0308171_1001260_pt1 | contig 36154 bp, 36 predicted proteins | sample PhyGR1_FD_202135 | JGI IMG/M metagenome (GOLD analysis project Ga0308171, IMG submission 202135) | Phyllosphere microbial communities from UC Gill Tract Community Farm, Albany, California, United States - DLSLSG.R1 | ecosystem: Host-associated > Plants > Phyllosphere > Unclassified | place: USA...
AGACACGTCGCGGTTAGAAAGTGCGCGTCTTGGAGCTATGGCCCCTGCAATTGGCGCTGCGCTTTTGCCCGTAATAGCTCATGGCAGCCCGCATTTCAGACAACTGTCGCTGATGCGCACCAGAACTAAAGCTATAGATCCTGAGGTCTTATTTGACCGGATTGCGGGTAAGGTTGATTAAATTCGTTGCCAGTTGGATGGCATAAAATCATCCTTAACCGTGCTTTCATTTTTTAATTTTTATATCCCTCAAATGATGTCCGCTTTTGGCACAGAGCGGACACGGCATCAATATTACGCAGTTGCCTCTGCCTTGCTGGCAAGCCAAATCAGTGCGAGAGACTAACCGGTATAGCCTCCAGACGGTGCCAAACTGCCGGAAGCCAGTTTACTCAGGAGGTCACCATGGAGATAATAATTCACAATATCGCCATTTATTTTGCCCCCTAAAGATTGATAAAAACGGTTTGCTCCGGCGTTTGATTTCTCGGCATTCCAGCTAAGGCTACGACACTCATGCTCAAGAGCGAGTTTTGCCATAAAGCGCATTATGGATTCCCCCGTGCCTTTACCTCTATCACTCCGTGAAACATACAGCTCTTTGATGTGTAACTCTCCACTGTACCGGGGCGAAGGATAGAGAATGCTGCAACACGCCAGCCCAACGATATTTGCATCGTGGCAAGCCCTGAGCACCAGAGTACCGGAGAGCTGACTGAAGAGTCGATTGCGGAGATAATTCTTCAACAGTGTTTTCTGAATGATGCCCTTACCATAGTAGTGCTCTTCCATCTCGGTAAAAATTTTCACCATGGATTCCCATTCATCTGGCGGACACATTTCTACCGTTACTTCCATGTTTACTCCCTGTAAATGACAAAACGCCATAGCTGAGCCGGGGTTTAGCACAACTACAGTCCACAACCATTCCGCCGGTTTCTGAGTAAGTATCCCCGACACATCAGAAGCGTCGTTTCGATTGTGTCTGAAAGAGAACGATCCGGTCAATCCTGCGCTGGTCTGATGTTGGCACGTTCAATTAAACAATTTAGATATGTCTGCTATGAGCGAACAACGGACATTGCTCACAGCATTTTGTATGAATCAACGGGGAGCTGGTCACGGCAAGCTCGCCATTATCATCGTTGAACGCGGCAGGATTGCATATTAATCTCTGACAAACAGACAAAAAAATCCCGGCAGTGAGACCGGGATTGCTCTTTAAGGTTGATAGTCTTCGTATTCCCATGCAAAGACACGGGATAGTTTTTGCGCTATCTCCATCCAGTCTTTACCTTCGCACTGGTCGATATAATCGGTGATGGTCTTTTTGATCTCATCCAGATCGTATTTACGTACCAGAAGCGTATGCCGCATCAGCTCCGGTAGCCAGTGGTGTTTACAGAGCCATTCCGGGGTGCAGATAAACACATCAAAATAATCACTCCCTTTTTCTTGCTCAGAGCCGATAGATAAGGAAAGTGTAATTGCAATGGTTCCATCATCTTCGCCTGCATAGATACGAGGATCTTTATGCATACAATCAATATCTTTTAATACCGCTTTCACCATCATCATCCTAATCTGTGATATTCAAATGACCATTTCCGATTTTCGAAGATTCGCCTTTTGAATTAATGGTATATGTTTCAAAATTAGGTTGAGTACCAGTCGTTGCATAAGGACTATTTAGAGATCCTTTTTAAGAAATACTCGGCTCGCGCCCTCAGGAAGACAAGGTGTTTCACCAAAACGCTTCCAGCCATTTTTTATATAAAACAGGAGCTTGGAATGTAATTGTATATAAAACAGCAGTTTTACATCCTCGACTTCTGCCTTCATTCTCAACACGTTTAAGAATCTGACTTCCCAAACCCCTTCCTCTTACTTCAGGGGGAAGATAGACCAGATCAATAAACAAAAGACCGAGATATGTACGGCCAATCATTCCACCCAATACAACCCCATGCTCATCCAGAACAACTACTGCGAGCGGTTTATTTTCGTTAAAGCCAACAGTGTCGTCATTGTACCGATTAAGCCCTGACTCAATCGGCAAGGCGAACTCAGGTGTAATTTTGTCAGAGATTTCTATGCTCAATGCGCTCATGGCGATATCCCTTCTGTCTATGAATCATTCAGTACCTTACAAAAGATCAACACTAATCGTCATTCGTTTCATTACGGAACGATCCTACGAATGTCCCATAGATTTATCTGGCCGTTATAAACATAAGGGAGCATATCTTTGCATAAATATCTCAACGTCTGCTCATGGCAAGAAGCGGAAATTCAATGTTCATCAAAATGCAGTGCTGTTTTAAGCGATAATCGGATGAAAAATAGTTGATTAGGGTTGCCAACATATGCCGTATCATTCAGAAAACGTACCGTTCTTGTCAGCCAGTACTAAACTAAAAAGAGCCTTCGCAGGCCCTTTTTAATCAGAAAACCGTTAAATTCTGATTTCAGAAACTCTGCCAGTTGTCATTGCCCGCTGCTGCTGCAACGGCAGGAACCGGACGCAGTACGGTGGCGACCGGTACAGGCCGTTCAGACGGACGGGCTGACGCCGGGGAAGCTGAGAGCGTAAACGTGTTTACCAGCTGGTTGAGCGCTGCAGCCTGCTCCATCAGAGAGCGTGAGGCTGCAGAGGCCTCTTCAACCAGCGCGGCGTTCTGCTGTGTCACGTCGTCCATCTGATTGACGGCCTGATGCACCTGTCCTATCCCCTGAGACTGCTCACTGGCCGCCACGGATATTTCATCCACCAGGTCGGTGACCTGGCGCACGGCATCGTTCATTCTGGACATGTTTTCCCCCACCCCTTCTGCCTGAGCGGAGCCGGCCTCCACGAAGCCCATTGACGACTCGATGAGTTCCTTGATTTCCCGGGCCGAAGACGATGAGCGCTGTGCAAGATTGCGCACTTCACCGGCCACGACGGCAAATCCACGGCCCTGCTCTCCGGCACGTGCCGCTTCAACCGCCGCGTTCAGTGCCAGAATATTGGTCTGGAATGCAATCCCTTCAATCAGTGCGATGATGTCGGTGATTTTCGCTGAGCTTCCTCTTATATCACCCATTGTAGACAGCAGAGTGCGGACACGACCGGCACTGTCTTCCGAGATTTCATGTGCATTCTTCGCCAGCTGGCTGGCCAGACGGGTGTTTTCAGCGGTCTGGCGAACGGTTTCACTCAGCTCAGACATGCTTGCAGCGGTCTGCTCCAGGGAGGCCGCCTGCTCCTCGGTGCGTGATGAAAGGTCTTCGTTACCCGCGGATATCTGTGCTGACGCAGAGCTGACTGACTGGGCTGACGCCTCAACTTTTGACAGTGACAGGGAGACGTTTTCAACCAGAAAGTTGAATGCCCGGGCCGTCATGCCGATTTCATCGCGGCGGGACGCGTCAACCCGGAGTGTGAGGTCAAGCTTTTCGCTGGCACTTTCCATCGTTTCACGCATACCGTTCAGCTGACGCCGGATGCCAAAAATGGTTCTGAGTGCAAAGAAAGCCAGAATGATGATGGCCAGCGCTGAACCACCCACCAGGCTCCATACTGTCGTTTTATAGGTTCCGTCATTTTCTTTACGCAGGCTGTTGCCGATGTCTACGTTGAGCTTCAGCTGCTTCTGATAACCCGCAATCAGCTGACGTGCAGCTGCACCAATGCCTTCACTTCCCTGAAGCGCACCCAGAGCAACCGCATCATTCTGTGCCCGTGAGCCTGCCAGAAAGGCCGGAAGCGTGGATTCAATCCGCTTGATTGTGGTGAAGGCCGCCTCCGTCATCTGGCGGTCTTCTTCATTCGAAACGTCGTTTTTCAGGTAGTACTCGTTCAGTGAAGTAATGTTGCTGATAACGCCGTTGATTTGCTTCTCAACTTCGGCCTGGCGCCGGGGGTCTGTTGCGCTCTGGTGACGGTAGAGCCAGATAATCAGGGAGTTACTTCCGTCGACCATTTTGCCGATGTCCAGCAGTGACGGAACGGTGTTCTCCTGCACGTACTGAAAGCGGGACTGAAATCCTCCGGCAACGACGACGGCCACGATGACCATCGTGACCAGTGCTGCAGAAAGGAGGGAAAAGGTAAGCAGTAATCGCTGTGTAATCGTCATCTTTATTTCCTGACATCATAAGTGATTGATATACTGAAAAGGTTCCTTTAAGCCAAACCTCCAGTATATTTATCGGCAAAAAAAAGAATTTAATTATAAAAAAAGGAAGACTGTCATTCCGCTGACATGTAAGCGTCCAGAAACTAATGAATTTTAAACTTTTTGTCTGACGACAAATCATCTGAAGCGCTGCTGGCCCGGTGAATGAGAGCGTGATTCATAAAAAAATGCCCGCAAGCGGGCAAAGGAAGGTTAAACTATCTCACTGCCGACGCAGTAGTCAGCAGTTTATGAAGTATAGTTACGTATAAAAAAACAACAGCAATGATCGGCCGATTGCTCTGGAAGATATAAACACTGAGTCCGAGTTAAAGAAGCGTGAATAAATGCCGATAAATCTCAGTGATAATAGTCAGCTGTTAAAACTATTAATAATAATCAGTCTGTATTCCACCTGAGTGTTGGGGCTTCGGCCCCTTTTTTTCTAAAGCCCCTTTCTACCATATTCCCCTTGTTTACTTAGTGCCGCATCAGGAACTTCCGCGTATGGCACAAAGCAGATGAGCATGTCGGGTCCGCAATAAGTGACAAGCAGACATTTGATCCTACCCACGTATTGTTCAACAGGGAGCAGGTAACCTGTAAGGCTGTCGCTGTGGATGACTCGTAACGACATGATTAAGACCGCAATCAGTTGTGCTTTTTCCTTAACAAATCCCATCGCACTTATCGTGAAGAAATAAAGCAACAAGTTTAGATAGTTAGGTGCTAAAATTTTGAAACCAGCAGGTAATGTCATGATTTTAAGTGCTAATCAGGTCGGTTTTTCAGTAAAAAATATTGAAAACGCATTATTCGTCTGGACCCATAACAGCGTAAACCGCCTTAAGGCGATTTACGCTGTTATGTGATCAGTGTTTCGTGGCTGACAGGAAAAAAACCTTCTTTTTACTCTGAGTAATGTTATCTGGTGAATCATGATTACCTGTAAAGGTATTTAACATACTCACTGCAGCAAGTATTGCCTGACGCCTGTGGGCGTCTTCTTCAGTATGTAGAAAATGTTGCAGGCGTGTTGCCAGTGATTCGTTGCTGACTGTTGCATCCTCCCTGATAAGTGACAGCAGGGCTTCGCCAGTAACAGTATTCGTAACTTTCTCGATATCTCTCAACATATTTTTCTCCTTACTACCTGGCTGTAAAAGGTCCGCATCGCGGAAAATGATGCTGGTGCTTCATGGCGGTGGCCTGTTTTGTCTGTTTTTTGATTATAGCGACAGGTCCGGTTGAATATATAAAAACAGAATTATCCTGAAAAGTTTAAGGAGTGAGATTTACAGTTCTGCCGGCGGCTTTACCGGGCTCTCGGCTCTTTTTTTCATGTGGCTTTTGTCCAACCTGCACCATCATCGCCTCGCCGCCTTCACGGCACAATGACAAAACCCGGAATTCCCCTCAGACCCGTAACAGCTCATCGCTTCAGGGTGTTCCGGATAAACGCATCTGACTTAACCTTGTCCCCCCTGGCCCTTCCGGCTTTTCCTGAACAGATATACCTCAGGTGGCAGAAGATAAGACAAACAGTTTATTACGCGCGGATATGTCCATGCCGCAATGATCGTTGATCGTTTCGGACAAGGAGCAGACATTTCCCTGATATTAATAAAAATTTCGCCCTGATGAACTCTTTAAAAAGCAGGGTTAAAAACGCTGCTGGCGCAAAACCTCATCTGGGAAAGCCGGCGCTTAACATTGTTTACCGAACAGGCCGGACGGCGCGGGTGCAGAACAACGCCCTGAGGGAAGGTGTAACGCCCCGCCCGGCACTAAACACAATATAAATTTCAGCGTAACAGCCACAATCGTTGTGTGAGACCCGCTCCATGGCGCATCTCAGGAATATGGGCGTTTCAGCGAATCGCAGGAACTGGCGTAATCAGACCAGGCGGGCGCCGGCCTGTTCAACGTGGTTGCTGGCGGTATTGAATCACCGCAGGAGAACCGGAGCGTTTTGTCCGGTGTCGGCGTGTCCGGCTTCACCGCATCCACTATAAAAACTATCGGCAACTGACGTTAATTCTGCAATAAATAAAGGAAATAAACATTTCCTTTACCCGGGTTAATCCGGGAAGTCGTTTTAGACCTCAGACGGATGAGTTGCACGGCAAAGCAAAGCACATCTTTTAATATCCGCTAAAGGCACAAACACAAAATACGTCTCAGGATAAAAACATAATGGCTCAGCGGTGTGCATTGCGCGATTAAACCAGCACCTGAGACAGAAGGATACTGCAGGGGGATAGACACAAAACCGTGCAGTTAAATCAGACCAAAGCGATTATAATTTATATGGTTACATAGCATGTTTTAGCTGTGCTTTTCCTCTGATGCGAGACTACACTGAGAGCGTGTACAAAAAGACACCAACGCAACAAGACAGCACTTCTTGTCCGTTACAACGGACTTTTACCCCCAGGAAAAAAGAAGGTTTACATGTTCAGGAGCGAACCAGAAAAAGTGAATATTGTGACTGGCGAAGCAATCATGGCGCTGATTCGTAATGACACTGACGTCAGTAATGAAATGATATCGAAACAACTGAATCAGATGCTGCAAGCTGAGACTGACGAGTCCCGTCGCAGAACAATCAGACAGGCAGTCGAACAGTTTGACCGGCTTTTCGGGAGGGCAGTATATTCCCCGGATGGCTCAGTTATGACAAGGCAACCTTGCGGGCCCTCATCACAAAAAAACGTCGTCACAAAAGAAAGCTCCGGTATTAAAACAATCGGGCTGACATACACAGCACCCTGCCCTAGGTCAGTGTAACCGGTGTTTCAACATCTGCAGTGCCCTCAGGCAGGCAGCTTTTACGTACCAGTCGTCGGTATCACTGCTGAGCTTATTCAGTGCATTTATCAGGTCTTCTTTACTGACTTTGGGCGAGTTAAGTAAAATATGGCGGGTGATACTGCCAATCAACTCAAGCGCGTTTTCGTTGGTGTCCTCAATGGAACCCATGAAATCTCCACAAAACGATGTGTTTACAGTTTACCATTTCAGCGAGACGACTCCTGGGCCATAACGGCAGGCCGTCTCGCTCAACAGTATTTTCATACGGGGCGCTTTCTGAATCAGTCAGCCGTCCCGTTCTCATGCCTGATGAGGCTCTGTTTTGCCGTTTTAATCCGGCTTGCTGTCAGACTGGCTGCAATGATGAATATCAGACACATCAACGCCTGCGACCGCACAGAGACATGATGGTCAATCAGGACGCCCATGATGACCGGTGAGGCACCGCTGGCGATAACCGTACCGGCCTCAACAGCCGAACGCACCTTTGCCAGCAGGGCCGGCCCAAAGAGCTGGACCCACAGCGCGGTGGCCAGCGTGGAGGCAATGGCCGATGAGATGCCGGTCATGATGAGGTAGAACGGCGTCACCCACAGGCCGTTGCTGAACCACAGTGCAAACATTCCAGCCCCCTGCGGCATCAGAAACCAGGGCAGCAGCCTGCGTGGCGTCAGCCTGTCAATCAACGGGCCGAATGACAGCAGCGAGACTGCCTGCGTCAGGGCGTAGGCGATAAACCATGCGGCGACCCATGACAGTGCCCACCCCTTTTCTTCTGCGAGGCGCGCCTGGTGAAAGAAGAAGCCGGTGGTAATAAAGGGCGATGCAAGCACCACCGGCAGGGCCAGCAGCAGGTTACGGTTTTTCCATATGGAGGGTTCACGGACTTTCCTGTCCCCCCGTTTTCTGAACGTGCGGAGGGGTTTTTCGGCGCGGCATGGCAGGCAGGATATCGCGAGCGCAACGCCCGCGATGAGTATCACCGCGTTGATGAGCCAGGCCGTACGCCATCCGGTAAGGTGACCGATCTGCACGGCCGCCACAGGAAAAAACGCCTGAGCGAGCGACAGGCCCAGTGCGATGGCGCCCAGCGCTTTGCCAGCGTCCAGTGGAAACTGTCGGGCAGTTGCGGTCAGGGCGGTGTGGACCATCAGCCCCTGCCCACCCAGCCTGAGTAGGTAAAAGCCGGCGCAGAGCATCCATGCAGTCTGCGCACCTGAAACCAGAAGGCAGGCCACCGTCAGCAGAAAGGTGACGGCCAGCGTAAACTTCCGTGTGGTGGTGTAATCAATCAGCCGTCCAGCCCACGTCAGGGTCAGGGCACTCATCACCGTGCCGGCTGCATAAAGGCCGCCAAGCCCGCCGTCGCTGAGCCCGAAAGCCTGCCGCCAGTCCTGCCCGTAAAGCGACACAAAGTAAGTCTGCCCGAAACTCGACATGGCCATCAGTATGGCGCCAAAGCCGAGATGGCTGCCGTGCTGATGTATAAAGCGAAACAACTGACGCATGATATTCCCTCAGCACAGCTTACGAAGGTAACGTGCAAAGCCGTTGCTACTAAGCTCCCATCTCAAGGTGCCGTAGCATAATGATTAAAACAGCCCGCGGTCGCAGGCCGGTGTGGTTTAACGCAGCATCAGTAAGGGCTGACGACTTTCAGCCAGCATGGCTGAGGTGTTGCTTCCGATGAAGAACTGACGAAGCCGCGTGTGTGCCCATGCCCCCATCACGATTAAATCAATGGCATTCTCTTCCGCGTAACGGCGCAAAGCATGCGGGACAGAATCGTCTTTGAGTAACCGGGCTTCTGCAGAGATACCCGCCGCCTGAAGAATCAACCGGGCATCAAGAAGTGACGCCTCGTCGCCGTTAACCATCACGACATGGCAGGTCAGGTCGCGCAGCAGCGGACTCAGAGTCAGTCTGGTCAGATTTTTGCGACCTGCCTCACTGCCGTCCCAGGCAAAGAGCACCCGCGAGGGCGCAGTGAACGTATCCGGCACGACCAGAACGGGTTGCTTCTGCAGGCGGATGACGCTTTCAAGGTGACTGCCCACCCGGTGTTCAGATCCACGACGGGCCATCACCATCAGCCGGACGTCGTCCAGCTCCGTCAGGATTTCATCCAGAACACCGTGCATCTGCAGCTGGCGCACCGCTGAATGCCCTGCAACCTCCAGCCGCCCGGCGCACCCCGAAAGGATGATATTTCCCTGCGCCCTGAGGAGCCGGTTGCGTTCGCCCTCGACCCGGACCAGCTCTTCGGTCAGCAGCTCTTTGCTGTCAATGCCGATGATGCCGCTCAGGTCAGAGACGGCCGGATGGCGGTCTTTTTCCACAACGTGCAGCAGAGTCAGGGGTGCTGAGAGGCCGGCAGCAGCCCAGGCTGCATAGTCACAGACCGCCCCGGTTGATGGTGAGCCATCCACGCATCCAATAACGTTATTTTTCATCACTGTCGCTCCTTTCGGTTAGTGTCCGCCCATGAGTTTTTCCACTTCTTCCGGCTTGTCATGCACGCCAAACCGGTCAACGATCGTGCGGGTGGCATCATTCATGCCGCGTATTTCCACCTCTGAGCCCTCGCGCCGGAATTTGATAACGGCTTTATCCAGCGCGCTGACGGAGGTTATGTCCCAGAAGTGAGCGTGGGTGACGTCAATAACCACGCGCTCAGTGGCTTCGCGGAAGTCAAAACAGTTCATGAAACGATTCGCTGAGGCGAAAAAAACCTGCCCGGTTACGGTGTAAGTCCGGACGCCGTCCTCAAGGGCTGATTTGACCGTCATAAACCTCGCCACTTTGGTGGCAAAATTCAATGAGGCAATCAGCACGCCGGTCAGCACGCCGAACGCCAGGTTGTCGGTCGCCACCACCACGACCACCGTTGCCAGCATCACCACGCTGGTCGAAAGCGGATGGCGACGCAGATCCGTAAGGGAGCGCCAGGAGAAGGTGCCAATCGACACCATAATCATCACCGCAACCAGGGCCGCCATGGGAATCTGTGACACCCAGCTGCGCAGAAAGATGATCAGACACAGCAGCAGCACACCGGCAGTGAGGGTGGAAAGTCGCCCGCGGCCGCCGGATTTCACGTTAATCACGGACTGACCAATCATGGCGCAGCCCGCCATGCCACCGATGAACGCCGTGCAGACGTTAGCGATACCCTGCGCTTTGCATTCACGGTTTTTGTCGCTGGGTGTATCCGTCATGTCATCCACGATGGTCGCGGTCATCATTGACTCCAGCAGCCCCACCACGGCGAGGCCGGCAGAGTAAGGCAGGATAATCAGCAGCGTATTCAGGTTCAGCGGAATGCCCGGAATCAGGAACACCGGCAGGCTGTCGGGCAGTTTGCCCATATCACCCACGGTGCGCACGTCCAGATGCAGATACATGGAGACGGCCGTCAGCACCACAATGCAGACCAGCGGCGAGGGCAGGGTTTTATTGAGATACGGAAAAAGGTAGATGATGGCCAGGCCCGCGGCGGTTAACGCATAAACGTGCCAGGTGACGTTGGTCAGTTCAGGTAACTGCGCCATGAATATCAGGATGGCGAGCGCGTTAACGAAGCCCGTCACAACCGAGCGCGAAACGAAGCGCATGAGAGCGCCCAGCTTCAGGTAACCGGCGATAAGTTGCAGCAGGCCGGTAAGCACGGATGCCGCCAGCAGGTACTGCAGGCCGTGGTCTTTGACCAGGGTTATCATCAGCAGCGCCATGGCGCCGGTTGCCGAGGAAATCATGGCCGGGCGTCCACCGAAAATGGCCATGACCACGGGAATGCAGAACGCCGAGTAGAGGCCGACCTGCGGGTCTACGCCGGCAATGATGGAAAAAGCGATCGCTTCAGGAATGAGCGCGAGCGCGACAACAATACCGGCAAGGACGTCACCACGGACGTTTTCCAGCCAGTCCTTACGCGTCGAGGACAGCAGCATAATAATTTCTCAGATTTTGAATACAGTGCGCCCGTAAGGGCAAAAATTTCAGGTACGAAAACGCATCCGCAGACGGGATGTTTGTGCGTGCGCGACTGAGATTACTCAGTGCGACAGAGGAGGGTTACGGCTCAGGGTGGCGTAAGACGCATGATTTTTAAAATTCTCCTTTACGGCAACAGGTCACCTTCAGGACTGAAATAAGCCAGCGGGAAAGCATGAAGAATGCCGGCAGCGAAATCTGCTCTTGTCACAGCAGGTGCTTAACTATAAACGAATAAGCGGTGAGATCAACGTTTCTGCATGCAGGCTGTAATGCCGCCGGATATCAGAACAGGCCTGTCCGGACTTATCCGCTGTGAGCGACAGCTGCCACGTGAAAGGGACATTTTCACGCTTCACCGCCAGGATTCCCTACAGGACGAGCGCACAGGATGAAGATTCTCATCGGCAGTTTATATCTGATATTTCGCATGTATTATTGACCACTAGGCTCATCGAAGTGATACTGTCTCTGACCGGTTATTCAGGAGTTATCATGCCTCAGCTCACTGCTGTTCAGCTTTTCAAAAATTTGTCTGATGAGACACGTCTCCGTCTGGTGCTGTTGCTGCGTAAAAAAGGGGAGCTCTGCGTCTGTGAGCTCACAACAGTACTAAAAGAAAGTCAGCCTAAAATTTCCCGACATCTGGCGTTGCTCAGAGACGGCGGTCTGCTTATCGACAGACGTGACGGCAAGTGGATTTTTTACCGGTTGTCACCACACATGCCCGCATGGGCTGCAGCGGTGATTGAGCAGGCTTACCTCTGTCAGCGCGATGACATTATGCAGCTCAGCGAGCAGGCTGAAAGGAATAACGCGACCACCAACGGCAAGCCTGTCTGCATTTAAAAAATTTTCCAGACACATATGGTTTTTCATATTTGTATGCAGGGTTATCTTGAGTTCGGTTTACAGGCTTTATATTCAAAGGAGAAAGTATGATTCTGGCAGGCGCTATATTCGTCCTGACGCTGATACTGGTTATCTGGCAACCCGGTAAGCTCAGCATTGGCTGGAGTGCGGTTTCAGGGGCCGCGCTTGCGCTGACGACTGGTGTGGTACACATCGGTGATATCCCGGCTGTCTGGCAGATAGTCTGGAACGCCACGGCGACGTTTATTGCGGTGATTATCATCAGTCTGCTGCTTGATGAGTCTGGCTTTTTTGAGTGGGCGGCTTTGCACGTTTCCCGCTGGGGAGGCGGTAAAGGCCGGCTGCTGTTCACGTATACTGTTCTGCTGGGGGCGGCCGTGGCGGCGCTGTTCGCCAATGACGGAGCGGCACTTATCCTGACGCCGATTGTCATCGCCATGCTGCTGGCGCTGGGCTTCAGCCCTGGCGCCACGCTGGCGTTTGTGATGGCGGCAGGCTTTATAGCGGATACCTCCAGCCTGCCGCTCATCGTATCGAATCTGGTCAACATCGTGACGGCAGACTTTTTTAAGCTGGGGTTCAGCGAATATGCGTCTGTCATGGTGCCGGTCAATATCGCGTCCGTGGCGGCCACGCTGGTTATGCTTCACCTCTTTTTCCGTAAAGACCTTCCGGCCACTTATGACCTGGCGAAACTGAAGATGCCACGGGAAGCCATTCAGGACATGCGAACCTTTAAAGCCGGATGGCTGGTCCTGATCCTGCTGCTGGCCGGTTTTTTTGCCCTGGAGCCGCTCGGCGTTCCGGTCAGTCTGGTAGCGGCTGTAGCCGCATTTGTTCTCTGGCTTGTTGCCCGGAAGGGGCACATAATTGACACCCATAAAGTGCTGAAAGGCGCCCCCTGGCAGATCGTCATCTTCTCGCTGGGTATGTATCTCGTGGTGTATGGCCTGCGCAACGCCGGACTGACGGATTACCTCTCAGCCATCCTGAACCGGTTTGCCGAGCATGGCGTCTGGGGTGCCACGTTCGGTACCGGTTTTGTGACGGCCTTTCTGTCATCGGTGATGAACAACATGCCCACCGTCCTGGTCGGGGCGCTCTCCATTGATGGCAGCACGGCTAAGGGCGTGGTTAAGGAAGCCATGATTTACGCCAATATCATCGGCTGCGACCTCGGCCCGAAAATCACCCCCATCGGCAGCCTGGCAACCCTGCTGTGGCTGCACGTGCTGGCGCAGAAAAACATTACCGTCAGCTGGGGTTACTACTTCCGCGTGGGCATTGTGATGACCCTGCCGGTGCTGTTTGTGACGCTGGCCGCGCTGGCCCTGCGCCTGTCTGTTTAACCTTAACCCCGGGGCTGCGTCTGCGCAGCTCCGTAACGGAGTACCGTTTATGACTGACATTACCCTTTACCACAACCCGGCGTGCGGAACGTCCCGTAACACTCTGGCGCTTATCCGCAACAGTGGCGTTGAGCCCACGGTGATTTTGTATCTGGAGACGCCACCAACCCGCGGCGAGCTTAAAAAGCTGATTGCCGATATGGGTATCAGCGTGCGCGCACTGCTGCGCAAAAATACAGAGCCTTATGAGCAGTTGGGGCTGGCAGAAAACCGGTTCAGCGAGGATGAACTGCTGAATGCGATGCTGGCTCACCCCATCCTCATCAACCGACCGGTGGTCGTGACGCCCCTCGGCACAAGGCTCTGTCGTCCGTCTGAAGCGGTTCTGGACATTCTGCCTGACCCGCCGAAGGGAGCATTTACGAAAGAAGACGGCGAAAAAGTCATTGGTGAACACGGTAACCGGATCAGCCACTGATTTTTCAGCGTGCTGTCGGCAGAAAGGAAGACGCAAAGACAAAAGCCGGCAGATGCCGCCTTTTTTCATATGCTGCGCTGGTTGACCCGTTCAGACAGCTGCGCGGCACTCTCTTTCCTTTCGCTGTAGCGATCGGTCAGGTAGTCACTGCGCCCGCGCATTAACAGAGTGAATTTCGTCAGTTCCTCTGTCAGCCCTACAAGGTGCCAGAGCTTCATGCAGCTGGTTTCAGTTTACTGCTGACGCTTAAGCAAAAGTATTAACGCCCCTGCTGCTGCGGAGACTATGGAGCCAGCAAGTACACCGACTTTTACTTCATCAACAAGCAGCGGACTTCCTGCAAAAGCAAGATTGCCGATGAAAAGGCTCATGGTGAATCCAATCCCGCACAGAACAGATACGCCGTATATTTGCAGCCACGAGCTGTTTTCCGGTTTTTTAGCCAGCCCTGTACTGATGGCAAGCAGTGAAAGACCAAACACACCTGCCTGCTTGCCAAAGAACAGCCCTGCAGCGACACCAACGGGAACGGGGGACAGGAGGTCGTCAGTGGTCAGGCCTGCCAGTGACACGCCCGCATTGGCAAAGCCAAACACAGGGAGAATGAGAAAAACCACCCAGGGTTCCAGACCATGCTCAAGCCGCTCCAGCGGTGATTCATGAGTACTGCCCGTTCTCAGTGGGATGAAAAGCGCCATCAGTATACCGGCTACAGTGGCATGGACTCCCGACTGTAGCATAAAGAACCACATCACGAAGCCTGCCAGAAGATAAGGAACCAGACTTTTTACGCCACATCTGTTCATCATAAACATCAACAGTGCAGTCACTGCCGTACCGCCCAGCATTATGAGAGATATATGGCTGGTATAGAAAATGGCGATAATTGCCACGGCACCCATGTCATCAAGAATGGCCAGCGCAGAAAGAAAAATTTTCAGTGAGGCCGGAACCCGTTTGCCCAGTAACGTCAGAACCCCGAGTGCAAACGCAATATCCGTTGCTGCCGGTATGGCCCATCCGCGAAGCGTTTCCTCATTACCGCTATTGAAGCCGGCATATATCAGAGCGGGCAAGGCCAGTCCGCCCAGCGCGGCAAAACCCGGTAATGCGCGCTGGCTCCATGTGGCCAGTTGACCTGCGAGAAGTTCCCGCTTTATTTCCAGACCGACAAATAGAAAAAAAATGGCCATCAGGCCGTCGTTCACCCAGTGTTCGACAGACAGCCCGGCTGCGTTGAATTTCAGTGCGGTTTCATATCCTTCACGCAGGGGGGAGTTAGCTACAGCGACAGCCGCCGCGGACGCAAGAATGAGAATGATGCCGCCTGCGGCTGGCGAGCTGATAAAGTCACTGATAACCCCCGGGACCTTTTTTTTACCTTGATTCATGGACTTTGGCATTCTGCCTCCCTGAATGGCCGTGAAAAGAAAACTTTATGGCAGATATTCATAAAACGATTATTTACGCACGTTTTGTCTGGCTTTTAAAAGCTTCCGAAGCAGGTCTGCTACCGGAAGCCGTTGATAGAGTGCTATTTTATCACGCCTGATGCCCACTTCTTTTGCATCAGGGGTAAAGTCCGGTAAACACCGGCTCAGGTCTTATCAAAAGCACACTTATAAAGAAGTTTGTCAGCCTGCTGACTTTTCCAAATCGTTGTTCTATGATGTTTTTAAAGGTGATGGCGTTCCACCTTTCCCAACCGCCCCTGTGTGGGCTGATGACGCCTGATATCACTCTTTAACCGGGGTATGTCAGGCCGCATTCCAGTTTTGCCTCTCATACCTCCCTTTCCGGGGAGATGCACATGATAAACGTTTTTGGTCACATCAATCCTGACAGCGATGCCATCTGCACTGCGGTGGTGACGGCGCACTGGCTAAATGCCACCCACCGGGAAGCCTGTGCCTGGCGGCTGGGCGAAGCAAATCGCGAGACCTGTTTTATCTTTTGTGAAGCAGGCCTTCCGCTGCCTGCTCTGTCACCGCCCAGGGCAGAGGGCACTGAGGTATGGCTGGTCGACTTTACCGAGCCAGCACAGGGACTGGACTGGCTGTGTCACTGCAACGTGACGGGGATTGTCGACCACCACCGTCTGGGTGGTCTGGCAACGCGCCTGCCGCCGGAGGTCTGGATAAAGCCCGTTGGCAGCAGCGCCACGGTCCTCTGGCTGCTCATGAGCGAGGCCGAACGGAACAGCCTTCCACCTGCGTTCAGCGTGTTACTGCTGGGCGCCGTACTCAGCGACACCGTCAATCTGCGCTCGCCCACCACCACGGAAGACGACATCCGCACGGTGACCCAGCTCTGCGTCAGGTCGGGGGTGGACCGCAAATCTTTCGCCCGCCGCCTTCTCTCGGCCAAAACCGATACCGGCGGCCTCTCGCCGCAGACACTGATAGACAAAGACCTCAAGGGATTCATCATCGCAGGCACGGACGTGCGCATCTCGCAGGTCGAGGTCATGGACAGGTCGCAGCTCAGCGCAATGACTGAGCCTCTGAGGGCGTCGCTGTCATGGCTTGCCGGTCAGACCGGGGCGGGACTGGTGGTGCTGATGCTGACGAATATCACAGACAATTATTCCACGCTCTATTTTGCAGGACCTGCGCTCAGCCAGACGGGCGCCTGTTCTGTTCCGGGTATGCTCAGCAGAAAAAAACAGCTTCTGCCGTGGCTGGAAACGCAACTCAATGAATGTCAGGGGTAATGATGAAACGTTATACGCATGCGCTTGTACTCGTTCACGGCCGGGAGGACGGTGAGGTGCTGGTAAACACCGCGGCGGCGCTCGCCAGCCAGGCGGGTATTCAAATCACGCTCGCCCACGTCAGTGATGACTACCGGGTGATGAATTACGTCTCCGACAGCCTGATGGATGACGTCGTTGCAGAGGCGGTCATCCAGGGTAAAGCGATGCTGAATGCACTGGCTGCATCAATGCCTGAGAACGTTGAAACGCGTGAGCTGGTAACAATGCACCGGTTTGAAGATGTCGAGAAGTGCATTTCTGAGCTCGGCATAGACCTCGTGATTGCTGGTCACCGGAACCGCTTTATGGGCCAGCTGACGTCGGGTTCTCTGGAGTATGTCAACCACCTGAACACCGACGTGCTTGTCACGCACCTGCCTCAGTAAGGAGATAAACATGAAAAGTTTTGTTCTTGATAAAGTTACTGCCCGGGAAATCCTGGATTCACGCGGCAACCCTACTGTCGAGGTTGAGGCATTCACCGCAGACGGCAGCCGCGCAAGGGCATCGGTGCCTTCTGGCGCCAGCACCGGCTCACGCGAAGCGCATGAGCGACGGGATGGTGATGCGCACCGTTATGGTGGAAAGGGCGTACTTCATGCGGTCAATACTGTGCATCAGGACATATCACCGGTGATTTCAGGGATGGACATCCGTGAACAGCGAACTGTTGATGACGCAATGAGGGCTCTCGACGGCACAGATAATAAAGGCCGTCTGGGGGCCAATGCCTTACTCGGCGTGTCCCTTGCCGTGGCCCGGCTGGCCTCAGACGTTTCCTGTCAGCCGCTGTACCGCTATCTGGGTGGGCTGCGCGCAAACCTGCTGCCGGTCCCCTGCATGAACATCATTAACGGTGGCGTGCACGCCCGCGGCCAGGGGGCCGACTTCCAGGAGTTCATGATAGCCCCGCACGGTGCGGCCTCACTGACCGAGGCCGTTCGTCAGGGCAGCGAGGTCTGTCAGGCGCTGCGCCAGTTGCTGCTGTCAAAGAACCTGTCAGCAGGGGTCGGGGATGAAGGCGGCTTTGCGCCACCTGTCCGTTCAAACCGCGAACCGCTTGAGTACATCGTCCAGGCCATTGAGATGGCGGGGTATCGTCCGGGAGAAGACATCAGTATCTGCATGGATCCGGCCTCAAGTGAGTTTTATCGTGACGGCCGCTACCATCTCCGTACCGAATCAGCCTCACTGAGTGCGGAGGAAATGACGGAGTATTACCGCACGCTGCTGGACGACTTTCCGGTCATTCTGCTGGAAGACGGCCTTGCGGAGGACGACTGGAGTGGGTGGAAACACCTGCATCAGGCACTCGGCGACCGCGTTGAGCTGGTCGGCGATGATATTTTTGTCACCAACGTAAAATACATTGAGCGCGGCATCCGTGAAGACCTGGCCAGTGCGGCGCTCATTAAGCTCAATCAGATTGGCACGCTGAGCGAGACATTCGATGCCGTGTCTCTGTGTCACGAAAACGGATGGGGGGCATTCATATCACACCGCAGTGGTGAAACCATGGATACTTTCATCGCGGATATGACGGTGGCCCTGCGGGCCGGCCATCTGAAAACCGGGGCACCCTGTCGGGGGGAGCGCATCGAAAAATACAATCAGCTGATGCGCATCGAGCAGGAACTGGGGGCTGAAGCGTGTTATGCGGGTATCAACGCCTTTGTGCGCCGTAAATAAAATGAGTCTGTCAGAGCGGGCATCCGTTGTATTTCTGTTTTTAACATAACCAGAGAAAAGGAGTGATGCAGTGAGTCAGCTGTTAGCAATTATGGTCGGTGGTGCGGTGGGATGTGTCATCCGCTGGTTTTTTGGCGTAAAGCTGAACAGCTTTTTCCCGTCACTTCCGCCCGGCACGCTCGTCGTTAACCTGCTGGGCGCGTTTATCATTGGGGCAGCGGTGGCGTATTTTCTTCGCCATCCGCACCTCGATCCGGCCTGGAAGCTTCTCATCGTTACCGGCCTCTGCGGTGGGCTGACGACGTTTTCCACATTCTCAGTTGAGATATTCACCCTGCTCCAGGCGGGGAACTTTGGCTGGGCACTGGCATCAGTGTTTGTTCATGTGACCGGCTCGGTACTTATGACGGCAGCCGGCTTTTATCTCGTCACGTTACTGTTCTGAGGAAGCCTGAATCTTTACAGCTACTGGCCGCAGGCGCTCCGGATACTGACCGAATCGTCTGTGGCCAGCCCTTTCCGTCCTGTGGTCGCTTTTGCTTTGTAGGTTCAGGATAATTCAGCCGCAGCAGTAACAGGCTTTGTCACTGCGGGCCCGAAAGCACATCACTGTCGTTTAAAGTGTGCTGAACGTAGCGCTTCATACCTTACTGTAACGATAACCCGTTAAAACTTTCCCTCTCGCGGCCGATAACATCCCAGCAGGCTCTGCGCGTTTCAGTGCCTTACGTCTATAACGCCCCGTTTTGAGGGGATAATTCTCTCATCCGCTTTCGCTACGCCTGACGGGCGGCGGCTGACTTACGTCCTGGGAAAAATATGAACAACATCAGAATCGGAATCCGTCTCGGAGCCGCGTTTGGCTTTATGGCGCTTCTTGTCATCTTTATGGTGCTGATTGGCATCGTTAAGCTGAACTCACTCGGCCAGATCAATGATGAAATATCGGGCAGTCTTTACAGCAAAGCCTCTTCCTCCTCGTCATTACGCTATTACACTTCAGACATGAGCCGGCTGGCACGAAATGCCATTCTCCTGAAAGATGAGTCTGTCCGGGAGAAGGCCATCAGTGATTACCGTAAAGAAAGAACAGAAGTAAACGGCCTTATTGAGCTCATCGGGAAACAGGTTAACTCACCACAAGGGAAAGACATCTTTAGCCGGCTTAAAACCAACGCTGAACTGTTCCTGCCTTTCATTGATGACGTTGTTGCCCTTGCTCAGCAGGGGAAAAGCGATGAGGCTACGCAGCTCCTTTTCGGACCGCGTTACCAGACGCAGGGCGACTACATGGCTTCGCTGAAAGAAATGCAGAACTTTCAGGAAGGCCGCATGAAATCAGCATCAGAAAAAGCGCGTGAAGACCGTTCGGGTGCGATTATGATGCTCACTGCCGCAGGTGTGGTTGCTCTTCTTCTGGCAGCGGTTTCCGCCTGGTTCATTACCCGCAGCATCACCCGCCCGCTTCTTGAGGCCGTTGAGGCCGCGGGACGTGTGTCACGTGGTGACCTGAGTGGAACGGTACATGCTGAGCACAAAGACGAAACAGGCCGCCTGCTTCTGGCCATCCGTGATATGCAGGACTCGCTGATTAACACGGTGAGCCTGGTCAGAAATAATGCGGAAAGCGTGGCATCGGCGAGCACGCAGATTGCACAGGGCAACGCCGACCTTTCACAGCGCACGGAGGAGCAGGCCAGCGCACTTGAGCAGACGGCAGCAACCATGACGCAACTCGGGATGACGGTTAAAAACAATGCCGACAATGCGCGTCAGGCAGGTCAGCTTGCTGTCAGCGTTCGGGACGTAGCGAACAAAGGCAGTGATGCCACCGGTGCCATCACCGGCACCATGAAATCCATCAGTGAAAGCTCCGGACGCATTGCCGAAATCACCGCCGTGATTGACGGGATTGCATTCCAGACCAACATTCTTGCGCTGAATGCGGCGGTGGAAGCGGCCCGCGCGGGTGAGCACGGCAGAGGATTTGCGGTGGTGGCGAGTGAAGTCAGGTCACTGGCGCAGCGGAGTGCAACGGCTGCCGGCGAGATACGTCAGCTCATAGAGACCAACGCACGCAGTGTCGGTGAAGGTAATGAACTGGTGTTAAACGCCTCAGAAACCATGAAAGACATTCTGTCTGCGGTCGGCAGACTGACGGATACGGTCGAGGAAATCACTTCAGCCAGCGCTGAGCAGGCTCGTGGTATTGAGCAGGTAGGAATAGCGGTGACTGAAATGGACAGCACCACGCAACAGAATGCGTCACTCGTCGAAGAATCTGCGTCAGCTGCTGCCAGCCTGAAAGAGCAGGCTAACCTGCTGCTGCAGGCCGTGTCAGTATTCAGCCTGGGCGGTCAGAGCGGCCCTTCGGTTGTATCACATGCCGCTCCGGCTCGCCTTCCGGCGACGGTCATGAATAAACCTGAAACAGCGGACGACGGCTGGACACATTTCTGATGTAAAACCTGTCGCCTTGGGAGCGGGTTCTCAGTATCTTGTCCCTGAAGCCACTGTGACTGATTTGGACATACACCTTTCCGCATAAATTCTTTAAAAAGGATTTATGCGGTGAAATGCGATTCTCACGTATTTCCGGCTTGCTGACAGCAGATTAACAATTGCGACAGCAGTGATCTGAACAGCAAATGGGCGTGCTCAATCAACGGATTTAGATAATCCTTTGAGTTCTGCAATACCTTCATGATTAATTTCTTCATCCGCCTCGTCGACAGCCCTGGAAATGGTCAGCAGACTCTGAAGTTCACTCAGCAGAAGCGCGGCGTCAGACTTCAGAAGGTCATCGCATTCAGCAGAGTCGATGACCGTGTTGATCGCCTTGTTCGCGCTTTCGATCATTTCAGTGACACCACCCTCTTTACTCACAGCCAGAACAAGCGCACTGATAAGCAGAGACTGAGCCTCAACACGAGCCGTTAACTGCTTCATGCCGGCATCGATGTGAGATATCTTTGCCAGCATGCTGAGTACAACGTTTTTCATTATCTTCCCTCTGAAAATAAAGCCTAACTTTTAAAATCTCTTATTTAGGTCCTTGCTATCAAAGCGAGGCGGCTTTTTCAAGCCAATCCTGGCAAGTGCCCTTGAAATTTACCGCGTCATGTGAACGCATCTGCCAAAAAACGACTTTTTGAACATCCTGATGCAGTGACAGCGCATCAGGCTTTTTGGTTTTCCTGAGAAGGCAGAGCCTGAATGATTTTTTCCTGTACGTGTCTTACCCCGTCGCGCAGGCCGGCCAGCGTTTCATAAGGTATGCCCATTTCACAAATCATCGCCGTCGGCACGCCGGCTGCCCGGCTTTCCAGTTCACGGCCTGCCTGGGTCAGGCGGATGATGACCCTTCTTTCATCATGACCGGTGTCGCGCGTGCGGCTGATAAAGCCGGCCTGTTCAAGTCGCTTAAGCAGGTGGCTGAGCGTGCCGGACTCCAGGTGCATGCGCTGCCCGACCTCGGACACCGTCACACCGTCTTTTTCCCAAAGTGCCAGCAGTGTCAGATACTGCGGATAGGTCAGCCCCAGCGGTTTCAGATGCGGCTGGTAAAGCTTTGTCATGGCCAGCGAAGCCGAGTACAGCGCAAAGCAGAGAAACTGCTCAAGGTTCTGGGGCTGAACGCGTTTATCTTCGCCGCTGTCTTTAAAGTCTGTCATGCCGTTGCTCCTGATGAGGTTGAGGGCCGGCAGGCATTCGGTTAATCGTTTGATGCGACAGACGTCAGGGAGCCGGAAAAACAGGATATCACGGACAGGAATGGATGGCTTAAACAACTGCCAACTGCCGATGACAGCAACAATATCGACATCAATTAAATTGCACCCAATTTATTTTTGGTGAACTCTGGAGTTCCCCCCTGTTGCCGCCGATAGAGTCTGATACTGATTTGAGATCCGGTAAAAACGACAGAGTTTTCGACGCAACTGTGCCAACAGGCTTTGTTTCAGTAATCATCTGCAAGGGTATTTCGGGGGAACGCATTCAGCCAGACAGAAGCTGGCCTCCGGCAGAATGTTACGCCTGACAGGCGCGGCAGCAGGCCCGGCTTAATATCAGTTAATGACAGCACTGACATATACACGGCAGCACTTCCTCAAAACGAGAAAAATATGAAAATATCTACCCGCCTGACCGCAGGCTTTGGCCTGCTTATTCTCCTGTTTATTATCTGCACAGGGACTGCACTCAATGCACTGAACCGGGCCCGCGAGGGTATGGACGTGATTGTAAACATCAAAATGAAGAAGTATCAGATTGCAGAAGAGATGCTGGGTGAAATAAGACAGATGGCCATTGACGTGAGAACGATTGGGCTGCTGGCAGATACTAACGCAATGAAACCTCTGGCAGAGCGCATGCAGGAAACGCAAGCGCAGTTTACGGCCAACCGTCAGGCCCTGGGGGACCTGCTGGAGCAGGATTCACTCCCGGCCGGTCGTAAGGCATTTAAAAGGTTGACGGATACGGAGAGATCTTTCTTCGCCACCTTCTCGAAGGCCAGCCAGCTCGGTCTGGCCAATCGTGATAAAGAGTTTATTGAGTGTCTCACAAAAGAAGTACAGCCCATACAGGACACAATGTTGAGCGATTTGCTGATCGTGACCGGTATACAACAGAAAACCAGTAGTTCTGAAGTGGCGAAGAACAGCGCTTTAGCTTCGCAGTCATCTCTCATCCTGATTTTACTGGCTTGTGCATCCATTATTGTCAGCGTGGGTGCCTGCATTGTCATTATCAGAGTACTGATGCGTCAGTTGGGTGGTGAGCCCGCGCAGGCTCAGGTGCTGGCATCGGCCATTGCGGCAGGTGACCTGACGACCCAGGTTATACTTCGCCGCAACGACTCAACCAGCATGCTGGCCTCTCTTGATGGCATGCAGGCAAACCTGCGCGGCCTGGTGTCGCAGATTAAAGAATCATCAACGTCCGTAGCGCTCGCCGCCGACGAAATCTCACAGGGCAACACCGAACTGTCCTCACGTACCGAGCAGCAGGCTGCGGCCCTTCAGGAAACGGCCGCCAGCATGGAGCAGCTTTCGGCCACCGTAAAAAGTAACGCGGCAGGCGCTCAGCAGACGGCGGGCTCAGCGCGTGAAGCCGCGAAGCTTGCCCGCAGCGGTGAAGCCGATGTGCAGCGTATGTCTGACACGATGCATGACATCTCAGCAAGCGCCACAAAGGTGCGTGACATCACCTCCGTGATTGAGAGTATTGCCTTTCAGACCAATATTCTGGCCCTGAACGCTGCGGTTGAAGCGGCGCGTGCAGGTGAGGACGGTCGAGGTTTTGCCGTGGTAGCGGGTGAGGTCAGGACGCTCGCGCAGCGAAGCGCCACGGCAGCCCGTGACATCAAGGTTCTCATAGAACAGGCTGTCGCGCAGGTGGAAAGCGGCGTGACAGTGGCTTCTTCAACCGGACAAAGCATTCTGAAGATTGTCGGCATGGTCGGCGAACTGGCCGAATCCATGGACGAACTGTCGCTGGCGTCCTCTGAGCAAATGCAGGGTATCTCTCAGGTCAGTATCGCTGTCAGCCAGATGGACGGCGTGACGCAGAATAACGCGGCGCTGGTTGAGGAGTCCTCCTCTGCCTCGCAGTCGCTTTCCGGGCAGGCTCACGCCCTGCGCAACATGGTGGAGACGTTTAAGGTATGAGTCACAATACAGACAACGAACGGGAAGCCGTACAGATGTACGAGACCCTTCACGCTATGAAGGAGGGTGTTGACTTTATGGTGAACCAGCTGATTCGGGGGAATTACCTGAAGACATCCACGTTTGCTAACAACCTGCTTCATCTGAACCGGGCCTTTGAGCCCGTTCAGGCAAGGATGGCGATACCCGGTGTAATGGCCGTGCTCCTGCGGGAAGACGTCCTCCTTGCCGCCGACCTGATTGCTACCGGCCGGGCGATTGCGATGATGAATAATTTTCTGGTCTGCGTCACCGGTCAGGAGGCTGACGGAATGCCAGAGAAAACAAAAATATGGGTTTGAGCTGAGTAGCCTCACGAACACCTTCCCGGCGGGTATGGCCCAGCAGGCGCTGCCGGGCCGCTTCGCTCAGGATGCTATACTGTAAGGCTATTTGCTTTACGGAAGCTTCATGGGTTCCAGAGAGGATACCGACGAAAAAGCGCTTGAGTTGACAGGTTTTGTTACCAGGCAGTTGCTCAGCGGGAAAGACAGCGTAAGGGAAGAAGACATTATTTCCGCGTTAAACCGCCTCAGTCATGAAACCAGTGACTGGGCGGTGCGGGTAAGCTGTGAAAAAGCCGTGAATACGATTAGATGCAGGATGAACTGACTTATATTGAAGCATAACCCGCTCTAAACGAGCAAACGGTCAACCGCTGTCAGTGTGAGTTGAGCTGTCCTGAGAAGCTCTTACCATTAGCAGGATTTCCTCTTGCGGCGTTAAGCTCCAAGTTTACCGCACTGTTTAAGTAACCCCGGGTCTCTCGTATGGCATCTTTTAAGGCTTTACGACGGTCATCGCAGGTCTCGGTCCTGAGCATCTGCTTTAGCCGGGCCGAGAGCGTTTCCTTACTGACTACAGCGTCATCATCCAGCAGTGATAACAGGGCTTCTCCAATGACAATATTGAGCATTTCATCTTCACTTCTGAACATGTAAACCTTCCTGTTTCCTGGCAGTAAAAGTCCATTTCAACGGACAAGCGGTATTGCTCTGGAAAGGTATTTCTTTTTGTTTGATTTTTAATCTACACACTAATCCCTGAAACTTATAATTTTAAATAGCACTGTCTCTTTTCGTAGGGTTAGCAAAACTCTAAGTTCTTAGGCGTTTACATGCTCTCGTGATAACTAACAAAACGGTGTTTCTCTGATTTATAGCAGCAAATAAGACCTTAAACCTGCACCTTTAGCTTCATCCGGGTTGCCTTCAGGAATTGATGAGGAAAGTGCCCGTCCGGGAATATAAATCAAAAAAAACCGTCCGTGAGCGGCAAATCTGTTCCCGTTTCGTATCATCACTGAACGCCGGTTTTTTGTTATTTTTCCGGTCAGAATTTTGAATTGTCCGGTTTTACGCTACATCCAGAATAGCAGTCCTGATTAAATCTGTTCCTGGGGGGAACCATATGGCAGTACCTACCGGACAGGCCCGGCATCATTGCCTGCACCGCGATGCTGGCAGGCTGTGTGAATGCAATCGCGACAGACACAGCGTCGGTGTATTTCCGCATCCGCATAACATCCCGGTTTGATAATATCTACCGCAACCGCTCGCCTGAGATCGTGCGTTACAATCGCTAAAATTCTGGCGATATCATGCAGGGAATCACCTTGCTTTTATCTGTCCCAGATAATCGCTTTCTGTTCTGGCGTATAGTAAACGCGCGTTCTTCGTTTCATGGCAATCCCCCTTTGACCTGCTCCCTGTAAACTAACATACCATGATGCAAGCGACGTCCGCTTCTGGCACAGAGCGGACAGTGGGTGCTAATGATCCCGCCATGAGCGAAAAGCGTATGGCATGCTCTTCTGTAATGATACGGGTTTCTGATAAAGGCGACGTTAGTTCATCGGGTGAGGTTCGGGAAAGTGGTATTGATAAACTTCTTGAGCCTGCTAAGCAGAACAACCATAAGGTTCAAGATTAGTGCAATACAGGCGATGGTTGACTCATTAGCCGCTTTCAGGGATTTGGACTTAAGAATTTAGGAAGCGAGCCGCCTATGATAGTTTCTTCTGTCGTGACGCGTGCTGGCGCGAAGACTTTTAGGCCGTTTCTGTAGAGGCTTCTTCTGACCAGGGCCGGAGTACGCCTATAGCGTTAATTCTTCTCTTCGTTCAGTCCTGCCAGTGTCTGCAGATAAGGCACATTCGGCATGACATTATCAGGCGTTATGAATGTTCTCAGCCATGCTCTTGCCTCAGAAATTTGACTCAGTCGATCGTCGCTACAGTCGTCAGTAGCCATATGCCGGAGTTCATTAATCAGAGAAGCAATATTAATTTCCCGGTCAGCCAGGGCCAGTTGCAATGCCGCTTCGCCAATGATTAAGTGACCCTGCTCGTCATCCTGAAGTATCACAGTAAAACCTCCATATGATCGATTAATGGCTGCGCCAGCAACAGACTGAAGTCGTTTTGGCCAGACCTGATATATGCATCCGGATTGACTGAAAATCAGTTCATACAATGGATACGCTTTTTTTAAACCAGAACAGTTGCATTCTTTGTGCAAGATAAATCGAATATCGGCATTTTAGTCTGATTAGAGTAGAGCTTTATCATTTAAAATTATTACAGATAGCTTAATCTCTTCCTGCGGCTGGCTGCCTTTGCTTGCGTAAAAATGGCACTAATGAATCATCATGTGGCTTTGGTGAGGAGGTGCGAAAATGATACACTGTATGTTTATACACCCGAAGGAGACATGTTGAAAAACCATGAGCAGGAAATCTCAGAAGAGGTGCTGGCGCTCGTAGGCAGAACCGTGAATAAACTTCTCAAAAGCGGTAGCGTAATTATGCCTGAAGATCTGACCAGAGAGCTTCAGAACATGAGCGACGATTCGGTGGATGCAGAGACACGCAATGACTGCAGCAGGCTCATTACGCGCCTTTTGAAAAAGATGCACTGAAGACCACTCTCTTCCTTTGCATCAATTTCCTTGAAAGGCATCCGGGCCTGTTACCAGTTCAAGACAGTTGCGCAGGATATCCAGCCTGACTATGTCAGTTGTACTTTCGATCTGCGCAATGAGATAAAAAATGATCGTCCGTCGTGACACGCTGCGAGACCTGGCCAGCAGAGACGTCACAGTTTCAAATAAAATCTTTTTTTCATCTTCATACTTATCGCCTATCGGCAGTAGGAAAGCTGACAACTCTTGCCGACTTGTTATTGGTGCCTGTTGCATGACTTAAGTTATGCCTTTGGTAATTCTGATGTTTAACAGGATACTTAAAACAGCTGCAGTATCAGCTACGGGGAGTTTCATCCGGGTCGCGAGAAGAATATACGGAATGCTCATCATCATTACCATCCGAAGCACACCGTGCTGCCATGTCTGATTTGAGCCGGGTGATAGCCATGCCCGCCGCACGAACTCTGTCTTCACTCTCAGAAGAACTTACTATTGCATCAAGCTTCTCAAGCAGGCCTTCAAAAGTAATACTGCCTTTTTCTTCGAAAGATGCCAGAGATGCTTCTCCCGTGATAATGTCACGAAGCATTTCGTCTTTAGTGTTTTTCATTACTACTCTCTGAATAAGTTTTGCCTGCTGGCTGAAAATCTGGTCAGCCACTCTGCCGCAAAGTCCCTTTCAGAAGGTTCCAGCCAGTTTCAGAACAAAAGCCTCAACAGTTCCTGTAGATGCTCTTCCTGCTGAGGGGAGGATGCATTACTCATTCGTACAATAAGTTGTTTGCATATCGCCTTACGGTTAAGGGAGCGACCCGCCCTGAGAATTTCGACTACAACCGCACCCAGCGTTTCCTGCTGTGAGGGCAATGATGCGCGGCTAAAGTATGACGGGACATCCTGACTCACGCCGGTTACAGGCAGTTTATATTGCATAAGGATTCCTATTGTACCGGTTTTACGCTGAGTGTATAGGGTTAACTTATACAATAAAACAATCACTGTACAGGTTTATTTTAACATTAATCATAAGACTTTGAACTATCTGCAACAGTACTCATTTGCACGAGAATTTTTCCTTAATGAGATAAACTGTAATACACAGCTGACTTTGACCTGCCCCCGGTGTCGAAACAGTAAGGGCCGCTCAATGCAAAGAGTGGTGTCCTGATCCCCGTCGATTAACACACTGCGATGTTAATAATGTCTGCTTCTGGCACAAAACGAACCCCAACCGCGCAAGAGATTAACGGATTACCCGGGTCGTGAGTAAATACTGCAGGGAACACTTTCTGGTTTAACTTAACCACAGCCAACACATCCCCATACACTTGTAACTAAAGCCCGCATGATTTCGCCCGAAACTCTTAATGAAGGTAAGCGCTGACTTACCATTTTCTGATAACACCGGAGCAAATCATGACTATTTCACAGCGTCTTTTTCTGACCTTCTCATTGCTGGCGATATCGCTGGTCACCATCGTTACCGCCTCCGTCACTGTGGCGACGGGGTTTCAGTCCCGCTTTCAGTACGTGCAGGAAAACACCATCCCATCTATTACCGACATTGATGACCTGATTAACAGCAGCAACAGGCTCATCATCTGGTTCTACCGGCATCAGAGTTCAAAAAGCCTGAGCCAGCAGGCTCAGTTCGAAAAAGAGATAAACGAAAGTATTGACCAGCTGGTAAAAGATACCCGGCACTATCTCGACGTGGACGTCTCCAGCGAGGCGGACCGGCAGATGACCGAGGGTGAACTGAATAAGATTAAGGAAATCCGGGCCAGGCTTCCGGTTTTTCTGGCCGGCTCCAGGGCGCAGAATGACGATGTCGCCCTGCCCGCCATTCAGGGCAATGACGGCGTGGGTGCCACGACCCGCAGCCTGATTGCCGACTATCTGAAGCAGCGTCAGCTTAACGTTGACATTGGTAACGCCTACAAAACGCAGAATACGCGCATCTATCACCAGACCCTGTGGGCACTCATCGCGGGTTCTGCCGCGGCCATTCTTGTACTGGGCTTCTTCACGGTCAGGACTATTCTGGCCATCCGCCGCCATCTTAACGGCATGCGTGCCGTGATGGAGAACGCCAGTGAAAATCTGGACCTGACCCTCAGGGCTGACGACTCACGCCGTGATGAGATTGGACTCACTGCGAAGGCGTTCAACCACCTTGTCAGCAACGTTGCCACTTCACTGCATGCTGTGGAGCAGGCCGCACACTCCGTCAGCACCTCATCAGCCGAGATAGCCGCCGGCAATGACGATTTGTCCTCGCGAACCGAAGAGCAGGCCGCCTCACTGGAGGAGACCGCCGCCAGCATGTCCCAGCTCAGTGAAACGGTCCGACAGACGGCCGAAAACACGCGGCTGGCCAGCCAGCTGGCGAAGAATGCCCGTGAAATTTCTGATGACAGCTCTGCCAGGGTCCGTACCATGATTGGAACCATGTCCGACATCCGCAGCAGCTCGGCTAAAATCACAGACATTATCGCCCTGATTGAGGGGGTGGCATTCCAGACTAACATCCTCGCTCTGAACGCGGCGGTCGAGGCGGCCCGCGCCGGTGAGCAGGGTCGCGGCTTTGCGGTGGTGGCCGGCGAAGTCAGAAATCTGGCGCAGCGCTCTTCCGCCTCCGCGCGTGACATCAGGGCGCTGATTGAGTCCTCCATTGCCTTTGTTGAAGCGGGGGCCTCTCAGGCAGGCGACGTAGGTGAGAACATGACGCGGATGGATGATGCTGTCCGTCAGGTAACCGACCTGATCGACGAAATTTCGGTTGCCGCGCAGGAGCAGTCTCTGGGAATAGGTCAGGTGCATCAGGCGGTCAACCAGATGGACGAGGTGACGCAGCAGAACGCCGCGCTGGTCGAAGAGGCCTCCGCCGCAGCCCGTTCCCTGACCGGCCAGGCTGAGGCGCTGAACGGACTGGTGGCCGCATTTACGGTCAGCGGGGGCGAACCCGTCCGGAAGCCCGGCGAAAAGCCGCACCAGAGCAGGCCTGTCCCAAAGCCGGTAACGTTAAAGCCGCGTGCAGAAACCCTGCACAGCAGCGACGAAAACTGGACGAAGTTCTGATAAAACACATAGCCGCCGGTCAGGACCGGCGGAACGCCATGTTGCATTCGCACGACATTCTTAAAGGAGGAAAGGGATATGAACAGTTATCCTGATTTTGTGGAAAAGCACAGGGAGCTTGTGGTGCTGCATGAGCATATCAGCACGCTCACGGAACAGATGAGTACTCAGGCCTACCCCTCACTGCCGGTTTATCTCAATAATCTTGAACATCTTAAGACGTATTTTGAAGAGGTCTCGGACATTTGCCGCATGACAGGGTTTGAACAGTGGCTGAGAGAGGCAGACACAGATTTATTTATCAGTATTACCAGCCAGCAGCGTTCGTTTGTCCTGCTCGGTAATATGCTGGCTAATCTGAAGCGTCTTTTCTTAACCAGATAAGGTTTGATGCCTGAATGGCCTCCGGCAAATGAACCGCAAGCGTATGAAGGCGCCTCCCTCAGCGTCAGGGGGCGTACCTGCCAATAATCAGGACGACTATCTGAATCGATAACAGTCTGTCGGGCGCGAGTTACTATAAAGAATGCCTTACACGCTGTATTTCCGGAACAGGGAAGATTCAGATGCGACTGAAGAAGTGCCGGTTTATGCCGATATATTAGCTGCTTACACAATATTTACTGAACACCGGCGAAAATCATACATTAACCAGTGCAGGACGATATGAAATCTGAAAGGCTGATACTGTTATGCCTCCTCTCTCTGGGACTGAATGGTTGCGCAAAAGTCCTCCCTCTGAATTACACAAACTATGGGGGAATTGACGCTGCGACACTGTATGTACTTAACAGTCAGGGAAACGTGGGCACAATCTATCTGGCATCTTATGTCTATAACAATAAAGACAGCTGCTACGACATGTCCGAGCGTTACGAGCTCGACTCCAATTTTTTCAAAGCAAAAGGGAGCGTGATAACGGCCAGGGTGAAACCCGGCGTTTTTTATTCCGTATCTCAGATCAGAAATGACGGGAGGTTTATTGAGAATACGGACTCTTCAGTCATTCCGGAGGCCGGGAAATCTTATTATGTATCTTCAGGCAGCCGTGCCGTTCAGGTTCCCGACAGCTTCAGACCAGACGTATCAGACAGCCCTGATGATGTTGTTAAAGCTTACGGAAATAATAAAGTAACTTACTGGAATGTGGAAAAAATCTGTTCCCGCCCTTTCTGGAAGATTGGCTGAAGGGTTGTCACAGCCCTGAGATAACCCCCGTATAGTGCAAATCACGATCAGCTTTCTGCCGGCTCCGCTGAAATAGCAGAGCCGGTACATTCATTTCAGACGCGAAACGCCTCCACCATACCCCGCAGGGCGTGCGCCTGCTCTGAGAGTGAACGGGAGGCCGAGGACGACTCCTCAACCAGCGCCGCGTTGTTCTGCGTCACGCCGTCCATCTGGCTCACGGCCACGCTGACCTGCGAAATCCCCTGCATCTGCTCCGACGAGGCCAGGGCGAGGACGTCCATGGACTCAGCCAGTTCGCCGACCATGCCCACTATCTTCAGGATGCTCTGGCCGGTTCCCGTGGCGACCTCCACGCCGCTTTCCACCTGGGCAACGGCCTGCTCAATCAGGACCTTGATGTCTTTCGCGGCCGTGGCGCTGCGCTGCGCCAGCGTCCGCACCTCTCCAGCCACGACCGCGAAGCCGCGGCCCTCTTCGCCGGCACGCGCCGCCTCAACGGCGGCGTTCAGCGCCAGGATATTGGTCTGGAAGGCGATGCTTTCAATCACGGACGTGATGTCGCGCACCTTCAGTGCGCTTTCCTGAATGCTGTGCATGGTCTGAGTCATGAGGTGAACCTTTTCCTTGTCGGCGTCGACCGTCCGCGCCGTCTCGCGGGCGGACTCCGCAGTCTGCTGCGCACCTGCAGTGTTGCTCTTCACCGTGGCGGTCAGCTGCTCCATGCTGGCGGCGGTTTCCTGCAGCGCGGCGGCCTGTTCTTCGGTACGGGAAGACAGTTCGGTGTTGCCCCGTGCAATTTCGTCTGCGGCCAGCGCCACGGAGGACGCCGTGTCCTTTATCTGCGTCACCAGGCCGCGCAGGTTCGCCTGCATGCCATCAAGGGAGGCCAGCAGGCTGGTCGTGTCGTTGCGGCGAAGGGTGACCGGGGTGGTCAGGTCACCGGCGGCGATGGTGGCGGCCAGCACCTGAACCTGCGCGGGCTCACCGCCCAGCTGGCGCGTCACCGAAAAGAAAATAAGCATACTCAGGACACATCCGGCACAGAACACGGTGCCGGTCAGCACTGCGAGGATCAGCGCGGTCATGTTAACGAGATGAGCGCTGTCATACATAGCGTCCCTGACCGAGGCATTATATTGTTTTACGAGCTCCCGCAGCGGGTTTCTGACGGAAGACTGAAGCCTGTCGGTATTCTGCGCAATTTCCTGGAGGGCTTCGTTAATTTTATTCTCATCACACAATGTGTATACCCGCTGCATGGAGGCTTTGTAGGCTGGCCAGTTGGTCATGACCTGCTGAACCTGTGCTTTGTATTCCCCGTCATGCGTACTTTGCAGATAATCCACCGCCTTCTGAATCACCATCTCAGATTTTTGGTTAAGAGTCCGTGTATTCTGACGGGATTCAGCCTCTGTGACTGAACCTGAGGGGTGAATATAGGAATACGCCCGCCTGAAATGTTGCCCCATTTCAATTGCGGCATCGTTAAGAACCTGTACAGGCACCAGCCGGGATTCATAGGTGTTCCATTCGTCGTTCGCGGTTTTTTTCATAAAGAAAACGCTGATGACAGAAACAAGTAAAATAAAGAAAAGAAAAAAACCTGCCATTATTATCAAACGATGAGAAAGTTTAGTTTTCTGAAATAAAACCATGCTTGTGCTCCTTGTTATAAGATTACAGCCTGCCTGTCATTTGCGGTCCCACTGTCAAAACGGATGACGCATTCATATATGAAGTGATACCTCACAACCCCTAACGGCCCGTGTGATTTTATCTTTAGATGCATAAAACGTAACAATGAAGAGTCTCTTGTTAATTATGTTCAGGCTAAAACGTTCAGACTAGTCAACAAGTCATTTTGATATTACGGGCATACTAAGAAAGTTCGGAAAGAAAGAGTAAAAAACCGCTTACCTGAACTGATCTTGCCTTTTGTCCTGATGTTATTAACCCCCGATTAACACCTTCAATAAAACAGCCATTTTTTAAGGGTGACCAGCAGAGCAGAAACTGAAGACACATCAAAAAGATTAATGATAATTTCTGATATTTCTTTGCACCCCGGTTCAGGATAAATAAACGAAACGTTTCTCTGTGTTTTTTTGTATTACCTTAAATACTTTCCTGACAGGCATTGGTGAATGCGAAGTTAACACTCTAAGTTAGCTCACTGCCATAAAAAACGTCCTGTCACAGCACATAACGGAAATCTGAAAACCGTGACTTTATGCAACAGGTGTGCACGCTCGCCGCAGGACATGGCTGAGGCGCACCGCAGGAACTTCCTGAACGAGGTATCTTTATTCCTTCTGTTCCCGAAAACACGGCTTACGCTTCTCTTCTGACTGAAAGTGACTGGCATCCCCTGGCATGCTGAAAATTTTTTTTCAAAAGGAACAGCACTGTGACCTATTCCCTGCAAGCTAACATACCATGAAGAGAGTAACATCAGCTTCCAGCACGAAGCGGGCAAGTGACCAAGTACGAAGGTCCGCAGTGAGCGAACAACGTACATTGCTCACAGCATTTTGTGTGAATCAAAGGGGAGCAGGTCACAAATATGGCTAACGGCAATTAAGCAGCATTAAGTGCTCCGGGCGGAGAGACTACTGTTGATGATTCTCTAATACAATTGAATGACATTCTCAATTAAGCGGCTATAGAGAGTAAGCTTTTATTATGACCACCATAAAGAGAATAGCTTGGAATGGACGCTAAAATTAGCTGCCTCGTTCTAATATGTTAATAATCCATCGAGGTTCATCAATCATCAAGGATTTATCAATCTCAATCTGCTCAATACGAGAGTTATATGTTCGAATCAACTTGGCTAAACCTTCGCGAATGCGGTCACCATCATAAGTTGAAATTTCCTCAATATTAGTACCGATAAAAATCTCAGCGGACTGTACAGATATTTGTTCGGACATGCCTACGTTATCGGCCATTTGTCTTGCTGCTTGAACTTTACTTTCAGTAGTTAAGATAACCGGTCTGTATCCTGCAATTTTGTTTTCGACACAACGCGCAATCAGTTTTTCCATGGGGGCTGTGGTGACGTGGAATGCCGTAGTACCTACCTGAAAATCGCCTTCTCGGTCAGTATGCATATCAGCAGCGTTAGCCCTGTCTGAACCAATCTTCTCTTCCGGAAAACGTAACTGTAGTTTGGCACCTACGAGATGTTGAAGTACGGCACCCGTTGGCTTATCAGATCTTTCTGCAGCTGCTCTGAGAATATCGTTGACGACAGAAGAGAGAGGTTTGGTATGATCAATATCAACAGTGATTCTCTGCTTGTCGAAGTAATCAAGCCGCACACACTTCGTAAAAAATATTTCAAGCTGGGATGAAACGTAAACTACATCCACAGGATCACGTACTGAAATTGCAGTGTCGTTTAGAACGTCTCTGATAGCTGCAGCAAGAAAGACGGTTCCTCTTGAGGTGCGGCCACCCTCTCGCGTGAAAATACGCGTTTCACCATGTTGCTCGAGGATCTTTGCGATAGCAGGTCCACTCAAACCGCGTACCTGACTTTTACCGTCACTGTAAAGTCGCTCATCAGTGATAGGCATACCGTCGGCCATCATTCGAGAGACAATCAAACCTGCATTCATGACATTGGTATTCATCGAGCCATTTTGAGCACGTTGATTCTCATACCAATCTTTTGCCGCTTCCAGGTATGCATCAGTAGGGTTGAGCTTGTTCATTCACTAATTTTCCATGTGAGCTTGCTGAGGCCTCAAGATGAGGGGTTATCATATTTTTTGCTACCCAGCTGACCACTGGCACAACAACAGCATCTCCAAAGCCGTACTGAATATTCGAGTCACGCAAATTGTCAAGTGTGTACCATCCGGCCCCCATCAAACGTGCATACTCAAGGCCGGTCATCCAGCGAATTTTTAGTAATCCATTACCCATCATAACAACAGCCTGTTTAGAAGAACCGCCACGAGGTGTACGGAGACAACCGGAAATATCTTCAGGCCTCATTTCCCATACTGGGATGCCATTCCGCGTACGGCGATACGCAGTACGAGCTGTAATGCCGCTCATACTGACAAATTGCTCCAGACGTTCGCGTTGTACGGTCGCCATCGATTCCCGAAAGAGAGCTACCTTATCCGCGCTCCACCAGCGCACATCATTGTCTGGGACAGTTTCAATTTCGTTAGTAAAACCATTACTCAGGAGATCAGGTGCTTTCGGCAATGGCATCATAAACGTGTTTAGTTCTGGATCCTTATGAAGCCAGGAAAGCCAGTCAGGTCTCAAGCAAGTATCCTGTTCGCCACCATTAACAGGATTCTTTACCCCAATAATGAAAAGTCGGGGACGTGACTGAGGAACGAATCGGCGTGCATCCAGTGTGATTGCATCTACGGAATAGCCCAGAGTGTTAAACTCTTTTACTGCGGCTCTTAAGTCTTCTCTTTCGTGGGAGGAGGCAAGTCCGATAACGTTCTCTAGCACGATCACCTCAGGTTGGCGATCATGCATTCCTGCGATTAAATCTGTAAATCCGAAAAAGGCCGACGACTCACGACCACCACGAAGGCCAACACGTTTACCCGCCAAGCTCAGATCTGTACAGGGGGAAGATGCCCAAGCGATATCAGCGGTAGGTAATTCCTCACTCTTCAAAGAATGAATGTCAGCAAGTAGGAAGTCTCCGGATTGCCAGTGGCCTTCATACATTGCTTTTTTGTTTAAATCATAATCATTTGCCCAAACAGTTTTGATCCCTGCCTGTTCCATACCGGCTCTGGCCAGACCTATACCAGCAAAGAATTCCAAAGCAGTCCATTTGGAGTCGCGACGGATTGGTATTATGTTCACGCATTTTCTCCCATAGTCCTCCCCTCATCATCCCATAAATTGCTCTGACAGGCACTGGTAAACAGATAGTCTTGAATGCTTTTGCTCAAAGAATTGAGCAGTAATGATGATATGTTCCCCATTGATTAAATCAGCCCAGTGTTTCTAACGTCTGATTTTGGCACAAAGCGGACAGGCTTGTCAGGGAAGATCCGCAATAAGTGAAATGCGGGAATTACAATCTTCTTCCTGCCTGTAAGGCTGAAAAGTAGTGCTTACCGCCTTTCCTTTCGCTGCTCAGCCCGG
>Ga0308171_1001261_pt1 | contig 36123 bp, 31 predicted proteins | sample PhyGR1_FD_202135 | JGI IMG/M metagenome (GOLD analysis project Ga0308171, IMG submission 202135) | Phyllosphere microbial communities from UC Gill Tract Community Farm, Albany, California, United States - DLSLSG.R1 | ecosystem: Host-associated > Plants > Phyllosphere > Unclassified | place: USA...
GCGACCTGCACCTCGGGGGATCCGGTGTCACCGGGGTGCGTCGCGTACTCTTCGATGATCGCCTTCTTGACGTCTGCTTCGAGTGCCATAGATGGGATCCCCTTCCTTCTCATTGCGCGGCGCCCGACACCTGATGTGCGAGCTCTCTTTATCCGCGGCCGATCGAACGGCAACCGCATGAGTCTACCAGCATCCGGATGCCACGACCGCACGGCCCGGTGAGCCGACTCATCGCGCGGACCGTGGCCACCCGAGCCCACCCGATGTCGGACGTCTGACGTAGCCTCGATCCGTGCAGCTCACCGTCCGCGTCAAACCCGGGAGTCGGCGCGGTCCCCTCGTCGAGGAGACCGCCGACGGTCTCGTGGTGCACGTCCGCGAGCGCGCCGTCGAGGGCGCGGCCAACGACGGCGTCGTGAAAGCCCTCGCCGCACACTTCGGTGTCGCCCCGCGCGACGTCGAGATCCTGCGCGGCCACACCGCCCGTATCAAGCGCGTCGAGGTCGACGCGTGAAGGTCCGCCGCAGCGCGTTCATCGACCTGCGCCCCTTCACCACCTCCCCGGCGTACGCGCGCCTGTGGATCGGGTCGACGCTCGCGGGTCTCGGCGGCCAGCTGACCGTCGTCGCGGTCATGCTGCACGTGTTCGAGCTGACGCAGAGCACGTTCGCCGTGTCGATGATCGCGGTCGCGGGTCTCGTGCCCATGATCCTGGCCGGGCTCTACGGCGGCATGCTCGCCGACGCCTTCGACCGACGCACCGTGGCCCTGCTCGCGGCCCTCATCACCTTCGCCTCGACCGCGCTGCTCGCGATCCTCGCCTGGACGGGACTCGAGACCGTGGGGTGGCTGTTCGTCCTGAGCGTGGTGAATTCCGCGGCCAACTCCATCGTCATGGCGACGAAGTCGGCGATCACCCCGCGGCTGCTCCCCCGCGACCTGCTGCCCGCGGCCGCTGCCCTGCAGGGGGTCACGGTCGGCATCATGGTGATGGCAGGTCCCGCCCTCGCGGGCGTGCTCGTCGCCGTGGCGGGCTACGCCTGGACGTACTCGCTCGACGTCCTGCTCATGACATCCCTGTTCCTGGGCCTGTGGTCTCTCCCGAAGCTCCGCCCCGAGGGCGAGGTCGTGCGCCCCGGACTGGAGTCGCTGCGCGACGGCGCGCGGTTCCTGCGACGTGCCCCGAACATCCGCCTGCAGTACATCCTCGACATCGTCGCGATGACCTTCGGGCAGCCGGTCACCCTCTTCCCCGCGATCGGCGCCGTCCTCCTGGGTGGCGGGGCCATCACGACCGGCGTGCTCACCGCCGCGGTCGCCGCGGGAGCGTTCCTGTCGAGCCTGTTCTCGGGCCCGATCGGGCGCGTGCGCCGACAGGGCCTGGGTATCGAGCGGTCGATCCAGGTCTACGGGCTGTCCATCGGCGCGTTCGGCCTCGTGCTGCTGGCGGCCGCCCTCGGGTGGATGCGCCCCGACATGGTCGACGAGACGCACGCTGCGGTCGGGCTGATCGTCCTCGCCGCGATCGTGCTCGCCGTCTCCGGCGCCGCCGACAACGTCAGTGCCATCTACCGCTCGACGATGATGCAAGCGGCTGTTCCGGATGCCATGCGCGGGCGCCTGCAGGGGATCTTCATCGTCGTGGTGGCCGGCGGACCCCGCATCGGCGCGCTCTACGCCGGCACCCTCGCCACCCTCACGGCGCTCTGGGTGCCACCCTTGTTCGGCGGCATCCTGATCCTCGCGCTCGTCGGTGTGCTGGTCCGCCTCTCCCCGCGCTTCCGCCACTACGACGCGCTGGACCCCCAACCCTGACGAGGCCCCCAGCAGCCGCCGACGACGACGAATGTGACGCCCCGTTGCGTGCCGCCGACCGCGACGCACGCGACTGGGAAAGCATGGCGGGATGACGCGGACGCAGGAGAGCAGCGCCCACTGGGGCACCTTCCGGGTCGACGTGTCCGACGACGGCCGCACCGTCGTGGGCACCCGCCCCTACGCGGACGACCCGGACGCCTCCCCGGCGATCGCGGGCGTGGCGGAGGGACAGCACCACCCGCTGCGCGTCACGCGTCCGGCGGTGCGGCGACGCTGGCTCGAACGGGGTCCCGGCCCCGACGATCACCGGGGCGACCCCGACGACGAGTACGTCGAGATCGACTGGGACGAGGCCCTCGACCTGCTCGCCGCCGAGCTGGACCGGGTGCGCTCGACCCACGGCAACCGGGCGATCTTCGGTGGATCGTACGGATGGGGAAGCGCCGGGCGCCTGCACCACGCGCAAGGGCAGCTGCACCGGTTCCTCAACGCCATCGGCGGGTACACCTCGTCGATCAACGACTACAGCCGCGGGGCGAGCCTCGTACTGCTCCCTCACCTCATCGGCGCAGACGGCATGGAGGAGCTGCGCAAGCGCCCGCCGTCCTGGCCCCACATCGCCGCGCACACCGACCTGCTGCTGTGCTTCGGGGGGATGCGCCTGTCGAACACGTCGGTGATCCCCGGCGGCCACGATCGCCAGGTCGTCGGCGGGCTCTCCCGCGAGGCCGCCCGCACCACCCGCATCGTGACGGTCTCCGCGCAGCGCGACGACATCGGGGCCGACCTGGATGCCGAGTGGCTCGGGATCGCACCGGGCACGGACACCGCCCTGCTGCTCGCGCTCACGCACACGCTCGTCGCCGAGGGACTCGCCGACGACGCCTTCCTCGCCTCCCACACGCACGGCGCCGATCGGGTGCGCGCCTACCTGCGCGGCGACACCGACGGCGTGGCGAAGACCCCGGAATGGGCCGCGCCCCTCACGGGCGTGCCCGCCGAGGCCATCCGCGACCTCGCGCGACGCGCCGCGGCGGGGCGCACCCTCGTCAATGTGACGTACTCGCTCCAACGCGCCGAGCACGGCGAGCAGGCGGTGTTCGCCGCCCTGACGTTCGCGGCTTTCCTCGGCCAGATCGGCCTGCCGGGCGGCGGGTTCTCGCACGGGTACGGATCCATGGGCGACCACGGGATCGGCGTCGAGCAGGTCAAGCTGCCGACGTTCCCGCAGGGGCGTAATCCCGTCGACGACTTCATCCCATGCGCCCGCATCAGCGATCTGCTCCTGCACCCCGACGAGGACCTCCCCTACGACGGCGCAACGCTGCGGCTGCCGGACATTCGCCTCGTCTACTGGGCCGGGGGCAACCCGTTCCACCACCATCAGGATCTCCGGCGTCTGCGCCGCGGGCTGGCGCGCATCGACACCCTGGTGGTCAACGAGTTCCACTGGACGCCCACCGCCCGTCACGCCGACATCGTCCTGCCCGCTGCCACACCCCTCGAGCGCGATGACCTCGCCGCAGGTCCCGGCGACTCCCGCCTGCGCGCGATGCCCCGCGCCGTGCCGCCCCTGGGCGAGGCGCGCGAGGAATTCTGGATCTACGACCGTCTCGCGGAGCGTCTCGGCGCCGACTACGCCGAGGGCCTGGACTCCCACGGCTGGCTCGAGCGCATCTACGAGACGTGGCGGCGCACGAACGTCGACGCGCCGCCCTTCGAAGATTTCTGGCGCGACGGCGGGACGCCACTGCCGCAGCGACCGTACCGGGACGGCGCGTTCTCCGCCTTCCGCGCCGACCCCGCGGCGCACCCCCTTGGCACGCCGAGCGGCCTGATCGAGCTGTTCTCCCCCACGTTGGACGGCTTCGGGCTGTCGGACACCGCGGGGCACGCGCTCTGGATCGAGCCGGCCATCGAGGCCGGCTCGCCCTACGACCTCCAGCTGCTGTGCAACCAGCCCTCGCACCGCCTGCACAGCCAGCTGGACATGGCCGCGCCGAGCCGGTCCACGAAGGTGGCGGGTCGCGAGCCGGTCCGCCTGCACCCCACGGATGCCGCGGCCCGCGGCCTGGAAGATGGCGACGTCGCGATCGTCCGGAGTCCGCAGGGCAGCCTCCTGGCCGGTGTCGTCGTCACCGATGCCCTGCTCCCGGGCGTCGCGCAGATGCACACCGGCTCCTGGTACGACCCGAGCGCGCCGCACATCGCCGACTGCGTGAACGGCAACGTCAACGTCCTCACGAAGGACGTCGGCACGTCGCAGCTCACGCAGGCCTCCAGCGGGGCGCGGGTGCGGGTCTCGATCGAGCGGTACGACGGTCCGCTTCCGCCGGTCCGGGCGTACGACCCGCCCCGCTTCGCCTCCGCCGCGAGCTGAGGGATCGGAAGGGCGGGACGGTCAGTCCTCGGCGGATTCCGGCCATCGCAGTGGCTCGACCCGGCGGATGTCGGAGCCCGGTCGTAGTGTCGGGAACGTGGCATCCGGATCCTCCCCCTCCCCCGTCTCCATCGCCGTGCAGTTCGTGCTCACGGGCATCGTGTGGGGGTCGAGCTTTCTCTTCATCGCGATCGCGCTGGACGGGATGACCCCGGCGCAGGTCGCCGGCGGTCGCCTGCTCTTCGGCGCGCTCGCGCTCGCGGCGATCGTGGCCATCCGCCGCGAGCGTCTCCCCCGCGGCCGGCGGATCTGGGGACACCTGTGCGTGCTCTCCCTGTCGTTCTGCGTGGTGCCGTTCCTGCTGTTCGCGTGGGCCGAGCAGCACGTGTCGTCGGGGTTGGCGAGCATCTTCAACGCGACGACGCCGATCATGACCGCCGTCATGGCGTGGGCGGTCTTCCGTGTCGAGAAGCTGCACCTCGGTCAGCTCGTCGGCATCGCGATCGGGATCGTCGGCGTCGTCGTCATCATCGCCCCGGGGGCGGTGTCCGACATCGGCGAGAGCACCGTCGCCCAGCTCGCCCTGCTCGGCGCGACCGCCTGCTACGGGTTCACCCTCGCCTACATGCGGCGGTTCCTCGGCGACAGCGGGCTGTCCGGCATCGCGTTCGCGTTCGGCTACATCGCCCCCGCCGCAGCGTTCATGGTGCTGCTGTCGCCGCTGATCCTCGCCGAGCCGATGCGGCTGAGCACGCCCGTCGTCCTCAGCATCGTGGCGCTCGGCGTTCTCGGCACGGGCATCGCCTACGTCTGGAACCAGAACACCTTGAAGGCCTGGGGCCCGACCCGAGCCTCGACCGTCACGTACATCACGCCGGTCGTGGGCGTGGCCCTCGGCATCCTGGTGCTCGGCGAGCGGATCTCGTGGAACGAGCCGGTCGGCACGGCGGTGGTGTTCCTCGGGATCCTGCTCGTGCAGGAACGCCTCCGGCTCCGCCCCCGCGCGCGGGCCTGACGGGACGACGACGGCCCCGGATGCCGAGCATCCGGGGCCGTCGTGCGGATCACGGGCGCAGCGTGTGCTGCGCGCAGGTCACGCCTGGAGCGCGAACTGCAGGTCGAGCTCGATGGTGACGTCCTTGCCGACGAGGACGCCGCCGGTCTCGAGCGCGGCGTTCCAGGTGAGGCCGTAGTCCTCGCGGTTGATGACCGTCTTGGCGGTCGCGCCGGCCTTGTAGTTGCCCCACGGGTCGGTGCCGAAGCCGCCGAAGTCGATCGAGAAGGTGGCGGGCTTGCTGACGCCGCGGATGGTGAGCTCGCCGTCGACGAGGAAGTCGCCATCCTCGACGCGGACGCCGGTGGAGCGGAAGTCCATCGTGGGGTAGGTCTCGACGTCGAAGAACTCGGCCGAGCGCAGGTGCTGGTCGCGACCCTCGTCCTTGGTGTCGACCGAGGTGACGTCGACGGAGGCCTCGACGGTGGCCTCGAGCGGGTTCTCGGGGGCGACGAGCGTGGCGCTCTTCATGCCGAAGGTGCCGCGCACCTTGGAGATCATCATGTGACGGACGGTGAAGGTCACCTCGCTGTGCGAGGGGTCCAGCACCCAGGTGCCTGCCTTGTAGCCGGGGATGTCGAGAGTCGTTGCGTCGGTCATGTCACTCCTTGAGATCTGGGGAGCCGTGTCGGCGTCCTGCGAGAGTCGAACTCTCATTCATGCGAATATATTCCACGATCGAGAAAACGACGAACCCGAGGGCGCCGCAGCACCCTCGGGTTCGTGAACATCTGGTGACGTGCTCAGCCGACCTTGAGCAGGTCGATGATGAAGATGAGGGTCTTGCCGCCGAGGAAGTGGCCGCCGGCGGGGCCGTACGCGAGGTGCGGCGGGATCACGAGCTCGCGGCGTCCGCCGACCTTCATGCCCGGGATACCGTCCTGCCAGCCCTGGATGAGGCCGCGCAGCGGGAACTGGATGCTCTCGCCGCGACCCCACGACGAGTCGAACTCTTCGCCGGACTCGTACTCGACACCGGCGTAGTGCACGGTGACGGTGTCGCCGGGCTTGGCCTCGTCGCCGTCGCCGACGATGATGTCGCGGATGACGAGGTCGGAGGGGGCGGGGCCGCTGGGAGCGTCGAACTCCGGCTTGGTGCGATCAGTCATACGACCATCCAAGCACGTCAGGACGCGCCGGACAGCCCCTGGACAAAGACTCAGCGCCCGGTGCCGCGGCGATGCCTGCGTGTCTCCCGGGCGCTGAGTTGGCCTATATCGATGGTGCTCCTGCCTCACGGCGCTGTCAAGACCTCGGATGCCTCCGGCTCACGGGGCGAGCAGCGTCGCGCGCGCGGCGGTCGTGCGCTCGAGCAGATACCGCTCGGTCGCGGCCGCCTGCGGGTCGCGCCCGGACAGGGCGCGCTGGCGGGCGGCGGCGAGCGCCGTGGCATCCGTGATGAATCCCCTCATCACCGCGGTGCGGTCGCCCGGCAGCGTGCGCGCCCAGGCGAGGGCCGAACGGCGCCCGGGACCGGTGGCCAGCATGTCGACCTCCTGCGGGGTGAACCAGCCCGCGGCCGCGTACTCCCCCAGACGTGCCCGCGTCAGACGCGACTCCTCGCGACGCAGCAGAAAGATCCCCGCGATGAACGCGAGGAAGAGCGGCACCTGCAGCGTGGCGTAGACCTCGAAGAAGTTGGCGAACGTGGCCGAGCCGTTCCACAGCCCGTGCAGCACGATCGCCGCGAGCAGGCCCGGGATGCCATAGGCCAGGGCCGCACCGGCGTCCAGCCCGCGGCGAGCGGCCAGGCCGAACGCGAAGCCGGTGAGGCTGGTGAACATGACGTGCGCGAACGGCGACAGCACCGCGCGGAGGAAGAACGTCGTGGCGACCTGCTCCGGGCCGCCCTCGAGGTAGCTGATCGCGAAGTACTGCACGTTCTCGGTCAGGGCGAAGCCGGCTCCGATGAGCGCGCCGTAGACGATGCCGTCGACCGGCCCGTCGAACGCCCGTCGGGCGAGAACGAAGATGAGCAGGATGCCGAGCCCCTTGGCGACCTCTTCGACGATGGGCGCCTGCACGACGGCGCTCAGCGCGTCGGGACGCTGCCCCACCAGGAGGGTGAGCACGAGATCGACGCCGAGGGCGATCGCCACCGCGGCCACGGCACCCCAGGCCACCGCGAAGACGAGGAGGCGACGCGGTTCGGGCTCCCACCGGTCGATGTAGTGCACGGCGAACCACACGATGACGAAGGGGATGACCGCGAGCACCAGGCCGATGAAAGACGCCGCCGTCCCCAGGGCCCCGGTGAAATAGCGCACGAGCAGCGCGAGCACGGGCACGAGGAGCACCGCCACCACCCACAGGGCGACGCCACCCCCGCGGCGGCGGGGCGGGGCCGCCGAGACGGCCGCCCGCGGTGCCGGGGAGATGCGGGCGGGCTCGGCCGATCCGGGCTGCGCGAGCGGCGAGGGGAAACTCATGCGCTCAGCCTAGGGGCGGCCTCCGCCCTGGCATCCGGGGCTTGCATCGACGCGTGCCAGGCGGCGCCCGGTAGCGTGGGGGCATGCGATTCGCCCACGTCCGCTCCCCGGAAGGGGCGGATGCCCCCCGTCTCGTCAGCGTCCACGGCGAGGAGTTCGCCTACGTGGACCAGTTCTTCGGGGGCGCCCCGCGCACCCTCGAGCAGCTGATCGCCGGCGGCGACGACCTCCTGCAGCGGGTCCGCGAGGCGGCGGCGGGAGCCCCGCGGCATCCCCTCGCCGGCGTGACGTTCGCCTCGGCGCTGCTCGCTCCGCCCTCGATCCTCGCGGTGGGGCTCAACTACGCCGCCCACTCGGGCGAGCTCGGGCTGAAGACGGATGCCGGGCCGACGGTGTTCGTCCTCTGGCCCAACTCGCTCACGGCCCACGGCGCCACGACGTCGTGGCCCCGCGCGCTGAGCGAGGCCGTCGACTACGAGGCCGAGCTGGGCGTCATCATCGGGCGCCCCGGGCGCGACGTGTCCGAGGCCGACGCCCTCGACCACGTCTGGGGCTACACCGTCGTCAACGACATCACGGCGCGCAACATCCAGTTCTCCGAGGCGCAGTGGTCGCGCTGCAAGTCGTTCGACGGCTTCACCCCGACCGGTCCGTTCGTCGTGACCGCCGACGAGATCCCCGACCCGCAGGACCTGCACATCTGGACCGTCGTCGACGGACACACGGTGCAGGATGCCAGCACCGGCCAGATGGTGCGCTCGGTCGCGACGCTCATCCACAAGCTGTCCGAGTCGGCCACGTTGCTGCCGGGCACCCTCATCTCGACGGGGAGCCCCGGCGGAGCCGGCTACTCGCGTGATCCGCAGATCTTCCTCCGCGACCGCTCGACCGTCACCGTCGGCATCGACGGCATCGGCGAGCTGACGACGCACTGCCGCATCCTCGACTGACGCCGCGGCGTCCCCCGCGTCACGGGCGCGGCTCGCGGGCGCAGTGCCGGCCGCGGGCGCGGGTCACGGAGCGCCGAGACCCCCGCGCCCCGCCGCTCACTCCTCGACGACGCTGTCCGCGGCTCGCACGATCGGGATCGCCTGCGTGATCGGGTGCAGACCCGACAGGCGCGCGGGCGAGAGCTGCTTCGTGACCTCCTCACGCGACATCAACCCGGCCTCCACGACGAGATCGGCGACGTTGCGGTGGGTCAGCAGAGCGGTCTTGGCGAGGGCGGCCGCCGCGGCGTAGCCGATGAAGGGCGTGAGCGCGGTCACGACGCCGACCGAGGAGCCGACCATCGCGCCGAGTCGCTCGCGGTTGGCGGTGATGCCGTCGACGCAGTTCACGCGCAGCGTCCACATGGCCTGTCGCATCCAGGTGATCGACTGGTAGATCGAGTGCGCAATGACCGGTTCGAAGGCGTTGAGCTGCAGCTGACCGGCCTCGACCGCCATCGTGACCGTCATGTCCGCACCGACGACGGAGAACGCCACCTGATTGACGACCTCCGGGATGACGGGGTTCACCTTGCCGGGCATGATGCTCGAGCCCGCCTGGCGCGCGGGGAGGTTGATCTCCCCGAGGCCCGCCTGCGGGCCGCTGGAGAGCAGGCGCAGGTCGTTGCAGATCTTCGACAGCTTGATCGCGTTGCGCTTCAGCGACGACGAGAACGACATGAAGGCCCCGGTGTCGCTCGTGGACTCCACGAGGTCGGTCGCCGTCTCGAGGTCGAGGCCGGTGATCTCGCGCAGGTGGCGCAGGACGGCCGCCCCGTACCCGGCGTGGGCCGTGATCCCGGTGCCGATGGCCGTGGCGCCCATGTTGATCTCGTAGAGCAGGTAGGCGTTCTCGGTCAGGCGGCTGTAGTCCTCGCCGAGCGTCGTGGCGAAGCCGTGGAACTCCTGGCCGAGCGTCATGGGCACGGCATCCTGCAACTGGGTGCGCCCGACCTTCAGCACGTCGTGGAACTCGTCGGCCTTGACCAGGAACGACTGACGCAGCAGCGCGAGCTCCTCGAGCAGGCTCTTCAAGGTCAGCGCGAGCCCGATCTTGATCGCCGTCGGGTAGACGTCGTTCGTCGACTGGCTGCGGTTGGTGTCGTCGATCGGCGACAGGAACGCGTAATCGCCCTTCGCGCGGCCGGCCATCTCGAGGGCGATGTTGGTGATGACCTCGTTGGCGTTCATGTTCGTCGAGGTGCCGGCACCTCCCTGGATGACACCCACCGTGAACTCGTCGTGGAACTCCCCGTCGATGACCCGCTGCGCGGCGCGGTCGATGAGTTCCGCCTTCGCGGGGTCGAGAACGCCGATCTCGCGGTTGGCGCGCGCCGACGCCTGCTTGACCATCGCCAGAGCCCGGACGAGGTCGGGGTAGACCGAGATGGGCCGCTTCGCGATAGGGAAGTTCTCCAGAGCCCGGGCTGTGTGGATCCCCCAGTACGCGTCGGCGGGGATCTCGAGGGAGCCCAGCGAATCGGTCTCGGTGCGGGTGCGCGTCATTGCGTCCAGAGCCATGTGTCGTCCTTGTGGGGTGTCACGGGAAAGGGATGCCACGAGCCTAACGACGGGTCCCCGGCACGTCGCTGGACACGGCGGACCGTGGCGGTATCCGCACCGTCCATTGCGTCCATTGCCCGCACCGTGCCCGGGTGTCGCCGTCAGGACTGCTTGCGGGAGAAGGCCTCGAGCCGCTCCTCGGGGCTCAGAGCCGCCATGCGTGCCGTCCACTCGGGCGTGAAGTACCCGCCCGTCTCCGCCTCGACGACCGGCACGACGGCGTGCGTGATCGTGTCGTCCCACACGTGCACCAGATGGAACGAGCGGCCGGCGTCCATGCCGTTGACCTCGTCGGCGGGGCGCGCGAGATCCATCGTGTAGCAGGATGCCGCAGCCACGCTCACCGGGACCCCGGCGAAGGTGCCCGACGTCGAGTAGTGCAGGTGCCCCGCGAGGATCGCCCGCACGTCGCTCCCCCGGATCGCGTCGGCGAGGCCGGGTTGATCCCGCAGCTCGAGGATGTCGAAGAACGGGATGTGCGACGGCAGCGGCGGGTGGTGCAGAGCGAGGATCGTACCGAGCGGCGCGGGCTCGGCGAGCTCTGCCCGCAGCCACGCGAGCTGTGCCACATCGAGGTCGCCGTGGTGCCACCCCGGCACCGTGGAGTCGAGGGCGATGAGCCGCAGACCCCCGAGGTCCCAGACCCCGGTCACCGGCTCCTGGGTCGCGTCGGCACCCAGCAGCTCGGCGCGCAACGCGGGGCGCTCGTCGTGATTGCCCGCGACCCACACCACGGGAGCCCCGAGCCGCGCGGCCCACGGCTCGACCTCGGCGCGCAGGGCGCGGTAGGCCTCGGGCTCGCCGAGGTCGGTCAGATCTCCGGTGAACACCACGGCATCCGGTCGTACCCCGGTCGCCTCGGCCGCGCGCAGCATGCGACGCAGCTGCCGCAGCGTGTCGTAGCGTTCCCCGAGCAGGCGGTCACCGGCCAGCAGGTGCGTGTCGCTGAGGTGGAGGATCACACGCGCCGCGGGCGCGTGCTGACCGAACTGCACGGATGCCATGACCTCAGCCTACGAGGAGGGTCCGACATCGCCGGCTGCCTCAGCGCACCGCGGCGCCGTCCCGCATCGTCGCGAGGGTGACGAGGGCGTCGGCCGCCTGTCGCTCCGAGGTGGCGCTGAAGCTGATGCGGATGCGGGGCTCGGCGGGCTCGCCGGCGAAGTAGGCATCGCCGTCGCCGATCGTGATCCCGGCGCGCTGCGCGTCTCGGGCGAGCGCGCCCGGCTCGACTCCCCGGGGACACGCGAGCCACAGGTGAAAGCCGGCGCGCGGCGGGGTGACATCGCCGTCGGACCACACGCGCCGCACCTGCGCGAGCAGGGCATCTCGTCGGGCGACGAGGGTGCGGCTGAGGCGACCGGTGTGACGCGGCCACTCCGCGGAGGTGAGGAACTCGAGAGCGATCTCTTGCAGGGGGCGGGCGACGAACAGCTGGTTCGTGACGACCGCGGTGTGCAGCCGCGCCAGAACCGGCCCCCGCGCGGCGAGGAAGCCGACCCGCAGACTCGGGGCGACGGGCTTGGCCAGCGAGGAGATGTGGATCACGTGGCCGTCGGCGTCGTCCGCGATGAGCGGCGGGGGCACGGGCGCGTCGAGGCGGATGTGGCGCGCCCAGTCGTCGTCGACGACGAGCGCGCGATGCCGGCGCGCGACCTCCAGCAGGGGCCGTCGTCGTTCCGGATGCAACGACAGGCCCGTGGGGTTGTTCACGGCGCTCTGCAGGTACGCCAGACGCGCACCGGTGCGCGCGAACGCGGCATCCATGTCGACCGGGTCGACGCCGCGGGCATCGGTGGGGACCGGAATCGGGCGCAGGCCCGCGGCCCGCAGCGCGGCGAGGGCCCCGGGGTAGGTCGGGCTCTCCACGATCACGGCGTCTCCCGGCGCGGCGACGGCCTGCGCGATGAGGGCGATGGCCGACTGCGAGCCGTTCGTGACGAGGACCTCGCTCTCGTCGACGGTCGCCTGGTGGGCGAAGACCGCGCGCAAGGCGCTGAGGCCGGCAGCGGGTGCCGGCTCCCAGACGCTGCCGCGACGGATGCTGCGCGAGGCGGCGGCCTGCAGAGCCGCGCGGGGATGCAGATCGGCGCCGAGGTAGCCGCTGGAAAGCGGGACCGTGTCGGCGAGGACTCCGACGGGATCGAGAAAGCGGACGGCCGCGCCGTCGACGCGGGAGGGCGCGAGCGCGAGAGACTGCCAGCCGGTGGAGGCCGCCTCGGTGCGCGGTCCGGCCGCGATGAACACGCCCCGCCCCGGCTCGCTGCGCACTCTGCCCCGCGCAGCCAGGGCCGCGACGGCGCGACCGACGGTCACCGGACTGGTCGACAGTTCCCGGCACAACGCCCGCGTGGAGGGAAGCGCGTCACTCGGCGCACCCCGCTCGATCAGCCGTTCCAGATGGGCGACCACGACCGCGACCCTGCTATCGTTTTCCATGACAGCTAACGATAGCGTTACACTGCCCAGACCCGTACCGTTACATCGCTCCTGGTCCGTGACCGCGACGGTCGCCGGGCTCGTGGCCGCCCTGGTCTCCTTCGCGGGCCCCTTCGCGGTCGTGCTGCAAGCCACACGGGCCGCGCACCTCGACGAGGCCCACACCGCGTCGTGGGTCTGGGCGATCGCCGTCGGCAGCGGCGTCAGCGGCCTGGTTCTCAGCCTGCTGACCCGGATGCCGATCATCGTGGCGTGGTCGACGCCCGGCGCGGCCCTGCTGATAGCCGCCATCGGCGGATTCTCGTTCTCGGATGCCGTGGGCGCCTTCCTGGTGTCGAGCGTCTGCGCGTGCATCCTCGGATTCACCGGATGGTTCGGCCGTCTGCTGGCTCTGGTCCCCGGCTCCCTCACGTCGGCCTTGCTCGCGGGAATCCTGTTGCCGTTCGTCGTCTCGGGCAGCTCCGCCGTCGTGTCCGCCCCGGCTGTCGCGGGGGCGGTCGTGATCGCCTTCGTCGTCGCGAAGAGATTCCTCGAACGGTACGCCGTCGTCATCGCCCTCGCCGTCGGCGTGTGCGCGACCGTGGCAACCGGCGCGGCAGAGCGCGTCACGCTCGATCTGCAGCTCACGGCACCCGTGCTCACGATGCCGACCTTCGACCCGCAGGCCCTCCTGTCGATCGGGCTGCCGCTGCTGCTGATCACCATGGCCGCACAGAACGCCCCCGGACTCACCGTGCTGCGCACCTCGGGCTACACCCCGAACGATCGCATCCTCGTGGGCGGCGTCTCGCTCGTCTCGGCGACGCTGACGCCCTTCGGCGGGCACGCCATCAACCTCGCCGCGATCACCGCGGGCATCTGCACCGGGCCGACCTGCCACCCCGACCCCGCGCGCCGCTACGTCGCGGGCGTGGCGTGCGGGCTCGCGAACCTCGTCGCGGGTGCGTTCGCGTCGACGCTCGTCGGCGCCTACACCGCCCTCCCGGCACCCATGATCGCTGCTCTCGCGGCCGCCGCGCTGCTGCCGTCCGTCATCACGGCCCTGACCGCGACCCTCGCGGGCCCGCCCGCCACGCAGACCGCCGCTCTCATCACGCTCGCCGTCACGGCATCCGGGATCGTCGTCGGCGGCGTCGGGAGCGCGTTCTGGGCACTGATCGCCGGGCTCGCCGTGTGGGCGGTGCTCACCCGCACGACCTCTCGCGCGCGTCTGACAGCGGCGGGGAAAGCACTCAGTGGTTCAAAAGGATGAGCAGCAGCGCGCCCAGCACCGCGGCGCCGCACACACCGAAGCAGACGTAGGCCCCGACCAGGGCGAGACGCTTCTGCCCCTCGCTGAGCGGGTTGCGCGCCGCCGCCTTGGCCGCCGCCTTCTCGGCGCGGCGCCGCTGCTTGTCGGTGAGCACGGTGATGGCATCCGTGAACTCGACGGGCGCCACGAGCGGCGGACGACCGCCGCGCACCAGCAGACGCAGGCCCAGCGCGTAGAACGTCACGACGATGGCGGCGCCCAGGAGCGCGGCGATGAAGACGTGGAGGAACGCTTCCCAGTTGATGATCACGCGTCGCCCTTCCCGGCGGTGTCGCGCTCGAGGCGGCGCTGTCGACGAGTGGGGCCGGGCTTGCGCGGCACCTTGACGGCGGCGCCGGAGTCGGCGACCTCGCTCATGGCGTTGGCGGAGGTGACCTCGTCGCGGCGCGACCGCAGGAACAGCCCGAGGATGATGGCGACCGCGATCACCGCGTCGACGGCGACACCCCAGCCGCCCAGCCACACCACGATGAGGGCGGCGGCAGCGCCGACGGCGCCGGCTGCGGGCAGGGTCAGCACCCAGCCGATCATGATGCGCCCGACGGTGTTCCAGCGCACGGTGGATCCGCGCCGGCCGAGGCCCGAGCCGATGACCGAGCCGGAGGCGACCTGCGTGGTCGAGAGGGCGAAGCCCAGAGCGCTGGATGCCAGGATCGTGGCCGCCGTCGACGTCTCGGCCGAGAAGCCCTGCGCCGGCTTGACGTCGGTGAGGCCCTTTCCGAGGGTGCGGATGATGCGCCATCCGCCCATGTAGGTGCCGAGGGCGATGGTGATCGCGCAGGCGAAGACGACCCAGATGTGCGGATCGGGGTCGTCCGCCGACTGCCAGCCGACCGTGATGAGGGCGAGGGTGATGACGCCCATCGTCTTCTGCGCGTCGTTCGTGCCGTGCGCGAGGGCCACGAGCGACGACGTGAAGATCTGACCCCAGCGGAACCCGTCCCGGCCGTCGGCCTTCGTGTCGTAGCGCCGGGTGACGCCGTAGGCGATCTTCGTCACGGTGAACGCGATGATGCCTGCCGTCAGGGGCGCGATCAGCGCGGGCAGGATGACCTTGCTCAGCACGACGCCGGTGTCGATCGCCGAGACGCCGACGCCCACGAGGGTCGCGCCGATCAGCCCGCCGAACAGCGCGTGCGAGGAGCTCGACGGCAGGCCCAGCAACCACGTGAGCATGTTCCAGGTGATCGCGCCGATGAGGCCCGCGAAGATGATCGGCGGGAAGATATCCGGCGAGAGCTGATCCTCGCGGATCATGCCTCCCGAGATCGTCTTGGCGACCTCCGTCGACAGAAACGCGCCGACCAGGTTCAGACAGGCTGCGAGCAGCACCGCCACCTTGGGCTTGAGGGCGCCCGTCGCGATGGGCGTCGCCATCGCGTTCGCGGTGTCGTGGAACCCGTTGGTGAAATCGAAGAACAGTGCCAGGCCGATGACCAGCACGATGACGAGGGCTGCGCTCTCCACCGTTCGCTTTCCGTGAGGAGGAAGAAGGGATGCCGACGGGATCGGCGCGACGAACGAAGAGTTCACCTGGAGTTCGACACCCGTTCACCGAGGTCGCGTGGACATCCTGTCACCGGCGGCGACGGCGGTCAAACCGGTTCGCCGGGCCGGCGGCATCCGGAGGTCGTCCGCGGCTCGGCGTACCCGGTCTTCCCCCGGGTCGAGCCGACTACCGTAAAGGGGTGACCGATATCGACGCCTCGCCCGTTCCGCCCGTCGCCGCCCGTCGACCCGTCCCGCGCTCGCACCATGGTGACACCTTCGACGACCCGTACGAGTGGCTGCGCGCGAAGGACGACGCCGAGGTCGTCGCCCACCTCGAGGCCGAGAACGCCTACACCGAGGAGCGGACGGCGCATCTCTCGGCCGTCCGCGACCGCATCTTCGAAGAGATCAAGGGCCGCACGCGCGAGACCGACCTGTCGGTGCCGACGCGCCGCGGCGACTGGTGGTACTACGGACGCACGGTCGCCGGCGCGCAGTACGGCATCCAGTGCCGGGCCCCGCTGAACTCCCCCGACGACTGGACCCCGCCCGTCCTCTCCCCTGACGAGCCCGTGCCCGGCGAGCAGGTGCTCTTCGACGGCAACGTCGAGGCCGAGGGCACCGACTTCTTCTCGCTCGGCAGCTTCGAGATCTCGAACGACGCCACCCGGATGCTCTACGGCATCGACACGGCCGGCGACGAGCGCTACACCGTGCGCGTGCGCGACCTCGTCACGGGAGAGACGCTTCCCGATGAGATCCCCGGCACCTTCTCGGGCGCGACGTTCTCCCCCGACGGGCGCTTCATCGTCTACACCACCGTCGACGACGCGTGGCGGCCGGACACGGTGTGGCTGCACGAGATCGGCACCCCCGTGGATGCCGATGTGCAGCTCTTCCACGAACCCGACGACCGCTACTGGGTCGGCGCCGACTTCACGCGCAGCGACCGCTACCTGACGATCGGAGTCGGTTCCTCGATCACGTCGGAGGAGTTGCTCGTCGACGCCGACGACCTGCGCTCCGAGCCGCGCGTGGTGTGGCCGCGCCGCGAGGGCGTCGAGTACTCGGTCTCGCACGCGGTCATCGACGGCGAGGACGTGCTCTACATCCTGCACAACGACGGCGCCCTCGATTTCGAGCTCGTCCGGGTCGCGGCATCCGATCCCCAGGGGCCCCGCGAGATCGTCGTCCCCCACCGGGTCGGGCACCGCCTGCTCGGCGTCGACACGTTCCGCGACTGGGGCGTCGTGGCCTACCGACGGGAGGGCCTCGCGCGGCTCGGCATGCTGTCGTACGAAAACGGGGCGGTGAGCGAGATCACGTTCGACGAGCCGCTCTACAGCGTCGGCACCGGCGGCAACCCCGAGTGGGCGCCGCCCGTCCTGCGGCTGGGCTACGGCTCGTTCGTCACGCCCGGGACCGTCTACGACTACGTCATCGAGACCGGCGAGCTGCTGCTGCGCAAGCGCCAGCCCGTGCTCGGCGACTTCGACCCCGCCGACTACGGCCAGGCGCGAGTCTGGGCCACCGCCGACGACGGCACCCAGGTCCCGGTGTCGTTGGTGTGGAAGCGCTCGTTCGGCGAGCCCGGCGCCTCGCCGCGACCCGTGCACCTGTACGGCTACGGCTCGTACGAGCACTCCATCGAGCCCGGGTTCTCCGTCCCGCGGCTGTCGCTGCTGGACCGCGGCGTCGTCTTCGCCGTGGCGCACGTGCGCGGCGGCGGCGAAATGGGGCGCCAGTGGTACGAGGACGGCAAGCTGCTGGCCAAGCGCAACACCTTCACCGACTTCGTCGCGGCGGCGCGCCACCTCGTGTCACAGGGGTACACGACCCCCGACCGCATCGTCGCCGAGGGCGGCAGCGCCGGCGGGCTGCTCATGGGCGCCATCGCCAACCTCGCGCCGGAGCTGTTCGCCGGCATCCTCGCCGACGTGCCGTTCGTCGACGCCCTGACGACGATCCTCGACCCCTCGCTGCCCTTGACGGTGATCGAGTGGGACGAGTGGGGCGACCCGCTGCACGACGCCGATGTGTACGCCTACATGAAGTCGTATTCGCCGTACGAGAACGTCCGCGAGGGGGTGGAGTACCCGCGAATCCTCGCAGTGACGTCGTTGAACGACACCCGCGTGCTGTATGTCGAGCCGGCCAAGTGGGTCGCGCGCCTGCGCGAGGTCGGTGCGGACGCGCTGCTGAAGTGCGAGATGGTCGCCGGCCACGGCGGCGTCAGCGGGCGCTACAACGCGTGGCGCGAGCGCGCGTTCGAGTTGGCCTGGCTCCTCGACGTGCTGGGCCTGGCGGAGTAGGCGCGGCGTCCGGCTGCGCCGTCCGGGTGCGCGGGTGTGCGCGCGCGGGCGCGCGGGCGCGCGGGCGCGCCGGTGCGCGGGTGCGCCGGCGGGTGCGCGGGCCTGCGGGTGCGCGGGCCTGCGGGTGCGCCGGCGGGCAGGCGCGCCGGTGCGCCGGTGCGCCGGCGGGTGCACGGGGCGGGTGCGCGGGTGCGCGGCGCGACGAGAACAGGGGATGCGACGAGGACAGGGCGAAATCGCGAGATTCGGCCTGCGCCCGTGCCATCCCCTGTTCTGGTGACGTCGAGCCGGATGCCGGTGCGCGGGCGGGCGGGTGCGCGGGTGTTCGGCGGCGCGACGAGGACAGGGAATCCTACGAGAACAGGGCGAAATCGTCAGATACGGCCTGTGCCCATAGCATCCCCTGTTCTGGTGACCTCGAGTCGGATGCCCGGCACCGGCGCGCGGCCGCGTGGCGCGCAGGTGCGTGGGTGCAGCAGCCGCGCGGGTAGATGGCGGGCAGCGGGCGGCGGGCGGCGGGCGGCGGGCGGCGGGCGGCGGCGCGACGAAAACAGGAGATGCCACGAAAACAGGGCGGAAACGTCAGATTCGACCTGCGCCCGTGGCATCCCCTGTTCTGGTGACGTCGAACCGGATGTCGGACGCCGGCGGCCGGCGGGCGGGTGCGCCGGTGCGGGCGGCGGCAGGACGAAAACAGGGGATGCAACGAAAACAGGGCGAAATCGCGAGATCCGGCCTGCGCCCGTGGCATCCCCTGTTCTCATGACGTCGAACCGGGCGTCGAACGGCAGCGCTGGTCTCCTGCACCGGCAGCGATATCCGCCGGTTGTCCACAACGGCGACTTTTCGGTCCACGAAGCCCCGGAAACCTGGTCACGCTGGAGCGATGAACCAGCATCTCGTCGGGTGGCTCGCGGCGCGCGGCGGCATCGCCCACACGTCGGTCGCGGCGACGGCCGGTTTCGGTCCGCGCGCGATCGCCGCAGCGGTCGCTGCCGGTGACGTCGCACGTGTCCGTCGATCGTGGATCGTGACGTCGGACTGTTCCGCGTCTCGACGAGTTGCGGCATCCGTGAGCGGTCGAGCGACCTGCGTGACGGCCGCTGAGGGCCTGGGCCTCTGGGTACCGCGGAGCGAACTCGTCCATGTCTGGGTGCCATCCACCGCGTCGCGTGTCGGCGGGCCGGGAATCCGTCTGCACCGAGCCGCCCCTCCCGTCCCCGTTTCGCGAACCGAGCCGGATGAGCCGCCTCTCAACGTGCTCTTCCACGTGGCGCGCTGTCTGCCGCAGGCGGACGCCCTCGCGGTGTGGGAGTCGGCACTACGTCTGCGGAAAGTGGATGCCGACATCCTGAGGGCGGTGCGGTGGCGGTCGACGCGGGCGAGTCGCTTCGCGCGAGTGGCCACCCACCTCTCGGATTCCGGACTCGAGACGCACTTCCGCGAGCTGATGCGGTCGATCGGCGTGCGAGTGAGGCAGCAGGTGTGGATCGACGGTCACCCCGTCGACAGCCTGATCGGTGAGTATCTGGCGGTGCAGATTGACGGCTTCGCCTTCCATCAGTCCCCGACCGACAGGCGTCGCGATCTTCGACAGGACGCCCGTCTCGTGCTGCGCGGCTATACCGTGCTGCGATTCGACTACCTGCAGATCCTGTTCGACCCTCACTACGTCATCGAAACGATTCGCGCGGCGCTGGCGCAGGGTCGTCACCTCCCCCTGTCCGCGCGCTGACCCGCGGGCGGGGACGGAGTGGCCCCCACGACGCACCCTCGGCCCGCGAGCACCGCGCTCGGCGACATCAGCGAGCCGCGCCACCACGCCGTTCGATGCTCGGCGTCGCCGGGACAGGGATGCCCACGAAAACAAGGGCTGGCGCGAAAACAGGGATGCCACGAAAACAGGGAATGCCACGAGAACAGGCCGAATGCGGCGAAATTGCCCTGATCTCGTCGCGACGCCTGTTCTCGTCGCGCGCGCCGTTTCCCTCTCGCCTGGGCGATCGCGCGCCGGCCGGGCCAGAAGTGTCACCAGAACAGGGCATGTCACCAGAACAGGGCATGTCACCAGAACAGGGCATGTCACCAGAACAGGGCATGTCACCAGAACAGGGCATGTCACCAGAACAGGGCATGTCACCTGAACAGGGCATTCTCGTCGAAACTGCCCTGTCCTCGTGGCATCCCCTGTTCTCGTCGCACCGCGCTCTGCGCAGACCCAGACGCCCCGCCGCGCGCACACGCCACGCCCCCGAGCCCCACGCAGACGCAGGCCCAGACGCCCCGCCGCGCGCACACGCCACGCCCCCGCCCCGCGCAGACGCAGGCCCAGGCGACCCGCCGCGCGCACACGCCATGCCCCCGCGCCCCGCACAAACGCAGACCCCGTACAAACGCAGACCCGCGCACACGCAGACCCAGACGCCCCCGCCCCGCGCACACGCACACGCCCCGCCGCACACACGGCGGGGCGGGGCGTCGCAGCGGCAGGCTCAGCCGAAGAGCGCCGCGGCTTCCTCGTAGCGGTACAGGGGGACGCTGTTCAGCTCGCCGAGCGCGTCGGCAAAGGGGACGCGCACGATGTCGGTGCCGCGCATCGCGACCATCTGGCCCCACGCGCCCTCGTTCAGGGCATCGGCGGCGTGCAGACCCAGGCGCGTCGCGAGCACACGGTCGAACGCCGACGGCGAGCCGCCGCGCTGGATGTGGCCGAGCACGGTCGCGCGGGTCTCGATGCCGGTCAGGCGCTCGATCTCGGGAGCGAGCTGCTCGCCGATGCCACCGAGGCGGGGGCGGTTGAAGGCGTCGAGGCCCTTGTCGCTGAACGCCTCGTCCATGCCGGTGAGCTTGAAGCCCTCCGACACGACGACCAGGGGCGCCCGGCCGCGGTCGTGGGCGCGGGTGACCTGCTCGGTGATCTCGTCGATCGACATCGGCACCTCGGGGATGCAGATGACGTGCGCCCCCGCGGCGATGCCGGCGTGCAGGGCGATCCAGCCGACGTGCCGGCCCATGACCTCGGCGACCATGCAGCGCTGGTGCGAGTCACCGGTGGTGCGCAGGCGGTCCATGGCATCCGTCGCGATGTTCACGGCGGTGTCGAAACCGAACGAGTAGTCGGTGGCGCGCAGGTCGTTGTCGATGGTCTTCGGCACGCCGATGACGTTGATGCCGTCCTTGGAGAGACGGTCGGCGGCCGCGAGGGTGCCCTCGCCGCCGATGGCCAGGATGCCGTCGAGCCGGTGCCCGTACATCGTCTTGGAGATGTTCTCGGCACCTCCGCGCACGCCCTCGTACGGGTTGGTGCGGCTGGTGCCGAGGATCGTGCCGCCGACCTTGGACAGCCCCTTCACCTCGTGACGCGTGAGCGGGAAGAAGTCGCCGTCGACCACTCCTCGCCAGCCGTCGCGAATACCCACGAACTCGATGTCGTAGTTGGTCGTGCCCTTGAGCACGACGCCACGGATGACCGCGTTGAGACCGGGGCAGTCGCCGCCGCTGGTCAGGATGCCGATCTTCATGGGCAGAATCCTCTGGTGCTGTGATTCGGGTGGAGGGTCGGCGCCGTTGCCGTCTTCGACCCTATCGCCGTGGGCGGGAGCGGTGCCACACGACGCCGACGGAGTATCCGGATGCCGAGCGCCCAGCCGCGAGATCCCCGGCTTGCCGCGGCACCGTCAGACTCGAACCCAACCGTCGTCGCCGCACGCCCATTCCTGCGGCGGAGCCGACGGTTCGGTGGGGGTGAACCAGAACGTCTCGTCCGGCCCCCACCCGGCCACGGTGCTCGCGCCGAGATCGCCAAGGTCGATCACGCGTCCGGCCGTACCGAGGTAGCCGGCCACGGTCAGATGCACGCCCGCGGCCTCCCGCGCCACGGCGGCCCAGTCGGGCTGCACCCACACGCCCTCGCGCCCAGTGGTCCACCGCCAGACGTTCTGCCGACTGGCGGTTACGGACAGCGGATGCCGCCGGCACAGCTCCGCCCAGGCATCGGAGCCGTCGATTTCGATGACGTCGCCGCGCGGGGCAACGATGGGCTGGACGAACGCCGACGTCCAGCCCATCGAGTCCTCTACGAGGGCGAGACCGGCCGGTCCGCTCGAGCCCCGGACGCGGGTCGAGCGGGGCAACCCGAACGCGGGTGTCGACCACCACGAGCCGGACAGGCGCGTGTCGTCGATCCGCGGCGCGAACGAGATCTCTTCCTCGACCTGTTCCTCGCGCCACCGCGCAGCGATCTCCTCGGGGGTCTCCGACCTCGGACAAGCTCTCTCCCAGCGCACCATCGCCTGGGAATCTCGCGCGACGGGGCTCCCCCACCAGTCGCTGCCCGGAGCATCGATGACCGCGGCGGCGACTCTCTCGAGCACCGGACGCAGCTCATCGGTCCCGGCCAGCACGTCCTCGCCCGAGGGCGGCTGCCAGTAGGCGGCGAGGTCGACGGCGATGGACAACGCCTGGAAGAGCAGCGCGTCCGTCAGCTCGGGCATCGCGACGCGCGCCAGCGCGGCTGCGGCTTCGGCGGGCGACACCTCGGGCTCGGAGAACGATGATGAATCGCCTCCTATTGCGAGGATGGTCCCCGGATTCTCGTCGAGCGCTTGCGCGGCCCACGACACGGCCCATGTCGCGTCCCGCACCGCCGGCCCGTCGGGGGCCAGCCGCAGGACCTCCAGACACAGACGACGTCCACGCGGTCCCGCGAGCAGGGTTTCGGCACGAAGAGGCATGCCCAGACCCTAGCGGGGGCAGCGGACATCGAGTCGGGCTCAGTCCGGCAGGCCGTCCAGGGCTTCGCGAGCGGGTCCGACGAGCGCGCGGACGGCACGTCAAGGGCCGGCCCCTTCGACAAGCTCAGGGACCTGCGAGACACCCCCCCTCGACAAACCCAGGGACCCCCGAAACACCCCCTCGACAAACCCAGGGACCCCCGAAACACCCCTCGACAAACCCAGGGACCCCCGAAACACCCCTCGACAAACCCAGGGACCCCCGAAACACCCCTCGACAAACCCAGGGACCCCCGAGATACCCCCCTCGCCAGGCCGAGGAACCCACGCCACGCCGCAGGATTGCACGAACGCCCCGGCGCCGAAGCGACCGGGGCGTTCGTGACGCGGGTAGCTCAGGCCGCGCCGAGCGCCTGACGCAGCAGGTGCATGAGCGCCGAGAGCTGCACGGAGTCGCTGGATCCGGGCGCGATCGTCTGACCGTCGAGGGCCCGCGCGGCGAGCCCCTCCTTCGAGTCGATGAGCTCAGCGATCTTCGTGTCGATCGTGTGCGCAGCGATGATGCGCCACGCCGTGACCGGCTCTTCCTGGCCGATGCGGTGCACGCGGTCGATCGCCTGCGTCTGCTCGGCGGCGGTCCACGACAGCTCCGCGAGCACGACGTTGGACGCGGCCTGCATGTTCAGACCCACACCGGCGGCGGTGAGCGAGCACACCGCGATCCCGACGTCGGGGTCGGTGTTGAACGCGTCGATCGCCGCCTGGCGCGCGGTCGACGTCTGCTCGCCACGCACCGACACCGCCTTCAGACCGGATGCCTTGAAGTGCGCCTCCGCGGCATCCATCACGTCGATGTGCTTGGCGAAGAACACGACCTTGCCCACGGAGCGCTGCAGCTGCAGGGCGTAATCGGCGGCGAGGTGCGCCTTGGCCTGACCGATGCGGCGGACCATCGTGAAGACGTTCTCATTGCCGGAACCGGCGGCCTTGGACTCCTCGAGCTCGCCGTGCGCGACGAGGCGGACGATGTCGTCGTCGATCTCGCCGGGGGCGAGGCCCCGATCGCCGCGGGCTTCGAGGATGCGGCGGTACTTGGCCGCGAGGCGGGCTCCGAGCTCGCGCTCGGCCTGACGGATCGAGCGGCCGTACTCGTCGTCCAGCTCGACGGGGAGGTCGGCGACGAGCTTGTCGGGCAGGTCGGCGGCGACGTCCTTCTTCTTGCGCCGGACGATGCCCATCGAGATCACGGCGTCGCGCGCCTCGGGGTAGAACGCCTTGTCGGCGGGGGTCAGGCCCGTGGCATCCAGTTTCTCCATCAGCTCGGGACCGGGCTTCTCGCCGTTGGTCCAGCCGAGGAAGCGCCAGATCGCGTCGAAGTCCTCGACGTCGTTGATCAGCGGGGTGCCGGTGAGGGCGAGCATGAGCGGGTCGCGCGTCTGTTGGCGGACACGGGATGCCAGCGCCAGCACGTTCTGCGACCGCTGCGACGTGAGGTTCTTGATGAAGTGCGCCTCGTCGACCACGACGCCCTTGAGGCCGATCGACGACAGCCACGACAGGTGCCGGTCGAGGATCTCGTAGTTGACGATGAACACGTCGGCGAAGGCGTCGATGTCGGCGCCACCGCCTGAGATGACGGTGGCACGACGCTGCGGCGTCCACCGCTGCACCTCGCGGGCCCAGTTCATCTTCACGACGTTGGGCACCACGACCAGCAGCGGGTACGCGTCGGCGACGCTGGCGGCCAGCACCGACTCGGCGGTCTTGCCGAGACCCGGCTCGTCGGCCAGGAGGAACGAGCGATGGCCCTGACGGACGGCCTCGAGGAAGCGGGACTGGTGCGGCATGACCTCGAGTCCGCGCGGCGAGACGCGGTCGAACTCGGGCACCGGCGGCAGCTCCATGCTCGCGGCGGAACCGCCCGCACCGGTCTCGAACGCCTTGTACAGCGGGCCCATGAGCTCCCAGCCGTCGAGGCGGCGGCGCGGGGCGTCGCCGGTCGAGCGGGGGGTGAGGTCGGGGGCGAGGAAAGGATTCGCCATCTGCCGCGCCTCGATGGACGGCGGGATGACCTGCTTCTCGGCGAGCGCGGCCGGAACGACCGGCGCGACCTGGGGCGTGTTGTCGGTGATGATGAGCTCGTCGGGCGGGAGCTCGGCACCGGACTCCAGCAGCCAGTCGCGACGCATGCGGCGGGCGACGGGCGAGGTGGCCTGGTCGACCTCCAGGAGCTGGATGAGCGAGGTGTCGCGCGCGGCGGTCTTGGCGAGGATGGTCGCGACGCCGTCGAGACGCTTGAGCAGCTCGGCGCGCGCGGCGTCGGTGATCTCGGGGTCGGCCTTGACCCGGGCGCGCTCCTCGCGCACCAGGAAGGCGATCACCTGGAACTTCACCCGATTGGTCGGCCCGAGCTTGCCACGCTGGGCTTTGGCCTCGACCTCGCGCACCTTGCGGGCGAGGATCGGGATAACGGGGGCTTCGTCGTCGCGTCGCGAGGACGTGGTCTTCCTGCGCCGTTGGCTCGTGCCTCGGGACGCGGTTGCCGTGGTCGGCATGCTCCTCCTGAGCTGTCGTTCGGATCGGTGTCCGAAACGTCCGGCCGATGCCGGTGGATCAGTGACCCCGGAGAACGTCGCGCGGCACGCCGCCTGAGCGGCGGTACCGGCGACCCGTGACGCGTCTACACCGGAACGGCTCGCGAGACAGCGGGGGACGGGGTCGAGACCATTCTAGCGCCCACAGCGCCGGAACGCGTGAGCTGTGCACAACTCGCCCTCGCGCGTCCCACGGCCGTTCACGCGGCGGTTCGGGGCGCGTTCTTGCCGTTCGGGGCGCGAAATGCCCGCCCCAACCGCAAGAACGCGCCCCAAACCCCACGAGAGCGCCTGAAACTCCACGAGAGCGCCTGAAACCCCACGAGAGCGCCTGATACCCCACGAGAACGCGCCCGTGGCCCCGCGTCAGGACGCGCGACGCAGTCGCAGGCTGTTCAGCACCACGAAGACGCTCGAGAACGCCATCGCCGCACCCGCGATCATGGGGTTCAGCAGTCCGAGGGCCGCCAGCGGCAGCGCCGCGACGTTGTACGCGAACGCCCAGAACAGGTTGCCGCGGATGACCCGCATGGTCCGCCGGCTGAGCGTCACCGCCGTGACGATGCCGCGCGGATCGTCGCGCATCAGCGCGATGTCGCTGGCGTGCAGGGCGGCATCCGTCCCTCCCCCCATCGCGATCCCGAGATCGGCGGATGCCAGGGCAGCGGCGTCGTTGACCCCGTCGCCGACCATGGCCACCGTGCGACCCTCCGCCCGCAACGCGGCGATCTCATCGACCTTGCCCTCGGGCAGGACGCCGGCGCGCACCCGTTCGATGCCGAGCTCGGCGGCCACGGCTCCCGCGATGCGCGGGTTGTCGCCCGTGAGCAGCACGGGCTCCAGACCCAGCGCGCGCAGGCGCGCGACCGCCTCGGCGCTCTCGGGACGCACGGTGTCGGCGATCTCGATGACCGCTCGCGCCCGCGGCGCGCCGTCGGCGTCCGCCCACCCGGCGACCACGACGGTGCCGCGCTCCTCGCCGACTGCGATCGCGGCCCGCAGGTCCGGCGTCAGCGGCGCCCCGAGCTCCTCCACCCACACCGGCCGTCCCGCGAAGACGCGCACACCCTCAACGGTCCCGGTCACGCCGCGGCCCGCCCGAGCATCCAGGTCGGTGGCCGTCGGCCCCTCCCCCGCCGCCGCGACGATCGCCGCGGCCACCGGGTGCTCCGACCCGCGCTCGACGGCGGCGACGCGCGTCAGCACGCCCCCGGCATCCTCCCCCTCGGCGACGACGACCTGCGCGACGCTCATGCGTCCGCTCGTGAGGGTCCCGGTCTTGTCGAGCACGATCGTGTCGATGCGCTCCGCCGACTCGAGCGCCTCGGGCCCGGTCACGAGGACGCCCAGCTGCGCCCCGCGCCCGGTGCCGACGAGGATCGCGATCGGGGTCGCCAGGCCCAGAGCGCACGGGCAGGCGATGATGAGCACGGCCACGGCGGCGGTGAAGCCGGCCGCGACGGGCTGCCCCGCGACGAGCCAGGCGATGAGCGTCACGACGGCCAGCACGATGACCACCGGGACGAAGACGCCCGAGATGCGGTCGGCCAGACGCTGGACGCGGCTCTTGCCGAGCTGCGCGTCCTCCACGAGGCGCGCGATGCGCGCGAGGCGCGTCTGCTTCCCCACCCCGGTCGCGCGGACGGTCAGTCGCCCGCCCGCGGCGATCGTGCCCCCGGTCACCTCGGACCCCTCCGACACCTCGACCGGAAGCGACTCGCCCGTGAGCATGCTCTCGTCCACGCTGGCGCGCCCCTCGACGACGACGCCGTCGGTGGCGACGACGGCGCCCGGTCGCACGACGAACACGTCGCCGATGGTGAGATCGTCCACCGCGATGCGCCGTCCGTCGGCGAGCTCCGCCTCCCGGGCACCGAGGTCGAGCAGCGCGCGCAGCGCGGCCCCCGCCCGTCGCGTCGAGCGCTGCTCGATGAACCGCCCCAGCAGGAGCAGGACGGTCACGGCCGCGGCGACCTCGAAGTAGACGACGGCGCTGGCGTCGTGCACCGGCCCGAACAGCATCACCTCGTGCTGGATGCCGATGCGCCCGGCGTTGCCGAACACGAGCGCCCACACGCTCCACAGGTAGGCCGCGAACGTCCCCAGCGTGATGAGGGTGTCCATGGTCGCTGCGCCGTGCCGCGCGTTGCGCAGCGTCGCGCGGTGGAACGGCCAGCCGCCCCACAGGACGACGGGAGTTGCGAGCACGAGCGACACCCACTGCCACCCGAGGAACTGCCACGCGGGCACCATGCCCAGCGCCACGACGGGGATCGCGAGCGCGGCCGAGACGAGCAGCCGGGTCCGCAGGGGCGTCGCGCCGGGTGCGTCGGTCGTGTCGTGGACGTGACCGCCGTGCTCGCCGGCCGTGTCGTGGACGTGGGCGGTGCCGTGGTCGTGGGCGCCGCCGTGCTCGCCGTCGGTGCCGCGATCGGTGCTGTGCGGGTGCGCGCCGCCCTGGTCCTGAGCGCCCCCGTGGGCCGTGCCGTACGGGTGGGCGATGGGGTGCTGGCCGGCGCTGTCGTCCGGCGTCTCGACAGGGCGTCCGGTCGTGGCATCGATCTCGCCCCCGGGCGCCGGAACGACCACGGGGGCGGCCTCGCGGGGCATCGGGGGCGCGGCATCCGTCAGCTGTCCGGGACCGGATGCCGCGGGGGCGACCGTCGCGGAGCGGGATCCGCCGCGCGTGCGCACGGTGGCGTCGTAACCGGCGGCCCGCACCGCGTCGACGAGCGCGGAGGTGTCGAGCCCGACGGGATAGCGGACGCGAGCAGTCTCGGTCGCGAGGTTCACGGCCGCCTCGACACCCTCGACGCGTCCCAGCCGCTTCTCGACCCGCGCGACGCAGCTCGCGCAGGTCATGCCGTCGATGTCGAGCACGGCCTCGACGGTGTCATCGCCGCGCGTGGCGGCATCCTTGATCCCGTCCATAACTCCTCCTCGGTCTCCCCGACCCCCAACCACGATACCCCCAGGGGGTATTCCAAGGAACCGCGGGACTCCGGCCGCAACGTTTCCGGGCGACCCTACGCTGGAGAAGTGAGCGACACGATGACCCGGCAGCAGCGGGTGGTACTCGCGGTCGCCGTGCTGGCCTCGTTCGTGTCGTTCCTGGACGGCACCGTCGTGACCGTCGCCCTGCCCGCCATCGCCGGCGACCTGGGCGGGGGCCTGTCGACCGAGCAATGGGTGGTCGATGCGTACCTCGTCACCCTCGGGGCCTTCATCCTCGTCGCGGGGTCGCTGAGCGACGTCTGGGGGCGCATCGTCGTGCTGCGCATCGGCCTGATCGGATTCGGGCTGACCTCGCTCGCCATCGCCGCCGCCCCCACGGCGGAGTTCCTCATCGTGGCGCGTGCCCTGCAGGGCATCGCCGGCGCGCTGCTCGTCCCGAGCTCGCTCGCCCTCATCACCTCGGCCTTCCGCGGACCCGCCCAGGCCCGGGCGATCGGCATCTGGACCGGCGCGACGACCGTGGCCATGATCGCGGGCCCCCTCATCGGCGGCATCTTCGTCGACACGCTCTCGTGGCGCCTGGTGTTCCTGGTGAACGTGCTGCCGATCGGGGTGACCATGTGGCTGCTCGCCCGGCTGGGACAGCGCGATCACCGCCGACCCGGCGCGCGCGTCGACATCCTCGGCGCGATCCTGTGCGCGGCGGGACTCGGCGGGATCGTCTTCGCGCTCATCGAGCAGCCCAGCCTCGGGTGGGCGTCGCCGGTGATCTGGCTGCCCGGGGCCATCGGCATCCTGTCCTTCGCGAGCTTCCTCGTGCGGCAGCACACGGCCCGCGACCCGATGATGCCCCTCGACCTGTTCCGCTCGCGAAACTTCTGGGCGGGCAACCTCGCGACGGTGTTCGTGTACGCGGCCCTGTCGCTGAACGGCTTCGTCGTGAGCGTCTACCTGCAGCAGGGCGCCGGGCTGCCGGCCACCCTCGCGGGCCTCGCCTCACTGCCGAGCACGGTGCTGATGATCCTACTCAGCTCACGGATGGGCGCTCTCGCCGGGCGCTTCGGGCCGCGGCTGTTCATGACCCTCGGCCCCCTCGTCATGGCCGCGGGCGCCCTGCTGCTGCTGAACGTGCGCGGCGACTTCGACTACTGGACGCAGGTGCTGCCGGGCGTCGTCATCTGGGGCCTCGGCCTGACCGCCACCGTGTCGCCGCTCACCGCCGCGGTCCTCGGCGCGATCGAGACCGAGCGGTCGGGCATTGCCTCGGCCGTCAACAACGCCGTCTCACGCGTGGCGGGGCTCCTCGCGATCGCCGCGGTCTCGGCCGTCGTCGGGGGCTCGCTCGACCTGGGCGGTTTCCATCGTGCCGCCGTGGTCGCTGCCGCGCTGATGGTGCTGGGGGCTGCGGCGTCGTTCTTCGGCATCCGGAATCTCCCGGCGGACACGGGCGCTCGAAGCTGAGGTGCGCTGCCGGGCGGGGCTACGAAACGCGCCCCGAAAGCCGCCCCGCGCACAACGCCCCGCGCGAACCCCTCAGCGCAGGATCTCGCGCGTGCGTTCCACGTCGTCGGCCATCTGCACCAGCAGCGCGTCGACGCCGTCGAATGCCTTCATCTCGCGCACCCGCTCGACGAACCGCAGCTCGACGTGGTGGCCGTAGAGGTCGAGACCCGTCTCGTCGAGCACGTACGCCTCAACCTGCCGGGCGTGCACGTCGTCGAACGTGGGATTCGTGCCCACGCTGATCGCGGCCGGATAGCTGATGCGGCGACCGCCCTCGACATCGACCAGCCATCCGGCGTACACGCCGTCGGCGGGCACGAAGCCCTCGAGGTCGGCCGAGAGGTTCGCGGTCGGATACCCGAGCTCGCGCCCGCGTTTCAGGCCGTGCACGACCTCGCCCCAAACAGAGGGAGCGCGCCCGAGCAGGCGCGCGGCCGTGGTCACGTCTCCCGCGGACAGCGCCTCACGGATCCAGGTCGACGACACGCGCCGGTCGGCCTGCACCGCGCGAACGTCCTCGACGACGTCGACCCGGAATCCGTGCGCCGCGCCCATGCGCGCAAGCAGCTCGGGGTCGCCGGAACCACCGGCGCCGAAGCGGAAGTCGCGGCCCACGAGCACCGTGCGCGCCTGCAGCGCATCTACGATCACGCGGCGGACGAACTCTTCCGCGGGGATTGCGGCGAGGGCCTCGTCGAAGGTCAGCAGGAGCGTGGCATCCACTCCGGCGCGCTCGAGCAAGTCGAGCTTCTGATGCGGCCCGATCACGTCGGTCGGGCAGCGATCGGGACGCAGCAGGCTCAGCGGATTGCGGTCGAACGTCACGGCTACGACCCGTGCGCCGTCGGACGCCTCGACGCGCGCCCGGTCGATCACCGCGCGGTGGCCGGTGTGCACGCCGTCGAACTTGCCGATCGCGACGACCGACGGCCCGAAGTCCGCCGGCACCTCCGCGGGATCGCGGAAGACGATCACGGCCGGGCCCGACGGTGGCGCGTCAGCCACCACAGCCCGAGGAAGGGCAGCACGAGCGGGATGAAGAGGTACCCGTAGCCGTACACCGACCACACCGTGGGGTGCTGGAACAGGGCGGGCAGGACGAGGCTGAGGGTCCCGACGACGAGCACGCCGACCAGCTCGAAGGCGATCGCGATCCACGCGATGCGGTACCAGGCCGGGCGCCCCGAGAAGATGAGGGCGAGGGTCGCGAGGATGTACACGACCGCGGCGAGCGCCGACAACGAGTAGGCCAGCGGGGCGTCGTCGAACTCGCGGACGATCTGCACGAACGAGCGGCCCGTGGCGGCGAGCGCCATGATGCCGTAGACGACGACGAGGACACGGCCGATGCCGGTCATCCCCCGGGTGCGGGTGGGAGTGGTGGATGCCATGACCTCACGATTCTAGTTCGCCCGGGCCGTCGCCGCGGGCGTGCGCCGCGCGATCCAGTGCCCCAGGTCCCTGAGCCCGTCGAAGCGACCGACACCAACGCCACCTCCGGAGGCTTCGACGAGCTCAGCCCCCTTCGCCACACGACACCGGAGGCCCCGAAGAGCTCACCCCCGTGCGGCGAAGCCGCGGCATCCGGGACCGTCAGGCGATCTGGACAGTCCAGATGACGTGCATCCGCCACACCATCACGGCGACGGCGAGGGCTGCGACGCCCATGATGACGGTGCTCCAGCGGCTGCGCTCGATGAGCGCCCACGCGGCACCCGCGACGGGGACGAAGGCGGCCGAGACGAGATAGGTCCAGAACTCCAGCAGGCTGCCCGATGGCGGGTTGCCCGCGAACGGCGCGATGATCGCGACGACGATCTGCACGATGAGCAGCACCTCGATGAGGGCGAGGGAGCCGACGGTGACGTCGCCGGGGCGACGTCCGACGAGCCCGGCGGTGATGGCGACGAGTCCTGCGATCACCGCGATGCCCACCTGTACGAGGGTGAACCACAGGATCATCGGGAGGCCTCCTCGGGCATGTTCATGACGCTCTTGAGCTGCGTGCCGCGCTTCTCGACGATGCCGACGAGGCGTCCATCCGGGTCGATCGCGGCCGCCACCGCCCCGGTGAGGCGGCCACCACCGTCGATGCGCTTGCCGTGACGCAGGTCGCGAGCTTCCTCAGCGCCGACGGCGAGGGCCCCGACGACGACGGCCGCCGCCGTGGCGGGCTCGACGAGCGCGGCCTCGGCGATGTCGTCGACGGATGCCGCGGCAGCGACGTCGAAGGCACCGATCCGCGTGCGGCGCAGCATCGTCAGATGCCCGCCCACGCCGAGCGCGCGCCCGAGGTCGCGGGCGAGAGCGCGGATATACGTCCCGCTCGTGCAGTCGACGACGACGTCGAGCTCGATCACGCCGTCACCGCGGCGCGTGTCGCGCACGTCGAAGCGCGAGACCGTCACGCGTCGGGCTTTCAGCTCGACCTCTTCGCCCGCGCGCGCCAGATCATAGGCGCGGCGCCCGGCGACCTTGATCGCCGACACCGTGCTCGGGACCTGCTCGATGTCGCCGGTGAGGTCGGCGATGCCCGCGGCGATGGCGTCGTCGGTGACCGCCGTGGCATCCGCCCGCGAGGTCTCGACGCCGTCGGCATCGTCACTGTCGGTGGCGACACCGAGGAGGATCGTCGCCTCGTACGTCTTGTCGGCGCCGACGATGTACGTCAGCAGCCGGGTGGCGCCCTCGACGCCCAGCACGAGCAGGCCGGTGGCCATGGGGTCGAGGGTGCCCGCGTGGCCGATCTTGCGGGTGCCGAGCGCGCGACGCGCGCGCGACACGACGTCATGGCTGGTGATGCCCCCCGGTTTGTCGACCAGGAGGATGCCGGGACGGACCATCAGCAGAAGTCCCCGAACACCTGCACGGGGTGGGCCGGATCGGAGTTCTCCACGATGACGGATGCCGCTGCCTTCGGCCGCGCCGTGCGCAGGTAGTGGCGCTCGGCATCCGGGAGCTCCGGGCGGGGCGTGCCGATGGGCGGGTTGCTCTCCAGCCAGACCGAGAAGTTCCACAGACCCCGCAGCTCGGTGGTGTGGAGGAAGCGGCCGTCGACGACCAGCACCGCGTCGCCGGGGGCCGTGTCGCCGCCCGGACCGAACGCCTCTCCGGCGCGGAACGGCGCGACCAGGTCGGTGCGCACGTCCGCCCCCTCGGCGACGCTCGCGCGGAACACCGCCGTGCCGTCCTCGCCGAGCACCGCGGCGAAAGCGTCGGCGAAACGCCCCGCCTCCTCGGCATCCAGTGCATCGACGGCGACGATCACGCGCCCCGCGCGGGCATTCTGCCGCAGGAGGTCGCGGAGGCTCCGCTGCAGGGTCTCGACGTCGTGCTCGCTGGACATGCCTCCAGCCTACTTTCGCCGCGCGCACCGGCGCCCCGGGCCGGCCCTCCCCAACCGGCGGATGCGGCCCGCCCGGCGTACCGCTCCCCCCGCGGGCTTCTAGGCTGGACGGATGCCAGGACTCGCCGCCCCGCTGATCGCGTGGTACCGCGGCGCGGCGCGCGACCTCCCCTGGCGCCGCGACGGATTCGGGGCGTGGGGCACCCTCGTCAGCGAGTTCATGCTGCAGCAGACGCCGGTGAACCGCGTGATCCCGCACCTCGAGGCCTGGCTCGCGCGCTGGCCGACGCCGTCCGACCTGGCCTCCTCCCCTCCCGCCGACGCGGTGACGCAGTGGGCCAACCTCGGCTACCCCCGACGGGCGCTGTGGCTGCATCGCGCGGCGGTCGAGATCCGTGACCGGCATGACGGGACGGTCCCGCGCGACGTCGACGCGCTGCTCGCGCTGACCGGCATCGGCGACTACACCGCGCGCGCCGTCGCGGTCTTCGCCTACGGGGATCGGCATCCGGTGGTCGACACCAACACGCGCCGCGTCCTCGCCCGCGCCGTCGAGGGACGAGCCCAGCCCGGTCCGCCGCACAGGCGCGACCTGGCCGCGATGGAGGCCGAGCTTCCCGACGACATCACGGATGCCGCCGTCGTCAACGCCGCGGCGATGGAGCTCGGCGCGATCGTCTGCACCGCCCGCTCTCCGAAGTGCGAGATCTGCCCGCTTGCCGCGCAGTGCGCCTGGCGCGCGGCCGGATACCCCGCCTCCGAAGACCTCCGCCGCAAGCAAGCGACCTACGAAGGCAGTGATCGGCAGGCCCGCGGAGCCGCACTACGGACCCTGCGCGAGGCCGCTCCCTCCCCCGTTCCGCTGATCGCCGTGCTGCCCGACTGGCCCGACGCCGCGCAGCGCGACCGCGCGATCGACTCCCTCATCGCCGACGGCCTCGCCGAGGCCGAGGACGACCTGCTGTTCCTCCCCCGCTGATTCCCCCGGCGCCAGGTCGTGCGGCATGTGGCTGCGCGCGATACGCCGCCGCGAACCCGGCATCCACGTCCCCGCCGGAACACGCGCCCCGCCGGCCGAGAACCGGGCTCAGGATGCCGCAGATGGCACTTCCGCGGCAGCCCGTCGCCGGTCGGGGCCCAGCTCGACGGCGAGCCGATCACGTCGGAACTGCCCGGTGACCACGAGGGCACCGATCACGAGGGCGAAGACGATCCACATGACCATTCCGAGAGCCCCCACGAGAACCGGCGACGACGCGGGCGAACCGGCCGCCGCGAAGAGCAGACCCATTCCCGCGGACGCGTTGAACGCCCCGTGCGCGAACACCGCCGGCCACACCGACGCGGTGCGCAGGCGCGTCCATCCCAACAGGATGCCGAACAGCACGCACGCGACCATCATGAGCACCACGCCCAGGACGTTCGGCTCCGCGAAGTTGTAGCCCAGCAGGATCAACGGCGCGTGCCAAAGGCCCCAGAAGGCGCCCGACACGATCAGGGCGGGCCAGGTTCCCAGCGGCTGCAGGGCCGGGAGCAGCCATCCGCGCCAGCCGATCTCCTCCCCGAACGCGAACGGAGCGTTGATGAGGGCGCCGAGCGGGATACTGGCCAGCTGCGCGACCACCAGCACGCCGATCGGCGGCAGGGGCGTACCGGCGGGCACGGCGTCCTGCAGCGTCTGCGCGAAGCCCGAGAAGCCGACCAGGTCGAAGGTCACGAGCCCGAGGGCGCCACTCAGCGCGAGTCCCGCCCCCAGCAGGACGGGGGCGGCGACGATGGCACCGACGCACATGAAGAGCGTCCGGCCGACGGAACGCAGTGGCCACATCCCGAGCTCGCGCAGCACGACGCGTGCTCCCCGGCGGCCCCGGGTGCGCCGCTGCACGGCGAGGGCGGCGAGCGTCGCCAGGCCCGGCGTGAGCATCATGGCCGCAGCGACGAGCCCGAGGAACGGGTCCTCCAGCCCCTGCCCGCGGAGCCACAGCGGCAGCGCCACGAGCCACGCGAGCGCCACCGACGTGACGGCGAAGACGATCACGGCGGGCGTATCCGGTCGGGACGGCGTGTTCATGCTCCGAACTTACGACCGGCTCCCGCACCGCACCTCCCCCGTGAGAGGGAATCGCCCCGCACACGCGAAACGGCCGGATGCCATCCCCTCGGGGCGGCATCCGGCCGTCTCGTCACACGGGCTCAGGCCCGCTCGTCGTCCTCGTCGAGGTCGTCGTCATCTTCGTCTTCGTCTTCGTCGAGCTCACGCGGCTTGACGTAGGGGTCGGCGTCGCCGGCGTACGCCGCCGAGGCCGCGAGGCCCGCGACCGACGCGTCGCGCTCGCGCGCTTCGCGCAGCAGCGCCGAGATGTGGTCGGCGTTCTCCGGGATCGCGTCAAGGATGAACTCGAGCGTCGGGGTGAGGCGCGTGTTGAGGTTCTTGCCCACCTCGCTGCGCAGCATGCCCGTCGCCGACTTCAGCGCCGCCGCGGTGTCGTTACGGTGCGCCTCGTCGCCCATGACGGTGTAGAACACCGAGGCGTGCTGCAGGTCACCCGTGACCCTGACGTCGGTGATGGTCACGAAACCGAGCCGCGGGTCGCGCAGCCCCTTCTCGAGCCGCTCGGCGAGCACCACGCGAATGCGATCCGCCACACGGGCCTGTCGCTCTCCTGCCACGTCCTTCTCCTTCTGTTCCCTATACCGCCGCGAGTACGAGTGCCCCGTGGCTCATCCCACCGGGCGGGGGTCCCACCGAGGGAGCCGCACCCAGCGTAGGCCGGAGGCGGCGTGTGCCTCCGGGAGCATCGGGGTAGGGGCCCCGCTCTGCTCTCGGAGGCACACGCCGCCGCAGGCCGAAGCGGGAGCCGCACCCATCGGTGCGACCCCCGCACCGTGGATCAGCCTCGCGGCTTCTCGACGAGTTCCGTCGTTTCGATCTCGTCACCCACCTGGATGTCGTTGAACTTGCCCAGGCCGATACCGCACTCGAAGTCCGTGCGGACCTCGGTGACGTCGTCCTTGAAGCGGCGCAGCGACTCGATGGCCAGGCCGTCGGCCAGCACGACACCGTCGCGGATGACGCGGGCCTTGGCGTTGCGCGTGATCGTTCCCGACCGCACGATGACACCGGCGATGTTGCCGAACTTCGAGGAGCGGAACACCTCGCGGATCTCGGCGACACCCGACTGCACCTCTTCGAACTCCGGCTTGA